>JAABUT010001866.1_pt1 | contig 22202 bp, 26 predicted proteins | sample 5559281 | NCBI WGS metagenome assembly JAABUT01 (sample SAMN10711880, study PRJNA513359) | rock metagenome | isolation source: Antarctica rocks | place: Antarctica: Victoria Land, Ricker Hills nord | collected 2016-01-04
CGACTGCGCCGGACTCCTGGTGCTCTGTCCCGAGTTGCGCATCTTGTACGGACGTGTAAGGGCAAGAAGAAAGGGGATGCTGCTCCTGCACCGGACGGTGTGCAGTCCCGACAGCATCGGAGATCCCTGTGGTCGTCCTAGGACTCATCCTCCTCATCGTTGGCCTGCTCGTGGCCAGTCTGCATGTGCTCCTGTACATCGGGATCATCCTGCTCGTCGTGGGACTTATCCTGAACTTCGTCCCGATCGGTGGCACGCGACGCCGGTACTACTGACGCCCCCGCACGGCAGCACAGGAGCGGCCCCGCCGAGCGGGGCCGCTCTTGTCGCGTCACCGCTGAGGGACCCGGTCGCCGGCCCGTCGGCTCAGGCCTGCGTGACGAAGTCGATCAGCCGCTCGACGGCCTGCAGGAGCGGCACCTCGAGATCGCTGTAGCTGTCCACCGAGGCCAGGACCCGTCGCCACCCCTGCCAGGACTCGCCCCAGCCGAGCGCCGCGCACACGCCCTCCTTCCAGGGCTCGCCTCGCGGCACCACCGGCCAGGCCGGGATGCCGACCGCGCTCGGCTTCACCGCCTGCCACACATCGACGTACGGGTGGCCGGTCACCAGGACATACGGACTGCTCACCCCGGCGACGACGCGGCTCTCCTTGCTCCCGGCGACCAGGTGGTCCACCAGCACCCCCAGCCGTCGTTCCCGACACGGCCCGAAGGCCCGGACCCGTACGGCCAGGTCGTCGACGCCGTCGAGCGGTTCGACCACGACCCCCTCGACCCGCAGGTCGTGCCCCCACACCCGCTCGACGAGCTCCGCGTCGTGCTTGCCCTCGACCCAGATGCGGCTGCCTCGGGCCACCCGGGCGCTCAGCCCGGCTACGGCGACGGAGCCCGAGGCGGTGGTACGCGCGGCCTTGGGCGCCGGGGCGGCCGGCCGGCACAGGGTCACCACGACGCCGTCCAGGGCGAAGCCACCAGCCGTCAGCGGGAACACGCGCACTTTGCCGTGCCGGTCCTCCAGGCTGACCCGCTCCTTGTCGCACTCAACGACGGCGCCGCACCAACCGGTGGCGAGCTCCTCCACGACGAGGTCGCGATCTGCGGGCACCACCGGTGGGGCCTGGCGGACCGGTCGGGACAGGTCGATGCCGTCGTAGCTGCGCATTCAGACGACGGTAGGCGGCGGCCGCCCTACCGCCCGGCACCGACACGGCGCGGTGTCCGCCCTGGCGCCGACGGCGCCGACGCCGCCGTGGAGCATCGACCTGGGCCGCCCGGCACCGCCGCCTAGGCTGGCGGGCGATGTCCCCGTCACCGGCCGCGCCGCGCAGCGCACTGCTCGCCGCCTGGGCGAGCGCCTGGCTCGCCGGCGAGGCGAGCCTGCCGGAGCTGGTCGACCGGGTGAGCGCCCGGGACGACGTGCACTCCGTGACCGGGCTGGCTCGCGACACGCTGCCGCTCGAGCAGGCCATGGCCCGGCTCCGGGCGGACGGCGTCACGCGCCTGCGCGTCGTGCTGCCCGAGCCCGGGGACCCGGTGGGCCTGCCCGGGCCTGGCGCGTTCAGCACGGCCGCACTCGACGCCGCCGAGGGAGTGCTCGCCCTGCAGCCGCACGGCGCCGGCACCGGCGCCGGCACCGGCCTCGTCCCGACCGTGACCAGCCACGGCTCGGTCTTCGACGGCACCGTCACCACCGTGCTGTGGACGGCCTACGCCGTGACGGTGCCCGGACCGGACCCCGGGCCGTTCCTGCACGAGGCGGAGCACGACCTGCGGCTCGGTGTCGTCGACGCGGCCCGGGCCCTTGGCGAGCTGGACGTCGCCCGCTGGCGCCCGGAGCTGTCCGAGCAGCTGCAGGGGCTGCGCAGCGCCGCCCGCCGCGGGATCGACACCGACGAGCTGCCGGGCAGCTACCCCCCGAGGGCGCGCCAGCTGCTCGCGCACGCCCGTCAGCTCGCCGGCGTCCTGCAGCTGGCCGCCGTGGACGACGGCGCGGCGGTCGACGCACGCGAGGCCGACGCCCGCACCTCGGCGCTGCGCGAGCTGGGCCGGGCGGTGCGCCGCGCGCACATCGCGGCCTACAACGCGCACGGGCTGCCCTGGTGAGGCCGCCGGGCCTGGGGGCCGGCCCACAACGCACACGGGCTGCCCTCGTGAGGCCGTCGGCCTTGCCCGAGAACCGCCCCGCACCGTCCAGCCGGCGCGATGCGCCGGCGTGCGCATGAGCCTGGTTTCCTCGCCGCAGGGCAGTCGGCGGCTGCTTCCCGCTGCCTGGGTGGCGCTGGCAGCGGCCGCCTGGGCCGCCTCCTTCGTGGTCCTTCTCGCCCTGGGCTACCACCTGCACCGGACCGGCGGCGGGGGACCCGTGGACCAGGCCCTGGACGCCCGGCTTACCGGACGCCTGGCCGAGCACAGGGGCCTGCTGTCCGGGCTCGTCCTGCTCGGGTCACCGGCCGTCGTTGTCCTGGGCAGCGTGGCGCTGGCCGGCGTGGCCGCCGCGCGGCGGTGGGGGCGGGCCGGCGCCCTCGCGCTGCTGGCCGCGCCCCTGGCGGGGGCAGCCACCGAGTTCCTGCTCAAACCGCTCATCGGGGTGCGCAAGGACCCGCGGGCGCCGTACGGCTTCCCCAGCGGCCACACCACCGGCGCCGTCGCCCTGGCGCTGGTCCTCGTCGTCCTGCTGCTCCCCCGGCCCGGCATGCACCTGGGGCCGGCCGCGGTACGGGTTGCGCTCGGCGTCCTGACGCTGATCCTGGCTGCGGGCACGGCGGTCGCGGTGGTCGCGCTGGGCTTTCACCGGACCACCGACGCCGTCGGGGGTGTGGCCACGGCGGTGCTCGTGGTCCTGGCGCTGGCGGCAGTTGCCGACCTCGCGGTCGCCCATCGCTGACCGCCTACCGGCCAGATTCCGTGGCGCGGGAAGACGCCGAAGGCCCGGCGCTGGCGGCCTGGGAGGGTCCGGGGTCGGGATCGGCCCCGGATAGCGCCCTGGCGTGGGGCGCAACCCGACCCTCAACCCGTACCGCGCCGATCCCGGCGGCCCGGGTGGCCCGCGCGGGTCCAGGGTCGGGATCGGCCCCGGCGGCGCCGCTGGCAGGGGGCGCAACCCGACCCTCAACCCGAACCGCGAACCGTCGCTGACCTGCCCGCGAACGGCGAAGGCCGGCCGGGCGCAAGGCCCGACCGGCCGCCGTACGAGCTGGTGCTTGTCTGCCGGCGCTACTTGCCGTCGACGGCCAGGAAGAAGCCCTCACCGGTCGGAGTGCCGACGCCGGTGGCGGTGTCGTAGCCCCTGACCGAGTGCAGGCTCTGGTTGGGCTCCTCCAGGGTGCGCAGCGAGAAGCTGAGGCCGTTCGCGGCGCTCTCGCTGTCCTTGTAGTTGACGCGGATCTCCGAGGGGATGGCGCCGGCCGGGAACAGGTCCCTCTGGTCCACGTCGTAGAAGGCCGTCGCCGCCGAGGTGCGGTAGGCGTCGTAGATCCTGGGATTGAGCAGGCCGAGCGGGGCGCCGGCCCGCTGGTTGGCGACCGCGGCCATCCCGGCCATCAACGGTGCGGACACCGAGGTCCCGCCGATACGGTACTCGTCGTAGTACGTACCGTCGCTGAAGGCTTGGGTCTGACCGACGAGGAAGCCGGTGTTGGGGTCGCCCACCGCACTGATGTCCGGGACCGCGCGGCCGGTCCTGCCGGTGGCTCCGGTGGAGCCGTCGGTGACCGCGTCCGTGACGCCCTGCTGGTAGCTGGGCTGCGGGAAGACCTTGCTGACGCCACCGCCAGCGCCGCCGAAGAAGGAGCCGGGAGTGCCGTTCGGCAGGGTGCCGGTGAGGGTGAAGGCTGTGCCGGAGCCGGTCAGCACGGGATTGCTCACCGGCGAGAAACCGGTCTGCCAGCCGACCTCGAACGAACGCGCCCAGCCGGGCTGGTTGAGCGGGGAGGCCGGGTTGTCCACCCCGTAGGTGTCCGGGGCCGCCTTGCTGCTGCGGGCCGCCGGTGCGCCGCTGGCCTTCGTACCGGTGCCTGTCGTGGTGCCCGGGACAATAGCGGCGGAGGTACCGCCGACGGCGGTGACGTTGGGACTGTCGGCGTAGAAGTCGACTGCCGTCGTGCCGGTCGAGCTGGCGTCGTCGCCGTTGTCACCGCTGGAGACATAGACCCCGATCCCGGTGGCGACCGCCTGCAGGAACGTGTTGTTCAGGCTGGTGATGAAGCCCCGCGGCACCGCCTCGCCGTTGAAGCCGTAGCTGATCGAGATGATCGGAGCGAGGCGCTTGTCCACGATGTGGTTGATGCTCGCGTCGAAGTCCTGGTTCGCGTTGGACGACGCGACGTAGAGCAGGTGCGCGCCCGGGGCCGTGGAGTGGATGGCCTCGGCGTCGAGGGTCTCCTCGCCGTAGAAGTCGCCAGGGACCTGCCTGACCGTGTCGGGGTGCCGGTAGATGCCGGGCGCCACGAGCTGGGTGATCGACGGGTCCGGCAGGCTGTGCAGGCGGCTGTACTGGGTGACGTCCTGCGCCAGGGTCGGGCTCGCGTTCGCGCCGACGAAGGCAACGGTCTGCCCCGTGCCGCCCGTCGGGTCGGTGAGGCCGTACAGCCCGCGGACCTGCGCCGGGGTGTAGCCACAGGGGGCCAGCGGCTTGCTCTTCGTGCCGTAGGCAGTGAAGGAGGTCGCGACGTTCTTCTCGCCGAAGGAGGTCGAGCAGGGACGACCGGCACGGAAGCCGACGCCGGGGGCGCCATGGCTCTGGTTCGGTGCGGTGTCCCGTCGGTTGTCCGGCGCCTGCAGGCGCGGGCTGTCGTCCAGCCCGACGACCGCAGACACTGCCGCCTTCAGCGACGACGGCACGGAGGGGGCGGACTCGGGGGCGCGCAGCGTACGGCCGTAGGCGGTGTAGAGCCCGAGCGTGGTGCCGAAGGCGGTCTGCGCCTGGGCCACCGTGCCCTCGACGGCGACGTAGTGCCCGTTGGCCGGGACGTCGGCGATGCTGAAGCCCTGTCCGCGCAGCCAGTTCTGCACGGCGGCAACGTCGGACTGCTTCGGCGAGTAGGCCGCGTGGAACTGCTGGGGCGTCAGGAAGGCGTGATAGCTCGGGCTGCCGGGCGTGCTGACGTCGTGCGCGACCTGCTGCAGCCCGGCGGCGTTGCGCCAGGGCAGGTAGACCCGCAGGTGCACGGTGTCGGTCGTCGGCGCAGCGCTGCGCAGCGCCTTGCTGTTGGCCCAAGAGGGCTGGTGACCCGGCAACGAGGAGCGGGCGGACGCCGCGGCGGCGCTCCCAGTCGTCGAGGCGAGGGCGGCGGTGATCGCGAGGCAGGTGGCTGCACCTGCCGCAGCGACCCGGGGTGTCGGTCGCATGCAGTGCCTTCCGGAACGGAGCCGAGGTGTCGGCGTGGTGAGCCAGGACACAACCACACCGATCCGACATCCGCAGCCCCGGGTCAGTACGGGTGAGTCGCGTGGACGGCGGGCAGGGCTCGAGCATGACGACCGCCACCGAGCCGAGCGTGCCGCAGCAGGAGTCCGAGCAGACCTTCGACCGGCTGGTCGACGAGGGCGAGCAACGGCTCGGCCGGTCCTGGTCAGGCCAGCTGTCGACCGGCCTGCTGGGGGGTCTGGACGTCGGCACCGGCATTCTCGCCCTGCTGGTGGTGGAGCACCAGACGCACAACCCGTTGCTGGCCGGCCTCGCATTCTCGATCGGCTTCATCGCCCTGACGCTGGCCAGGAGCGAGCTGTTCACCGAGAACTTCCTCGTGCCTGTCGCCGCAGTCGTGGCCAAGAAGGCCGGCGTCCTCAGCCTGGTCAAGATGTGGGTCATCAGCTTGGTCACGAACCTGGCGGGAGGCTGGATCGTCACCGGACTGGTGATGGCCGGCTTCCCCCAGCTGCGCTCGACCGCCCGCGAGTCGGCGGCGTTCTACATCGGCCTCGGGTTCACCGTGAAGGCGCTGGCCCTCGCGTTGCTGGGCGGCTTCGTCATCACCCTGATGACGCACATGCAGCACGCCACCGACAATGACGGTGTCAAGCTGGTCCCGGCCGTCGTCATGGGCTCGCTGCTGGGTGCAGGCAAGCTCAACCACGCGGTGGTGGCCTCCCTCGTCTGCTTCGCGGCGCTGCACGCCGGGGCGCCGTTTGGCTACCTCGACTGGCTGGCGCTGCTCGGCCTGGCCGCGGTCGGCAACCTGGCTGGCGGCCTCGGCCTGGTCACCGTCCTGCGCCTGCTGCAGGTACCGGACAAGGTCCTTGCCGAGCGGGCCGACTGAAGGGCCGCCGTCACGACCGCGGGGGAGGGCAGCAGCCGGCCGGACACCGGTCGTGGGTGGCGACGCCGCCGTGGTCGCAGAGCTCCTCGGTCGCGCCCATCCGCTCGACGACGAGGTCGCGCAGCATCTGCACGAACTCGGGCGCCGTGCCGACGGTCGCGGCCCGGCGCACGACCATTCCAGGCAGGTCGGCGGCCACCCGGTCCTGCGCCTGCGTGTCCAGGTCGTAGAGCACCTCGACGTGGTCGCTGACGAACCCGACCGGGACCATCACGGCCGCGCGCGCCCCGTCGGCGTACAGGGCAGCGAGGTGGTCACCGATGTCGGGCTCGAGCCAGGGGACCTGCGGCGGCCCGCTACGCGACTGGAACACCAGGTCCCACGGCCGGTCGCCGGCGATCGCGGCGGCCGCCGCGCGCAAGGCCTGCACATACGCCCCGCCGGTCGGCCCTGAGGTCCTGGCCATCGACACGGGGATCGAGTGCGCGGTGAAGACCAGGCGCGGGTCCGCGAGCCCTGCGCAGGCCGTCGCGACGTTGCGCCGCATGGGGGTCAGGAAGCCCTGCTCGGCGTAGAAGTGCCGCAGCTTGGTCACGATCGGCGCGCCCGCGGGTCGGGCAGCCTCGATGTCCTCGCGGTACTGCCGGCACCCGCTGTACGACGGGAAGGCCGAGGTCACCAGGGCGAGCGCGTGCCGGCGGCCGTCAGCCCCCATCTGCGCCAGCGTGTCCGCCAGGTACGGGTGCCAGTTGCGGTTGCCCCAGTAGACGGCCAGCTCCGGCCCGTGCGCCGCCAGCTCACCCTGCAGGGCGGCGACGAGGTCCCGGCACTGCTGGTTGATGGGGCTGACGCCGCCGAACAGGTCCAGGTAGTGCCGGGAGACCTCTTCCAGCCGAGCCGCCGGGATGCCCCGCCCACGGGTGACGTTCTGCAGGAACGGCAGCACGTCCTGCGGGCCCTCGGGGCCACCGAAGCCCACGACGAGCAGGCAGTCAACGGGTGGGGCGTCAACCGGTCGGGTGTCGATCTGGCGCAGGTCGAGGTCGCTCACCCCCCGATCCTGCCAAGCGGGACTGTCGGCGGCACGTCGTAGCGTCCAGGCCATGACGCAGCAGGTGGCCCTCGTGACCGGATCATCCTCCGGGATCGGCGCGCAGGTCGCGCGTCGGCTCGCGGCGGACGGTTACGCGGTCGTCGTGCACAGCCGCTCCTCGGTGGCGGCCGGGCAGGCGCTCGCCGCCGAGATCGGGGGCACCTACCTGCAGGCCGACCTTGGGGACGAGGTCGCTGCGCGGGGCCTCGTGGAGGGGGTGCTCGCCCGGTACGGGCGCCTGGACGTGCTCGTGAACAACGCCGGAATGACGCAGGTCATCGCCCATCCCGACCTCGCCGCGGCAACCCCCGAGATCTGGCGGCAGCTGTACGACCTGAACGTGATCGCGCCGTTCGTGCTGGTCACGGCTGCCGAACAGGCGTTGCGCGAGGCGCAGGGGTGCGTCGTCAACGTCTCGTCGCTGGCGGGCGTGCGCCCGACCGGCAGCTCCATCCCGTACGCCGCCAGCAAGGCGGCCCTGAACCACACGACCCGGTTGCTGGCCAAGGCGCTCGGGCCGGCTGTGCGGGTCAACGCCGTGGCCCCGGGCCTGGTCGACACTCCCTGGACGCAGGACTGGGACGAGGTGCGCTCGCTGGTGCAGTCCATGGCCCCGCTGCGCCGCTCGGCGACGCCGGACGACGTGGCCGAGGTGGTCCTCGGGCTGATCCGCTCGACCTACGTCACCGGCGAGGTCGTCGTGGTGGACGGCGGTCTGGGCCTGGTGCCGTGAGCGGTCCGGTGGCGCTCGTCGGCAGCGGCGAGTACCTCACAGTCATGACCGAGGTCGAGCGCGCCCTGCTCGCCGGCCGGTCCCCGAGGTATGTGCAGATCCCCACCGCTGCCGCGCCGGAGGGAGAGGGCTCACTGGCGCGCTGGGTCGCTCTCGGTGTGGCGCAGGCGGAGCGGCTCGGGGTCGATGCGGTGCCCGTCGTGGTGCGGGACCGCGCCGAGGCCGACGACCCGGCGCTCGCGGCGCTGGTCGAGGGGGCCGGGCTCGTCTACCTCTCGGGGGGCAACCCGCCGTACTGCGCGTCGACGCTGCGCGGGACGCTCGTCTGGCAGGCGGTCCTGGCGGCCTGGCGGCGCGGTGCGGCGCTGGCAGGGTGCAGTGCGGGGGCGATGTCCCTGACGTCCTGGGTGCCCGACATCCGGCACCCGAAGCGGGCGGCCGACCCGGGGCTCGGCGTGGTGCCGCAGCTGCGGGTGATCCCGCACTTCGACCGGTTCGTTGGGTGGATGCCGGACCTGGTCGGTCGTTACCTCGCCCGGTCGCCGGCGGGCACGCAGGTCGTCGGCATCGACGAGGACACCGCGCTGGTCTGGGACGCGGGGCGCTGGACGGTCCGCGGGCGGCAGGCCGCCTGGGTGCTGAGCCCGGACGGCCGCGAGCCGTACCGCGCCGGGGAGGTCGTGACGCTGCCGGGCCCGGTCGATTCCTAGGGCGTGTCTCGCCGGGCATCGGGGGCAGTGACCGGACCGTGTCCGGCGCGTCACACTCCAGGTGGGACGGCTACGTGCCGAGTGTGGGTTGACAAGGACATGGGCAGCAGTACAGCAGCCCTGATCCAGCTCTGGAGGCCCGTCATGGACACCGCGATCCGCTCCCTACCTACGCCCGACCTCGACGTCGCCCTCACCGCACAGGACCGCTGCGACCGCTGCGGTGCGCAGGCCTACCTGCGCGCCGTGCTGCCGACCGGCCTGGAGTTGCTGTTCTGCGGCCACCACGGCAACGCCCAGCGGGCGGGCCTGCTCGTCGCCGGCGCCTCCCTGCAGGACGAGACCGGCAAGCTCACCATCCCTCGCGAGTCGGGCTTCGGCGGCTGAGCTGAGCGGTCTCACCTCGTACGCAGCGCCCCGTCCCCGGTGAGAGGGCGGGGCTCTCTGCTGCCCTCGCCGCGCCACGCCGCCATGCCTCCTGCTCGGGTGATCATCAGAAGCTTCGATGGCCCAGGGCGGCCGGCCGAGGCGGAAGGATCATCGGACCTTCTGATGATCACTGCTGGACGTCGGGTGAGCTACCGCGGTGGCCCGTCGCGTAGGACGCCCCGCACGGCGTCCCGGGTGAGGCCGTACGCCGAGAACGACGTCATCCACCAGGTCGCGCCGGCGTCGGCGTAGGGCCTGGGGTCGGTGCCGGCCGGCCCGCCGACGGCGACGTCGTAGCCGGGCCGGACGGGCCCGATGTCACGCAGGACCTCGGCGAGCTGGTCGGCGTCGGACAGCCCGATCGGGAAGACGCCGTCGTGCCGGGCCGCGCGGCGCAGCGGCTTGGGATTGCCGTAGCGGGCCGCCACCCAGACCGGCGGCCCGGGCCGCTGCACCGGTGTCGGGCGCAGCGTCAGCCCGGACAGGACGTAGTGCTCCCCCCGGTGCTCGACGGGTTCACCGGTCCAGGCCGCCGCCAGCACAGCCAGGCCCTCGTCGAGCATGGCTCCCCGGGCGGGGGCGTCCAGCTGCTCGCCCGTACCACTGAACTCACCTGCACCGTCGCCGCCGATCCCCACGCCGAGGGTGATCCGGACGCCGGAGAGCCGGTCGAGCGTGGCCACCTCCCGGGCGAGCTTGACCGGTCGGCGACGCGGCAGCGGGGTGACCATGGGCCCGATCCGCACGCGGGACGTGGCGCAGGCGATGGCCGCCAGGGTCACCCACGGGTCGGCGACGGCCTCGACGGGCGCCGTGTAGGCCACGTGGTCCCAGACGAAGACCCCGTCCCAGCCCGCCTGCTCGGCCTCCGCCGACAGGGCCGCGACCACCCCCGGTTCGGCAAGCTCGTCGAACAGCGGCAGGAACAGCGCGTGCTGCATCAGGACCTGCGGGCGCCGAGCCGGCCGGTCGGCGGTGCGGGCCGCATCAGTCGCCCAGTAGCTCGTCGACGCGGGCGACCTTCGCGGCGAGCTGCCCGACGTACCCGGGTCGCACGTCGGCCTTGAGCACGAGCGAGACCCGCGGCGAGGTGGCGGCGAGCAGCTCGACACACGACTTCACCACCGCCATGACCTCGTCCCATTCCCCCTCGATGTTGGTGAACATCGCGTTGGTCTCGTGCGGCAGCCCCGAGGCGCGGACGACCCCGACGGCCGCGGCGACGGCGTCGGACACACCGCCGGTGTCGTCGGAGCCGGCAGGGGCGATGCTGAAGGCGACGATCATGTCAAGCAGCCTGCCGCACGGGCGCGGGGAGACACTGCCCGGGGGTCACGGGTCACGGGTCACGGCGTGTGGGGTGGCGACGGCGGCGCCTGGTGCACCGACGGTCCCGGTCAGCCACTCGACGAACAACGTCGTGGCGTCGTCCTGGAGGTGACCGATCTGATGGTCCAAAAAGGCATGGTGCAGCCGGCGCATGACCTCGGGTGTGGGCAGCCCGGAGGCCGACTGCCGGGCGGCGAACTCGGCCACCCGGGCGCGCCCGAAGAACTCGCCGTCCTCGGTGCGCGCCTCGTCCACGCCGTCGGTGATGACCAGCAGCCGGTCCCCCGGCTGCAGCGACTCGCTGCTGACTACGAACTGCTCCGGGGCCGGCGGCCCGAGCATCCCGTTCAGCCCCAGCGGCAGCGACGGCTCGCACAGCAGCTCCTTCACGACGTGTCCGTCGCGCAGCAGCATCGGCTCGGGATGACCTGCGTTGATCCAGCGGAACACCCCGGTGTCCACGTCGAGCTGGCCGATCAGCCCGGTCGCGAAGCGCTCGGACCCGAACAGCTCGGCGATCGCGGCGTCGACGGCCACGGCCAGCTTAGCGAGGTCCAACCCGGCCCGACGGGCATGGCGGTAGCTCGACACCGCGACGTTCGCCAGCAGGCAGGCGTGGAGCCCGTGACCCATCGCGTCGAACACGGCCACGTGGGCGATGTTGCCGTTGAGCGCGTAGTCGAAGACGTCACCGCCGACCTCGTACGCCGGGGCGAGCAGTCCGCTGACGACGACCCGGTGCGTGCCGAAGGTCAGCGAGGGCAGGGCGGCGTGCTGCATCTCTGCCGCCAGCGTCATGGGTGCGCGGCGCCGGGCCCACTCGTACACATCGGTGTAGGTCCGGTTGACGATCAGCAGCTCGGTGATCAGGTGGCCCAGGTCGACCAGCGCCTGCCTCAGCTCGACCCCCAGCGGCTCGCCTTCGGTGGGTATGACGACCTCGAGCACGCCGACTCGCTCGATGGCAACGAGCATTGGCAGCCACAACCGACGGGAGTCCCCGGCCTCGCTCTCCTGAGCCTGCAGCGACCAGAAAGCCCGGCCCGCGAGCGACCCGTCGACCGACAGCTCGGTGCGGGGGCCGGCCTGGTTGCTGGGCAAGGGGGTCAGGCGCCGCTGCTCGTAGTCGACCAGGTACAGCACGACCTCGGTGGCGCCCAGCTCGCTGGCCGCCGTCGTGGCGAGGTCGGGCAGCTCGTCGGGGGACATCAGGTGCGAGCCGGCCAGCAGCACCCGGAGTGCAGCGGCGAAGGCGGTCGCAACGGCGTCGGGCGTCACGCGCTCTCCGACTCCGCAAGCTCGGCCGGCGACGCGGCGTCATGCACGGCGGGTTCGTGCACGGCGGCGTCATGCACGGCAGGTTCGTGCACGGCGGCATCGTCCACGTCGGTGTCGTGCACGGCGGCGACCTTCGGGCACGGGCACCAGGTGTCGTGCCAGGCGCGGCGGCAGCCGGGCGGGTAGCTGAGGGCACGCACGACGCGCGCGGGGTTCCCCGCGACCAGCACGTCGTCCGGCACGTCCCGGGTGACGACCGAGCCGGCTGCCACCAGCACCCGCTTGCCGATCGTGACGCCCGGCAGCACCATCGCGCGGGTCCCCAGCCAGGTGCCATCGCCGATGCGTACGGGGGCCTCCACGTGCTCGCGGCCCTCGACGCCGTGGCTGTTGCTGTCCATGACGTAGACCTCGTTGGCCATGGCCACGTCGTCCCCCACGACGATCTCCACGACCGACAGCAGCGTCGTCCCGACGTTGAGGAAGCAGCGGTCCCCGATCCGGATCCGGCCCCAGCCGCTGATCAGCGTCGTGCGGTGGGCCGACCAGACCTTGAAGTCCGCACCGATCTCCAGGTCGGTGGCATCGACCACCGGACTGCCGAGCACGTGCGGGCGTCGGCCCACCCGATGCGCCTTGCGCAGTGTCCAGCGCGCCTTGGCGGACTGCCGCACGGCCGCGGCGTGCCAGTGCAGCTCCGTACGACGGCGGGCGAGGTCCACGGCGCACAACCTAGCGAGCCGGGGCCCCGGCTACCGTCGCGATGTGCTCCCGGTCTCCCTCGGACGACCCCTACCGCCCAGCGCCGACCCGGGGCTGGCGCTGCTGGCCCGGTGCGCGGCCGCGGGGCTGCGGGTGCCCGCCGGGTCGGTCCTGCTCGACGACGGCGCGCGCCCTGGTCACGATGCGATCGGCGGGTTGCGGCGAAGCGCACTGGTGACGGTGCGGCCCGCTGTCGGTGGTCCCGTGCCGCAGGACGACGTGGCCGCACTCGTCACCGCTCTGGCAGCGGCGTACGGCGACGGGCGCGACGTCCTGGTCCTGCGGGCCGTTCCGGCCGTGCACGCGGGTACGGCCCGGTTGTGCGCCCCCATGGACGTGGTCGACGCCGTCGAGGGGGACGCGGACCAGCTGCTGCGCGGCCTCGCGCCGGAGGTGCGACGGCTCCAGGTACCGACCCTGCGCCGCCGACTGCAGCGGGCGCACCGGGGGGGCGACGAGTGGCACACGCCCCTGCCGCCCTGGGCCATGCGCCTTTCCCGGCTGCTGCGCGACGTACGACGGGTGGTCGGTCGCGAGGATGAGCGCGGCGAGCGGCAGGTCGAGTGGGCCGACGACGGCCGGGTCTGCTGGCTGCTGCAGGTGTCCGCCGGGAGGCGTCTGGAAGACTGACGCCGGTGGAGGACGAGGAGCCGATCTGCTCGGCGAAGGGCTGCCGGGCCGCCGCGACATACGTGATCGTCTGGAACAACCCGAAGGTGCACACACCGGACCGGGAGAAGACCTGGGTGGCCTGCGAGCAGCACCGCCAGTCGCTGGCCGACCACCTGGACGTACGCGGCTTCCTCAAGCGGGTCGAGCCGTGCTAGCTCTGGCCGGGCAGCAGGTCGTAGCGCGTGAGCTCGCCGGTCCCGCCGCCCTCGTCATGAACATGCACATCACCGGGCTGGCGGTCGCCCGCTCGCTCGGGCGGCAGGGCGTGCCCGTGCTGGGGATGGACAACGAGCGCGGCGGCCTCGGCCAGCACAGCCGTTTCCTGTCCGGGCTCGGGCTCGTGCCTGGCCCCGAGGTCGACGACGGGGCAGCCCTTGCCGAGCACCTGCTCGCGCTGGGGCCGTCGTTCACCGAGCGACCGGTGCTGTTCGCCTGCAACGACGACTGGGTGCTGGCCCTCGCCCGGCACCGCGACCGCCTCAAGGAGCACTACCGCTACCCGTTCGCCAGCTACGACGTGGTGCAGCGGGCGCTGTCCAAGAGCAGCCTGTACCGGGCCTGCGAGGCGCGCAGGATCGCCGTACCGCGCACGTGGTACCTCGACGCGGCTGCCCCGCAGCAGGTCGCCGAACAGGTCCGCTACCCGTGCGTGCTCAAGCCGGATGACAGCCGAGGCTTCTACGAGGCCTTTCGGGTCAAGGTGTTCGTGGTGCGGACTCCGGCAGAGTTCGTGCAGCGGTGCGCACAGGCCGGGGCGCGCGGGCTGTCGCTGGTGGCCCAGGAGTGGGTCGAGACGCCGCCGGGCGGCTTCTGGTCGGTCTGCTCCTACCTGTCCGCCGACGGCGCCGCGCGCGGGGTGTTCACCGGCCGCAAGCTCGAGCAGTGGCCGCCCGACTTCGGTACGTCCTGCCTCGCGGACGCGCCGTGGGACGCCTCGATCGCGGCGGCCGGCGTCGCGGCCCTGCAGGAGCTGGGTTACAGCGGGATCAGCGAGATCGAGTTCGTGTGGTCCGCCGAGCGCGGCGAGTACCTGCTGCTCGACGTCAACACCCGGCCGTGGAAGTGGATCGGGCTGCCGGTCGCGGCCGGTGTCGACCTGCCCCTGCTGGCCTACCGCGACGCCGTCGGGGCGCCGTTCACAGCCCCGCGGCAGAACGAGGGGTCCCGCTGGGTGTTCCTGCGCGACTACCTGCCCCTGGTACGGGCCCGGGCCGCCTCCGTGCCCGAGGCCGCGGTCAGCAAGGACGAGTGGACGGCCCTGCTGGCCGGGAGCCCCAGCCACCTGGTCGACGGCGTCCACGACCCGGACGACCCCGAGCCGGCGTACGACGTGCTGTGGGGCGAGCTGTCCGGGGGCAGCGGCTACACCTGCGCCTGCTGACGCCCGCCACCTGTCTTGCGCCGTATGAACCTGCCTTCTCGCGTGACGGCGGCCGGCTCCTCCGCACGCTCAGCACCGGTTGTGTCGCGTCACCAGACAAGACAGGTGGCCGACCGGCTGGCCGCCGCGCCCGACTAGGGTCGGTCGCATGCGCTACGGCTACTGGATGCCCATCTTCGGCGGCTGGCTCCGCAACATCCCGGACGAGGGCATGAGCATCGACTGGCCGTACATCCGCGGCCTCGTCGTGGCCAGCGAGCGGCAGGGTTTCGACCTGTCGCTCATCGCCGAGCTCAACCTGAACGACATCAAGGGCCACCGGGCGCCCTCGCTGGACGCCTGGACCCTGGCGCCGGCCGTCGCGGCGGTCACCGAGCGACTCGAGCTGATGCTCGCCGTGCGGCCGAACTACCACTCACCTTCCCTTACGGCCAAGGCGATCTCGACGCTAGAAACGATCGCGCCCGGGCGCGTCAGCCTCAACGTCGTGAGCTCCTGGTGGAAGGACGAGGCCAACCAGTACGGAGCGCCCTTCGACGTCCACGACGCGCGCTACAGCCGTACCGATGAGTGGCTCGAGATCCTCAACCGGCTCATGGTCGAGGACACCGTCACCCACCACGGTGAGCTGTACGACCTCGAGGGCTGCATCCTGGAACCCAAGCCGGGCGCCGCCCCGACCGTCTACATGGGAGGCGAGTCGCCGCGCGCGAAGGAGGTCATCGGCTCCCGGGGGACGGCGTACGTCATGCACGGGGACGCCCCCGAGGTGATCCGAGCCAAGATCGAGGACATGGAGGCCCGTCGCGTCGCCGCGGGTCGGCCGAACCGGTTCGCCTACGGCCTGTCGGGCTACGTCATCGTGCGCGACACCGAGGCCGAGGCGCAGGCCGAGCTGGCCCGGATCCTGGACGTGCAGGCGAGCCCGGAGGCCTACGCGAGCTACCAGGACTTCGTGGCCGGTTCCCAGCTGGAGTCCCAGGTGTCGCTGGAGGAGTACTCAGTGAGCAACCGAGGGCTGCGGGCCGGCCTGGTCGGCACGCCGGAGCAGGTGACGGCGCGCATCGCGGCGTACGAGGACGCGGGCGTCGACCTCATGCTGCTGCAGTTCTCCCCGCAGGCGCAGGAGATGGCGCGGTTCGGCGAGCAGGTCATCGGTGCGCGCGCCTGAGCCGGTCGTCCTGGCGGGTCACGGGGTGCGGCTGGAGCCGTGGGGACCGGAGCACGACGCCGACCTGCTGGCCGCCGGGCAGGACGACGAGCTGTGGCGCTGGATGCCGACGACGCGCCCCGGCACGCTCGAGGACATGCAGGCCATGCGCTCGGTGCACCCCGGCCTGCCGTGGGCCGTCGTCGTGGACGGCCGGGCGGGCGGCTGCACGTCCTACCTCGACGTCGACAGGTCCGTGGGTGGCCTGGAGATCGGCTGGACGTGGTACCGCAGGGACCTCTGGGCCACGTCGGTCAACCCCGCCTGCAAGCTCCTGCTGCTCGGCCACGCCTTCGACTCCCTCGCCGCGGCGCGGGTGACCCTGAAGACGGACGCCCTGAACACACGGTCGCGGGCGGCCATCACCAAACTCGGCTGTGCGTACGACGGGACGCTGCGGCACAACCGCCGGCGCCCGGACGGCTCGGTGCGCGACACGTCGTACTTCTCGATGCTGGCGCAGGAGTGGCCCGCCGCGCAGCAGGTCCTGCGGCAACGCGCCCTTCCCGGGCGCTGATCACGCAGTTGCTGCTCAGCTCGCTGGTCAGGGCAGCGGGACCACGGACACCGGCGCCCCGGCGGGTATGTCGGTGTCCGGCTCCACCACCGCGAAGGCGTCGGCGAGGGCCGCGCCCCGCAGCATCGACGAGGCGCCGTACCCGGTCGGTACGGCGCACCCGGCCTGGACCGCGACCGGCACGAGCCGGTGCACCGCGAGCGCCGTCAGGTCCTCGCGGCTCGCCAGGCGGGACAGTGCCGGTAGCGGCCGGCCGGACAGCGCCGCCAGCAGCGGGGCCACCATCGTCACCAGTGCGCACAGCGCGGCCAGCGGGTTGCCGGGCAGCCCGACGAGCAGCCGGCCGTCCGGCAGCCTTGCCAGCAGCTGAGGGTGCCCGGGCTTGACGTCCACTCCGTCGACGAGCACCTGCGCGCCGAGCTCCTCGAGCACGGCAGCCAGGTGGTCGGCGCGCCCGACCGAGGACGCGCCACTGGTCAGGAGCACCTCAGCGCTCGCGGCACCGATGGCGGCCAGCAGCTGAGCCCGGTCGTCCGGTACGTGCTCCACCGACACCAGCTCGGCGCGCCAGCCGGTCAGGGCAGCCGGCAGCAGCGGACCGACGGCGTCCCGGACCCGCCCGGCACCTGGCAGCCCCTCCTGCAGCAGCTCCGAGCCGGTCACCAGCGCCGCGACCCTCGGCCGGCGTACGACGGGCAGGGTGTCGTGGCCGAGCGAGGCCGCGAGCCCCGCGGCCGCCGGGGTGAGCACCGCCCCCGGCGGCAGGACCTGCTCGCCGCGCGCGCACTCCTCCGCGGTGCGCCGGACGTGCCGGCCGGCCGGGTGGCCCCCGCCGAGCCCCTCCTCGTAGGCCAGCACGCCCTCGCAGCCGAGCGGCACGCACGCGCCGGTGGCGACCTCGACCGCCTCGCCCTCGTTCAGCGGCGGCGCACACGGGTCGCCGGCGAGCACGCGTCCGACGACCCGCCACGGTCCAGGTCCGCGTACCGCCCAGCCGTCCATCGCCGAGGCGTCGTAGGACGGCAGCGGCGCGAGCGCCACCAGCGGCGCAGCGAGCACGTGGCCGACCGCCAGGTGCAGCGGCAGCGTGACGGGCGGCAGCGGGGTGGCTGCGTCGAACGCGGTACGGCGGGCAGCGGGCCAGCTGGTCACGGGCCCGCGGGCGGCGGGGCAGCTGGGGCGCGGGTCGCCGGGCCGCTGGTCGCCGGGGCGGCGGTCGCCGGGCCGCTGGTTGCCGGGGCGGCGGTCGCCGGAGCGCCTATCGCCGGGGCGGCGGGCCAGGAGGCGGCCAGGGCACTGAGCCGGGCACACGCCTCGGTCGTGTCGGCGCCGCCAGCGACGGCCAGACCCAGCAGGTACGCCGTCAGCGGCGCGGCCGGTCGCTCGACACAGTGCGCGACGTCCCGGGTCATGTCCAGCAGCAGCCGGCTGTCGACCGGGTGCTCCACCCCGAGCTCGGCAGCGGCGGCCGCGAGCCACTCGTCCAGGCGGTTCACGCACTCTCCCTCGCTCGACGAAGGTCCTCGTCGGTGTCGCAGTCGGTCCAGGGTGCAGGCCTGCCCGCCACGGTCGGTACGGACACCCGCACCGCCTCCAGGCCTCCGAGCACGAGTCCGAGGCGGGCACCGTCCACGGCCTCGGGCAGCGCGGCCCGCAGCGCCGCAGTGCGCCAGACGCCGACGAGCAACTGGTCCCGCCCGTGCTCGTCAACGAGCAGCGCGCCATCGCTCCCGGCAGGTCCCGGACCAGCACCACTGCCCAACGCGTCGAGCAGCGCGTGCACGGTCCCCTGTTCCAGAAACGGCAGGTCGGCGGCGAGCAGCAACATCCGCGCGGCGGTCACGAGACGAAGCCCAGCCGCCAGGGCAGCGACGGGGCCGCCACCGGCCGGCGCCTCGACGGTCCAGAGCACCTGCCGCGCGGTGACCCGCTCGGGTCCGACGACGACGGTGCGCTGGGCATCAGCCGTCGCAGCCAGCACCCGGTCGAGCAGGCTCGCTCCCCCGACCTCCTGCGCGGGCTTGTCGAGGCCGCCGAGCCGCCGAGCCCCGCCGCCGGCGAGCACCACCGCGTCGTACGACCTCATGGCCCAGATGCTGTCATGGGCGTCACCGGGTCACGGCGCGTGCATCCGCCCGCGCCGCGTCCACGATCGCCGCCGGCACGCCGACCTTGGCCGGACCGGCGCGAAGATCGGCGTGCCGCACCGGCGCTCAACAAGGGAGCGCGTGCCTGTCCAGCCACAGGCCGCGCCCCGCCCGGGCAGCGCCCAGCACCTAGACCGGGACCTCGAGGCCTCCGAGGCGCCGCCGCGCGGTCCGGGAGAGGGCGTCGACGCCTAGCACCAGCACCAGCACCGCGATCACGAGGGTCCCGAGCTGGCCGTAGTCGAACAGCCGCAGCGCCAGGTCGATCGCCTGCCCGATGCCACCGGCGCCGACGAAGCCGAGCACCGTCGCGGTGCGTACGTTGCACTCGAGCTGGTAGAGCAGCAGCGACAGCAGCCCCGGACGCGCCTGCGGTACGACGGCCAGCGCGAGCGTCGCCGCGTGGGACGCCCCGGTGAGCCGGACCGCCTCGACCGGCCGCGGGTCGACGCCGTCGAGCTGCTCGCTCCACAGCTTGGCAAGCAGGCCGGCGCCGTGCAGCGCCACCGCCAAGGTCCCGGCGGCCGGTCCGAGGCCGACCACGGTCACGAGCACGAGCGCCCAGATGAGCTCCGGCACCCCCCGCAGCAACGTCGCCAGGAGACGGGCGAGCAGCCGTGGCAGCGGTGCTCCACCGGCGGCCGAGCTCAGGATCAGCGCCATCGGCGCCGCCAGCACAGTGGATAGGAGCAGCCCGGCGATCGCGATCTCCAGCGTCTGCGCGGCGGCCCGACCGACGTCGCCCAGCAGCGCGCCGGACAGCTGAGGGTGCAGCAGCCCGGACAGCACCCGGGTCCCCTCGAAGCCGTCCACCGAGCCCAGCGCCGGCCCGACCTGGCTCCCCCGCAACGCCCAACCCAGCACCAGCAGCAACCCCAGGCCACCGCCCCAGCGCGCAAGGCCGGTCCGCGGTGCTGCGGGTGAGGTCATGCGCTACCGCCTCCCCGAGGGAGACCTGCACGGTGGGGCGAGGTCACGCGCCACCACCGCCCCAACGCGGAAGACCTGCCCGGCCCGGTGAGCTCACACCGTCCCGGACCCAGAGGTCAGCACCCCCGGGCGATCTCACGCCGCTCCGTCGTACAGGGAGGCGAGCTCGACCGGGCCGGGCCGGGCCCCGTCGTGCACAACCCGGCCGTCGCGCAGGACCACGACCCGGTCAAACCGGGCAGCCACGGACGGGTCGTGGGTGGCGACGACCAGACCCACCTGCTGGCCGAGCAGTGCGTCCACCGCCCGGACCGCGGCCGGCCCGTCCAGCCCGGTGGTGGGCTCGTCGGCGAGCAGCAGCGCCGGCTCCGGCAGAAGCGCGCGCAGCAGGGCGGCGCGCTGGCGCTGGCCGCCGGACAGCTGCTGTACGCGGACGTCGAGCAGTCCGGCCAGCCCTTGCTGCGCGGCGAGCTGCTCCAGCCGGGGCAGCGCCGAGCGGCCGCGCAACAGGTGCCACCAGCCGGCGGCGTCGAGCAGGTGAGTGCTGCCGGCCAGCACGTTGCTGCGCAGGCTCAGCCCCGGCACGAGGTCGCCGCCCTGGACCACGAGCCCGGTCCCCCGGCGTACCGCTCGGCGCGAGCCGGCGAACGGGTCGTGGCCACCGACCCGTACCGTGCCGCGGGTCAGCGGGCCGGCTCCGAGCAGGGCCCGCAGCAGGGTGGACTTGCCTGCGCCGCTGGCGCCGAGCAGGGCGAGCTTCTCCCCGGGCGCGAGCTCCAGATCCAGGTCTACGACGGCGGGCGACGTGCGTGAGGCGTGCTGGACCGTGAGCCCGCGCACCTGCACCGCAGGGGTCACCTCAGCAGGCCCACGCGCTGCGCCTCGGTCCGGACGTCGGCGTAGTCGCCTGGCTGCACCGCGACGTAGCGCCTGGCGCGCAGCAGCGTCAGCAACGCCGGATCCTTGATCGACAAGAAGGCCTGCCGCACGGCGTCCGCGGCGGATGTCCCGAGCGCGGTCCGGACGACCCACGGGTAGCCCTCGACCAGCCGCGAGTCCAGGACGCGCAAGGCGCCCGGGCGCACCGTGCCCTTCTTCTCCAGCTTGTGCAGGATCCGCAGCTCCAAGCCGCCGGCGTCGACGCGGCCGGCGGCGACCGCGAGGGCGGTCGCGTCGTGGCCACCGGTGAACCGCACCGAGGACAGCGGCGGGCAGGAGTCGAGCCGATCGGTCGTGCACCGGGCTCCGGCCGCGTCGAGCATCAGCCGCGGGTAGAGGCTGCCCGAGGTCGAGCTCGGGTCGCCGAAGGCGAAGGACGCGTGCCCGGCCAGCAGGTCACCGACTGATCGGTAGCGCGCCCCGGTCCTGACCACGACCGCCGACAGGTACTTCGGCGTCCCGGTCTCGCGGTCCACCTCGGTCACCACGGGGGTGACCGGCACCTGCTTGTCGGCCTGCACGTACGTCAAGCCGCCGAGGTAGGCCACGTCGATCTTGCCGGCGGCGAGCGCGGTGACGACGCCCGCGTAGTTGGTCGCCACGAATAGCTCGACCTTACGGTGCAGGATCCTCGCCAAGTAGTCCCCGAGCGGGGCGTACAGCGCCCGCTGGGTGTCCGGAGCGATGTTGGGGATGATCCCGACCCGTACCGCCCCGGGCATCCCCTGGCTCTTTGCGGGCGAGGCGGACGACGAGCCGCAGCCCGCCAGGAGCAGCGCCAGCAGGACGAGCAGGACGGTACGGGCGCGCCGGGTCATGGGAGCTCCAGTTCGTGTGGCAGCATCAGGAGCCGCGGCGCACCCACTCGTCGTACGACGAGGCCTCCGCTCCGATGGTGGTGGTGTCGCCGTGGCCGGTGTTCACGATCGTGTCGGGCGGCAGGGAGAGCAGTCGCTCGCGGATCGAGTCCAGGATCGTCGGGAAGCTGCTGTGCGAGCGTCCGGTCGCGCCGGGGCCGCCGCAGAACAGGGTGTCGCCGGAGAAGACCAGACCGTCGCCGACCAGGCACACGCCGCCGGGTGAGTGCCCGGGGGTGTGCAAGACGGTCAGCGTCGACCCGGCGACGGTGATGGTCTGACCGTCGGTGAGCTCGCCGCCGGGCGGGGTGTCGTGCACGACGTCCCAGAAGAACCGGTCCGCCGGGTGCAGCCACACCGGCGCGTCGAGCTCCTGCGCGAGCTCCACCGCGGCGTTGACATGGTCGTTGTGCGCGTGCGTGCACACGATCGCCTTAACCGGCCGACCACCCACGGCGGCGGCGATGGCCTGGGCGTCGTGGGCCGCATCGATGACCACGACCTCGTCCTCGTCGCCGTACAGCCAGACGTTGTTGTCGACGTCGAAGTCCTGGCCGTCGAGGCTGAACACGCCGCTGGTGACGACGCGCTCGACCGACGCGGTCACAGGACCACGACCGAGCGTAGGACCTCGCCGCGCTCCATCTTGTGGAACGCCTCCTCGACGTCGTCCAGCGTGATGCGCTCGCTGACAAATGCCTCGAGGGCGAAGCGGCCCTGCTGCCACAGGTCGATGAGCAGCGGGAAGTCGCGCTCGGGCAGGCAGTCGCCGTACCAGGAGGACTTGAGCTGACCGCCGTGACCGAAGATCTCGATCAGCGGGATCTCGAACGTCATCGTCGGGTTCGGTACGCCGACCAGTACGGCGGTGCCGGCGAGGTCGCGGGCGTCGAAGGCCTGCCGGAAGGTCTCCGGCCGACCGACCGCGTCGATCACGACATCGGGGCCGAAGCCGC
>JAABUT010001868.1_pt1 | contig 22179 bp, 28 predicted proteins | sample 5559281 | NCBI WGS metagenome assembly JAABUT01 (sample SAMN10711880, study PRJNA513359) | rock metagenome | isolation source: Antarctica rocks | place: Antarctica: Victoria Land, Ricker Hills nord | collected 2016-01-04
ACTGTGTTCACACCCGGCCGCTGGCCCCGGGCCGGGGTGGCCGGGTATCAGTCGTCAATCGGCGTCGAGCGCATCGTGGAGGCCCGCAGACAGGTCATCGCGGGGTGCGTTGCCGGCGGCGGCTGTGACTTCATCCACTGTTCATCGGAAATGATGGGCGGTGGCCGGTGGGGGTGTGGGGTGCCCGCAATCTTGGAAGGGGTGCTGGGAGGGCACCGCGGGACTGGGGCCCCGCAGATGGGTGTGGGTGAAGCAGATCGCCTCTCCAGCAAGCTTGTGCGAGAGGACATTGCAGATGGATGCCGTATCCCGATCTGATCATGTGATGCTCGGACTGGGTGTGGAAGCGGAGCAGCTGCGCCAGGCGTTGCAGGAACGTCCCAGCATCGACGTGGCCAAGGGAATCCTGATGGCCCTGTATGGCTACGACGAACAGGGAGCGTTCACCGCGCTGCGCCGGGTGTCGGCGCACCACGGTGTCGCCCTGCCCGATGTGGCGGTGGCGTTGGTGGATGTGGTGTGCCCGGACACCGACGGTGACTATGCGGTGGATCCGGTCGCGGCCGCGGTCGCCCGGCAGCACTGGGAACCACTTGTTCAGGATCTTCCCAGTGTTGAAGCCCTCATCCGTTGGGTCCTGGAGTACGCGAACGCCACTGCTGCCTACGGTGCCCGCCTGACACCGTGGCCGCGGTGGCCCCAGCGCGATAAGCGCATCCGTCTCGGGCCGATCACTATCTGACCGGAGCCGGGCTGCTCGGCGACTGTGTGTACCCGGGTGTATCCGGAGGAAACGCCCCACCGTGCGTGGGGCGTGGTGCGTGGGGCGCGGGCGCGGAGGTGGGGGAGTTGGGTGCGGGGCAGCCGGTGCAGTCCGAGGCGCAGCAGGTCGTCGGTCTCGTCGGGGTTGTCCACGATCTCCTGCAGTTCGTCGAGAATGTGGCCGTGGTGCGACGAGGTTGGGTTTCGCGCTGCTGCTGAAGTTCTACACGCGGTCGGGTCGGTTTCCTCGGGGCCGCTCGGAGCTGCCCCAGGAGGCGGTGGACTTTGTTGCCCGTCAGATGAAGGTATCGGCCGGGGACCTGGGCTTTTACGAGTGGTCGGGCAGCACGATCGAGTATCACCGCGCCCAGATCCGCCGGCACCGCCACCACCGAGGCCATCCTGCGCCGCTTCACCCGCAACGCCTCGCACCCCACCTACGCGGCGATGCTCGAGGTCGGGCGCGCCAGAAGACCATCTTCTGCGCCCGCTACCTGCGCCTGCGGGACCTGCAGCGCGAGATCGAGGAAGGCCTCAACGTGATGGAGTCCTCCAACGGCGCCAACTCCGTCATTGCGTACGGCAAGGGCGGGGAGATTGCCAGCAACCGCCGCGACGAGCAGGAAATGTTCGTGCTGTGCCTGCGGATCCTGCAGACCGCCCTGGTCTACGTGTTCTCTGAACTTGTAAACGATCTTGGTTGTGTTGTTCATGGCAAGTCCCTGGTGGCGGTGACGGAACGTCCGGCGGTGTCGCGGAAGGCGGGCAGGCCGAGGGTGACGGTGGCGGCCCGTCGGGACCGTTGGTCGAGCTGGGCGAGTTTCTGCTCAGCCCCGGTGAGGCTGACCTTGAGGCCGTCCATCTCGCCGCGCCAGCCCTCTCGCTCGGCCTCGACGATGCGATCCAGCAGGTTGTCGCGGATCTCGGTGATCCGGTGTCGCTGCGCGGGATCCGGCCGGAGGAGGCTGCACCGTAGGCAGCTGTGCTCGTGGACGCATCCGGTCCCGTAGGCCCGGCCGCAGTCGCCTATGGCGACCCGGCGGCGCTGGAAGTGGCCGAGGAATTCCTCCCATTCCTCGTCGGTGGGGGTCCGGTATTCCTCGCTGGGGCGGGCTGCCCGTCGGCGGGCGATGAAGGCGCGGTGGCCGTTGATGACCTCCTCGGGATAGACCGCCTTGTATCCCATGATGGTGTTGATGTCTCGGTGGCCGACCACGAGCTGGGCGATGTGCGGCGGCATCCCGTTCATGATGGCGTCCGTGATGAACAGCCTCCGGAAATCATGGGGGGAGAACAACAACGGCGCGCCGGCGACGCCGGTGAGCCCGGTGCGAGCGAGGGCGTCGTTGAGCAGGTCCCGGATGCTGCCAGCGGGTATCGGTCGGTTCTCGACGCCGACGCGCCGTTGGAACAGCAAGGGCATCGGGGGGTTCCAGATCCGTTCGTGGATGTCGTAGGACACCACGAGCGGGACGGCGCCGCTGGGGTCGCGGATCCGGCAGATGATGGCGCTGAGCACGTCTGCGAGCTCGGGGTCAATGACTAGAAGCCGCTCGGCGTCGGTCTTGGACGGGGCGATGTGCAGCAGTGGGATGAGCTCACCTGTGCCGGGAAGCCGGTATTGGACGAGGCTGTGATGGGACAGCTCTGTCAGCTCCTCCACGCGGATTCCGCTGTGGCGCAAGACTTCCATGACGGCAAAGGCCCAGAACGCCCGATGTTCCTCCAGGGTGAGGTCACGTCGTTTCCCGGTCTGGGGGTCGTCCGCCCAGACCCTGGCTGTCGGGTTCTTGGTGACCGATCTGCGCCAAAGCTGCCCGGCCGCGGTGAACTCGCACCCTGGTGTGGTGGCTTGCGCGGCCGCCAGGCGATCAGCGGTCAGCTTGCGCTCAGTGTCGACCGTGCGTGTCAGCGTGGGCAAGGCCGGCAGGCGCTCGCGGGTTCTCTGGTCCATGCGCGACTTGCGGCCGGCGTGGTCCTTCTTCCTGGACATCTCCTCCTCGCGGACGGGGCAGGGGGCCGCCCACACACCCCAGCGCGCGGGGTCGTCGATGGCCCACTGGGCCAGGTCGAGGTAGAAGGCCCGCACCATGGCCAGGTAGTTGATACCCAAGGTGGCGCGCGGTGCCTCGGTCTCGACGACCTCGCCCGCGGCGTTCTTGCCGCGGATCTTCTTCATCACGATCCGCTGCTTCCAGGCGGTCGCGACAGCGGGGGCCAGGCGCAGCGAGCCGATCCCGGGATGGTGGTCCTCCAGGTCCTTCCAGAACAACTTGCCCAGGCCGAACGCCAACTGCCGCAAGGAGGTGTAGTCGACGGTGGGCTGGCGTTCCCGCATGTAGTCGACCAGCAGGTCCCGCATCGGGCGGCAGGCGATCTGGTAGCGGTCGATCATCTGCTCGACACTGATCTGGCCCTGCGCCTGACCGGTGACGGCGCGGACGGTCGGCGGGGCGGCCTCGGGGAACACGCCCATCGCGTGCAGCAGCTGGTAAAAGTACGCGCTGGTATCGACCGGGCCTTTCATGCCCAGCAGCACCTCGGCCATCTCCACGCAATCCCCGGCGGTGATATCGCTGACCAGGCCGCCCTTGGCGGCCATGATGGTGGCGATCCGGCGCAGCGCACCGTCTTTGGTGTGGGTGTTGGCGGGGTCCTTGCGGCAGACGGCGACCAGCGCGGCGAACCCTTCCGGGTCGCGGCCGCGGGCCATCTCGGCGGTCAGGATCTGCACGGTTCCAGGGTTCAGCAGCCACGACAGGCTGGGCCGGATCACCTCACCGCTGATCAGCGGCAAGATCCCGCCGCCCAGGACGTCGAAGTCGTTCTTCGGGCTCTGATAGTCCAAACCCTCACGCTGCAGCCATTCGATCACCCGGCGCCGCCAGGCGATGTTGCCGGCCGCGTCGGCGCCGCTGACCAGCCACCGATCCTGCCAGGTCCGACCGGGTTGCTGCTCCAGCCAGCGCAGGATCTTGCCCAAGCCGACCCTGCGCCGGGCCTGCGTTCCGGGGACGCCGAGGGTGAACGGCGGCGCGAGCAACCGCGCCAGCACCACCTCGCGGGACCGCCCGGTAGCTGGCCACGTCGATGCTGGGTGGCGCGGCGGGAACTGCCTGAGCAGCGACGCCGCCGCCGGGCCGAGCCGGCGTTCCAGCCGGGCCGGGGCCAGGGTCTGCGCGGTCACGCGGTGCCCTCCCCGAACAGGACGTTGAGCGTCTCCGGCCGATACGACGCCAACGGCGGGCTCGCCGATGTCGAGGACGGCTGCGCCGCCTGGCCTGCTCGGCGCGCGTGGTGGGCGAGCACGCCCGCGATCACGTCCTCGGGCAGGGGCGTCATATAAATCTGGGTGGTGCTGAGCAGCGCGTGGCCAAGTACCCACTGCACGTCGGTCAGCGGCACCTCGGGATCGCGGGCCATCCGGTAGGCCGCGGTGTGCCTCAAATCGTGCAGGGTCCAGTTGGTGCCCAGCACGGCGTTGGCCCGGCCGAACATCCGGTAGGCGGCGTGATAGGCCAGCGGCCGGAACGGTCGCCGCAGCGTCCACCACAGCGGGTCGTCGGCCTTTGCGGCAACCAGGCCGTGCAGCTGCGCTTGATACAACCTCAGCCACACGAACGCGTCCGGCGAGGCCGGCACCTGCTGGATCGCCCTTGTTCCCTTGCGCACCACCGTGATCAGCTGTTGTCCGGGGTCCGCGTCGCGCTGACGGGCGCCCAGCAACTCTGCGGCCCGAGCCCCCGAGGACACCCACATCGCGACCAGCGCCCGGTCACGATGCGAAGAGAGCTGGGCGAACAGCTCGTTGAACTTCTCGTCGGGGATGCTATGCGGCATCCGCTGGACATGCCGCGGCCGGTACAACCCTGAGCGCTCGTTGCGGTAGGGCTCCATCGGGTTGTGGTGGGAGTGAGCGCGCCCCTTGCGACGGGCCAGCGGGAACGGGTTGACCATCGGCCCCGACCCGGCGTCGCGGTGGAACTCGTAAAAACCGCGCAGCACGCTCTCGCTGTGGCCGCGCGTGCTCGCCGCGTACTTGTTGCCTGGCTTGGCCTTTCCCGTCACCGGGTTCGGGACACCCGCACCAGCACCGGAGCTCCTCGGCTTGTCAGCGATCTGGACCCAACGGGTGAAGTCGCGCGCCTCACACCGGGTGGCATGGTTCCACAGCACCTCGACCGCCCACAGGAACCGGAACCAGCGCAGCAGGTCCATCCCGTACGACCGCTGCGTCAACGACGACCGCCCGGCCGCCTGCAAGTCCCGCAACCACACCGCGACAGGCCCGACCACCTCGCCCACCGGGTCCAGCAGCCGCCACGGCTCCCACACGTCGCCGGTCTCGGCCAGTGACCCGACCCTCGGCACGGCCAACGACCCGAGATCCCGGTCGTCCTCGACTCTGTCGCTCACAGGCCGGAACCATAGCGGCCCCCGTCCGTGCCCGGACCCTGATCTGCGTGGACTCTCCCGGTAGTTCAGTCAACGGGTAAACACCCTCATGCTCCAAGACGTCCTGGCCGAACCCGCCTGGGCGGACATCCTCACCCCAGCCGACCGGCGCGGTCTGACCCCGCTGTTCTGGATGCACCTGCTGCCCTACGGGGAAGTCCGCCTCGACATGAACTCCCGCCTGCACCTCAGCCCCGCAGCATGACTCTGACTGCTCTTGGGGTGTCACCGGCTTCGCTGCCACGCGAGGTAAGAGAGTAGTCTCTCACCTATGAGTAGTCTCTCACCTATGGTGTCGATGCGGGACCGCCTGGTGGAGACCGGGATGCGCCTGTTCGGCGAACGCGGCTACGCCGCGACGTCGGTCGCGGACATCCAGCTGGCGTGCGGGCTCACCGGCGGCTCCGGCGCCCTGTACAAGCACTTCCCCTCGAAGCGGGCGCTGCTGGCCGAAGGGGTGCACCGCTACGTCGCCGCGATCGAGAAGTCCCGCGGCCAGCTGATGGAGGTGCTGCCCAATGAGCCCCGCCAGGCACTACGGATGATCGCCGACGCGGTGAGCGCAGCGATGGTCGGGGACGGGCCCATCATCCGGGTCACGATGCGCGACCTGGCGCAGTTTCCCGACCTGCTGAGCCAACTCTGGGACGGACTGCTCGGCGCGCTCTACCACCAGGTCGCGGACTGGCTCAGCGCCCAGAACGCGCGCGGGGCCACTGCTGTTGCCGACCCGGCAGCGACGGCCGCGGTGCTGATCGCGTCCCTGACCTACCACCGCGTCCTCGAGGCGCTGATCGCCCGCACCCCCGGCGACGTCGAACTGCCCGCCTACTTGGACGCGTGGGTGGACTCCGCTGTCGCCACCGTCCACCTCGAGGCAGGAGAGCACTCATGATTCACGGAGAGGCCAGCACCACTGTCACCGCCAGCCCTACCGACGTCCTCGACTTCGTCTGCGACGTCGCCCGCTACAAGCAGGCCGACACCAAGATCCGCCGCGTCCTGGGCGTCCGCCCCGACGGGAAGGACCGCATCGTCACGATGCGCTCCCGGCTCCGCGGGATCCCCACTCCGCCGGTACGTCAGCGGATGCACCGCACGGGCGATCATCGCCTGGACATCACCGACATGCCCTCCTGGCAGAACCGGCTCGTCACCTTCCACGGCTACGTCACTGCCACCGCGACACCAGCGGGCACCGCCATCACCCACCGGGAAGAGTTCGACTTCCACGGCCCCCTGCGCCCCGTGGCCGAACGGTGGCTCGGCGCCTGGCTCGCCGCCGACGTCTCCGCCGAAGTCGAGCGGATGCACCAGATCCTCAACGGACCCGAGGCTGCTCAGAGGTGACGCTTTGCCGGGTCACTTCGCGGTGACAGGGAATGAACAATTCCCTGTCACACCGGCAGTCTCGTGGTGCGGACCGCCGCAGGTCAGGCGGCTATCGAGAATCATCCGCTACCGTCGGCGTGACACATTCCCTGTCACATCCGCGGAGGCGCCTGGTGCCACCCACCCGGACCGTCGCCGACGCGGCCGATGCGTTCCTCGCCCGCTCCACCTCCACCACCACCCGCCGCTCCTACGGTCAGACGATGAGCACGCTCACCAAGACGCACGGCGACCGCCCGCTCGACACCCTCGAGGGCCCCGCCGTCGCGCGAGCAGATACGCCAGATCGTGGAACGGCAGTGGACCGAGTACATCGGGATTCCTCCGGAGCGGCTCGGTAGAAGCAGGTTGCGATGACGCTGACGACCGACACAAGTGCGACCGACCGGTTGCCTCGCGGCTACCTCGCGTGGCTTGCCGCCGCTGCCGTCTCCCGCACCGGGGATGCGGCGATGTATTTTGCGCTCGGCTGGGCTGGTAGTGCCTACGGTGGTGCCGCCGCGGGCCTGGTCATCACTGCGGTTGTGGTCCCTCGCACCGTGTTGCTGCTGCTCGGCGGTGCTATAGGCGACCGCCTCGGTGCCCGTGCGGTCATGATCGCTGGCGACGCGACACTCATGCTCAGCACCACTGTTCTGTTCTTCACCGTCGTCCTCATCGGCTCGCCCTTCTGGCTGCTGATGACCGCCGCTCTCATCGAGGGCGTCGTCACCGCGTTCTACTTGCCCGCGTCCGGTTCGATGCCGCGCAGGCTCGTCAACGACACCGTGCTGCCCGAGCGCTGGCGCTGCGGCAGGCCGGCAGCCAACTGGCTGATCTGTCGGGCGGACCGCTCGGGGGCCTGCTCGTGGGGCTGGCGGGTTTCGCTGCCGCCGCTGGAGTGAATGCGGTCAGCTTCGCCGCCGTCCTCGTCGTCCTGATCGTTGTGCGGCCGGCCCACGACGTCTCGCCGGTTCAGCGCAAGCCGGTTCTCACTGAGGCCGGTGAGGGTGTGCGGGTGGCGATGTCGCACGTGGTAATCAGGACGTCCCTGCTCCTCACGGGGATGCTGGCCGGACTGGTGATCCCGGTCGGATCGGTGCTGCTGCCGGTGCTGGTACGCGGACGGGGGTGGAGTCCGGTGAGCGGCGGTCTTGTCCTGGGGGCGCAGAGCCTTGGCGGTATCGCTGTCGCGCTCCTGATCTCCCGTCGGGGAGTCCACCGGCGGCCCGGATTCGTCGCTGTCCTAGGGCTGTTATTGACCGTGCTCGCCCTGGAGTTGCTGGCCTTCGCGCCGGTCTCAGCGATGGCCATCGGCAGCGGGGGCAGACCCCGGCGTGATGCTGGGCGCCGGGATCTCGTTGTTCACTAGGTGCGTGGGTCACTAACCGGCCGGTTGGGGGTGTGTCGTTCGCACGGTTGGGGTGAGTGGTCGGCGAGGCTGTGTTTATGGGTTTGATGCCGTGCGGGGATCAGCTGTTTGAGACCGATCCGGTGGACTCGGTGCCGTCGCGGGCGCGGGGGGATGTTCCGGTGGACAAGACGTTCCGGGTTTATGACCAGGATCAGTCGTTTCTGATGCCGCCGTCGCTGCGGGACTGGTTGCCTGCTGATCATCTGGCGCATTTCGTGTCCGAGCTGGTCGATGAGGTTCTTGATCTGGCCCCGTTTTTCGCCTCCTACACCGAGGTCCGTGGCTTCCCGCCGTATCACCCCAGGTTGATGCTGAAGCTGCTGCTCTACGGATACACCACCGGGGTCCGCTCGTCCCGCAAGATCGAGACCCACTGCCACGACGATGTGGCGTTCCGGTTGTTGGCGGCGAACACGGCACCGGATTTCCGGTCGATCGCCCGGTTCCGTGCCCGCCACCTCGCCGCGCTTGAGGCCCTGTTCCTGCAGGCACTGCTGCTGTGTCAGCAGGCGGGCATGGTGAGGATGGGTCGGGTAGCCCTGGATGGCACCAAGGTGCGGGCAAACGCCTCACGGCACAAAGCGATGAGTTACGACCGGATGTGTGAGCGCGAAGAACGTCTCGCCGCGGAGGTCGCGGACATGATGGGACAGGCCGAACGTGTCGACGCCGCCGAGGACGCCGAGGACGCCGAGGACGCCGAACACGGTGTCGACCATCGCGGTGGTGACCTGCAGGGGGAGATGGCCAGGCGGAACAGCCGGCTGAGCAAGATCCGCAAAGCCAAACACGACCTGGAACAACACGCACGCGATCAGGGCGCCCAGCACGCGCGCACGAAGGCGCGCAACGCCGGGCACCCCAGTGATGTGGCCGAGGAAGCCGCGGGCCGGGCTGCGGAGACGGCGACCCCGAAAGCGAAGGCGCAGCGCAACTTCACCGACGCTGACAGTCGGATCATGAAGACCGCTGATGGCAGCTTCCACTATTGCTACAACGCGCAGGCGGTGGTCGATGAGGCGAATCAGGTGATCGTGGCCACCGACTTCGCTGACTCCGGTGCCGACAATCCTGCGTTCGCTGACATGCTCGCCCAGACGCACACCAACACCGGGATCACGCCGGCTCAGACCCTGGCTGATGCCGGGTATTTCAGCGAAGCCAACATCGACGCCGCACACCAGGCGGTTACCGATCCGTTCATCGCGACCGGGCGCCCGGCCCACGGCGATAGAACGCCCGATGCGCCACGCGGCCCGATCCCGAAGGACGCGACCCCCAAGGCGCGGATGGCCCGCAAGCTCCGCACGAAGAAGGGCAAGACCACCTACTCACGGCGCAAGGTCATCGTCGAGCCGGTCTTCGGGCAGATGAAAACCACCCAGGGGGCAGGCAAGCTCCTCTTACGCGGCCACGACAACGCCCGGGCGGAATGGCGGCTCCTCGCCGCCTGCCACAACCTGCGAAAGCTCTTCGCCTACACCGGAACAGCCACACTGGCCACCGCCTGAGGGGAGCGGGGCCCATGGGCTCTCCCCGGGGAACCCACCCCACCCGACATGGGAAGCATCCACGTCCGGAACTCGCCGACGCATCACCACCGGACACCCCCCACGAACTGGACCGATACGCCTCAGCCACGCTTCCGCCCCGAGAAACCCGTTAGAGACCCACGCACCTAGCCACACCGCGCCACTGATCCTGGGTGAGGCACCCACCACGCACCTCTCACGTGTACAGGCGGTACTCAGCGTCGTTCAGAGCGCGACTCTAGTGCTCACCACGCCCGTGCTCGGGCTCGGCTCGGCGCACTTCGGTGCTCCAGCTGCGATCGCGGTGTGCGGCGCCCTGCTGGCGATGGGTGCCGTGGCTGCGGCGCTGTCTCGGACGTTCCGCAACACCCGGACCGAGCCGCCTCAGCACGATCCGACCTGACGCCACTCCGCCTGGATCGCGCCGGCTCTTGGGACTGTTCCGATAGACCCCCGATTCGAGACAGTCGATGGATGCCATGATGGCTCGGTGTCGACCAAGCTGAAATTGCCACGTCTGCAGGGCGCACCGTTGTTGCTGCGTGCCTTCACCTCCGCAGACGCTGCGCTGGTGGCTGAAGCCGGTGCTGATCCCCTGATCCCGCTGATCACCACCGTGCCGACGGCCCCCGCCGAGCCAGCCGCGGTGCAGGCCTTCATCGGCCGACAACACGAGCGCGCCAGGAGCGGGCAGGGGTACTCCTTCGTCATCGCGGACGCCGACACCGACGTCGGGCTGGGGCAGATCGGGTTGTGGCCGCACGGCCAGGGGCGGGCGAGCGTCGGCTACTGGGTTGCGCCCTCCGCTCGCCGCCAAGGAGTTGCCCACCACGCGTTGCAAGTGGTGTCGGCTTGGGGTCTGGCGCTGCCGGGCCTGCACCGGTTGGAGTTGTACGTGGAACCGTGGAACGAAGGCTCGTGGCGTGCCGCAGAACGAGCCGGCTATATCCGCGAGGGCCTGCTACGCAGTTGGGAGCCCGTCGATGGCCAGCGACGCGACATGTATATGTACTCCCGGCTTCCGACCGACCCCGCCTGCGCGCGCGAATCGTCCGAGGATCGGCTGCTGGTGACCGACCGTCCTGTGGCCACGAGCGATGCCTCTCGCGGGCCCGGCTGGCACAACGAGCACGGTGCGACACTCACCCAGTGAGCACATAGCCGTGGCAGGGACTCACGAGCCGCCAGCCGCCGGCCGTGCGGTGTCAACCTCGTCGGCCTTCTCGGCTGCGACACGACGAATCTCTGTGTCACCGCGCGGGGATCCCTGGGTCCTTTCGCGGGACGAAGTCGCCGGTGTCGGCCGGTCTTGCCCGCGATAGTCATGGGCGACAGGCTGGAATGCATGAGCGAGCAGCACAAGGCGGATCTGCGCCGGTACTTGCAGGAGGGCCGCGAGGCGATGGTCTGGAAGTTGGTGGGCTGTCTGAATACGACGTGCGACGTCCGTTGACGCCGACCGGCACGAACCTGCTTGGGCTGGTCAAGCACCTGGCGGGTGTCGAAGCGGAGTACTTCGGAGTGGTCTTCAACCGACCCTTCAGACAGGACTTGCCGTGGCTCTCGCCCGACGCCGAGCCGAATGCCGACATGTGGGCGGGCCCTGAGGAATCACGCGATGAGATCGTGTCCCTCTACCAGCGGGTGTGGGGCCATGCCGACTCAACGCTCAGCCTCCTACCTCTCGAGACCTCCGGCCACGTGTCGTGGTGGCGCGCGACCAGCAACCCGGTCACTCTCGGCCGCGTCCTGGTTCATGTGACCGCTGAGACCCATCGGCATGCCGGTCATGCGGACATCGTCCGCGAGTTGATCGATGGCAACGTCGGGCATCGGGAGGGCAACGACAACATGGCTGGCGGGGATCAGACCTGGTGGCGGGAGTACCGCGACCATCTGGAGTCGATCGCCCGTAGGCACCCGGGCCCTGAGCCCACCGCCCCCTGTTGACGACCCCTGCGTCCTCATCGCTGCGTCACCCGATGATCCGTGGAAGGGCAAACGGGCGACCCGTGGACTATGCGAAGGCCGTAACGCGTCCGCTGACGGTTCATTATCGGAATGCGAACCCCTCCGCGCTCCACATCAGGGTGATAGGAAGCGACGCCCCGCACGCACGCCCTCGTGGGCCTCGAGGGTCGCAAGGCATGCGGTTGCGGCCTCGGCGCCCTTGATGACGAAGTGCTCTTCGAAGAATCGATGGTGGGCCTGGTGCTCGTGGAAGTTCAAAGGTGTCAGGACGGCCGACAGGACAGGAACGTCGGTGTCGAGTTGGACACGCATGAGGCCGTCGATGACCGCTGAGGCGACGAAATCATGCCGGTAGATCCCGCCATTCACCACCAGGCCCGCAGCAATGACTGCCGCGTATCGGCGTGTAGCGGCGAGCCGCTTTGCCATCAGCGGCAGCTCGAGCGCGCCCGGCACCTCGAAGAACTCAACGGCAGTTGGCTCAAAACCGGCGTGCGCCATGGTCTCGACAAACGAGTCGCGGCAACGGTCCACGATCTCCCGATGCCAACAGGACTGAACGAACGCAACCAGCTCGCCCCGCTGGGGGGCAGCGTGCTGGACTTCGGTGGTCAGGTTCCTGTTCATGGCTCTCCTCTGTGAGAGCACAGCACGAAAGCAGGACGTGACCGCGCCAGCAGGATTGGACCGCACCGCGAGCCCATGCCTGCTGCTGTTCTCTCTCATCCGGACTATGACCGTCGGCTCCGGAGTTACACCGGATCTGCTGACCTGCCCGGCTACACGAAGCCGGGCAGCGCTCGCGGGCTATGTGCAGGTTCGCACTTACCGCCGGTGGGGAGTTTCGCCCCGCCCTGAGAACGCGCCGCGCTACATGTAGACGTGCGACACAATAGTTTTACAGTCTCCTGCCGCCGAGCGCCACTGAAGTTCTCCGGCTCAAGACCAATGCCGAAGGCCGCCGCAACGACCATGGCCACTGACGTCGCCGCCATCGTCGGGCACTCCCCATGGTGGGTGATCGTGGCGGTGCTGTTCGCAGCATCCTCGCAGTCCACTTAATCCGCAGCTACACCCTCCCGGGCCGCATGGAGCGGCTTCGAGCTGCCGGGCCGGGGCTTCAGCTCTAGACGACATCTGATCTTGCTGTCAGCGCAGTCCCGCAAGGCCGATCGCTTATCGGTCACGCTCAACCGAGGATCTGAGCCATGCCGATCGACTGCGGGGCGGTAGCAGCGAAACCGTGGCGCTCATACAGGCGCCGACCAGGAGGGTCGGCCATGAGGCTGACGTACGCGCCAGCGGGCGCATGGTCATGGACCTTCGTCAGCAATGTGCCCAGGATGGTGTCACCCAGACCGCGCCGTTGGTGTTCCGGGAGCACGGCCATGTCGAGCACGTGGAAGTACCAACCGCCGTCACCGAGGATCCGTCCCATGCCCACCGTCGTGGCCGTCGGTCGAGGGACCACATGAAGTGCAGCCCAGCCACCGTCGAGCGCCGCCAGAGCCTGGTCCGGTCGTCGGGGCGACAGGCCGGCGCGCATCCGCAAATTCAGGTACTCATCCAAGGTTGGGGGACCTTCCACCAGTTGGTATTCAGCCGGGCAGGCACCAGGGACGTCCATGATCACAAGCATCACAGGCCCGGCTGGACTCTTCGTCACTGGCGTCGTGGCGGGTTCTGCACCGGCTCGAGAGGCGGCGACGCTGTCTCGTTCGTCGCGGCGCCCGCATCGCTGGGAAGATCTACGGGTGGGCGACTCAACGATGCCGTGGCGCAACACGACGCACGACTGGGCGAGCACCGTTGATGCCGAACATCTGGTCAAGATCCGTCAGCACCCAACAGTGTTCGCGCCGGGCGGCTCGCTGCACCTGATCCTTGAGGTGATGGCCTACGCCGCCGATGAAGCCGAGAGCACCAGCTCGGGGTGCTGCGTTGTCACCCTGCACGGTGACAACTCTGTGTCCGTGGCCGACAACGGGCGAGGAACTGACACCCGCTCCGGCAACTGCGGCCAGCCGATCAAGAAGCCGGTGATGGCCACCAGGGATCTCCGGTTCTTCGACTTCCCCGACGCTCAAACTCTTCCCGATGGTCATCTCCGCCGCGGCATGTCCACCGTCGCCGCCCTCAGCGAATGGCTGACGCACACCAACCGACGCAGCAACGGGGCGTGGACCCAGCGCTACGAACACGGCCTACCGGTCACCGACCTGATTCCGATCGAGAACGGCGACACGAGTGGCACCACCGTGCAGTTCCTACCCAATGAAGCGCTGCGCACAGGCGCAGCGGTGGCAGCGGCTGTCCTTAGGGAGTCAACCGCGTGGCCGCACCTCTCTATCGAAGTCGTCGACGAACGCAACAGATGATGGCCCCCTCGTGGCGCTCAGCAGGCTTACCGATCGCTGGACGCCTCTCCAACGCCATCCCTCGGCTCCGCTGGGCGCGGTCCGGCGGAGCAACAGCCCACCGCACCGCTCGGCCCAGGTAGCCGGACAAGATCATCGCGGCCGCGCAAGCGGATCGGTGAGCGGGACAGCCCTACCCTTCCTCACCGACAGGTGTACACCCGACTGCAAGGATGAGCTGGTGCGAATCGATCCTGATCCCGCTGGCTCTGAGTTCGGCCTGCTCTCGCAGTACCTCGATTATCAGCGCGAGACCATGCTGTCGAAGACCGACGGCCTGACCCGAGAGCAGCTGGCACGCAAGCACCCCCCGTCGGAGCTCACGCTCGCTGGGTTGCTCTATCACCTGTCGCTGGTGGAAGAGGACTGGATGGAGGTGCGCTTCGCTGCCCTGCCCGATCGCGAGCCATGGGCAAATGTCGACTGGGACTCCGATCCGAACTGGGAGTTCCGCACTGCGGCTGACCTCGAACCGGAGCAGTTGCAGGGTCGCTATCGCAAAGCCTGCGAGCGGAGCCGGCAGGTCATGTCCAAGGCGGCAAACTTGGATCAGCTGTCGGTCAAGGCGCTCCGCGACGGGCGGCACTTCTCGCTCCAGTGGGTGCTGCTGCACCTCGTCGAGGAGACCGCCCGCCACGCCGGCCACGCTGACTTCCTCCGCGAAGCGATCGACGGCACGGTGGGCGAGTAGCCGAACCGGGGCCAAGAGTCGCCGATAGACGATCCGCCATCGGTACAAGCAAGGCACCCCCGGCGATGCGTCGGTGCCAGAATCGTGACATGGATAGTGATGACGATCAGATCGAGCTGACCATCCGGGTCACCCAACGTCAGCTGGGCTGGGCGGTGCTACACATCAACAATTGGATCGCCGAGCAGCCGGTCAATACCTGCGGCGATGCGCACCGCTTCGTGTCTGCTCTCACGAATCCGGTAACGGAGAAGCCGGTGAGCTGACGCTCGGGGCGACCCGGCAGCCTCGTCGTCGCGCCACGCTCACCCCGTCCTCGCCAGGGGAACCCCGTTGCGACGCACCGACTGGGTCATCCGCCACCTAGCCGATCATGTGTCACAAGGGATCGTCTCTCGGAACGCGCCGGGCGCCACCGGACCGGTTCGGTAGTTGAGGGATTTACGCGGTCCTGCGGTGTTGTCGCCGGTCGGGGTGGGCGCGTCGTTTGTCTTCATACATGGCCTGATCGGCCTCTCGGAGGGCGCCGGCCAGCACCCCGCCGGCGGGTAGCACGGTGGTACCGACCGCCACCGACGGCACGAGGCTGCCGTTCGCCTCGGGCAAGCACAGCGGCGTCGCTGCCGCGGTGCGCACGGCGCGGGCCAGGGTCGGGGCGGTGACCTTCTCGGCGGGGGCGAGCAGGACGAACTCGTCCCCGGACAGGCGTGCGATCACCCAGCCTGGGCGGGCCAGGGCGGTCAGGGACCGGGCCACTCCGGCGATCAGGAGGTCACCGGCGGCCGTGCCCGTGCAGGTCATTGGTGGCCTTGAGTCCGTTGACGTCGATGAGCGTCACCACCAACTCGGTGATCGACTGATGCGATCCTGCCTCCATGCACGCCCACAGCCCACGGCGGTTGAGCAGCCCTGTCAGCTCGTCGTGATGGGCGGCGTGTTCCAGGTGGGCCAGTTGCTGGTGGTGGGTGGTCCAGTCCTCGATGATCACCATCACCACCGCTTGCCCGTCCTGATGCAGCACGGTCTTGCGGACCTGCGCCCAGATCGTGGACCCGTCCTTGGCGACCAATCGCCGCTCGGTGGCCAGGTTGCGCTGCTGCCCTCCGATCAGGCGCTGCGCGTCGGCGTCGCGCTGGGCACGATCGTCGGGATGGATCACCTGCTCTGCTGATAAGGCCAGCGCCTCTGTGTGGGTGTAGCCGAGCATGTCGGCGAAGGCCTGATTGGCCTCCACCACCGCCCCGTCCGGCCCATGGATCACGACCGCCAGAGGGCTCTCGGCCAGTAACTCTCGATAGAGTTGTGCGTCATACCCCACCGTCATCCTCCGTCACTTCCCGACCGCCTCTGCGGTCACAGAACCACCATATGACTCGCCTCGAACCACGATCCGGCACCTCACTATGCACTTGATCAAAACCGAATCGTCGGAAACCCGCGAAACGCGCCTGGACCATGGACAACAGGAGTGAGCCTCTGGCGCGCGCGAGCGCCGTGGCGACGGAACTCGCGAGTGTGCAGCGCAGTCCGCGGCCCAGCCGCGGAAGGTCCTTATCTGGGAGCTGGCCACCGCGGCAGGAGCGCCAGGCGAACACCGTAGGCGGCACGAGTTCATCATGCGTAGTCGAAGCCGGGACTGTCGCAACCAGACCGAGCCGACCCCGATCCGTCCCGCAGCCGGGCCGGATCGTACGGAACTGTCAGTTGCGTCCGAGGCGCAGCACGGTCTCGAGGGCGGGCTGGTATGGCGCGGTGACTGCGGCCGGCTCCTCGTGGGGCCGTTGGATCAGGTCGGTGACTGCCCGGAACAAGAGTGAACGCAGCAGATACTGCGCGGTGTTCATCGTCCACGGCAGGGCGGTGATGAGCTGTTCGTCGGCGCCTTGCCAGATGAGGGCGTCGACGACCACGATGGCCGACGCGAACTCGGGAGACCGCCAGTACGGGGATACGTCGATGACGAGCGGCGGTTGTTGCGGCTGGAACAGGACGTTCCTTGTGAGATCTCCGTGGACCAGTTGATCGCACCCGAGGACGGGACGCAGCGCGGCCACCAGTTCCTGCACCAGGCCAGTGCGCGTCCAGGCAGGCGTGAGCGGCAGCTCGCCCCACGCGACGCGGTCCGCGACCGCCCACCGGTCTGTGCGCGCCGTGAGAAGCGGCGGGAGTGTCTCGTTTCGGACGGCCGCGTGAAACATGTCCCCCACGCCGAGAATGTCGAGCCATCGCCGCGGCTGATGCGCACCCCGCTCGTAGCGCCACGCCGCCCAGCCCTCGATGCACCAGGAGCCCGTGCGCGCCGGCAATGGTGGGGAGACGCGGAAGTCTTCGCGCCCGTCCAGCCGAGTCAAGAGCCCGCTGAGCCAGCCGACGAAGTTCTCACTCTGGGACGGCTTCAGCACCGCCTCACCCACTCGCCAGCTGCCACCCTGTCCGCCCGGAAGGGGCACGGGAGCACCGAGCAGGCCAAACGCAGCGACGACTCGGTCTGGAGGAGGCTCGGGCCACGGGTCTGACACGACACCAGGATGACGGTTACGCTCCGCAAGCCGATCGTCTACTGGGTGTCCTCGGCGAGGGTGCCGAGCAGCTGGTGTTCTTCGTCGTCGGTGAGGCCGGCTCCGTGGGGTCCTTGGTTGGGGCGGGTTTCCTCCCAGGCGAGGGTGTCGGCCAGGGTGTCCTCGAGCGGTCTGGTCGTCAGCCCGGCGGCGCGGGCGCGGTCGGTGCTGCGGGCGTTCAGGCCGTACCAATCCGGGTCGTCGATCCACAGCGGCAGCGACTTCGGGCCCATCCACATCTGCACGCCGTGGTCGGTGAGCCACCGTGGTGGTACCGCCATCACCGGGCCGGTGTGGCCGGCGACGGTGCGGGCGACGGCCAGGTGATCGGTCAAGGGCCGCGGGTGCGCCGCCGCGTTGTAGATCCCGGCCGCACCTGCCTCGGCGCAGCGCACCAGCCAGGCGGCCAGGTCGCGGACGTCAATCACCGCGGTCGGCACCTGCGGATCATCCGGCACGAGCACCGCACCCTCCGGGTTGGAGGGGTGGGCGAAGCGCCACGGCCAGTAACCCGAACGACAGAACTCGTCACCCGGCCCGCCGATCAGCCCGACCCTCGCGACCATGGCGCGGTCGGCACCGAACCCACCGAGCATGGCCTGCTCACAGGCGGCCTTCGCCTCCCCGTAGTGCTGCATCGACTCCATCACGTCCGAGGCCAGCGGCGCCAGCAGCGGGGCGTCCTCGTCCTGACCAAGCTCGCGCTGGCTGGCGTAGACGTTGCCGCTGGAGACGTACACGATGCGCCCGGCCACCGGCTGCAGCGCGGTGACCGCTCGACGCACGTGGCCAGGCTGGCGCGCCACGTCGAACACGGCGTCCCACCGCTGGTCGACGACGGCGTCGTAGGCATCAGGGCGGTCGCGGTCGGCGATCACCGACCGGCACCCCTCCGCGAACTGCCCGGCCTGCCCGCGAGCCACGCACGTCACCGCATGGCCCCGAGCGACCGCCTGAGCAGCGACCTCGCGGCCCAACCAGGCCGTACCACCGAGAACAAGAAAATCCATGCCCCGCAGTACACCCGGGCACCCGTCACTCGGGGAACCAATTTCGCTCGCCGCGTAAGAGCAACCGTCTCAGCCCGCCATCGGTCACCGGTCAGTGCTGATGACGAGTGAGCTATGCGGGCATTCACGGTGAATGGGTGCCCTCACGTCCTAGGCGTCGTTGAGTCGGACCACGTCGTCGCGCCAACCGGGGAACGCAGTCGAGCATTCGGCGAACGTCACATCGGTCACCGCCTCGATACGATGGATGACCCCGGCCGGCAGGTGGATGGTCTGGCCAGGACCGAACCGTGTGGACTCAAGCCGATCGGCGTCGATCCCATGTTCGATGATTGCCTCGCCGGTGATCACAAAAGATGGTCTCCTCCTTCTCACGGTGGCATTGGCAGGACAAGCTGTGGCCTGCGTTGACGTGGATGAGCTTGCCGACGAACCGGCCCTCAACGACGGCGAAGATTTCCTCCCGGCCCCACGGCTTTGGTTGTTGGTGCGCCGAGTAGATCGATGCCTTCAGATCCTCGCCCGCTGTCATCGTCATCCCTTTGTTCGAAAGCGCCGCACTGCGCCCGGTTGAGTATCGGTCTACGGACTGCTCTCTGGGACGATCGACCCCATGACGTCGACATCCGATGTGTTCGTCCGGCAGGTCAGTAGTCGTGACAGCGCCGGCCTTGCAGTGCTGCGCCGCGCGTGGTCCGAGGAGCTGGTAGGTGCGGCGCTCGACGACGACGGCTTCGAGGAACGATTCGCGCTGTGGTCTGCAGCCGAGGAATCACGCCGAGTGATGTTCGTGGCTTTTGCTGGCGGTCTGGAGGTCGGCATGGTGAACCTGGTGGTCTTCGAGCGGATGCCCAGGCCCGAGCAAGCCGGATCACGCTGGTGTTACCTCAGCAACGCCTTTGTCTTGCCTGAGCACCGCGATCGAGGCGTCGGATCCACTCTGCTCAAGGCAGTCATGAACCACGCACGCCTGTGCGGCGCCGTGCGGATCGTGCTGTCTCCGAGTGAACGATCCGTGCCGTTTTATCAGCGCGCGGGGTTCGGGCCGGCAACGATGCTCATGGCCAAGAACTTCGAGTGACTGCGCCCGTCGGGGGATGGGCTACCGGGGACGAACTGGTCGTGACGTCGGTTCGGCCTTTCAGCCGTTCTGTCCGCCGTAGCATCGGCGCCTATGGCACAAGTGCTCACCCGGCAGGCCGGAGGACTTCCCTCGCTGGTATCAGGACGTCATCGCGAAAGCCGAACTCGCCGACAACGGTCCGGTGCGGGGAACGATGGTCATCCGCCCGTACGGCTACGCCATCTGGGAGCGGATGCAGGCCGAGATGGATACCCGGATCAAGGCGGCCGGTGCGCAGAACGCCTATTTCCCGCTGTTCATCCCGCAGTCCTATTTCCGCCGTGAGGCCGAGCACGTCGAGGGCTTCAGCCCGGAGCTGGCGGTGGTGACCCACGCCGGCGGCAAGGAGCTCGAGGAGCCGGTCGTCGTGCGTCCGACCTCCGAGACGGTGATCGGCGAGTACATGGCGAAGTGGATCCAGAGCTACCGAGACCTCCCGCTGCTGCTCAACCAGTGGGCGAACGTCGTGCGGTGGGAGCTACGTCCGCGCATCTTCCTGCGCACCAGCGAGTTCCTCTGGCAGGAAGGGCACACCGCGCACGCCACGAGGGACGACGCACGCACCTATGCCCTGCGGATCTTGCACGAGGCGTACGAGGATCTGATGGTCTCCGTGCTGGCGATCCCGGTCCTCGTCGGCCGCAAGACGGCGCGGGAACGCTTCGCCGGGGCGGTCAACACGCTGTGCTGCGAGGCGATGACCCGTGACGGCAAAGCCCTGCAGATGGGCACCACCCACGAGCTGGGACAGAACTTCGCCCGGGCCTTCGACATCGCGTACTCCTCGGCGAAGGGCCAGCGGGAGCTGGCGTGGACGACGTCGTGGGGCACCTCGACCCGCATGGTCGGCGGCCTGATCATGGTGCACGGCGACGACGACGGGCTGCGAGTTCCGCCCGTGCTCGCACCGACCCAGGTGGTCGTGATGGCGGTCAAGCCCGAGGTCGCCGACGCGGTACATCGGATCGCCGCGCAGCTACGACAGTGCGGCGTTCGCGTTCAGGTCGACGATCGCACCGACGTCCCGTTCGGCCGGCGAGCGGTGGATTGGGAAATCAAAGGCGTTCCGGTCCGCATCGAGATCGGGCCGCGCGATCTTGCCGCCAACACGGCAACCATCGCCCGACGGCTGTCCGGCGGAAAGGCACCGGCCGCGCTGGACGGTCTGGCCGACGAGGTCGTGGCGCTGCTCGCGGCCGAGCAGCAGGCCATGCTCGCCGACGCGCGCGCACACCGCGACGCGCGTATCGCCGACGTTGACTCCCTCGAGGATGCCGCAGCCGCGGCGACGGAGGGCTGGGCGCGGATCAGCTGGGCGCGCCTGGGGGTCGAGGGCGAGGCGACCCTCGCGCAGTCGGCGGTCACGGTCCGCTGCCTGCAGCGTCCGGACGCCTCGGTGCCCGAGAGCGAGGACGAGCCGGATCTGATCCCCTTCGTGGCACGTTCGTACTGACAGCCGGCCCTCCTCGTGCCAGGCCCCCTCGAGACGGGCTCGGTATTCATCGAGCGAACGTCGCCGCAAGACGATCGTCACCCGGGACGGTGCAACCGACTTTGAACAATCTGCGTTTGCCGAGGTCAGCCCTCGCACCGAGTGTCCCGGAAGCCCTGTTATGCCGAGCTCGGCATAACAGGTCTCATGTCGAGTGGACGGTTATGCCGAATCAGGTGGTGATGGGCGGCGGGGTGATGGTCGCTGGCTCGGCATAATCACAGGGCTTCGAGGAAGGCGAGCAGTCGGTCGGTGGGTCGGTATCGGCCGGGCTTGGTGCCGAAAGGTGCGATCTTTGCGATCGCTGCTTCCTTCAGCGCGGGGTCGGCGTGCTGGTAGATCTGGGTGGTGGTGATGTTCTCGTGTCCGAGCCACAGCGCGATCGTGGCGATGTCGACACCGTTCGCCTTGAGCAGCATCGCGTTGGTGTGTCGCAGCACGTGCGGGGTGACCTGCTTGGCCGTGAGCGACGGACAACCTGCCGACGCGGTGACCGCGTGTTTGGCGGTGAGCCAGGCGACGGCGTCGCGGCTGAGCATGCCTCCTTGGCGGGTGGGGAACAGCGGATCGTCGGACTGGCCTTGGCGTTCGTTGAGCCATTCGCGGAGGACCGCGGCAGTCTCGTGGGTGAGCGTGACGGCGCGCAGCTTCCGTCCCTTTCCCAGCACCCGAATGTGGGCGGCGGTGGCGGCGAGGTTGACGTCACGCAGACGCAGCGCGGTGAGCTCTGAAACGCGCACGCCGATCTGGATCATGGTGAGCAGTAGTGCGTGGTCGCGTCGGCCCAGCCAGCGGCTCTTGTCCGGTGCGCCAAGCAGCGCTTTGATCTCGGCCAGGTCGAGGTAGGAGATGTCCGAGTGGACGGTTATGCCGAGTGCTGGTCGGTGAGCGATCTCTTCGTCGGCCGGCTGAACTACACCGCCGGCGAAGAGGGGTGCAGGCAAGAGTGAGCTGGTCAGTATGTTTGGACGCGGTCGCGGCCGGAGGACTTTGCCTGGTAGAGGGCGGTGTCGGCGCGGGTCAGCAGCTGGTGCAGGTCGGTCGGTCTGTGTTCGGACTGGTGGTGAGCGAGGCCGATGGACATGGTAATCCGTAGGCCGTCCACGACGTGCAGGGCGCTGATGGCGGCCCGGAGGCGGTCGGCGACTTGTTGCGCGGCGCCGAGGTCGAGGCGGTCGAGGATGATGACGAACTCCTCGCCGCCGTAGCGGCCGAGCCCGTCGTGGCCGCGTAGCTCGCGGCGGAGGCAGTCCGCTACGGCGACGAGGACCTGGTCGCCAACAAGGTGGCCGTGGGTGTCGTTGACCGTCTTGAACTCGTCGAGGTCACAGAACAACACGGTGACCGGTTGGGCGTCGCGGTGGCTGCGGGAGAGGATCCCGG
>JAABUT010001869.1_pt1 | contig 22167 bp, 22 predicted proteins | sample 5559281 | NCBI WGS metagenome assembly JAABUT01 (sample SAMN10711880, study PRJNA513359) | rock metagenome | isolation source: Antarctica rocks | place: Antarctica: Victoria Land, Ricker Hills nord | collected 2016-01-04
CTCCCTTGGCCTCCAGGAGAGCATCCGGCTGGGCAACTTGGACGCCAAGCGGGACTGGGGCTTCGCAGGTGACTACGTTCGCGCAATGTGGCTGATGCTGCAACAGGACGTGGCGGACGACTTCGTCATCTGCACCGGCGAGACGCATTCGATCCGCGAGTTTCTGGACGTTGCGTTCCGGCGGGTGGGCATCGACGACTGGGCGTCTTTCGTTGTGCAGGACCCAGCGTTCTTCCGCCCCGCCGAGGTGGATCAGCTCATCGGCGACGCCGCAAAGGCACGCGACGCGCTCGGATGGACACCCGAGATGTCCTTCCACCAGCTCGTCGGGATGATGGTTGACAACGATGTCGCGACCTTGAGCCAAGCGAGGAGCGCCGCCCGATGACAGTCGCAGTCGTAACCGGCGCCACTGGCCAGGACGGCTCCTACCTATGCGAGCGTCTCGTCGCTGAGGGTGTCGAGCTGCATGCGGTGGTCCTCGCCGATCAGCCACCACACCCGTGGCTGTCGACCGCGCGCATCCATCAGATCGACCTACGAGACCATTCCGACCTAGACCGCCTCGTCGCCGAAACCGCTCCGGACGAGTTGTACAACCTCGCCGGGATCTCATCGGTCGCGCGCTCGTGGGACGAGCCGGTCCTCAATGCCCAGGTCAACGCCATGTCCGTCGCGGTGCTGTTGCGCGCTTGTTGGGAGCTGCAGCAGAAAAAGGGTGCGCCGGTCCGGTTCGTGCAAGCCTCTAGTTCTGAGATCTTCGGCCGAGCCAGCGAGTCGCCGCAGACGGAGGGAACCCGGATCGCCCCCATCAATCCTTACGGAGCAGCCAAGGCATATGCGCACCAGCTCGTTGGGGTCTACCGCGGGCTCGGACTGCACGCCAGCTCCTGCATCCTCTATAACCACGAATCGCCACGGCGCCCGACAACTTTCGTCACCCGTAAGATCACCGACGCAGTCGCACGGATTTCACGCGGCGAGCAGGAACGCCTGTCGCTGGGGTCGCTGGACACACGCCGCGACTGGGGCTGGGCGCCAGACTACGTCGATGGACTTATGCTCGCCGCTCGTCATCATCAGCCTCTCGACGTCGTCTTGGCTACCGGCGAGACCCGCAGCATCGGCGACTTCGCCGACGCCGCATTCCGGGTAGTTGGCATTGCTCAATGGCGGGAACTCGTTGATCTCGACGACACCCTGACCCGGCCCGTAGAGACCGTCGAGCAGCGCGGCGATGCTACTCGTGCGCGTGATCTCCTCGGCTGGCGCGCGACAGTCGATTTTGATGAATTAGTGCGCCGGATGGTCGCAGCCGACCTCGCAGTAGGGGACACGGCCGACGTGGAATGACAGCTCCGCCGGCGATCGGCGCCGCCATATTACTTGGGCGATCCGTGCCACATAGACGCGCCATATTCAGCCCGACCATAGCTCCGCGGAGGACATAGATTGTGAATGGTTCCATCTTTTCCCGCGACCCCCTCGGCGGTCACGTGGCACTCGCTACCTCAGGCACACTGTCCGCCGTACAGGATGCTGAGGCCGCGAACCGGAGTCCGAGTTCCGCAATGAGGCACCTGGTAGTTATAGGACAAGGCTATGTTGGGCTCCCCTTGGCGCTGCGTGCAGCTGCTGCTGGATATGCTGTGGTCGGCCTGGACAACGACGCCGAGATCGTTGCCAGACTGAACCGAGGCCTGTCCCATGTCGATGACGTCAAAGACCGGCAGTTGCGAGTTGGACTCGCGTCCGGGTACTCCGCATCCATCGATGCGTCTTGCATCGCAACTGCCGACGTGGTCGCGGTATGCGTGCCGACACCGCTAAGCCCGGACGGAGGGCCGGACCTACGAGCAGTGGAGGCTGCGGGCTCCACCATCGGCGAGCACATCAAGGGAGGTACTTTGGTCGTCCTCGAGTCGACGACGTACCCAGGGACCACGGAGGAAGTATTCGCGCCGCTCGTACTGGGGAGTAGTTTTGAGTTGGGGGCCGACATCAACATCGCTTTCTCACCTGAGCGTATCGATCCGGGTAACAAGACGTACGGCGTCCAGAACACACCCAAGGTAGTAGGCGGTCTGACCCCTGCCTGCACGCGCGCCGCCAGACAGTTCTACTCTCGGTTTATCGATGTCGTCGTTGAAGCCAAGGGCGCCAAAGAAGCAGAGATGACCAAGCTGCTCGAGAACACCTTCCGTCACGTGAACATCGCGCTGGTCAACGAGATGGTCAGGTTCTCCAACGATCTCGGCATCGACCTGTGGAACGCGATCGACTGCGCGGCCACCAAACCCTTTGGTTACCTGCCGTTCAGGCCTGGCCCCGGGGTCGGCGGCCACTGCATCCCAGTCGACCCGTCTTATCTGAGTCACCGCGTACGGGCACGCCTCGGGTACGCATTTCACATGGTTGAACTTGCCGAGGAGATCAACTCTGCGGCTCCGCTCTATGTCGCCGACCGCGTGTGGAGGGCACTGAATGACCAGCGGCTGGCAGTGAACGGGGCGACGGTGCTGCTCGTGGGGGTCACTTACAAGGCAGACATTGCTGACTGCCGGGAAACCCCGGCCAAACCCTTGGCCGAACGCCTCGCATCATGGGGTGCAAACATCACGTACCACGACCCGTTGGTACCGCACTGGCAACCGGGCTCTGTCCTCGGTTCAGGTACCCTCACCAGCGTCTCTGACGTGTATGATGCCGCGGCTGCGTCTGACATCGTCGTCCTCCTGCAGCCGCACGCCGCCTACGACTTGAAGCGCTTGGCGACGGCAAGCTCATTGATGTTTGACACACGCGCGGCCGTCGAGAAGTCGGACACCGTCCATCGGCTGTAACTAACGTGATCATACCGAATTCACAGCGGAACTACGACGACACAGCGGTGCAGTCATCGACGAATTTTTCTAGCTCCGGACACTCCTAGGGTGAGTTGAGACCAGCGGTACACAGCAAACCCGCCTCGTAGGGCGAGAGTCAAGAATCCCATGACCAGTTCCACCCGTACTGTCCCGGATGCGCCTCGGGTTCGACAACGGGTACCGCCGTTGCCGCCGATGATAGTGGCATTAGCCTCGACACACTCACAGATCTTTCGCGGGGTACTGGTGGTGGCTTGATGGGGTGACCGGTGCCGGTTTTGGGTGTCCTTTCTGGTGTTGGGCATGGTCGCCTTCCCGGGGTCAGTCGGGTGGTCTGCCGGGTTCCACTGCCCGGGGGGCCTTTCGGTTCGTGGTGGCTGGTTTGTGCTGGTCAGCATGGGTTGGGTAGGGCGGCGAGGCGGGCGAGGGCGGTCTCTATGAGGGTGACCCAGGGGGCGTGAGTCGCCAGGCGCAGATGAGTTCGCTTGGCATGGTGGGCGATGCGGGCGGCGACGGAAAACAGTCGGAGCCGCAACCGTTTCGGCTCCCATCGTCGGGCGTCGTGGTCGGTCAGGGCGAGCATCTGCCAGCCAGGCGGTGAGTTCCATGGCCAGGGCGACGATGGCTAACCAGATCTGGTTTTGGGCGAAGCCGTGCAGCGGGAGGTTGGACATCCCGGTGTCTTTGGCGACGCGGATGCGGTCCTCGCAGCGGGCGCGGCGGCGGTGCCGCAGCTCCAAGTCGGCGAGCTGCCCACCGCGGGTGTTGGTGACGAACGCGGTCAACCGCAGCCCGTCGGCGTCGGTGAACCGTAGCTGCGCCCCGGGGTGCGGGCGTTCCTTGCGCAGGATCAGCCGCATCCCGCCCGGCCAGCCGCTCAGGTCCACCAGCCCGGTGAGTTCGGCGACCCACGCCCCCTCACGCGGTGCCTGCTCCGCGTCGTAGGCCGGGGTCCACACCGAGGCCGGGATCAGGGGTAGCGCCGCGGTGATGGTCTCGCTCAACCCGAAGCCCACCGAGTAGGACAGGTGCTGGGTGGTGAGGAACTCCAGGAGCTTGTGGGTGCCCCCGGCCCCGTCGGTGCGGATCAACACCGTGCGCCCGAGCTGGCCCCCTTGGGCGGTACACGGCAACTGCGCCAACGCATCCCGGATCACGCTGATGTGATCGGTGGCGGTGTTGGACCCAGCATTTCCCGCCCGGAGCAGGAACGACAGCGGTTCCCCGGTGCCCCCGGGGCCGTGGTCGAAGAACGCGAGCAACGGGTGGAACCCGAAGCCTCTCTTGTAGGTCGGGGCGGCGTGTTCCTTCTCCGAGTGCGCCCCCACCAAGCTCGCGTCCAGATCGATGATCAGCGGGTGCGCGGCGTCCATCCGGTGATCGGGGGCGTGGGCACCGGCCCGCGACCACGCCGTGGCGCGGCAGGCGGCCCGCGCGGAGTTGATCGCCGCCAACACTTTCGGCGCATCCTCGGCCAGGGTCGCGATCAGCCGGGACACCGTCGGATCCGAGGCCACCGCACCGAAGACCCCCGACTCCTCCCGCAACAGCGCGATGTCGGCCAGGCAGTCCCCACCCACCGCGACCGACACCGCCAGGTCCAGCAGGATTTTCCCCGGATCATGCCTGGCCAGAGACTTGCGCCACGGCGCCAACGCCACCGAGAGGGCACCCCCCGTCCCGGTCGTGTCCACCGACAACGACGGGTAACACAACGTAGACTCACTCACCAGAAAGGTGCTCCTCGACCTCGCAACAATTCATCCCTAGACAAGACGAATTATCGCAGGTCAGAGCACCTTTCTTCCTCTCCGACACGGCCCTTCACAAGCACCACCGTGAAAGCGCGAGGTTAGTAACGATCCAGGCCCGCGTGCCGAGGGACGAGTCGTCGGCGCCCGTTTATCCGCGGCCGAACAGTTTGACTACCGCACGGCCTATGAGCAGGCCTGTACACAGCAGGACGGTGGGGCGTACGTGCGCCGGGAGGGGTTGAATTCCTCTCAGGTCGTGGAGTGACGCAAGCTGCGCAAAGCCACGCTGCTGGACGGGGCGACTCCGGGCAAGAAGGTGGGTCGGCCCAGCGTGTAGCAGGCCGAACTCGCCCAGCTACGGCGCCAGGGTGCAGGTGATGCAGCGGCGCCTGGACACCTGATGAGCCGAGGGGGCGACGCGACAGTTGCGGGACGAATCTGGGCATGCCGGGCTCCGTTTCCCGCCTGCGCCCGGCCGATTGTCGGCACGACGATCAGGCGGAAGCATCACCTACATATCCTTGCGCTCTTGGAGCAGACCTCCGAGAGCGCACCGGCCGCGCCCGCGCCCGCCAAGCGCTGATGAACACCTACCGACAGTTGATGGCCGCACGGGTGCCCACCCGGCGGGGCGGCCACGTGGACCGGGGTGTCGCGGCCTATCGCGGCGCGGCAGGCCCGGCGCCGCACCCTTGCGCAGCCGCAACCAGCGCCCACTGCGGTGTCCGCGCCGGCGAATGCCTTGACCCCGGCCGAGCGCGAGCGGGTGCCGGCCGCGTTGAACAGCGCCGAGTTCATCGACACCACCCCGGTGCAGGTCTACGCCACCATGTTCGACCGAGGGATGTACCTCTGCTCGGTGTCCAGCATGTACCGGATCTTGGCGGTCAACGCCCAGGCCAAGGGCCGGCGCCGACTGGCCCGCCAACCCGCCCGGGGCTGTCCCCGTGCTAATCACGGCCGCGGGTCGGCACCAGGTACACCGGGAAACGTTTGCGGCAACCCGTGGAGCGCAACCTCAACCGCTGACCTAGTTTCCACGCCTCGACGCCACCTCACGTAAGCTATAATAGCAGCCCGCTTTGCATCATCACGCTGGTGCGGCGATTGCGCGGCCCGACGCGAAATCTCGGCTGACCACGCCGAGGCCTCGAGTCCCGTCAGCGCGGCACCCCCACCGCCGTTGAGCACCTCCGTCCACGGCGTAAGTTGCGAGCACAGTACCGGGCAGCCTGCCGACAAGCTCTCACCAATGGCGTGCCCGAAGTTCTCGCCCAAAGTCGGCAATATGAAGGCGTCGTACAGCGCGAATACCGCTTGCACTTCAGCCGGCTGCACGACGCCGCAATAGCTCACCCTCACATTCGCTGGCACGTCAGCTATCAGGTGCAGACACTCATCCCAGTACCTCGCGTCCTCAATCGGTCCGTAGATGTCAAGATCAGCTTCAGACTCCACGCGCTGGAATGCCCTGATGACCAGCTCGAGGTTCTTCATACGCGATATACGGGACAGAAAAACGAACCGGGGACGAGGTAAACTACCGATGATCTCTGGTCTCGGCTCATCCCCGCGACTGTTGACCTGGATAACCGTCCGCGCCCAGGGGAAAGTTCGCGTGATGTCCCGCCGTTCCATCTCACTGGATGCGTGCCACAGCGGATCGACATGTCGCAGAGCAGGCGCCCACAAACGCAGAAACGCTTGCTTCTTCACGGACTTGATACCAAGTGCGCCAGAGGACAGCTCGCCCCTCGGCGCAACCAGGATCGCTCCAGTTTGCAGTAGCCCCAGCCGTCGCGCCAGAACCGGAATGATAGTGAACTGTGGGCTCCACAGACTATTCAAGTACATGAGATCGAACGGGATCCGGCGCGCCATGCACAGTAGCGCGATCCAGTGTCGCGGGCGTCGACAGTTAATATAGAAGATCTCATGGGAGCCGCGGGAAACCACGTTACCCGAAAGGCCCTCGTAGGGAAGTGCCTCCCCGAGGTCACGATCTCTGGTCACGAGGGTAACCCTCACCGAGTCCGGCAGGTTGTCCAACAGCTGCACCATCGACTTGATGGGTCCACCTGCCTTGTACCCTGGAAGGAACGTCCCAGTGAACGCCAAGACATTGCGTACTGGCACCCCGGACGGTGTAGTCATCGAATACCCGCCCCTGGACTGTGCCGTCGAGCGGGCGAGAGAATGAAGCTCACGGTGCGGCCGAGGGCGTCTTCCACGAGGTAATCCACCGGCGTCAGTTTGGTCGCCCCCGCCCGCGTGTACCCACCGTTCATCACCAGGCAGAGTGCCTACCGTGCATCGTGCTCGTCAAGTCCGGTCATGGTGATTCCGCCGATGTCGAGGGCCTCTGGACGTTCGATCGAGTCGCGCAAAGTGATGACGGGAAATCCCAAGATTGTCGGCTCCTCGGCAATGATACCGGAGCCCGCGGGGTGAACATTCAGCCCCCCGCACGGTTGGTCGCCTGCGGCCGGCTGGTGGTCTGGGGCTGCTGATTCTGGTGTGATTGCTGTGACTGCGGCGTGTCGCTGGTCCGTATTCGGCGGCGGGTGCGTTGTGATCGGGGGTGCCTGCACTGGAGTAGCTGTCCCGCGATGGGCTGATCGCGCTCGTCGGCGCGCAGGTGCAGCGGATTGCTGCTCAGGATGGGCAGATCACCAGGATGGCCGGTGATCTGGCGGCGCTGACCGAGGCGAACGAGGCGTTGGCGGGCAAGCTGGCCGCGTCTGGAGTATTTGCTGTTGCGGAACTCCGCGAGTCCGCCGTCGAAAGACGATCAGCCGGGCCGGACCCCGCCGGCCGGCAAGGGACGTCGTGGTGGTGACGGGCCGAAGCGGTCCAGAGGCAAGCAGCCCGGGGCGCCGGGGACGAACCTGGCGTTCATCGATGACCCCGATGAGCGCACCGACCGGTTCCCGCGGGGCGCCTGCGAGTGTCGGAACGACCTGGACGGGGCGCAGGATCTGGGGATCACCGGCCGCTACCAGCAGCATGAGATCCGGCAGGTGAGCGTGTGGATCACCGAGTACGACCAACACGCAGTGCGGCGCGGGTGCGGGCGCGCGCACACCGCCACCCGCCCGCGAGGGGCGCGGTCCGGGCCGGTGGGCTACGGCCCGAACCTGGCCGCGTTCGCGGCGTATCTGCTGGTGGTGCGCTTCATCCCCGCGCACCGGGTGGTGGCACTGCCGCAGTCGCCGACCGGCGCTAGCCCCTCGGTCGGGTTCTGCCACGGCATGCTCGCCCGCGCCGCCGGGTGTCTGAGCGAGGTCGACAAACGGATCCAGACCCTGATCACCCTGGCCCACACCGTGTCCTGTGTCGAGACCCCGCTGCGGGTCGGGTGCCGGTAATCCAGCAGATATCACTGCCAAAAAGCGCGGAACGTCAGCACGAAGGCACTGTCGGTGAGCGTTCTCCAGGCGCGATGAGCACGCAGTGCGCGAGGGCGGCGATCGCTTTCATCGGTCCGCGGCGGGCGGCGATGCGCCAGTACTTCGCCGCGACGTAGGTGGCCCTGGAGTGGGACGCGGCCAGGGCCGCGGTGCGAGGGCATCTTTGAGGTTGCCTGCGCGGGTCCTGGTCGATTTCACTTTGCCGGCGGACTCGTGGGATCCGGGACTGGTGCAGCCCAGGACGCCAGCTGACCGCCGGCGGGAACACGCTCATGTTCCCGCCGGTTTCGGCGATGAACACCTCAACGACTCGTTGGCTGAACGCCCTCAGGAGGTCTGCGGCTGGGAACGCGTAGCGGACCTGGTGGTTGGGCACCGAGAGTCAATCGTATATATTTAACCCGAGTGCATGCTACGCACTCGGCTACTCAGCAAGGAAAGATGAGCTATGTGTGGTATCGCGGGGGCGTTTGGGGAAGAAGCGCAAAGATATCGAGGTAGGGTCGATGAGATGCTACATCTTATGCATTCGCGGGGTCCAGACGCGGAGCAAACTTCTTCCGGTGAATGGTATATCTTCGGGCACAATAGGCTTGCTATCAATGACCTGACGTCGGAAGGTGAACAGCCATTTACATCATCAGTTGGTTCGACACGCTGCATATACAATGGAGAGATCTATAATCATCGCGAATTGCGCACTCGGTTCGGACTGTTTCCGCGATCGAGCTGCGACGGTGCGATACTGCCAGATTTGCTAGATGCGCAAAGGCATGTGGCCCTCGCGCATCTGCGCGGGATGTTCGCTATGGCTTGGATCGACCTCCCGTCCCGTTCGATGACGCTCGCGACTGACCCGTTCGGCATGAAGCCGTGCTATTGGATGCGTCACGAGGGCAACATAATTTTCGCTAGTGAAGCAGGCGCACTCGCGCGTGTCATGGATAGCCGCGAGCTATCATTGACAGCAATTTCGTCGTTTCTCTTGACGGGATGCGTGCCGGCGCAGAGCTCGCCGTACGCCGCCATCACGAGAATGGAACCCGGTACATGGACGCGGTTCGAACTAGGGGGCAGTACGGCGTCAGGCCGAATACTTCCAGTGTTGGAACCGGCACCGAAGGTTGGCGCCGCCGATCTCGTCAAGAGCTTCCATGAGTCAGTCGCTGCTCACATGCTTGCCGATGTTCCAGTGGGCTTGCTCCTATCGGACGGTGTCGATTCCACCGCGATCGCGTATTCCGCGGGCAGAATTGGTCGCGCCCCACATTGCATCACTGTGGATCTGGGCGGGACTGGCCGGAGTGAAGCGCCGGCGGCGGCGGAAGTCGCCCGAGAACTGGGTGCCGACCACACGATCGTGCACGTTGATCCATCACCAGATGACCTCGATAGCTTCTTCGCTGCGATGGACCGCCCAAGCATCGATGGGCTAAATACCTATCTCGCATGTAAGGCTGTGGCCGCGCAGGGGCTAACGGTCGTACTCAGCGGCGCAGGCGGGGACGAGCTACTTGGTGGTGGGTACCGTCACCATCGCTTTGGTTGGGGCGCATGGTTGAGCCCTCCTCCGCTGCGCCATAGCGGTGCACTGCTGCGGGCTCATCCGAGGTTGGCTGACCGCGTGCCGGCCAAGGCGGTCTCCGGGCTCATGTCTGCGGGGTGGCCGACGGATGGTCAGTCGCTCATCGCCTTCGCTCGTACACTACGCCACAGTCGAGCGATGACGGAGCGGCTAATGAGGCTCGACCCCGATGCGCGCCACTCGAACCTCGCGCTCGATAGCATCGGAAACAACTCCCAGCGGAGCCGGATGCTGCGGGCCGAAACTGGGCAGTACCTGATGAGCCAGTTGTTGCCCGATTCCGACTCCTTCGCGATGGCGCACAGCGTTGAGCTTCGAGTACCATTCGTCGACGTGCGCTTCGCGAACCACGCGTGGTCAAGAGCACGCTCGCGTCATCCAAAGCGTGATTTCGCGCAAGCATTCAATCAACCAGCACTTGTTCGTGCAGCCGCCGCCCAGAAGCAGGGTTTCGGCGTTCCTATGGACAGGTGGATGCGCGAAGGACCGTTAAGCCGGTTCGTTGAGGCAAGTGAGCACAAGGCCTCTGCTATGTGTGACTTGCTCGGCAACGATGAGGTGCAACGTACGGTGGCACGTTGGAAGAATGGAGATGCGCATTGGTCTACGGTATGGTGCCTCGCGAGCGCGGAGGCATGGATCAGCAACTCGGGCGCCCTCCCATAGGTGAGCAGCGCAGACGCGTCGCACTGGTCACTCAGGGCTATGAGCATGGCGGCGGAGTACCGACCGCTGCCCAGTGGCTGAAGGAAGGCTTGGATGCCTCCGGTAAGTACAGTGTGGATATTCACGACCTCGCCACCTCTAGGACCGACACGGCGAGCCGCCGGCTAGCGGCACCGAGAACCTGGTCTCGACGAAGCTTGCGAGGGACCTACGATGCAAACAACAACGTGCAGCACTGGGGCGCCAACGCTGTCGAGATCGAGATTGCCCGATACCGTCCTCGCGCCGAACTAACCGATGTCCTCTCCGGATATGACATCATCCAGGTGGTCGCCGGTACTTCAGCCCTGGGGGCGGCCGCGATCTTGGCTAGGCGACCGACCGTATTGCAGGTAGCCACACGTGTGGCGTGGGAGCGGGAGTCTCAACTCGTGGTCGGCAAAGGCGCCGCACACCTTTGGCGACGCTTTATGACTTCACAAACGGCGGCTGTCGAACTAGAGGGTCTGAATGGTGCCTGCGTAGTAGTAGTCATGAATAAGGACATGCTCGACTACGTGCGCTCGACCGGGCACAAGCAAGTGCTGCTCGCCCCCCCGGGCGTCGATACCAACCGGTTCAAGCCGCATCCGGACGGCTGGCAGAAACATGGTTACCTGCTGTCGGTCTGCCGGCTGAGCGATGCGCGCAAGGGACTTGAACGACTAATCGGTGCGTACCGTTCGGCCATCGAGAATAACGGCCGTATCCCAAATCTTGTATTGGCCGGTAAGGGTACTCTACCTCTTGAGCTCACAGCTTTGATCGACAGCCTCGACCTCGCTTCGCGAATCACTGTTTTGTCCAATGTACGGCCCGTCGAACTTTCTCGGTTATACCAAGGCGCATCGGTATATCTTCAGGCCTCGTATGAGGAGGGGTTAGGCATCTCCGTGTTAGAGGCCATGGCTGCAGGACTTCCAGTGGTTGCCACCGACACCGCCGGGACTCGCGAGACCGTCGTCGATGGCGAGACGGGGTACTTGATACCACAGACTCCTCCTTACCTCGTAGCCACCACGATCGCAAACTGCATCGCCGCCACGTTAAGCACTACCGGAGCATCCATGGGCGCGTGCGCAAGGCAGCGCTGCACTTCTTCTTTCTCAGGAGAGGCAACGCTAACTCAATTTACTAAGCAGTACGACAAGCTACTCGGTATGTAGTGTTGGGGATCTCCTTGACGTTTCCGTGGGCCCCAGGCTCCGCCTGATAGCGCGCACAGAGGTCGCCGCGGGTTCGCATGGGTTGCCGATGAGGGCTTCGGGGCTGTGTGTCGACGGGCACGGGATTGGGCCTGTTAAGAAGAGTCTCTGTGCCGGGCTATGATCAGACTCTGAGCAGCAAACAGATCAGGCCTGCGCCCGCAAGCCCATCTATTGATTTTCTCCAACTTATCCCCCGCTAACAATCGACGCAGCTTCCACAATGGAAACGACCCATCAGGTACAGCATCAACCACATCGAAGCCGTGCTCCTCGAGTAGGCTCTTCGCCGTGGTGAAGGTATAGAAACGGAGATGCGTGCGGTCAAGGATACCAGTATCAGTGTACCTAAAGTCGCCCATTAGAAAGCGCAGCCGCTGCCTATAGTTCAATGCGTTCGGGAGTGCTACCGCTATTACCCCGCCTACAGTGAGGTGCGCACGAACGTCGGCGAGTAACCGAGCCGGCTGTGCGAGATGCTCGAGTACGTGTGACATGAGAACGACGTCAAAGGTTCCCGTAATGCCATCCGGTAGCCCACTTTCTAGGTCGCCCAAGTGGATATGATCACAAAAAGGCAGAGCTGCCTCTCGCTCGCGGGGGTCTATCGTGACCCCAGTAACGCGCCAACCGCGACTAGCTAACAGTGCTGCATTGTCCCCAGCGCCGCACCCAACATCGAGGATTCGACCAGCAGTCATCGGCAGCATCGCCAAAAGTGAGATATTACCATCATTCTTATAAATCAATTCATGGCTCACTCGAACCTCCTTTCAAACAGTCTCAACGCGGCAAGGTGTCCCTGATCTCGGAGAGTACACAACGAGCTATTCCACTCTGTCGACTCCTGCGATAGAGTACCGCATGGCTGCATCTCGCACTATAGCTAGAACCAAGGCGTCGACTCATTGTCTTTGCTCCACCAATAACCCCCTGAGCACGTGGAGACGTGCTGAGACACCGTTCAATAATCCAGCGTCACCCAAACTCCATTCCTGATCATGGCGTCGCCGTACCTCGCATAGCGGCGGCAAAGAGAAGCACTGCAGAAACAATATAGACGCTGACCGACACCAGCGCCACGAGCACGATCTTCCCGCTTGGGAGGGCCGCCATGAGCAAAGCCACCGTGAGCAGGACAGCGAAGGTCTGGACGTGGAATACCCGTCGTCCCGCTCCCGTAACTAGCAGCGCATGAACTAGGAGATAATCCGCGGCGAGCGGTACCGACGCTACTACAAGCAACCGGGTTGCCCCTGCGGCGGGGACGAACGCTGCACCGTAGACGATTTGAATGGCGCGAGGAGCGACCAGGAACAGCGGAATTGCCACAACGGAGGTGGCCACAAGCGCGCGCGCTGTACCGCGACAAATCACTGCTCGCTGTTGCTTGCGGTCTATAATCCCACGCAACTCACTGAAAACGATCATGCCGACGGCTTGCCCCACCGTTGCGCAGGCCCCTGCTGCTGCAACCGCCACGGCATATAGCGCTACCTCTTCGCTTGGCAACCACGCAGCAACGAACAGACTATCAATTCGATAAATCACGGTTGAACCGACGACAAGGACAAAGGCGCTCGCGGCCCGCCGTACAAGAAGCCGGGAGGGCAGCCATGTGCGAGCCGCCTTGAGCGCCTGTCGGCCGCCCAAAAGCGAAATCATGATTACGCACGAGGGCAGCAAAATTGCGAGCCCAAGCGTAATCAACCATACGTTTGTCGCACGTATCCCGGCAAGCCATAAACAAACTGCTGCTACTAGGCCAAGCGCTTGTGGTATTAGGCGGACGCGTTGGAACTCGCGAGTCATTCGCCCGTAGCGCTGGGCAAGCCCGGCTGAGTTCGAGCTTATAAGAGATCCCGCGGTAAGTGCTGCGCCCCCGAATATGCCATACCAGTTGATCCACTTCTGCGTGCCAGATACTGCCAATACGGTGAAGGTACCAAAGCCGACTGTAAACGCGACTCCAGATTGAAGCAGCAGCGGGCGTGGCAACTCGCCATCGGAACCAGCGTAAGTAACAACAGCTTGAGTCACCCCCAAGGTCAGAACGACCGACACCGTTCCCGCCCACGTCTGTGCAACGACTAACTCCCCGCGTAGGGTTGGCCCCAGCACCCGGGAGGCGATTGCACCTGACAGCACCCCCAGCAACAGCACCGCAACGTTACCGCCACCAACTGCGAACAACGTTGAACGCCTCCAGCGTCGCACAAATTGTATTCTGCTCACGCTCCCTCGTCTTCCCCATTCCACCTGATCAACCTTGCCGGCCCGCTCGGTCACGACCGTCCCGGTGAGAAATGTTCCGTCCGTGACGACCACGTGATGGCCGTCGAACCCCTCCTGAATATGCTGGCAGCGCGCAACGCCGTAACCCCTTCACAAGTTGTGGGCCATACATTTCACTGCCAGCTCGCGGTAAGATCATGACGTGCCTTCGCGTGGTCTGCACTATCCGGGCTCGTATGCCGAGTTGAGGGCGTGGTTCCCCGACGGCCAGGCGTGCATGGACTACCTGGACTGGCTGCGCTGGCCGGCGGGGCCGAGGTGTCCGGGGTGCGGGGTGCGGGCAGGACCGCCGCCGGGCGGGTGTGGCAATGCGGCGCCTGTGGCAAGCGGGTCTCGCGCACCGTAGGGGCGGTCCTTCAAGACACCCGTACACCGTTGACGGTGTGGTTCGCGGCCGGCCTGGTACATGACCGCCGATCCGGGTGGGGTGCGGGCGTTGACGATGCAAAAGCTGCTGAGCTTGGGCTCCTATCAGATAGCGTGGACGATGCTGCACCGCTACCGCACCGCGATGATCCGGCCCGGCCGGGAGGTCCTCACCGGACGTGTCGAGGTCGATGAGACCTTCCTCGGCCGTGAGCAGGCTGGCGTCCGTGAGCGTGGCGCGCTGGGCAAGACGCTGGTCGTGGTCGCGGTGGAACTGCGCGATCCGCGCGGCTACGGGCGGCTTTGGCGGGCCGCCGAGAGCCTCGGCTGAGACCGCGCGGAAATGGCAGTGAAATGGATAGCTCACCAAAAGTTGTGAAGCGTTGACAGTCCAGAACCTATGCAGGACACAGCGCTGCGCCCAAATCCCCACTTCAACCACCCACTACAACGTCACAACTGTCCCTTTGCGTCGGTGACCTCGGACTATTGCTTCTCATAAGGTCCGCAACTACAGTCGCGGCGACCCATAGGGCTCCTGCCACTAAGCCATCTCTCACGATCCCAACAAGAATTAACAGGATGGGTTGCTCCTGGCCGACCGTAGAATAGACCACAACTGCGGCTAAAAGTAAAGACAGACCCGTAACACCACGTTGCACCCATCCCTCAAATCGCGATACGGCATACCCCGCAAGTAACCCAGCCAACACCATCCCGCCCAGTCCATAATTCAATATTGAATCGCCAATCGTCGTTACAGTGGAGCTTGACTGCCCATACGTCAAGCCATACATTGCTACCGACACACGCTGACCATAGTCGACCCGGGGCTTACCGGGCCACAGTACCCTTGGAGCAGCCGCACCCAGTTGGTCCTTCCAAGAGACTGCCTCCTTCGCCACCGAACTATCCCGATATTTAATAGCCGTGTCGAGGGACGAACCAAGTTGAAGTCTTATCGATGTATTTCTTAATGCATTATTGAGCGTGAACAACTCAGTTCCGGAGGACGAAACTCCCAATTCGCTCGCAGCCGAATTCTTAATACCCGCACCAAGAAGGAGTGTAGAGACAACAAGCAGCAGTAGGCTGGGTAGTACGACTAAGAGTCGTGACTTGCGCATCCAAGCCGACCCGAGGGGCAATGTTAGCGCGGCCCCGACAAGGATCGATACAATGAAAACACCTCCTGCGCCACGAAAGCCCGACAATGCCAGAACAAACGCCTGCGCCGTCGCAAGTATGATAGCCACGCGCGATCGCCTATCAGAGCCAATGCTATTAAACAGAAGTGTCAGTGTTATTATCGGTGCCACAGACGATAGCGTTCCGAGGATTCCTGTTGGTGTCGATACACCGTTTGTTAGCTGCGCCGCATAACCTGACCGGGACGACAGCACTAGAAATGCGTTAACGCCTATCAACACGGAACAAAGCGCATAGTGCGGCAATCGCGGCCCCGGACGTGAACTCGAACTCCGCAGGGTGCGTCGCGCCGACAGGCCGCCTGCAAGAGTGCCCACAGCGAGAGCGAGCGACCACGCCAACACGGCCGAGATCAGGCGGGGTTCCCACTGTGTTCCGAGGATTAGCGTAGTTATGCCGAAGTAAAGTGTGACCTGTGCGAGGTAGGCGGCCGAGATAATCGAACACCGAATGACAACGGCAGTCAGTATGCCTGGCACGATTACAAGAAGTGGCGTGGTCCAACCGGCCCCCTCAGGAAGGGTCACCGTGACACACATAATGGCGGATAGAACGCACACGCCAACTAATGATAGCGTCGGCTTGGGTCTATTTGAGACGTCATTGCTCGGTACGGTCTCCATATCGGTCATCACCAGAATCTCGTTTCCTCTGATCTAGCGGGTGCACGAGGCTACAATAGCCGTGGTCCAACACTTGCGGCATCGTGACGTAACCTGCCTTAGGTCGACGCCTATCCCCGAAGTAGCATTATCTCCCCGGGCGCCTCCAAACCAGGTATTGAGTCAATGCCACGTTGCCTAAGTTGATCTTTACGGTCCGCCCGTTCGCCGGTTCTATGGGGTGACGGTATCGCTGCCAAGAAGTGAGGAACGCCATCCAAAACCCCTGGTTAGGTTGCTTACTCTGACGATGATCACCATTTCATAACTGCGGCCGGCATCGGCTCGCCCTTCCATGGACCTTCCGCGGCACTAGGTTTCGACCGGAGGGAGTGCCGGAGCCCTAGGACCATCAGTCGGCTGGATGTTATGTCACGACGCTTTACTAGGTCGGCGAGGACAACCCTCGGCAGAAGGCCGACTTGCCATATCCATGCTGCGACCGCTCGAGTGCGACTGAATCGGGAGCGGGCAAACCAGACATAATTTCTTGTCGCATAATAGCTCCAGCGCGGACCGCTGATAACGCGAGAGCCGAAATGTGTTGCTGGCGCGGAGCCGACACAGCGAACACGCCAACCCATCTCCCGCGCCCGTATACAAAAGTCGGCGTCTTCATAGCCAAGGAAGTAAGACCCATCCATGCCGACGCTGTACAGGGTTGACGCGCGTACAAACATCATGGCACCGGTCACCCATACGCAGTCGGAACCTCCTATCCCTGGGTCAATTCTTGGGCGGGACGCACAGATTACCGGAGACAGGGCACCAGCGCCAGACTGCAGGCTACCGTCTTCGTAGTGGAGGACAGGACCAACCACCCCTATCGTACTGTCCGAAAAGGCTTGCACACAGACCTGCACGGTGTCGTCGCCGATTATGATGTCGTTATTGAGCACGAGAAAGATCTCCGCAGGCCGGTGCCTCGCCCCCCAAGTAAAGCCATCGCCAAAGCCGAGATTTTTGGGGGGGACCAACCAGTCTACGCGCGAATCCAGTTCCTCAGGACGCGATGACCGATCGTTCGCAACAACCACAACAGATGCCGAGTAGGTCAATGCGCACTTTGCCACGCGTACCGTCGGTTTTGGTGGACCATAATGGACCACGACGGAAGTTAGGTTAAAGGACAATGGTTTTCCTTCAACTCGATTGGACGGGTCGCTTGACTCCATGCCGCCACGTCAGCCCACCCTGCGAACCGGCGGAGTACAAGGAGCAAGACAACTGAATGTAGCGCGCGCAAGTCTCTCGATAAATGCCACATATCGGCGTCTAGAAGATGGTCATCTACCTCCACTAAATCTCCGGGAGGGAAATAGCCTGGTGAAGCCGAAAAGCCTCCGCGCCTTCGAGTCAGCGCGGCACAATTGGAGGCGGTCATCGAAGACCTGCCCACATCTTGTGGCGTCGTGCGGTCGACAAAATAAAGTTGACTGCACGCGAAGAGGTGTTCTCAATAAGGTAGTCGTTTGGGGTGATCTCGCTGACGCCGTGCACAAGCCTCGCGAGCATAGCCACACGGACGGCTTCGGCGACGTCATGGGCGTCCAACCCCGTCATCACGATCCCGCCGGTATCCAGGGCCTCCGGACGTTCGATCGAATCCCGCAAGGTGATGGCGGCAAATCCTAAGATTGTCGACTCCTCGGCGATGGTACCGGAGTCCGAAAGCACACATGCAGCGCCGAGCTGCAACCGGTTGAAGTCGTGGAAGCCAAAAGGCTCGTGGAAGACGACTCCGTCCGGTTCGGTCCAGTCAGGCAAGGCCTCGAGCCGCTTGCGGGTGCGCGGGTGGGTCGAGACGTATATCGGGAGGTTCCAGCGCTCCCGGACCACCACCAGGCATTCCAGCAGCATCTGTAACCGCTCCGGTGAGTCGACATTCTCCTCGCGGTGCGCGCTGACCAGGAAGTACTCGCCCGCCGTCAGGCCCAGTCTCGTCAAGACATCTGATGCCTCGATCTGCGATCTGTAGGCGTCGAGCACCTCGCGCATGGGCGAGCCAGTGAGCATGATCCGGCGTGGGTGCAGCCCCTCGGCCAGCAGGTTGCGGCGGGCATGCTCCGTGTAGACGAGGTTGAAGTCAGCGACGTGGTCGACCAGCCGCCTGTTGATCTCTTCCGGTACGTTCTCGTCGAAGCAACGGTTGCCCGCCTCCATGTGGTACACCGGGATTCGCATCCGTTTTGCCATCACCGCCGCGATGGAGCTGTTGGTATCACCTAGCACGAGAACGGCATCCGGTTTCTCGGTGGCCAGCACTTCTTCTGTGCGGATCAGCGTCTCACCGAGGACACGGCCAAGAGATGACGTGTCTACTCCCAACAGGTGGTCCGGCTTGCGGATGCTCAGATCCCGGAAGAAGACCTCGTTGAGCGCGTAGTCGTAGTTCTGTCCGGTGTGCACCAGAACGTGGTTAACCGTCGAATCTAGTCGTGCGATGACCCGCGAGAGCCGAATCAGTTCGGGACGCGTGCCCACGATGGTCATGACCTTCAGCATTGCGCGACTTTCTCGTCTATCTGGACGGCCTGCGGGAAGGTATCAGGCGACGCAGGGTCGAACAGTTCGTGGGTCCAGAACAAGGTCGTCAGCTCGCTCGCGCCCGTGTTGGTGATGTTGTGCACCCACATCGTGGGCATGTCGATGGTTGCTGGCGCGGCTCCGGTGACGTCGAAGGAGACCACTTCGTCGGTAAACAGCTTTCGCAAGGAGATGCGGGCTTGCCCGCTCAACACGACGAACCGTTCGACCTTCCGTAGGTGATAGTGCTCGCCACGGGTGATGCCAGGTTTGGTCGTCGAAACGAATGTCTGGCCCTGACTGCCGTGGGCACGGACCACCTCGACCAGGCTGCCGCGGCTGTCGGTCCGGGGAGATAGCGCCATCGGATAGTGCGCCGGAAACCGAGCAGCCCGTAGCGTGTTGAAGAGGTCGAGATCTAGATCGGTGAGCAGGGGGGGCACGTCGCCCGTCGCATAGAGCTCGTTGAATCGCTGCACGGTGTCAAACACCGTTTGCACGGTCGTCGAGGTCCCTGCTGGATCAAGTCTGCCCTCCGATGTGGTCAGGCCGTCAATGAGCGCCTGTGCTGCTCCCTGCACGTGCAGCAATTCTACGCATCGGTTGGTGATCTGCGGCGTCTCGCGCCTGATCACCGCGTGGACGAAGGTCGCGACGAACGAGTTGTACCGCGGTCGTCCATGTTCGCCGAAGAGGTTCGGCAAGCGCACATCCACATAGGCGGACCCCGTCTCACGTGCCGCGACGGCCAGCAGGTCGGACGCTTGGCCCTTGCCGAGGCCATACGGGCTGTCGTTGCCGGACTGGATAGAATTGGCGTAGACGATGCGAGGGGCGGAACCGCTTGCGCGGACGGCAGCGGCGACGTCTCTGGCTAGATCGATGTTGCCTTGCTCGACTTCGGAATCGGTTGCGCGGTTCACCCCCGCCACGTGGATGATGGCGTCGGCACCTGCGACATGGCTTGCGAGGTCCGGCCACTCCGCACGAGTCGCAGCGATGACATCATGATCGGTGAGCGCTTGCAGCCGGGCCCGGGTGTGCCAGCCGAGGAACCCGGCGGAGCCGGTCAGAACCACTCTCATTGGAGTGCGTCTACAAGATGCTGGACCTCTGGCAACTTCAGAAGCAGCGCCCTTGTCTGTTCGACGTCCATCCGTTCGGTGTTCTCGGACGTGTAATCATCGTACTCGACGACCTCCCGCGCACCCTCCTCATAGTACAGTTCGTATTGTAGCGAACGGGCATCCAACGGGACGCGGAAGTAGTCACCATGGTCGCTCGCCTTCACCATCTCCTCGCGGGACAACAGCGTCTCGTGCAGCTTCTCTCCGTGCCGCGTGCCGATTGTCTTCAGCTCGGGTGCCTCGACTCCCAGCAGGCTGGCCGTGGCCCGCGCCAGTACCTCCACCGTGCACGCTGGTGCCTTGCGCACGAAGAGGTCGCCAGGCTCTGCATGGGCAAAGGCGTACTCGACGAGGTCGACCGACTCCTGCAGCGACATCAAGAACCGTGTCATGGTGGGCTCGGTCAAAGTTAGCGGTTTACCGGACTGAATCTGCTTTACGAACAGCGGAATCACCGACCCGCGCGAGTACATAACATTCCCATAGCGGGTGACCGACACAGTGGTTTCGGATTTCGGATGGCTACGGGCAAAGGCCTGCGCGGTCTTCTCCATCAACGCCTTCGACATCCCCATGGCGTTGACCGGGTACACCGCCTTGTCGGTGCTGAGAAACACCACCGACCGTACCCCGGCAGCAGCGGCTGCCTCCACGACGTTGTGGCTCCCGAGGACGTTGGTCTTCACCGCCTGCTGAGGGAAAAATTCGCAGGAAGGAACCTGCTTGAGAGCGGCGGCGTGGAAGACGAAGTCGGTATTCACCATCGCGTCGGCCACGCTGTCGGCGTCGCGGACGTCACCGAGGAAGAACTTGAGACGCCGGTCTGAGAACCGGGTGCGCATGTCGTCTTGTTTCGCCTCGTCCCGGGAGAGAATGTGAACGGTACTCACGTCTCGGGTGAGCAAGTGCCGCACCATCGTCGAGCCGAACGATCCGGTACCGCCGGTAATCGTGACCGTGGCGCCACCCATTACATCTGCTGGCATGACCATGCCTCCTACTGAAGTTGCTCGGCTGGACGTCACTGGCTTGTGCCCTTCGCGGTGCTGATCACCGGCGCGCGGTACCGCGGGAAGAAGCCTGACGAAAGTTCTGCATCCGGCTGGACGTCGCGTTCGAAGGCCAGCCGTCGATCAATGAGACATCGGTAGGCCGCGCCATCAGCCACTAGCTCCATCCGCGAAAAAGGCACAGATCCAGTCAGATCGAACGACCTCTTGTAACGGAGAATCCCGTCATCCGATGTGTACCCACCGCCGAGAACATACCCGTTTAGCCCGCTCGTGCGCCCGTAGTTGATGACCGCATGCTTCAGCAGATCGTTGGGTGCGTGCGGAAATGCCCCTCTCAGCGTGCCGCCGAGAAACGAGTACAGGTACCGGTCGCTTTCCAGGACCAGCTCCGCAGACACCAGGTGTCCGTGCTCATCACGAACCTCAGCCGCAACGTAGGATCCGCGCAGCGATGTAGTTAAAGCGGCGAAGAATCTCCGGTCGAAGTAGTACCAACCCGATGCGCTACGTCGGTCCATCGTTGCGCTGTACAAGGCGGCGAATTCGTCCAGATCGGTAAATGACTCCCGCACCTCTACACGCAAACCTGCGCGATTCGCTTTATTCACGTTCTTGCGGACCTTATGCTCATAATGGCGCCATTGATCGCCTTCAGGCCGCCCCAGATCCACAACGATATTCATCGCATCAGACGCCACGTTCGCGCCGGACTGCGGCTGCTCCGGTGTCGCAGCGTCAAGAGCCATCCTGACGAAGGAGGTTACAACACCGCTCGCGGCCATCCACTCCACAACGCCCGACCACAGCTCAGCGAGGTCGACCTCGCTCGATGTGTACGGGCCGCCGTAGCCGTAGGGAGAGGTCGCGTCAACAAGCATCGTCGCATCGCTCCACGCTAGCTTTCCGATGGACCGCAGGATGAGCGGCAGGATTGCGAGGCCCGCAGCGGAATCCAGCGTTACACATCGAATGTCGTCGCCCTCTGCGGCAAAAAGCGCGACGTAATCCGGATGTGCAAAGGGTTCCCTGCCGCATGCCTGCCAGGCGGCAAGCCAGTCCGCCCGGTCAGCACCACGCCCTGTGAGAACACGAACCTTGTTTGGGGTCATCGCTGCTGCACGCTGGCCCCAAACACGTTTGCCAAGCGTTCCACGTCCTCTTCTCGGACATCTTGGTGAACAGGGAAATTGATGATGTGTCGGGAGAGCGTCTCCAGGCGAGGGTGCGAGGCGCGGACTTCCTCGATGAGCGTGTGATAGAGACTAACCATCCCCAAACCTTGGGCATTCATCGACGCATAAATACTGTCGCGGCCCCCGTCGGTGATGAAGACCGGAAGCGTCTGGGGAACATCACCCTCGCCCAGCTCTGGCCAAAGCAAGCGGAACAGGTCACCGCACTGCGGAAGCTGCTGCAGTCGCTGCGTCAATGACTGGAAGTTCT
>JAABUT010001870.1_pt1 | contig 22159 bp, 20 predicted proteins | sample 5559281 | NCBI WGS metagenome assembly JAABUT01 (sample SAMN10711880, study PRJNA513359) | rock metagenome | isolation source: Antarctica rocks | place: Antarctica: Victoria Land, Ricker Hills nord | collected 2016-01-04
AGGGGGACGTGTCCGGCGCCGTGCCGGTGACGGCGGAGGAGGATCGGCTGCTGCGGGCGGCCTTCGGGCGGTACGGCGGCCAGGCGGAGGCCCGCGCCGCCGCGGCCGTCGTGGTGGCGCGCTACCAGCAGGCGGGCAGCGGCCGGTGGTTCCTGTGCGGGTGCCGTCCGGCAGCCGAGCGCCCTCCTGCCCTGGTGCCGGTGTCGCAGACGCACATCCGCCGCCACGAGGACGGGCGATGGCCGCTGCATGGCGAAGCCTGCGACTTCTACCGGGAGCCGGAGGAGCAGCGTGCGGTGACGGCGAGCTACGCGCCCCCAGCGGTGGACAAGCCGCTCCGCCTGGCGCGCCCGCTTGGGCGGGTTGCGGGACCGGCGCACGAAGCCCGCATCGAGACGTGCTCGCGCCACACGTCGTGGCCGGGCTTGGCCCGGCTGCTGACGCGGCTGGTCACGGACGCCGGGTTGCAGGCCATACCGCCGGGATGGCAACCGCCGCCGTTGGGCGAGCAGGTCAAGGCACTCTGGGCTGCGGCACGGGCAGTCGAGATCGACGCCGGGGTGCGGCTTTCGGACTTCCTGTGTACCAGCCCGTCGCGGCTGCGCGAGCTGATGACGCGGGTGGAGGCGGCGCCGGCGAAGGCGTTCACGCGCACCCGGCCGCACGGGATGCTGATCGTGCGCGCTGCCGCCGTCGGGGACGGGGTGGTGCAGCCGGTGTCGGGCGAGCCGATCCGGGTGCGGGGACGGCTGGCCGTCTTCGGCGAGCGGGCCGAGCCGGGCCGCGAGACCCGCGCGGAGCGGGGCGCACGGGCGCCGTATCTGGTGGCGGCCCTGGTCGGGCGGGCGCTGGAGGGCGAGCCGGTCGAGGTACTGTCGGCCTACGCGCACCCGTGCGCAGGCGACGCGCACCTGATGCTGCTGGACAGCGGCATGGAGCGGCGGACGCTGGCGCAGCTGCGGTCGGTGCAGGCGTGGCTGGCGGCGAAGCACGGGGTGGCGGTGGGGATCGAGAAACCGCTGTTCGACATGGGGCCAGTGGTGCCGGCGGACACCGTGCCCCGGCCGCCCTTGATCCCGGACTTCGTGCTGAGGGCCGGGGCGGAAGGGGAAGCCGTCCGGACAGTGGTCGCCGAAACGATGGGGTTCGCGGACCAGGACTACCGCACCCGCAAGGCGCTGATGCACCCGCTGATGTCGGCAGTGCTGGGCGGGGCGTCCGTCGTGGAGCACGACTTCCACAACCCGCTGGGCAGTATGCAGATGCAGCGGGATAAGACGTTCTGGCTTGGGGTGCGCTGGGCGCTGGCGCCGGCGCAGACGCCGGCACCGCCCCGGCCTCACCCGCCTGCCCGCAGGCTGCCCGGCCAGAACGGGGCGGATAGGGAGGTGGGGGCCGAGGCGCCCTAGAGGCCGAGGGCCTTGAACAGGGCGCCGGTGAAGGCGACGCCGGCGGCGAAGGCGGTGGTGACGACCCTCCAGGGTTCCCAGCAGCGTTGCTCTAGCTTTAGCATGGTGTCGGCCTCCAGGTTGCGGACCTTGGCATTGCACTCGTCCTGCTCGTTGCAGTCGGGTGCCGCCCCGCTCATGGCGTCTGCTGCCGGGCCTGCACGTCGCGTGCCGCGCCGCCGTCGCCAAGGGGCGGCATCGGCGCTGGTGTCCTGGCCGTGGCGCTGGGAGCGTCGTCGGGGCATCCGGGAGCACGACAGGAGCAGCAGTGTCCATCATCAGCCGCCCCTGGACCAGTGTATCTGCCTTCGGGAGCGCATGGGACCCCTTCCGTGCCGTGTTCAAGGGCGGGACCGTCCGCGGGAGTGGCAGGCCCGAACGTCTCCGCATCATGGCCGCAGAGTTGGCATATGCCGGCTTGGTCCTGGTAGGTGCGGGTGCCGCAGCGGCAGCAGTATTCGGCGACCGTGTCCGTGGCATCGATGGCAACACCGCGGCCTTCGTAGCCGCACATGCCGCACTCGCCGAGGTGGTAGAGCGGCTGGCACCCCCGTGGGCACCAATCATCTCCCTTCGGCTCCGTCTCCGGCCCTTCATCCCCATCGTCGGTGACAGCATCTGTTCGGTAGCGGTCCTCCTCCATCGTCTCAAGCTCCCTGATCCAGCGGGCGAGGGTGCGGCCGTGGGCGTGCATGACGCCGGCGGCGAAGGAGTGGGCGGCGATGCGGCGCAAGGCGGCGAGTTCTGCTCCAGGGTCGTCCGGGTCGGTGGTTTGCCAGGCCTCGATCAGGGCGAACGCCTCGCGTTGGGCGGCCCAGTAGGCGTTGGTGCCCGTCACGGGGATAAGCGCCAGGGAAGCCGGGTCCGTATTGCCCTCATCCATTCTCTGGTTCCCGCTCTTCTCCCTCAAAGGTGGCTTCGGCCCGTGCCGTCCTGTTCCCCCGGGGTGTGGCCTGCTTGGAAGCGCCGCCCCGGCCGGGTCAGTCCCGCAGGTCTGCGAGCGGGCGGGGCCGGGCTGCGGCCGGCGCGGGCCGCTTGGGGCCTGCGAGGGACGCGGCCCTGCCCTGGCGGCGGGAGCGGGCCGAAGCCGCGAAGCGGTGTGCGAAGCACAGGATTGACCCGGCCGGGGCGGCGCTTCAGGCCGCGGCACACCGGGGGAACAGGACGGCACGGGCGCTTGTCGCCATGCCTCTCCCCGTCTGCGTTCTCTCCTCTTTCATGGGGTCCCGCTTCCTGCCGTCTGCTGATGCACCTACATGCCCGTGCCGAACATCTTGTCTGCCGCAGGACTAGCAGGGTGGACGCAACGACACGGAGGCAAGCCGCACGATGCCATGGACGCGCCTAGACCCCGGCAAGGTTGCGCAGCAGATCCGTGCCGGGTTCGACCGGCCTGGCCCGGATGACGCGGTGCTGACTGAGAAAGCGCTGGCGCACCTGCGCCAGCAGCTCCTGAGCGGCGCCTATATTGCCGTGCAGGACCACACGGGCTCCACCTTCATCGGCACGCCGGAGGAGGCGATGGAGCACATGATGGGGCGCACTGGCGCCTGACCCGCCGCATGCACGACGCCGCAGCGAAGAATATACAACGATAGCAATAGTTTGGTTTGACACCCTCGGTGTTCCCGCCCTATGGTGGCCTGTGGGTCGAGAGGGGCCTGCAATGCTTACCGAGAAGCTGGGTAGTGTCTCAGTTTGAACGTCGGCTTTCGACCCAAGTTGGCCGGACAGCACCCCAGTACCTGGTCCCGAAAGCGGTCATTCGCACACTGCGGTCGTGGGCAGCTTAGCGCCCAACTCGGACCTCTAACGGTCTAGCCGGTGTGCTCCGAAGCGGACTTAATTGAGCCGAAGGACTTTCGCCGCATCTTGGACGCTCGGCGTCGACGACATACTCCAAAGCTGACCTTCCATACACGCGTTTACTGACCGGCGCTGATCTGCTTATCCTCTTGTCTTTCCCCCAGCCTTCTCCGCGCACGTTTCGACGAGGATCGGCGACACGACGACGGATCAACGTGCGGGAGCGGGAATAATCGCGCTATGCGGCCGAAGCCAGTAGCCAAGGGTCAGCGCCTCGTGCCGATTAAAGAACGTCTCGAATGCGAACACATGAGCCACGCCGTTGTGGTCGTGGAGCACGACCTCCGCCTGGCCGAGACCGCCGCCTCCTTGAGCTCCGCAGTAGGACGTTATCAACGCGAACAGGTCGACTTCAGTCAGGCGCCCGAACCGTTGCCGAAAAGGCGGCGACTCCACGCAGTAGCGGCAGGGATTGCTCGGATCGAAGTCAGCTTTTCGGCAAGCGGGATGAGGGTGACCTGTGACCAGCACGACCATCGCGCGCCCAGCATGCCCTTGCTCAGCGAACCGCCAAAGTGTCGCAGTCATGGTGTTGCCGAATGATTTGCTGAGGCCGCGCACCAGGTCGAGGCTGGGCGTTGAAGCGGCCGCTTGCGCCCCGAACCGGCCGGCCAGGAACAGGAGCTGGCCCGCGGCATAGTTCGCCTCCGCTTCCATGACCTCGTGGCAGGACAGCGTCAGCGTCTGTTCGGTATCGCCGAGCATCATCCCAATGTGCCAAGGAATCAGATCGTGCCCGATCTCGTGCGCCTCATTCCAGCGATGCTTGAGGAGCGGCAGGTCCTTGTCGATCAGGATGCGCTTCTGATCGGGAAGGTAGAGCGCCTTGAGGCTGAGCGCGCGCACTGCGTCGGCGAGGAGGGTCGGCCGCTTGAGCATCTGCTGCCCGGCGACCTTCAGTTTCGAGAATGTCTCGCGCAGGAGACTGTCGTCGGTCGTGCTGTAGTAGCCGCGATCGAGCTTCAGCAGCTCTCGCACGACACGCAGATCGATGGGCGGCTCGGGGCTGCCCAGCCCCCGCAGGACCTTGTCGACCTGTCCATCAATGTCGGCGACCGTACGAGGTCCTAGGCTGACGTTCCTCATTTCACCCGTTTCGGCTCCTGCTCGCTCAGGACCGCGACAAACGCTTCCAAAGCCGAGCTCTCCTCCGGCGTCAGCTTCTGCACGGATTCCGAGCGGGCGGCAAAGCGCACCGCCTCCTGACGCAATCCGGCATCGTTCGCCGCCGTGAGCCCCGCAAGCTGCATGAGCCGGCGTTGCGACACCTCGAAGGTCTGCGCAAGCTTGTAGATCGTCCGCGGCTCGGGGACGTGATGCAGGTCGTCCTCAATCACGAGAAGTTCGCTCGCGTCGACCTCGGCGGCCTCCGCGAGTTGCTCCATCGACAGACCACGCCGCCGGCGCATCAGGTTCACAAACTTACCGAAGGCGATCCGGTTCTCCTCGACCGCAGATGAAGGTGCGCTCGACGTGCGCTCCTCCGGCGCCGGATCGAACGCGAGTAGACCAGCGCCGACGACCACGTCGCCTTCGCGACGAGCCCGGCTCATCCACCACTCCTTGCTCCGCTCTATTCTCATCGTCCTCACTCCTCCTCGAGGAACGCACGGGCACACTCTGCGGTCATCTCGAAATATCTCAAATCCTGGTACGCCGCATCCTGCCCGAGATCGGTCATGCCGATCTTGTGGTAGAAGGCGTCGGCTTGAGGCAGCGAGTGCAGCCCGATCCGGCCCTTGAACCCCTCTTCCTCACTTAGCGCGACGGCGGCAGTGATCAGCGCCGACCCGACGCCGCGCAGGCGCGAGGGCGACCCGAGTTCCGGCCTGTTCCAAGGCGCGACCTCAACATAGTCGAGATAGACAAGCGGTTTGCCGGCTTGGCTCGGCTCACGCGCCGACTTCGTCAGATCGACCTGTGCCAACCCTTGCGTCACGCCCTGCGCCACGACGCTGAAGCCGCGGAATGCAAGCAGCCCCTGCACCCGCGCGGTCTTTTTTGTCCAGTTCCAATGCCAACTCTGCGGCCACTGGTTCATCGGGACCCCGCGACGAGCGAGGTCCTGCAATACTGCGAACAACGCGGGCTGCCATTGTGTCTGCCAATCGTCGAGCTGCGCCTGCTCGATCGCATCGCACAACTCAGCTTCGACCCCCTCCCCGCTCGCGACATCGAGAAGATAGATGGTCGACACCTCGACCGTCATAAGAACACCAGCTCCGCCTTTTCCTTGGTCGCCTCGTTCTCGAACAGGAGCTTGTCGCCCTTTTCGACCCGAGCCTCGACCGTCTGATACAGGCGCAACGCCTGCCGAAGCACGGCGGTCTTGGTGATGTCCTTGCGCGCCGACAGATCATCCAGCGCACGCATCTCGGCGTCGGTGAGGTTCAGCGTCATCGTGCGCTTCGCCGTCATCTCATCCTCCGTCGTTGGTGTGGATGTAGCGCACCCTCATCCCGCCGTCAATACTCTTTGGCCATAATTATACCTATTGTATAGCCATTTTTTGGCTATTATATCCGTCTTGAGGTGCCGTCGCATCAGCGTGCTCGGCCATCGGGAGCAGAGAGATGGGGCGACAGCACGTCGGGCATAGCGAAATCGCGGCATTCGCGCAGGACAAGGTCAACCTGCCGAAGGACAAGGCGGACGATTATCGCGCGCAGGCGCGCCGCCTTCGCGAGAAGCTGGAGGGCTATCTGGGCGAGCATCCGGACTTCACGCTGAAAAAGATGCTGCTCAGCGGCAGCCTCGCCAAGGGCACCGCACTTCGGTCGCTGAACGATATTGACGTCGCCTGCTATGTGAGCGGGGCCGAAGCGCCCCAGGATGTCCGCGCCCTCCTCGACTACATCGCCGAGCGCTTGCGCAAGGCTTTCCCGAACTTCAGCCCCGATCAGGTCCAGCCCCAGACGTATTCGGTCACGGTGTCGTTCCGCGGCAGCGGGCTAGACGTCGACGTCGTGCCCATCCTCTACGATGGCGACCCGCAATGGTACGGTAACCTCGTCAGCCAGGACGACGGCTCTTTCCTGAAGACGAGCATTCCGCTTCACCTTGAGTTCGCGGCCAAGCGGAAGCGCTGCCAGGAAAAGCATTTCGCCCAGGTTGTCAGACTGGTGAAGTTCTGGGCACGCCGCATGAAGCAGGAGCGGGATGGCTTCCGCTTCAAGTCCTTCATGATCGAGATCATCCTCGCCAAGCTGTGCGACGATGGCCTCAATTTTGCGGATTATCCGGAGGCGCTGCAGCACTTCTTCACCTACGTCGCGCGCCGCGACCTGCGCGAGTGCATCGCGTTCTCCGATTACTACGCGTCCTCGGCGATCCCGGCTTCTACCGACGTCGTGCGGATCATCGACCCCGTAAACGCGCTCAATAATGTCGCCCGGCTCTACACCGCCGCCAACGCCGACGCGATCGTCGAGGCGGCCCTTGATGCCGGCGATGCCATCGACGCGGCGCTGGCCGCCCCCACCAAGCAGCTGACCGTCGCCTATTGGCAGAAAGTCTTCGGTTCCTCCTTCCAGGTGTGAGGCGATCCCATGTCCTATAGCTACAGCTATACCGAAAGTTCGACCTTCACGGTCACCCACGCCCGTCATATGGCGGCGAAGTTGGCGACCGATCTGAAGCGGATGCAGCGCTTCTACGGCTCGCCGTCCGACTCCGAGATCGCCAGCTACGAGACGGAGATCACCGAGTTTATCAAGGAGGGCTATCTCGGAACCGTTACCTACGGATTCCGGCGCGACGGCAACTGGGTCGAGCCGACTCTACGCTACACCGCCCGCGATCTCGCCGGCGGCTCGGCCAACGATGACGATCCCGGCAAGATCAGGGCGTCCGCGAACGTGGCGGGTGCCACCTTCTACAGCTATCTCACCTATAGCACGGCGTGGGACCGGCTCTCCGACGCGGAGAAGGACACGTTCCGCAAGCGCCTGCCGTTCGGCCGAGGCGGCGCGCCCGAACCGGGCATCTCCGGATACCTGTCCGACGACCGCACCTATTCGTCGGGCGGCCGCGCCCTCAACCGCTCGACCGTTCGGAGCTTCTAGATGAACACCAAGCCGACCCTCGACGAGCTCTTCGAGCGTCGCATCAGCTATCCCGACTTCGAGCCGCAAGCGCGATTGGCCCGGCTCGTCGGGCTGGACGATCAGAAGAACCGCCTCGCGAAGATCCTTGGGCTGCTCGTCAATCCGGGAGGCTTGGAGGACTGGGCCAAGCGGCACCATCCCGGCGCTCAACTCCTCCTCGACACGGTGCTGCGCCGCCCGCCGCTCGTCGTGCTCGCCGGCGACGTCGGTTCGGGCAAAACCGAGCTCGCCGAGACCATCGGCGACACGGTCGCCAGGACCGAAAAGATCGACATCACGCTTCTACCATTGAGCCTTTCCACGCGCGGCCAGGGTCGTGTTGGCGAGATGACTCAGCTGCTCACGGCCGCTTTCGACTATACAATAGCGGAGGCGACGCGCCTAAAGTCCACGTCCGGCAAGGCGCGGGGCGCGGTGATCCTGCTAGTGGACGAGGCGGACGCGCTCGCGCAGTCGCGCGAGGCGGCCCAGATGCACCACGAGGATCGCGCGGGGGTGAACGCCTTCATCCGCGGTATCGACCGCATCGCCAATGCCAAGCTTCCGGCAGCGATCATCATGTGCACCAACCGTCTGAGTGCGCTCGATCCGGCGGTTCGCCGCCGCGCCGCGGACGTACTCAGCTTTGCCCGCCCGAACGACGACCAGCGCCGCTTCGTGCTGTCGAGCCGGCTCGAAACTTTAGGCATTGGTCGGCAGCATATCGACCAGCTCGTCACGGAGACGGGTCCGCAGCGCGGCGCGCGCGAACACGGCTTCACCTTCTCCGACCTGACCCAGCGGCTGCTGCCGACCATCGTGCTTGATGCTTACCCATCGAGGCCGGTCGACGGGGCGCGCGCGATCGAGATCGCCCGGGACATGGCTCCGACCCCGCCTTTCCGCGACGGCGCAGCGTGAGGCCCATTCCATGACACAAGCCGTCACCGTTCGTCGCGATGGCGACACCTTCCAGGCGCGCCTGTTCTGGTGGCACGCCGCCCGCTTGCTCGACCCCGACAGCCCAATCGTCCGCGTCGGCTTCGAGACCGGCCCGAAAAGCTTCGACGACATCTGGGTCGAGTACGACCCGGCCAGGAGCGCTTCGGATCAGTATGGCGAGCCGCTATCCCGGGAGCACATTCAGTGCAAGTGGCACGTGACGCCGGACAGCTACGGCTACGCCCACTTGATTGATCCCGAGTTCATCAACGCAAATGCCCGCTCGCTTCTGCAACGCGCGCGCGACGCCCAGCTCGCCTATGCGCCGACGGGCAGCGGCGTGCGCTTTAAACTCCTGACGAACTGGCGGCTCGATCGTGCCGATCCCTTGCGCGAGATGATCGGCAACCGCTCCGGCGCGATGCGCCTCGAGCGGCTTTACGGAACGCTTACCGACAACAGCAAGGCGGGTGCCGTCCGAAAGGCGTGGCGCGAGCACCTCGCGATCAACGAGGATGAGCTGAAGGTTCTGGCCCGCACGCTGGCGTTCAGCGAGGCGACCGACACGCTCGACGCTCTGCGCGATAATCTCGATTTCCTCTTCGCCTATGTCGGGCTTCGACGCATTCCGGCGAACCAGAGCGCCTTTCCTTACGACGACGCGATCTTCCAGTGGATGGCGCAGGGCCGGCTCGAGTTCGACCGGTCGAGCTTCCGCGCCATTTGCGCCCGAGAGGGTTTGCTCGGCCAGGCGGAAGGCGGGCGGCGCGTCTACGGCGTCAAGTCGTTCGAGCATCCGATCGACCGCCTCGAGGAGCGCTGCCACCGTGTTCTGGACCTAGTTTCGGCTTTCGACGAACGTTACATCCGGAGCGACGACGACTGGCAGGCGACGCTCTACCCGGCCCTCCGAGCGTTCCTCCTCGCCGCCGCTCAGGATGGCGCGCACTTGCGCCTAGCGCTCGACGCGCATGCTACGCTGGCTTTCGCCGCCGGATCGATCCTAAACGTGAAGTCTGGGCGCCATATCGAGCTGGAGCAGCGCACCATGGGGCGGCGTGTCTGGTCGGCCGATGACATGATCAGCGATCCAAGCTGGCCAACCTTGGTAGTGGAAGCCGCCGACATCAATCCGGCCCAGCCTGACATTGCGATAGCCGTCGGCGTTACCCACGACATTGGCGGGGACGTCCGCCGTTATGTGGGTGCCACGCTCCCCACCGTCGGCCGTCTTCTCTTGTTGAGGCCGAGCTGCGGAGCCGGTGCGCAATTAGTCGCCTGTGGCCGACATGCCTCCGAACTGGCGGAGGCTGCCGTGTCCACGGTGCGTGAGGCCCGCGGTAACAATCTGGGCTTGATACATCTTTTTGTAGCAGCACCCAATGCGATGACTTTCTTCCTCGGCCAGCGTCAACCGCTGCTCGGTAGGGTGCAGCTATACGAATTCGACTTCGAAGGCGGACGCGACCGCTCTTATGCGCCGGCCCTCTGCCTCCCACTCAATGCGCGAGATCCGGCAACCTCCACTCACCATGGCTCATCGCCGTGACTGGGAGTGGGGTGAGTTCGTCCACCAACTTACATAGTCTCAGGAAGCAGTTGATCATTTCGTGCGTCCGGTGAGGCTCGTGCATAGCCCAGCAGCATGTCGCCAACTCTCGCGGCCTTTCTCCCGCGACAGTAGATTCTCGACGGCTCTCGCGAAGCTCCACGGCCCGGCCCCAAGCCGCGCTCCGGCCGGTCGCGCAACCTACCTTTGTACGACAGCTTGTCCTGAACGTCCGCATCCGTGCTCAGGCCCCAACATAGCGGACAGTCCGATTTCGGCCAGTCTGGTCAGCCGCACCGCCTCCGCTTTCGCCATGACTCGCTCGGAAGCGGACAGGCGGCTTCCCACCACAAGCAGATATTCAAGCTGAGACAATGCCAGACGCTGCCTGGCATGGACAACGTGATCCGCTTCCCGTTGTAGGAGCGCGCTCGCCCGATGCTGGAGCTGGTGCGGGAGATCGCGCTGGACTGCAGTGCTGCAAGGCGCCCAAGCACCCGTTGATGGCGGCGATGGCGGGCGGCGCTGTAATCCTGTCGCATGGATTCCACGAGCCGGAGGGCATTGCTTGGGTGGAGCGGGACAGCAGGTTCTAGCTGGGCGCTGGCGCCGGCAAAGCCGGCAGCGCTACCGCCACATCACCCGAGTGCCCGGACGAGGCGCACACAGGGACCAGCTGATGCGGAGGCTAGGGCTGGAAGACTGTAGACCGCAGAACAGGTGGGCATGCCTGATCGTCCGGTGATCCGGAGTTCTGGCCTGCGCGATATGGTTTCCTCTCAGCCGGCCCGTGCTGGGCTGGCGGTGGTTGCTGGGTGGAGAGAAGCGCGCGAGTTACCCCAGCCCAAAGGCGAGTTGGCCGGTTTCGGCGTTCTGGCGGGGTGTGCGGGCGACGTGTGTCGCGGGGACTGGCACGTACACCGTCCGCACCGGTGCGGCGGCCTCCGCTGCTCCCGGGCTGGCATACTTGGCCGCCAGACGCGCAAACTCGGCTTGGTCTGCTGCTTCTCGCTCTTCGCAGAGGTGGCCGAGGAGGTACGGGTGGAGGTTGGCGGCCCGCACGCGGCCCGAGATTTCGCGCTCGACGTCGCAGAAGGTGTGTTCCGGGCTTCCCCAGCCGGGGTGTCCGGCGACCTGTTCCACGAACGCAGCGCGGCCCCGCGTCGAGGCAAAGTGCTCGGCCCAGAAGCCTGCGCGATCGTAGCAGGCGCAGAAGCCGAAGCAGTGCATGAGCTGGCCGTAGAACCGCTGGGTGAACTGGTGTTCGGGGAAGCCCGAGGCCAGGAAATGCGGCATGTGCCGGCCGAACCAGGCCTTGGTGGCGGCGGGGGTGAACCGGGTGGGTCGGAAGGCTGCCTCGTCGAGTGGTGGCTGGCGCAGCAGGTGCTGCACTCGTTCGGGCAGCACGACGGGCGTCATGGCTCGTCCGCCAAGCTGGGCGCCATGATGCTCAGGTGCTCCCGGCGTTTGACGGCAGCCTCGCCGGCGAGGTCGGCGTCCGCGCCGGGGAGATGCCAGCCATGGACGGCCCCGTAGAGCATCCCCTCGATCTGCTGGCGGGTCGGCAGGGTGGGCAGGGCGGCGTTGAGGGCGTCGGCGGTCAACCCGGTGCTGTCGTCGGTGGTGTCTGGGACGCCTCGGACGATCTCGATGACGCGGGTTCCGCGGTATCCGACGTAGAACTCGACAAAGCAGCGGGGCGGCAGCTTGGCGAGCATCGCCAGCACGTCGGGCGTGTGCATGAGGGTCTCCTCTGTTTGAAGGGGGCGTTGTTGGGCGCGCGGATGGAACGGGATGTCGGCGAACAAGCCCGACGTCGCCTGAGCGCCGGGGCTTGCCGGGCTGGCGGCGTCAGCCGGGTGGTGCGATCCCGTGAACCGCAGCTCGCTCGTCCACCGCGATGTCGGCGGCCTCTTCCGGCGGCACGCGCCCTTCGTACTCTTCCCGCCAGTTTCGCCCTGGGAAGTCGGATAGGGTCCAGGGGGAGGTCTGGGCGATCTGGATATCGACCAGGCCGAGCCAGCCGTAGTACCCGAGGTGCCCGCCGCTCAGGTCCCTGATCGGGTCTGGCAGGCAGGCTGGCCGTGGCCAGATCGTGCTGTCGTCGCTCAGGCGCAGCGGAGCGTCCGGTCCGCCCCAGGCGGCGACGCCCAGGACCCGGCTCACGTTTTCCTTCGTCGGCTTGGACTCTTGTGGCGTCCGGATTGCGGTATGGCAGGCTGGTTTGGCTCCCGGCACATCCCAGCCGAACATCGATCCCACAAGCATGGCCTCGATCTCGGCCGCTGTCGGCGGCCTCGGCAGCGTGGCGTTCAGCTGCGCGGCCGGAAAGGGACTGGAGACCGGGTGGTAGCCCTGCCCGCCCCTGACGATCAGCATCACCTCGCCGCTGGTGGGTATCTCGGCGAAGCAGCAAGGTGGGAGATTCAGCGTGGTTTCCCGCTCGGGTGTGTGCTGTTCCATGGCGGTCATGCTGTCACAGCGAGGTCGAGCAGCCGCTCCAGCCGCGCGATGTCGTCGCGCAGCCGGCGCATCCGCGGGCCGTAGCAGCCTTCCAGCCGCGTAGCGGTGTCGAGGTAGCGGCTCCAGGTCGAGCGGTCCCAATGGCCGCGGTCGTCCGGCGCCGAGGTGCGCGGGTCACCGCAGTGTGCCGCAGCCTCGCAAGCCGAGACCATCTCGGTTTCCAGGTTGGCCAGGCATTCGCGCCGCAGCGCAACGCCGAAGCGCAGCACGGCCCGGTCCAGGCGTGCCGGCAGGAGAACGGCGGGCGGGTGCAGGACCGGGACAGGACAGCTCATGGCGGCGGCGGGACCCGGCAGGCTGCCGTGTCCCGGCATGTAGTGGGTCATGGTGGGCTCCTTCTGGGTGGCCTCTGCCCCGGCGGACGTGCCGGGGCAGGCAGGCGGGGTGGATCAGGCTGCGGTGCGAACCTCGTCACCTGCGGGTCGTGGCAGGCGTGCAGGGTCTGGCAGAGTGTCGTCCGGCCCGCCGTCGTCCTGGTCGTCCACGTCCAGGGCATTCGGGAACTCCGCTTCGTCCTGACCGGCGGGGTCGCCGCCGTCCTCGCTGCCGGCGCCACCGCCGACCTCGTCCGCGTCGTTTGCGGTGTCCACGCTGTTCCATCCGGGAACGAAGGTGCTGCCCCTGGATGTTGCGGCGGCTGTCGTGCCGGCGGCGAAGGCCGCTGTCGGATGCACCCAGCGCCCGCTGCCCGCGCGGGCGACGACGGCCCCGCGGGTGGCCTTGCCGGTGGGCTGCACCGGTACGTTGAAGCTGATGGCGACTGTCTCGATCTCGCCCTTCGACAGGCAGGACAGGAACTCCACCGTTGCCATGTTCGGCAGGTGCGCGTCCGCGCCGATGGCTTCGGCGGCGACGCAGGCGAGATGGCCGCTGCTGGAGTGGTTCTCCCGGCAGGACAGGGCGTGGACCAGCATCGTCCGGGCGGTGTCCCGAAGCAGCGCCGGGTCGTGGGTGAGCGCGCCCCCTTCGGCCAGGGTGCCAGCGATCCGGGCGGTGGCGCCGTGGCCCAGGTTGGTCCAGCCAGCGATCCCTGTCTTGATGTCGACGTTGTTGCCGCCGAGCGCCAGCACCAGCAGGCCGATCAGCACGTCGTCGGTGATCGGCTCGTCGCGCAGGGCGGCGTGCAGGGCGTCCGTCCGCATGTCGCCGATCATCGCCTCGCCCTTCTGCGTCACCGCGGCTCGCGGCTTCTTCTGGTCGGCGTCCGGTCCGGTTGCGCCGGGGCCAGTTCCCGCGCCTTTGGAGGGCTGGGCCTTCGGGAGGCGATAGACGATGGTGTCCACCTTGCCGGTGCGCTCTTCCAGGTGGTAGCCGACGTGGTCCTCCGGTCCTGCCTTGCCGTAGGTCCGGATGGCGTCTCGTGGCAGTTTAGCCTCGCCGTATTGGCCGGAGGACAGGATGACGCCCCGCTCGGGCAGGTTCGCCTCGATCCACGCCAGCTGGGCCGAGAGGAACCCGTCCACGTTCGTGGTGGTGCGGCTGTCCTGGTCGGCTGGGGCGAATAGGTCCTCGATGTAGCTGACGCCGTAGGCTTCGGCGTAGTCGGCGTCGAACAGCGCGTCAGCGGCCTTCATCTCCCGGCGTGTCAGCGCCTGTGACAACGCCCACCAAGCCACCTGCTCGCCCTTCTTGGGCTTGTTCTTCTTCCAGGCCGCCGCCTGCTCCTCGGGCGTGGCCGAGGCGATTGCCCGCAGGTCGCCCTCGTTCGGCATGTCGCCGGCGTGCATACGGTCCAGGATTGCGGGCAAGATACCCGCCAGCAGGCGCAGCTTGCGGATGGTGCGGACCGGCAGCACCAGCACGTTGCTGATGGCCTCCTCCGTCCAGCGGTCGGAGACCAGCCGCTCTATGGCACGCCACTGGTCCACCGCTGACATCTGCTTGCGCACGATGTTTTCCAGAACGGCGCGGATCTGGTCGTCGTCGGCCCGCTCGTCGGCGCCGAGCACCAGCACTTCGATCACCTCCAGTTTGAGGGCAAGGGCGGCGCGCAGGCGGCGGCTGCCGTAGCGCACGGTGAGGCCCTTTGGCATCTCGCGCACCACCGGCGGCTGCAGGATGCCGACGGCTGCAATGCTGAGGCGCATCTGCTCGTCGGCGTGGTCGGGCGTGGCCTTGCCGCGGGGGTTGTCCGGGTTGTCGATCAGGCTGCGCGGATCGACGCTCTTGAGTTCCATGGATGCTGCTCCTGGGTTGGGTCATCGTCCGGCCTTTCTCTCTGGCCTGACCCCTCCCCAGCCCCGCGTCCCGGCGTGCGGGGCAAGGGCGCGCGCAGCGCGGGCCGCGTGCGGCCTTTACCCTTGCGGCGCGCGCGGGGACGCGGGAACGACCCGTTGTTTCCGCTCCTTCCCCTCCCCTGCGCTCTCTCCCCGTCCGCAACCCGCCCATTGCCGTTCAGCCCTGCGATGCGTCGATGCTGCAGTGCACAAAACTTAACTTGCGCCCAGGTCCGTAAACGCTACGTTACGGGTGTGATGTGTGCCTTGGCCACGTCGCAGGACGTTTCCTCCCTAAACTTGGCGGCTCCCGCGGGAGCCGCCGTCCTTTTCGGCTAGGCTGCGTCCTGGGCCTCGTCCGATAATTCCTGCACCGCGCCGTCCTCCGCCCCTGTGCTCCCCTTCAGGCTGGCCTCGATGCCGGCAAGCTCCGCTTCCTTGGCGTTCATGTCCGCCTCGTAGGCGAACGCCTGCCCCAGCCGCTGCTGGAACGAGGCCACCCGCGCCACGCTCTCCTCCACGGTCCGCCGGTGCCCGACCAGGTCCGCCTCGAAGCGGTCGAGCTGATATTCCAGACGGTTGATCAGCCCCATCGCGGTCAGCTCCTCCTCGACCTTCACCTCCTGCTCATTGCCGGTCCGATCCAGCCACACGTCCAGGCGGTAGCCTGCGACTTGGCCCCAGGACCGCCCCTCTGCCTTCACGTCGAAGCCGCCGATCCGCGCCAGTGTCCATCGGCCGACCTCCCTGCCCACGTCCAGAGTGCGGATGCGGCTGAGCAGCGACGCGCCCGCCACCCTGCGTTCCGTCACCGGCGTGCCGCCCAGCTCCATCGTGAACAGGTCCCCCCGCGTCGGCGTGCGCCGCAGCAGGTCGGCCTCGATCTGTGTGCAGCGGGTGCGCGCGTGGGCCGACTGAGCATGGGCGTCCGCGATGGTGCGCCGCACCGCGTGCTGGTCGTCCAGGTGCGCCGCGCGCAGCCGCCGCAGACGGGCGATCTCCGCATCCAGCCCGGCCTTCTGCATCAGCCTCGGGTCGCCACTGGCGAGCGCCTTGGCCATGGCGAACTGGTTGGCCTGGTCACCCATGTCCTCCAGCCGGCGAATGCTGCGGTCGCCGGCCAGCGCCGCCCCGATGAACCGGGCCTTGCGCTCCAACAGCTGCCATTGCGTCGCGTCCATGCTGCCCAGCGTCGCATAGGCGTAGATGGCGATCTCCGCGTTCTGGTTGCCCTGCCGCTCGATGCGGCCCTCGCGCTGCTCGATGTCGCTCGGCAGCCAGGGCACGTCGAGGTGGTGCAGCGCCGCCAGCCGCTGCTGCGCGTTCACGCCCGTGCCCATCGTCGGCGTGGACCCCAAGAGGAACCTGATCTTGCCGCCGTTCACGTCCTGGAACAGCCGCTGCTTGGCGGCGGACTTCTTGAAGTCCTGCATGAAAGCGATCTGCTCGGCCGGCACGCCGAGGCGGATCAGCTCCTGCCTGATCCAACGGTAGGCCGAGAAGCCGCGCGTCTCCGCAGCCCCTTCGGTGCCGAGGTCGGAGAAGATCATCTGCGCCGCGCCGCGCAGCGCGTAGGGCGTGCCGTCCGGCTGCAGGTATTGCCGGTCGGCCGTCTCCAGCCAGATGCGGTGGGCGTTGCGGATCAGCAGGTTCAGCTTGTTCTCCGGCTCGTCCTCCGCACAAAGGTCCACGAAACGCAGGTCGATGGCGGCGTGCCGTCCGTCGGTGATGACGGCGAGCAGGATGTCGTCGCCCTTCTTGGGCGGACCTTTGCGCGCCTCGATCTCCTCGATGCGGTCGGCCAGCACCTGTTGGTAGGCCCGGAAGGCCGGACTGGCGGGCGCGGTGACGATCTGGCGCTTGCCGGTCTGGATGGCCGGCAGGGTCATGAAGCCCCGCAGGTCGTCCTTCAGCACCACGTCGGCGATCGAGCGGAACATCGCCACCAGCTCGGGCACGTTGACGAACTCGGCGAAGCGCGTGACTGGCTTGTAGAGGCCCGACGGCTGCAGCTCCAGCTCGGTGCGCGCGTCGCCGAACATGGAGGCCCAGGCGTCGAACTGGTGCAGGCCGCCCGCCTCCAGCGCTGGCAGCTGCATGAACCGCTGCAGGCTGAACATCTCCCCCAGCGTGTTGGTGATCGGCGTGCCCGATGCGAGGACCAGCGCCCGCGTCGGCTGGGACAGCGCGATGAAGCGCGATTTCACGTAGAGATCCCACGCCCGCTGCGACCCGTCGGGGTCCACGCCCTTGAGGCCGTTCATGTTGGTCGGGAACGAGAGCTTCCGGAACTCCTGCGCCTCATCGACGATGATCTGGTCCACGCCGATCTCGGCGATGGTCAGCATGTCGTCCTTGTCGGTGCCGAGCATCTCCAGCTTGGCCTGCATCGCCTCCTTGGCGCGCTCGATGCGCTTCGTCGTGATGCGGTCCCCGCCGTCCACCAGCAGCAGGAGGGCCTCGAAGGCGCGGATCATCGCCTGCATCATGTCGCGCTCGAACCAGGCCGGTGCGGGGAGGAACTTGAACGCCGAGTGCGTGACGATGATGCAGTCCCAGTTGGCCGTCGCCGCCCGCGCGAGGAACCTCGCCCGCTTCTCCTTGGCGAAGTTGGTCTCGTCGGCGACCAGGATGCGGGCGTTCGGGTAGAGCATCAGGAACTCGCGCGAGGCCTGCGCCAGGCAGTGGCCCGGCACCGTCATCAGCGCCTTGCTGATGAAGCCCAGGCGCTTCTGCTCCATCACCGCGACCGACATCGCCATCGTCTTGCCGCTGCCGACTGCGTGGGCCATGTAGGTGCCGCCGGCGCTGATGATGCGCCAGGCCACCCGCTTCTGGTGGTCGCGCAGCGTGACGGCGCTGCTGATGCCGGGCAGCTGCAGGTGCGAGCCGTCGAAGGCGCGCGGGACCAGGTTGTTGAACGCATCGTTGTAGATGCGCACCAGCCGGTCCGTGCGGTCGGCATCGGTCCAGACCCAGCCTTCGAACGCTTGCTTGATGGCCTGCATCTTCTCCTTGGCGGCCTCTGTCTCCTTGGCGTTCAGCGTGCGCGTCTCAGTGCCGTCCACCCACTTCACGTCCCACACTTGCGGCGAGGCGGCGTTCAGCGCGTCCGACAGCAGCAGTCCGGCATGGCGGCGTCCGGTGCCCCACTGCGAGGTGGCCTCGGCGGCGCCCTCGAACCGGGACAGGTCCACCGACCAGCAGGCGATCTCGCGGGTGTGCCGCACCCGGGTGCTGACGCCGATCACCTCGGCTGAGAACTGCTCCACGACATTGGCCGGTATCCACGGTCCGCCCAGGCGTGCGGTGATGTCGGACGGGCGCAGATCCTCCGGCTGCACGCGCCGCAGCGCCTCGACGTTGCGCTCATAGCGGGGGTCGAGCGCCGCTGCTGCAATTGCGGCAGACAGCTTGGTCCGCACGGGTCCGGAGAGGTAGGCGTCCGCGGTCAGCCAGGTCTCGGGGGCGGTGGCGTCCACGGCAGGGGCGAGGAACACTGCGCTGCCCAGCTCGGCCAGCACCTCGGCGCGCGGCCGGCCGAGCAGTTCTGCCATGCGGTCGGGATCGACCGCGCCGATCTCGTTCAGCGTCACTGCCAGGGCGTCGGCGGCGGTGATGATCACCGGGGACGCCGGGGGGTGGATCACCCGCTCGGTGAAGATCGGTCCCTGCCGGGCCTGGCCGGTCTCCTCGTCGTACCCCTCGATGCTGGACACCAGCCAGCAGTCGGGGTCGTCCAAGAACGGCTGCAGGTTGGGCCGGCGCACCGTCTCGCGTTCCTCGCCCGTCTTGGGATCGGTGCTGACGCTGATGTTGGTCAGGTTGATCGGGCCGAAGTTGCGCTTGAACGTGGTGTAGGCCACCCGCAGCCGCACCTGGGCCGCCGTCCAGGGCTCGTTCGCCTCCTGGGCGCGCAGCACCGCGCGGGTCCAGTCCCGCACCGGGATCAGCGCATGCAGGATGCGCGCGTGCTTGGCGGGGATGCCCTCGGTGCCCTTGCCTGCGCGCACCTGCACCGGGACCGCCACACCGTCCACCACCTGCACCAGCTTGCCGTCGAGCACGAGGTAGCTGCCCTCCTTGATCGTGGCGCCCTCGGCGGCGGTGCCGACCTTGAGCCTGCTCGCGGCCGTGCGCGGCTGCAGCGGGGCGGTCGGGACCTGGCAGATGCCGGCGGGCAGCAGCGCCAGCGCCGCGTCCAGAGCCGCGGGCAGCGCCGGGCCGGTCTCGCCGCGGCAGGTGTAGGTCGGCCCGAACGGTCCGCTGGTGCGGCCGTGCGTGCCCAGCACCATGCTGGGGCGCTCGGCGAAGTAGCGGTTGACGTGCAGCGCCCCCTGCCCGTCTTCCTCGGGCACCGCCTCCAGCACGCTGTCCCACTCGATGCCGTTGGGCGCGTGGCCCGTGCCATGGCGCTGGAACACGAGCACGTCCACCACGACCTCGGTGCCAGCCGCTTCAAGCATGCTGCCGGCGGGCAGGCGCACCGCGCCCACCAGGTCGGCCATCCCTGCGATGTGGGCGCGGCCAGTCTCGTCCTGCTTGTCCATGGTGAACCGGCTGGTCACGAACGCGGCCAGGCCGCCCGGCTTCAGCCGCTCGATGCCCCGGGCGATGAAGTAGTCGTGCAGCGACAGGCCCAGCTTGCCCGCGGCGTCGTCCGCCCGCACCGTGCGGTCGGAGAACGGCGGGTTGCCGATGGCCAGCTCGAAGGTCTCGGCGATGCGCGCCTTGGTGAAGTCCTCCGCCCGCACCCAAGCGTCGGGATGCAGGTGTCCAGCGATGGCCGCGGTGCAGGGGTCCATCTCGATGGCAGTGGCGGCGGTCTTGCCCACCAGGTGCTCGGGCATCGCCGCCAGGAACAGTCCGGTGCCGCAGCCCGGCTCCAGGATGGTGCCGCCAGCAAACCCCATGCGGACGACGGCGGCCCACAGGGCACGCACGATGAACTCCGGCGTGTAGTGGGCATATTGCGTGGCGCGTGCCAGGCCCGCCATCTGCTCGGGCGTCACGAGTTGCTCCAGCTCGCCGCCGAGGTCTTCCCAGCCCGGCCGGAACATCTCGCCGGGCCGGCGGAATAGGGTGTTGGCCAGCTCGCTGGCGCCGAAGCCGACGAAGCGCGACAGCACTTCCTGCTCCTCGGAGGTGGCAGGGCGGTCCTCGCGCGTCAGCACCTGCGCCAGGCGGATGGCGGCGAGGTTGTCGGCGGCGCGGGCCTTCCAGCCACGGGCCAGGGCGCGGTCGCCCAGAAGGCGCCAGTTGCGGGCAGGGACGCGCTCCGGTGCCGGGGCGGCGGGCGCGTCGTCGTCCTCGAATTCCGGCTCGCGGAAGCGCATGCCGCCCTGGGCGGCGTCCAGGGTGAGGCCACCGGACAGGGCGGTGCTGTCGAACAGCGACAGGGTGAGCTGGGAGGTGGCAGGCGGCGGGGTGGTGCGGGACATGCGGTGGGTTCCTGTAGGTCGAGCGCCGACGGCCCGGCTGCACGGGGCAGCCGGGTTGGCGACGCGGATGGGACGGGGTGGGGCGGACGGGTGAGAGCCGGACGGGTCAGGTCCCGGCCGGCTGGGTCAGGCGCTCAGGGTCAGGCGGTGGCGGTCAGGCGGCCCAGGTAGCGATCGAGGCTGGCGCCATCGGCACGGCTGCGCCTCTCCTTGCCTTTCACGGTGGAGAGGTCGGCGTGTTCGGGGCAGTAGGGCCTGCCGCGTTCGGTGGCCGCGTCGCAGTAGCGGAACCCGGGCGTGCCAGGTTCGCCGAGCGGCCAGCAGCAGGGCTCACCGCTCAGGCGCCGGACCAGTGTGGCCAGGGTGGCAGCGGAGGTCCGCAACGGTGCTGCTGGTGGTTGGGATGTCGGCGTTGCCGCAGCCGGCATGTCGGTTGGCTTGGGCTCACCTATCGTCGGCAGGGTCGGACCCTTGGTCCTCGGGGTCCGCGGCTTGGCCGGGCCGTTGCGCAGGATTGGGCTCGGCCGGTCCGGCAGGTCGAGGCGGTGTGCCTTCCCGACCACGGCGTTCTTGGTGATGGCCATGCGGCGGCCAATCTCCGCGGTCGCGTGCCCCTCGTCCCAGAGGGTGCGCAGGCGGGTTATGGCTTCATCGTTCCAGTCAAAATTGTCCATGGCAGGTGCTCCTGCAGGAGGGTGCGGGATGGGCGGCTACCAGCAGCCGCAGGCGGCCTCGATCAGCATGCGTTCCGTGTCGTCCACGGCATCGAGTGCTGCCCGATGCAATTGCGAACGGGTACGGGCCTGGTGGACGACGTGCTCCCATCGCCGAAGGCGATCCCCCGGAGGGACAGGCCGCGAAGCGGACTGAAGGACGTCATGGTCTGCGGCGAAGCACGGACTGCCGTCCGGCATGCCGGCGACGGGGCGGAGCTGCACACGCAGCCCGCCCTCGAACTCGTGGCCGCACTCGATGACCTCCCAGCCCTCGCGCCGGGTGGCGGCATGGTCGATCAGGGACAGGCGTCCCGTCAGGTCGGCTTAAGTGCATCGTTCGGTGGGGGCGGCCGGGGATGGCAGCAGGGTCAGCATCGTGGGGGTCCTTCCTCTCTCTCGTCCTCTCCTCGGAGAACCCCTCCCCCGCGCTGCCCGGCGACAGGCCGCGCAAGGGCGCGTAGCGCCCGGCCAGACCCTTGCGCGGCCTGGCGCCGGGCGGCAGCCGTTCCCGTTCCCCCGTGCCCTCCCTGTCCTGCTTCCTCTCCGTCCTCCCCGGTCCAGTCCTCCTCCTGGCCGGTCAGGTGTCCTGCCGTCCCGTCAGCACAAGCCAGGCATCGCCAGGCCGGCCCTCGGCGAGATGGACGATCGCCTGCTGCTGCCGTTCCTGCTGTGCCTCGAACTGCCGGATCAGCCGCAGCAGGCCATGCACGCCGAGCTGGTCGGCCTCGGCGTCCAGCACTGCCTCGCGCTCCTGCTCGGAGGCCTTCCAACGGGCTTCGATGGCGAGCCGGAACGCGAGCAGCTCTTCCGCGTGCTCCTGGTAATCCGGCGTGGTCTCGATGCCCCATACCGGGTCAACCAACCACTTCGATTTCAGCACCTCGATGTCATGGCGGGTTTTCATTCCCTGTCTCCCTCGGTGATTGCGGTGCCGTAGCGGCCATGCCGAGGCTGCGGCGTGCCCACATCACCTTCCGCTGGTGCTCGCGGGCCTGGGCCACCAGGCCGAGCGTGCGCCGGGCATCGCCGTGGCCGTCGTAGTTGGCGCGGGACTGCGCGAGCAGCGCGTCTCGCTCCTGGCGGTAGCGGGCAAGCGTGGCCAGGGTCGGCCGCGCGAAGCGGTTGGCCATGGTGGTCCTCCTGTCAGGATTCTTGGGATCGTTTGCCTGCCGTGCCTGACCAGCCGCCTGACACCGGTTTGGGCTGCCGGGTGAACCTCGCAGCAGCAACGGCCCTGCCGGGATGCGGTGTCAGGGCCAAAGCACCCGGCAATCAGGTCGGCCCGGCAGAGTCCCCATGGGCGCCTGCTGGCAGCTCCCACCCGCCCGGCGCCACCCGCACGGGTTCGTCCCAGCCCGGCAGCAGGGCACGCT
>JAABUT010001871.1_pt1 | contig 22155 bp, 17 predicted proteins | sample 5559281 | NCBI WGS metagenome assembly JAABUT01 (sample SAMN10711880, study PRJNA513359) | rock metagenome | isolation source: Antarctica rocks | place: Antarctica: Victoria Land, Ricker Hills nord | collected 2016-01-04
CTCGCTGCTGCTCATCGCGCTGCACGTGTGGCCGTCGCGCTCGAGCGTCGACCGGGTGGTCGTCAGCCTCGAGAAGGACGGCGCCCGCACGGGTCTGCACGACATCCTCGGCCTCGGTCGTGGTGGCATGCCGGACACCGACCACCCGCCGGGCCGGTCCTGACTGTCGCCGCGAGGTGACGCCACGCCGACGACCACCGTGACCCCAACCGCGCTCATCGTGCCGGAAGGGCGTACTCGGTTGCGCGTACCTCCACCACCCCACGCGTACCCTGCACGGTAGGCGCCGCGTGACGAACCTGCGCGCACTGGAAACCCTGAACCATCGGGGTTGCGCTGTGCCGGGGGGAGCAGTCGGTCGGGGTAACAGGATTCGAACCTGCGGCCTTCCGCTCCCAAAGCGGACGCGCTACCAAGCTGCGCCATACCCCGTCACTCGCCCACACCGGCATACGACCGAGGCGCCGCCTCCATGGCTCCGACGAGTGCGGCCATTAGGCTAGCGCCCCGAAGGACCCGCTAACATCCAGGTCACCCGCGGGCGTAGCTCAATGGTAGAGCCTCAGTTTTCCAAACTGATGACGCGAGTTCGATTCTCGTCGCCCGCTCCGTCTCGTTCTCACTCGTCGGCGCCTCAGCGCCGGTGCACGCGCAGCTCGGTGACCGGGCGACCGGCGGCCAGCGCCTTCGCCTCGAAGCCGTCGACCGGGCGCCAGTCCGGGCGCTCAGCCAGGGAGGCGACGAAGGCGCCGTGGTCCTCGACCTGCTTTCGCGCGTATGCCGCATAGTCCGGTTGGTCGCTGGCGATGAGCAGGTGCCCCGAGGGCGCCAGACGGGTCTCGAGCAGGTCCAACGCGTGCTGGCTGACGAACCGACGCTTGGCGTGGCGCGCCTTGGGCCACGGGTCGGGGAAGAAGAGGTGGACGGCGTCCAGCCGCGAGGGCCCCACTCGCTCCTCGAGGAAGACCATGGCGTCGGCGCGCTCGATCCGCAGGTTCGGCACCCCGGCAAGCTCGGCCGCCGCGAGCATCCGGGCGATGCCCGGAGTGTGCACATCGAGCGCGAGGACGTCGTGCTCCGGGTGAGTCACGGCATACGCAATGGCGGCGGCGCCGTGACCGCAGCCGACCTCGAGGACAAACGGAGCCCGCCGTCCGAAGGTCTGCTCGAGGTCGAGCGGTCCCGGCGGCACCGCCCGACCGGGACCGAGCGACTCCAGCCGGTTTTGGTTGAGCGGTGACACCGACCCGTGGCGGGCGTTGTAGGTCCGCACCGGGGGCTGCTGCGTCACGAAAGGATGCTAGTCAGCGGCGCCGACGCCCGCTGGCCGGTCGCAGCCCTGGCGTCGGACGAGGCCATGCATGACGCCATTCCGACGAAGGAACGGGACGTCTCGCGAGGCGAACGCTCAGTCTCGCCAGATCATGACCACGGCGCGGTCGTCGGTCTCGCCGGCCTTGGCCGAGGCGCACAGCCGCTGGGCGCCACCGGCGAACCCCCGCGGCACGAGGCGCTCGGCCGCACCGAGCATCCGGTCGACCCCCACGGTGAGGTCGCGGTGGCGGGTCTCGATGACCCCGTCGGTGTAGAGGACCAGCGCATCGCCGCGACCGAGCTGACCGGACGCCCGCAGGAACGTCGCGTCCTCGATGACGCCCAGGAGCGGGCCGGCCGTCTCGCCCAGGACCTGCCACCTGCCGGAGCCGTTGACGAACTGGACCGCCGAAGGGTGGCCCGCGTTGCCGATGCTGTACTCGCCGGTCAAGAGGTCGATCGAGACGTGCACCGCCGTGGCGAAACCCTCGTCCCACTGCTGGCGCACCAGGTAGGAGTTGGCCGCGCCGAGAAACCGTTCGGGCTCCGTCTCGCCGAGCAGCCCACCGAGGGCGCCCGAGAGCAGCAGCGCCCGGGTGCCGGCCTGGACCCCCTTGCCCGAGACGTCGACGAGGACGACCTCGAGCCACCGCCCTGAGCTGGACCTGGTGGCGACCACGAAGTCGCCGGAGAACGACTGGCCGTAGGCGGACTCGATGGCCACCTCGCCGTGCCATCGCTGCGGCAGCTCGGGGAGCTCGCCGAAGGCCCGGAGGCGATCCCTCAGGTCGACGAACATCGACTCGCCGTGGTGGCCCTGGACGCCGAGCCGCGCGCGGGAGCGGGATGCCGACAGCATGAGAAACACGGCGGCCGCGAGGGAGGCGAGGGCAACCGACTCCGTCACGGTCCAGCCGCGCATGGAGCTGTTGATGGCGACCTCGACCAGAAAGGTGGCGCTGACCACGAGCAGCCAGCCGGGGGGGAGGTAGAGACCGGCGAGCAGGACGAGCGGCGCGTAGGCCGCGATGGGCATCCAGCCGGGCCAGGTGGCCATGACGCCGAACATGACCAGACCGAGGCCGACCAGTCCCGCGCCGCGCACGGTTGGCAGGTACCAGGACCGCTGGACCCGGGTCCCCCGCAGCACACCCGGAAGACGCCGCGCAGTCACCCGTCTGCGCGCCAGGAGATCACTGCTCGCGGCCACCCGTCAAGCCTAGGCGGGAGCCTCGCGGCGGTCGCCGTTCTTTACCAAACCTAGGACAGACCGGCCCGCGAAGCGTTCCGAAAATGTCACACCTCGTCCGGCAGCACCCCATTGGTCTCGTAGTCGGAGACCATGGCCAGCCGCCGGGCGTGCCGCTCGGCTCCGGAGAACTCGGTCGCGAGGAAGACGTCGACGATCTCCTTGGCCTCGTCGATGGCGGTGAAGCGGCCACCGATCGAGACCACCTGGGCATCGTTGTGCTCCCGGGCCAGCCGCGCGAGCTCCGGGGTGGAGGCGAGGGCTGCCCGGATGCCGGTGACCTTGTTGGCCGCCATCTGCTCACCGTTGCCCGAGCCGCCGAGCACGACGCCGCGCGAACCGGGGTCGTGCGCTACGGCCACGGCGGCCCGCAGCACCGCCACCGGGTAGTCGTCCTCCGCGTCGTAGGCGTGCGGACCGTGGTCGGTCACCTCGTGCCCGGCCTCGCGCAGGTGAGCGACCAGTGCCCGATGCAGCTCGTATGCCGCGTGGTCGCCGCCGATGTGAACGCGCATGTCCCTCGGTCCTTCCGGTGGGCGTGAGGGTCAGTCGAAGATCGGGCCGAGGTTCCGGGTCCGCTTGATCTCGTAGAACCCCGGGGTCCCGGCGACGAGCAGGGTGCCGTCCCAGAGCCGGCCCGCGGCCTCGCCCTTGGGCGCCGGCGTGACGACCGGGCCGAAGAAGGCGACGCCCTCGACGCTGATCACCGGCGTGCCGACGTCGGTGCCGACGAGGGAGATGCCGCGCTTGTGGCTGCGCCGCAGCGCCGCGTCGTACTTCTTCTGGTGGGCCGCCTTCGCGAGGGTGGCGGGAAGGCCGACCTCCTCGAGGGACTGCTCGATGACCTTGTCGTAGTCGCGGACCTTCCGCAGGTGGATGCGGGTCCCCATAGCGTCGTAGAGCGGTTTGACCACCGTGTCGCCGTGCGCCTCGGCCGCGGCGATGACCACCCGCACCGGACCCCACGCCTTGTCCATGAGGTTGCGGTAGCTCCTCGAGATGTCCGCATTCTCGTTGAGCACGGAGAGGCTCATCACCGACCACGTCACGTCGATGTCGCGGATCGTCTCGACCTCCATCAGCCAGCGAGACGTCATCCACGCCCACGGGCACGCCGGGTCGAACCACATCTCGGCCTTCGTGCGGGCCGAGGGGGACGTCGCGGAGGTCGCGGACGTCGCGGACGGCTGAGGGGTCGCCTTCTTCTTCGCAGGACTCATGCCCCGCATCCTCTCACTGCCGGCTGCCACCGTCGCGTGCAGTGGATGTCGCGGCGGCCGCGGTCTGTGGTCTGCCGTGAAGGCGGTCATGCGATCATGGCGGGCGTCACCTCCCGACACCCACCCGAATGCAGGAGCGCACTAGTGCCCGGCCAGAACCTCACCCGCGACGAAGCGGCAGCCCGTGCCGACCTGATCTCGGTCTCCAGCTACGACGTCGTCCTCGACCTCACCACGGGACCGAGGACGTTCGCCACCACGACGACGGTCCGCTTCGCCTCGAGGACGCCCGGCGCGGAGACCTTCGTCGACCTCGTCGCCGAGTCCGTGCAGTCGATCACCCTCAACGGCGCGCGGCTCGACCCGGCGTCCCACTGGGCCGACTCGCGAATCTCGTTGCCCGGACTCGCTGCCGAGAACGAGCTCGTCGTCGAGGCGACCGGTCTCTACACGAACACCGGCGAGGGCCTGCACCGCTTCGTCGACCCCGTCGACGGCGAGGTCTACCTCTACAGCCAGTTCGAGGTCCCGGACTCCAGGCGGGTGTATGCCGTGTTCGAGCAGCCCGACCTCAAGGCCACCTTCACCTTCACGGTCACCGCCCCGGCGCACTGGAACCTGGTGTCCAACTCGCCCAGCCCGCAGCCCACCGACGCCGGCGAGCGGGACGGCATACCGGCAGCGACGTGGGCCTTCGAGGCCACGCCCCGGATCTCCTCCTACATCACCGCCCTCGTGGCCGGTCCCTACGAGGTCGTTCGTGACGAGATCGCGACCCGCGGCGGCACCGTCCAGCTGGGGATCTATGCCCGCAAGTCGTTGATGCAGTATGTCGACGCCGACAACATCTTCGACGTCACAAAGCGGGGGTTCGACTTCTTCGAGAAGGAGTTCGACTCGGCCTTCCCGTTCGCGAAGTACGACCAGATCTTCACGCCGGAGTACAACGCCGGCGCCATGGAGAACGCAGGCTGCGTGACGATCGCCGAGCTCTACGTGTTCCGGAGCAAGGTCAACGACTCGATCGTCGAGCGGCGCGCTCTGACGATCCTCCACGAGCTGGCGCACATGTGGTTCGGCGACCTCGTGACCATGACGTGGTGGGACGACCTGTGGCTCAACGAGTCGTTCGCCGAGTGGGCCTCCTCCACCGCCCAGGCGGAGGCGACCCACTGGGTGGACGCGTGGACGACGTTCCAGAGCCACGAGAAGACGTGGGCCTACCAGCAGGACCAGCTCCCGTCGACACACCCGGTCTACGCCGACATCAGGGACCTCGATGACGTCCTGGTCAACTTCGACGGCATCACCTACGCCAAGGGCGGCTCGATCCTCAAGCAGCTCGTCGCGTATGTCGGTCGGGACGCCTTCCGCGACGGACTGCGCTCGTACTTCCGCAAGTACGCCTGGGGCAACACGCGGTTCGCCGACCTGCTGGACGAGTTCGCGGCCAGCTCGGGCCGCGACCTCGGCACGTGGTCCGAAGCGTGGCTCAAGACCGCCGGCGTGAACACCCTCGAGGTGGAGCTGGCCACCGACGACGCCGGCGTGATCACGTCGGCGGCGATCGTGCAGTCGGCCTCCGACGACTATCCGACCCTGCGGCCGCACCGGATCGCCGTCGGTCGCTACGACCTGAGCAACGGGGCGCTGGCCCGCATCGGCCGTCACGAGGTCGACGTCGTCGGCGCGCGCACGGAGCTGCCGGAACTCGTCGGACTGCCGCAGCCAGACTTGATCCTGCCCAACGACGACGACCTCAGCTACGCCAAGCTGCGCCTCGACCAGCGTTCACACGCCACCGCGCTGACCCACGCCGCGTCCTTCACCGAGAGCCTCCCCCGGTCCCTCGTCCTCGGCGCCCTCTGGGAGATGGTCCGCGAGGGTGAGTTCGCCGCGCGAGACTTCGTCGACGTGCTCCTGGCCTGTGTGGCGGTCGAGCACCACTCGACGGTGCTGAGGACGATCCTCCAGACGACGAAGCAGATCCCGTCGCTGCTCCTGACGTCGGCAACGCTCTACTGCGCGCCCGAGCGCCGGGCCGAAACGCAGCGCAAGGTGGCCGACGCGCTGCGCACGCTCGCCGAGCAGGCCGAGGCCGGCAGCGACCGGCAGTTCCAGCTCGTCGGTGCCTTCAGCGGCATCGGACACGGCGCGGAGGACGTCGCCCGGCTCCGCGGCGCCTTCGACGGGTCGCAGCCCTACGAGGGGCTCGAGGTCGACCAGGACCTGCGCTGGACGCTGCTGACGGCGCTCGCCGCAGCCGGCGCAGCCGACGACGCCGAGATCGGGGCCGAGCTGGAGCGCGACAACACGAGCACCGGGCACGAGAAGGGCTACCTCGCCCGGGCTGCCCGGCCCACGCCGGAGGCCAAGGCGGAGGCGTGGCGGCTCGCCGTCGAGGAGGACAGCCTGTCCAACTCGGCCATCGAGGCGGTGGCCACCGGGTTCAACCGCGCTACCGACCAGTCGGTCCTGAGTGACTACGTCGCCAAGTACCACGACTCGCTCCTGACGGTGTGGAACACCCGGTCGGCAGCAATCCGGGAGCGGATCATCGGCAAGGAGTACCCGCTGGCCTTCTACCCGCTCGGTCTGGCGAGCCCGGCCCTTGTCGCGACGACGGAGGCGTGGCTCGGCGCCCACGAGGACGCTCCCCCGGCCTTGCGCCGGCTCGTCGTCGAGAAGCTCGACGCGGCACGCACGGCGGTGCGTGCGCAGGAGTGCGACGCCAAGCGTGACTGAGCTCGTCACCGCTGGACGCCCCGGGCAGCTACTGCCCGGGGCGTCCGCGGTGGCCACGGCGTGGAGCTGGCTGCAGACGGCCTGGGACCGGGCCGGCGAGTCGACCGTCCTCATCGTCCTCACCATGGTCGGCGCGATGATCCTGCGCTGGATGGCCAACCGGCTGATCCACCGGATGGTGGCCACTGCGGCCAGCCGCAACGACGCCCGGTTCGCACAGCTGCGCGGGCGCACGGGGAAGGTCCTTGCGGACCTCACCGGGCTGGCCCACGAACGCCACCTCCAGCGGACGACGACGATGGGCGCCATCCTGCGCAGCATCGTCACCTGCGTCGTCTTCGGCATCGCCGCGCTGACCGTGATGTCCATCGTCGGCCTCCCGCTCGCCCCCCTGCTGGCGTCGGCCGGGGTCGGCGGGGTGGCCCTCGGCTTCGGTGCGCAGAGCCTGGTCAAGGACTTCCTCTCCGGCGTGTTCATGATCGTCGAGGACCAGTACGGCGTCGGCGACGTCGTGGACACCGGGGCGGTGACCGGGACGGTCGAGGACGTCACCCTGCGGATCACCAGGATCCGGGACGGCAACGGCGTCGTCTGGTACGTCCGCAACGGCGAGATCCTGCGGATCGGCAACAAGTCGCAGGGCTGGTCGACGGCGGTTGTCGACATCCAGGTCGGCTACGAGGAGGACCTCGCGCGGGTCACCCGAATCATCACCGAGGTCGTCGCGGACCTCGGCGCGACCGAGCCGTGGACGTCGCTGCTGCTCGAGGACCCGTCCGTCGTCGGCATCGAGGCAATGAGCGGCGGGTCCGTCACCCTGCGGGTCAGCGCCAAGTGTGTGGCCAACGAGAGCTCCGCGGTGCAGCGGGAGATCCGCGAGCGGGTGAAGGCCGTCTTCGACGCGAATGGGATCGTCGTGCCGGGCCCGCCGCCGATGCCGCCCTACAGCGGCGGCGTGGTGGCTACGACCCCCTGAGCGGACGTCAGCTCGCCGTCTCGTCCTCGAGCTGGTTGACCATCGAGTATGCCGCCCGGGTGAGATAGTCCCGGAGCAGCAGGTCGTGCGTCTCGTCGAGGTGGAGCGTGTCCACCGCGGCGAGCATGTGGATCAGCCAGCGGTCCCGCTGGGCCGGCGTCACGGCATACGGGTGGTGCCGCATCCGCAGCCGTGGGTGCCCGCGTTCCTGGGAGTAGGTCGTCGGGCCGCCCCAGTACTGCTCGAGGAAGCCGAGCAGCCGCTGCTCGGCCGGTCCGAGGTCCTCCTCCGGATACAGCGCCCGCAGCTGGGAGTCACCGCTCACCCCGACGTAGAACTCGTGCACGAGCCTGGCAAACGTCGGGTGCCCACCCACCTCGTCATAGAAGGTCACCCGACCATTCTCCCATCCCGTCGCGCGGCAGGAGCGAGGCGGGCGCGGGAGGGCCGCACCGGCAGTGAGACAGGACTCGCGAGAGTTTGGCCGGGCCTTCCGGGATGCACCACGCTGGTGGGGTGACTTCGACCCCGACCTCCGCCGCCTTCGCCGCCCCACCGTCCGCGCGTATCGACCTCAGCGCCTGGTGGCGCCATGCGGTGATCTACCAGATCTACCCGCGCTCGTGGGCGGACAGCGACGGTGACGGGATCGGCGACCTGCCCGGTGTCACGGCACGGCTCGGCTACCTCCGGGACCTCGGGGTGGACGCGGTGTGGCTGTCGCCCTTCTACACCTCGCCCCAGGCGGACGGCGGCTACGACGTCGCCGACTACCGCGACATCGACCCGCTCTTCGGCACCCGCGCGGACGCCGACGCCATGCTCGCCCGCGCCCACGAGCTCGGGCTCAAGGTCATCGTCGACCTCGTGCCCAACCACTCCTCCGACGAACACCCCTGGTTCACGGCGGCGCTCGCCGCGCAGCCCGGGTCCCCGGAGCGGGAGCGCTACATCTTCCGCGACGGCACCGGCGTGGATGGCGAGCTGCCACCGAACAACTGGAAGTCCATCTTCGGCGGCTGGGCGTGGACGAGGGTCACCGAGCCGGGCGGGACGCCGGGCCAGTGGTATCTCCACCTGTTCGACCGCAAGCAGCCTGACTTCAACTGGCAGAGCCCCGAGGTCCGCGCCGAGTTCGAGTCGGTCCTGCGGTTCTGGCTCGACCGGGGCGTCGACGGGTTCCGCGTCGACGTCGCCCACGGGCTGGTCAAGGAGGCCGGCCTGCCGGACTGGGGTGAGGAGCAGGAGCTGCTCGGCCACCCGGAGGATCTGGACCGCGAGACCCTCAACCCCGGCGGCCTCAACCCCGGCGGCCTCAACCCCGGCGGCCTCAACCCCGGCGAGCTCAACCCCGGCGGCCTCAACCTTGGCGAGCTGGACCCCGGCGACCTCGACGCCGAGGACGACCCTTCGGTCGGCTCGCCTCGGACCGCCGAGAAGCGGCCGCCGATGTGGGACCAGGACGGCGTCCACGAGATCTACGAGCAGTGGCGCAAGGTCCTCGACTCCTACGGGAAGCCGGACCGCATCCTCTGTGCCGAGGCATGGGTCGAGCCGGCCGAGCGCGCTGCCCGCTACGTGCGGCCGACGGAGATGAACCAGGCGTTCAACTTCGACTTCCTCCAGTGCCCGTGGAAGGCGCCTCAGCTCAGCACGGTCATCGACCACTCGCTCGCGGCGGCCGGCTCGGTCGGCGCGCCGAGCACGTGGGTGCTCTCGAACCACGACGTCGTGAGGCACGCGTCCCGTCTCGGACTGAGCCAGGACAAGCGGCGTCCGAACGGCATCGGCAAGGACGACGTCCAGCCGGACCGTGAGCTCGGCCTGCGCCGGGCCCGGGCCGCGACGACCCTGATGCTCGCGCTTCCCGGGGCCGCGTACCTCTACCAGGGTGAGGAGCTCGGCCTGCCCGACTCGACCGACATGCCGAACGACGTGCGGCAGGACCCGACGTTCCTGCGCAGCAAGGGTGCCGAGCTCGGACGCGACGGGTGCCGGGTGCCGATGCCGTGGACGAAGCAGGGGCCGTCGCTCGGCTTCGGACCGTCCCCCGCGACGTGGCTCCCGCAGCCGGCGAGCTATGCCGACTGCGCGGTGGACCAGCAGGTCGGCAAGCAGGGCAGCACGCTCGAGCTCTACCGCTCCCTCATCGCCCTTCGCCGCGAGCACCGACTCGGCGACGGCTCGCTGCGCTGGCTGGAGGAGTATGCCGTGCAGCAGGACGTCGTGGCCTTCGCCAACGAGCACCCCGAGGGGGGCTCGGTCGCTGTCGTCGCCAACCTCGGGTCCATCCCCGTGACCCTGCCCGCCGGGGCAGTCGTCCTCGCCGGCTCCGGCGCGTTGGACGGCGACGGTTCGGTTCCCACCGACGTGACGGTCTGGGCGCGGATCTGACGCCCTCAACGCCCCCGGGCACCCGACTCGGCGGCCGGACCGGGGCGGTCGCAGGTGGCTGTGGACAGCGGCCGGGCACCCGGTGCGCAGCGCCCTAGTCTCCCTCCATGGCAGAGATCACCGCCTCACCGGACGACCTCGGCGCCGCCGCGGGGCACACCGGTCGCGACGCCGAGGCCCTGCGTGGACTCGTGCCCAGCCTGCGCGCCGCCGGATCGAGCGCGGCGGCAGGAGTGGGGACGAGCCACGCCAGCCTGGCGGCAGCCGTGACGGTCCTCGATCACGTCGAGGGGGCCGTTCTCGCCGCATTGGCCGAGGCGGCGCAGATCCTCGGCGAGGGGTTCGCCGGCGCGGCCGAGGACTACCGTGACGTGGAGATCCACAATGCGGCGATGCTGCGCCGGACGGTCGCCGCGTGACGCTGGGATCTCTCGAGCTCCCCATGCCGATCGGGGAGCCCGGGTCCCTGTGGCGCGCCGCCGCCCTCTACGCGAGCGTCGCCTCCCGCGCCGGCCAAGGCGTCATCGCCACCCAGGGCGGACAGACCTTTTTCCTCGGCCGCACGTGGGCAGGGGTGGCGTTCGAGGCGGCGCAACACGACTGCGCACTGCTCGCCCGCCGGATCAACGGCCTCATCGGTCGGCTCCCCCGCGCCGCCGCGGGACTGGCGCGCTATGCGGAAGCCCTCGACGTGGCCCGGCGGACGGTCCTGCACCTGCAGCGCGCGTGGGACGAGGCCCAGCAGGCCTACCGGGCCGCCATCTGCGACCTGCCCTTCACCGCCGAACCGGGATCGCCGGACGCCCGGACGTTCGCCCACCAGGCGGCTGCAGCACGAGCCACGACGTACTCCCAGCTGCGGGCAGAGTATGGCTCGTGCCTGCGGCTGCTCAACGAGGCCGGCGACCAGGCCGCCGCCGCCCTGCGGTCGCTGACCGAGGAGGTGCTGCCTCCTGCCCTGGCCGCGTCCCCCGTGTCGGCTTCCGCGTCGCGGTCGGCACCCGAGACGGATGCGGCAGTCCGCGGCGTGGTCCTCGACGGGCTGGGCCTGGTGGTCGGCCGGCTCGCCTGGGTCCGGGCGGAGTCCGATGCTTCGGACGTGGCCAGCCTCCTCGACCGCGTCGCCGCGGGCGGTGTCGGCGCCGCCGACCACGTGGACCAGGTCGCCAGGCGGCTGCGTGACCGCGTCACCGACCCGGTCTTCGCCCAGGCGCTGATGGCGCGGTGGACCCCTGACCAGCTGACCGACGTCGTGGCCGCCCTGGCCCCTCCCGGGTCGGCGCCGAACGACGTCCAGTGGTCCAGCCCGGGCCCGCGCAGCCACGAGGTGCTCGCCGCTCTCGGTGTCGCGCTCACCACGGCGGCGAACGCCGAGCGGGCCCGTGGTCTCGACCCCGTGACGGACCGGCTGCTCAGCCGGTGGCGCGGTGCCTGGCTCGGCACACTCGCCGCATCGGTCGGGCGGGTGCCGTCACGTCCCGGCGGCACGGTGGGCAGTGGCTGGGCCCAGGGCCAGCTGCTGGCCGGCGCTGCGCGCAGCGGCCCCGGCCACAGTCCAGGCGTCCGTTACGTAGAGACGGTCGGTGTGGCCCTGGTCCAGGCCGAGAGGGCAATACTGCGGGGCGACGTCGGCACCCGCCCGGCGACGTCGGCACCCGTCGACCGGGTGGACGGACCTCACGCCACGGTCGGCCCTCAGCTCGAGGACGCGCTGGGCGCCCTCCAGCACACCCTTCGGGGCGACGTCGCAGCGACCCGCGCCTTCCTGCTCCACCCGTTGCCCGGTGAGCACGAGGTCCTCGTCGTCGACCACCTGGTCAGAGACCGATTCCGGCTGGTTGTCGATGGCCGGGCTGCCAAATCGATGGACACGCTGGGACGGCTCGTGGTGGAGGCGGGGTCCGACCAGCGTGACGCCGCCTCGATGCACCTGGCCGCCCGCTATCTCGATGCCGTCGGCTCGACCGCCGCCGAAACCGACGACCTGGCCGGATTCCGGCGGGCCGCCTCACCAGCCCTCTACGACCTCGCAACGCTGATCGGGGCTCACCCCGGCGCCGTCACCGACGTCCTCGAGGGTGTCTCGGTTCGAGGCACCGACGCGGCCCGGCTCGGCTCCAGCGACCACTTCGTCAAGAACGGTCGGACCCCCGGGACCTTCGACGTCGTGCTGCGTGACAGCCGGGTCACGGCAAGCCTGGTCGGCGAGCTCGCCCTCGACCGGGTCGACCTCTCCGGACGGCCCGGCGACCCGACACGCGCGCCCGCCCTGGCCCACGTCACCCAGGCGCTCGTCCGCTCCCAGGAGTCCGACCTCGTGCACGCCATCGACCGCGACCACTCCGGCGACACCCACGCCCTGGACGCAGCGGCTGGACGACTCAGCCGGACCGTCGGCTTCGTCCTCGCCAGTGGCGGAGAGGCCCTCGCCGGCACGCAGGCGACCCAGGACGCGGACAACGCGGCCATGCTCTCCCTCACCCAGACCATCGTCGGCAAGGTCCCCGCCCCGCCTGGCGCGGGCCAGGTCGGTGGCCTCCTCATGCCATACGTCCGGCTCGCTGCCGGCAGCGCCATCGGTGAGCTGCTGCCCACCGACGGCGAGGCCACCCAACGTGCCGAGACGAGCGCTGCCCTCGCACGAGCCGGCGCCGAGGCCGTGCTCGCTGGGCGGACGCTCGTCAGCCACGCGACACCCTGGACGGCGGACCACTCACCCCAGGCCTGGGCAGCGAGCACGACCCGCGCCGTGGCGCCCTTCTGGGGACCGGACGGACGCCCGCGTCCGGAGAGCACCATGGAGACGGCTCAGCTGCGCTCCTTCAACGACTGGCGACGCGACATGGCGCTCTCGGTCTACGACACCGCGCCGCAGTCGATCCGCGAGGGGGTGATCTCCGGAGCTCGGGACGCAGTGACGCCGGCTGGACCGCGCGGCTGAGTGGCTAGCCTCGGGGCATGAAGTTCGGATTCGTCATGCCCTTCGGGGACGCCACCGAGATCGCGGATGCAGCCGTCGCCGCGGAAGGCGCCGGATGGGACGCCCTCTTCGCCTGGGAGGCGGTGTGGGGCAACCACGCCTGGGTGTCACTCACCGCCGCAGCGATGCTCACCGAGTCGATCCGACTGGGGACGATGCTCACCCCGGTCCCGCGCTACAAGCCCTGGGACCTCACCTCCCTGGTCGGCACCCTCGACCGTCTGTCCGGTGGCCGGGTCATCCTCGGCGCGGGCCTCGGGGCGCTGCACAGCGGCTGGACGGCCTTCGAGCCCGACGAGGGACGACGGGTGAGAGTCCAGCGTCTGAACGAGACGCTCGACATCTACGCCGGCCTCATGCAGGGTCAGCCGTTCAGCTACCGCGGCGCCCACTACGCCGTGACGAACACCGACTTCTTCGTCCCGAAGCCGCCGGTCCAGCGACCCCACCCACCGGTATGGCTGGTCGGCGCCAGCAAAGCCGGCGCCGACCTCCAGCCATCACTCGAGCGGGCGGCGCGGTGGGAGGGGTGGCTGCCGCAGGTCATCGACGGCGAGTTCCGCGGCAAGCCGCGCAGCCCCGAGGAGCTGGCTGGCCTGACCGCCGAGGTTCACCACCTCAGGGAAGCCGCGGGGCTCGACCCGTCGAGTATCGACGTGTGCTTCGAGGGGCAGTTCTACGGCGAGGACGCCACCGAGGACGACATCGAGGTGTGGGCCCAGGCCGGCGCGACATGGTGGGTGGAAGGCGCATGGGGGCTGCCGAACGACGACGGCGGCCGCGAGGAGGTGATCCGTCGACTGACGCTCGGCCCGCCCTGTCAGGAGTCGTGAGCGCCGTGCCGTTCGGCGAGCACGGCGTCCGGGATGTCACCCTGCCAGTCGACCGGCGTCCACTCCTGCGACCTGACCCACTCGCTGCCGCACCCCGAGCAGGCAAAGAGGGGCTCCCCGGCAAGCCAGTCGCCCGTTCCCGACCAGGAGCACTCCGAACGGCACCGGGAGACGGTCAGCGGTCGGTCGGGCCGGTCCATGGCCCCATCATCGCAAATCGCTGCAGGACCACCGCCCGCGGGACGGGAGGGCGAGCCTGGTGATTCCCGCGGCAGAGCATCCCTACTTCGACGCGCCCCCGCTGGCGCTGGCCCACCGAGGTGGTGCGGCGTACGCCCCCAACGTCGGCATCGAGAACACCATGGCCGCGTTCCGCAATGCCGTCGCGCTGGGCTTCCGCTACCTCGAGACCGACGTTCGCTCGACGAGCGACGGCCATCTCATCGCCTTCCACGACACCCGGCTCGACCGGGTGACCGACGGCGAGGGTCTCATCGCCGCGCTGCCGTGGTCGGTCGTCCGCGCTGCCCGCATCAACGCCTTCGAGCCGATCCCGGAGCTCACGGAGCTCCTCGAGGCCTTCCCCGACACACGGATCAACATCGACATCAAGGCAGCCGGCGCGCTGACCCCGTTGTGGCGGGCGATCCACGAGCACGGCGCGCAGGACCGGGTGTGCATCGGCTCCTTCTCGAACCGCCGGCTCGCCGCCTTCCGTCGGCTGGCCGGTCGGCAGGTGGCTACCGCCGCCGGGCAGGTCGGCACTGCCGCACTGATGTTCGCCCCGGGCTGGCTCACCGGGATGCTGCACTCCCCTGCACAGGTCCTCCAGATCCCGGCGCGGTTCACGATCCGGGGCCGGAGCATCCAGGTCGTCACCCCACGCCTGCTCGACACCGCGCACGGGCTCGGCAAGCAGGTCCACGTCTGGACCATCGACGACGCGGAAGAGATGGCCGGGCTGCTCGACCTCGGCGTGGACGGCATCGTCAGCGACCGGATCGACACGTTGAAGGACGTGCTCACGCGGCGCGGTCAGTGGCACTGACCCCGACTCGCGGCCGCGAGCTGCTCAGCTCAGGGCCGGTAGGGCGGCGCCACTCCCCACCCCCAGCGCGGGACCGGTGCCTGCTCCACGACCTCCGCGCCGGGGTGCGAGTTCTGCAACGCCAGCCGGCTGCCCCACTCGACGTAGCCCATCAGCGCAGCCCGGAACTCCGGGTCCTCGGGCAGGCCCGCGTCGTCGGCCGCCCGGCTCATCAGCGACGCGAACCGCAAGCGTTGCTCATGGGTGATCCCCAGGCCCCGGTGGTGGGCCAGCATGCGCTCGTAGCCGCCGTGCTCCGCGGAGTAGCTCGCCGGCCCGCCGAAGACCTCGACCCACCAGGCGCTGACGTGTGCTCGATGCTCCTCGCTGACGCCTCCGGGAAACATCGGGCTGATCAGCTCGTCTCCCTCGACCCGGTCGTAGAAGGCGTCGATAAGCCGCCGGAAGGCCGCCGCACCACCGGCCCAGTCAAACAGGGATGGCACGTCGTCATCGCTCATAACGTTCACTGTAATCATGTAATTGGAGTAGGAGAACTGTATTCCGACGCTCTCCCCACGGCCGTAGAGTTGCGCCGGTGAGCACAGGGGACCCGGCCACCGTCACGCCCGCGGCTGGAGAGGCCGCCGGCGCCCCGTTCGCCCCGGCATACCGGCTCATCACCATCGCCCTGATCGCTCTGGTGACCATCGTCGCCTTCGAGTTCATGGCCATCGCGACGGCCATGCCGCAGGCGGCCGAGGACCTCGACGCGGTGCGCAGCTACGGGCTGGCCTTCTCGGTCATGCTCACCGCCCAGCTGCTCGGCATCGTCCTGGCCGGCGTCTGGTCCGACCGCTCGGGGCCCATGCCGGGCCTGTATGCCGGGCAGCTGCTCTTCGCTGCCGGTGCGGCCGGATGCGGCCTGGCACCGACCTTCCCGATTCTCCTTCTCGGACGGGCCGTCACCGGGCTGGGTGCCGGCATCATCATCGTCGTCCTCTATGTCGTTGTGGGACAGGTATATCCGGCCGTGGTCAGGCCGCGCGTCTTCGGCTTCATCTCGGCCGCCTGGGTCCTGCCGTCCCTCGTCGGAGCACCCCTCTCCGGCTGGCTGGCATCGACGTTCACCTGGCGGCTGGTGTTCTGGGTCGTCGTCCCTCCGGCCCTTGTCACGCTCGCGGTCGTCGTCAGGCAGTCGGCGGCAATTCGTCGCGAGGATGACCGGGCCGCCCACGGGCCGGACGAGCGCTCCCTGCACCGGCGTACCGCCAACCTCGGTGTGCTGGTCGCGCTCGCCGCCGGCCTCGTCCAGCTCGGGACGTCCGAGCGTTTCACCGCGGTCTCGTGGCAGACCCTCGCGACGGTCGGCGGAGTGGTCGGCCTGCTCGTCGTGACCCCCCGGCTGCTCCCGGCCGGAACCCTCCGGATGGCCCGGGGCCTGCCCTCGGTCATCCTCAGCCGGTTCCTCCTCAACGCCGCGTTCAACGGGTCGATCACCTTCATCCCGCTCATGCTGACCCAGGCACGCGGCAGCACCCTCGCGGTCGCCGGGGCTGTCCTGGCAGTGGGGTCCCTCGGCTGGGCCGGCGGCTCGTGGGTGCAGGGCCTCCCGTCGACGGCGCGGCACCGGCCGGCCCTGGTGTCCTTCGGTGGTCTTCTCGTCGCGCTCGGCTGTCTCGCGCTGGTGCTGGTCACCGCCGCCGGCTGGTCGGTGTGGCTGTTTGGACCGGCGATGGTGCTGACCGGCACCGGCATGGGTCTCGGGTCGACCTCGCTGTCGGTGCTCCTCCTCGACCTGGCTCCGGCCGGCGAGTACGGCAAGGCCTCGGCGGCGCTGCAGCTCTCCGACGTCCTCGGCAGCGTCCTTGGGATCGCCGGTGCCAGTGCCCTGTTCGCCTCGTTCCACACCGGCGGCGGGGACACGAGGGCCTACCTGCTGATCTGGGGGCTGCTCGCCCTGGTCGCCGCCTTGGTCATCGTCAGTGGACGCCGGTGCGCCGCCCTGCGCGGGTAACACGCCCGGCTCAGCGGACGAGGACCTGCCCCCGTCGCGTCGCGACCCGGACCCAGCGTCCGCGGGCAAAGACCCGCGCGTCCCGGGCCGGGTCGAGGAAACCGAGCACGTATGCCGCGAAGGCCGCCCCCGCGGGCACCGGGGGCATCGTTGCTGTGAGCCGCCCCCACACGGACTGACGCAGCTGGGCCACCGCCGGCGCCCCGGCTGTCGCGACCGTCCCCCGGGCGACCTCCTCGATTCCCGCCCGCGCGGCCCGCTCGAGCTCTCGTTCGGACACCTCCCCCACCGGCTCCCAGCCCTCGCGCCGCGGAGCGAGGGACGCCCACACCGCAGTCACCGTCGTCGGCGGGACGGGCACCTCGACGGCCCCTTCGGGCTGGCGGGCGAAGCGGTCAGCCAGGCTGGCCAGCGACACGACGGCGTCGACCGTCGACGCCTCGCCCAGCGCCATGGCCCGCATCCCGGTCACGGTGCCCTCGCCGAGCAGTCCGCGGCCCGGCAGCACGCCGACGTGGGCGGCCAGGGTGGTCCCGACTGCCTGGAGGTGCATGGCCCCGTCAGGCTCGACGGCCCGGGCCCGCCCGACGAAGGTGACGAAGTCGGCATACCCCTGCTCGTCGTCGAAGACGAGGGTGCTCATCGGCTGCGCCACCGGAAGGGCACCCGGTCACCTTCGTGGGCGCGCAGGATCTCGCGTTCGTCCGGGCGCATCCGACGTGGTCCCGAGCTCGTGAAGTCGTAGAGGACAAGGCCGGTCTCCGCGCGGGCGTAGTGGCCTTCGCCGACGCCGTCGGGGTCCCGCACGTCATAGCCGAGGTCGAACCCGGCGCCCGAGATCTTCGTGCACCACATGTCCACCGAGATCGGGGCGTGCCGGAAGGTCAGCGGCGCGATGTACTCGATCTCGTGGCGGGTCACAAGGACGCCCTCATCCAGGAGGGCCCGCTCCAGGCCGAACCACTGCTCGAAGCCGCTGACCCGCGCGTCCTCGAGGAGGCGGAGGAACTGGACGTTGTTGACGTGGCCGTAGGCGTCCATGTCCGACCAGCGAAGCGGCACGTTGACGCGGTAGTGCGAGGACGACATGGCCCCATCCTGGCAGGGCCCGCGCAGCGCTCGGCGTCGCCCGCGGATTGCCCGGGGATGCTGGCCAGAGCGGCGTTGACGCATCTGTACTCGATCTCGTGCCGGGTGACGAGGACCCCCTGGTCGAGCAGGGCCCGCTCCAGACCGAACCACTGCTCGAAGCCGGTGACCCGGGCGTCCTCGAGGAGGTGGAGGAACCGAACGTTGTTGACGTGGCGGTAGGCGTCCATGTCCGACCAGCGGAGCGGCATGTCGACCCGGTAGTGCGGGGACGACCTGGCGGCCAATCCCCTGAGGGGGTGGCCGCACGGCCGTCCGACCTGGGCACCAGACCTGCCCCTGACCCGCTGGTGACGTGCGGCATACCGGCCCGTCGTCTGCTGGCCCGCCAGGCTTCACCTGCACGTCGCCGTACTTCAGGCTCGGACCCAGGGTCGCTCCCTAGCGTCCACAGGCGTCAGCAAACCTCGTCGGAAGGCAACCCCCATGGGCATGCGCTTCAGCAGGAAAACCCTCGCGGTGGTCGGAGCAGCCACCGCGGTCATCGCGGGAGCCGGCGTCACCAGCGCCGCCGGTGGGTTCCACAACACCCCGCTCGCGAAGAAGACCGTCGGTCGGCAGGCGGACGGGTCGTACCTCACCCAGACCAACCAGTTCGTCACCCCGGCGGGTGACGTCATCACGGAGAACGGCCGCCCGTTCGGGCTCGCTCTCAGCCCGGACGGACGGACCGCCGCGTCGCTCAACACGGGCGGTGCGACGAAGGGCATCGTCACCGTCTTCGACCTCAAGACCCACGCCGTGCTGCAGCAGACCGGCACGGGCAAGATCTCGAACGGCGGCATCGTCTACTCCCAGGACGGGAAGCAGCTGTATGCCGCTCAGCCGAGCGCCGTCGCTCGCTTCGACGTCGCCGCGGACGGCACGCTCTCCAACCAGAGCACGATCACGCTCCCGGGCCTGGGCGGTCGCCAGGCGGTGCCCGCAGGGCTGGCCTGGGCGCCCAACCACACCGACCTTCTCGTCACGCTGAGCGCCAACAACACCCTGGCGGTGCTCGACACCACGACGAGCACGGTGACGCGGCAGATCCCGGTGGGCAACGTCCCCAACAGTGTCGTGGTCGTCGACGGCAAGGCATACGTGAGCAACCAGGGCGGCCGTCCGGCTCGGCCGGGCGACCGCACCGACGACTCCTACGGCACGCCGGTCGTCACCAACAACGACACGGCGACACCGTCGACCGGATCCGTGTCCGAGGTGGACCTCACCACCGGCTCTCAGGTGAAGACGTTCAACGTCGGCCTCGAGCCGAGCGCGCTGATCGCGGTCGGCCCGACCGTGGTGGTCGCCAACACCGACGACGACACCATCACGAGCATCGACACGACCAAGCAGCGGCTGGGTCGGACCTGGGTCGCCAACCCGGCGCCGGGCACGCCGTACGGCGCCCAACCCAACGGCCTGGCGCTGCTCGACCCGACACACCTTGCCGTGAGCCTCGGCCGCGACAACGCCGTTGCGGTCTACAGCTTCCAGAACGCCTACAGCCAGCCCAGCTTCGAGGGCCTGGTCCCCACCGGGTCCTTCCCGTCGGGCATCGCCTACAGCGCGGAGCTGAAGAGGCTCGTCATCGCCAGTGAACAGGGAGTCGGCTCGGTCGGACCCAACGGGACCGTCAAGGAAGGCGTGGGCACCAGCCCGGCCACCTCACACCTCGGCTACAACTTCGTCGGCACCGTGCAGACGGTGGCCCTCCCGACGAACGCGCAGATGGGGACCTTCACCCAGCAGGTCTTCAAGAACAACCAGTGGAACGGCCTCGTGGAACGAAACCGGGCCGGCACCGGCCGGGCCGCGCCGACGCCGGTGCCGGTGCACGTCGGTGACCCGTCGACGATCCAGCACGTGTTCCTCATCGTCAGAGAGAACCGCACCTACGACCAGGTCCTCGGCGACGACCCCCGCGGTAACGGTGACCCCTCACTGGCGCAGTTCGGGGCAAAGGTCACCCCGAACAGCCACGCGCTCGCCAGCCAGTTCCCGCTGATCGACAACCTGTACTCCGACGGCACGAACTCGGCCGAGGGACACCACTGGCTGGACCAGGCCTTCGTCAACAACTACATGCAGCAGATGTACGGCAACTACACCCGGTCGTACCAGACCTCCGACCCGATGAGCGACGCGAAGACCGGCTGGATCTGGGACAACGCGCTGGCCCACGGCAAGTCCGTCGTCAACTGGGGGGAGCAGATGGCCAGCTACGTCGACGCCAACGGTCAGCGCACCGCGAAGGGCAGCTGGCCGAAGTGGTACCACGACTCGCAGGTCCTCGAGGGCAAGGCGCCCGGTCCGCTCAACTACCCGATCGGCAGCTACACAGCCAAGACGGACATCCCCTCGCTGGCCCGGGTGACGAAGCCGAGCTTCCCCAACTTCGACCTCAACATCCCTGACCAGTACCGAACGGACCTCTTCGACCGGGACTTCGCCCAGTACGTCAAGAACGCCAACCTGCCGGCGCTGAACCTCATGTGGGTCATGAACGACCACACCGAGGGCACGACGCCGGGTGCGATCACCCCGTCGGCCCACGTCGCCGACAACGACCTGGCCACCGGCCGCATCATCGACACGATCTCCCACAGCCCGTACTGGAAGAACACCGCCGTCTTCGTTCTCGAGGACGACTCCCAGAACGGGGTCGACCACGTCGACGGGCACCGCAACCCGACGCTCATCGCGAGCCCCTATGCGGCGCACGGAACGGTCGACCACTCGTACTACAGCCAGCTCAACGTCATGCGGACGATCGAGCAGATCCTCGGACTGCCGCCGATGAACCAGCAGGACCTCACCGCTGAGCCGATGTACGACGCCTTCACCACGACGGCGGACCTCACGCCGTACCAGGTGCGGCCCAACGAGATCCCGCTGACGACCACCAACCCGGCGCCGAGCGCTGCGGCGACCTCTGTCCAGAAGGCCTGGGCCCAGTGGTCGGCGAAGCAGGACTTCCGCAGTGAGGACCTGCTCAATATGGCGCAGGGCAACCGAGACATCTGGTATGCGGGACACCAGTGGTCGGTGCCGTACCCAGGCGACAAGGCCGTGCTCCGTCCGGATCAGGTTCCCGGCGCGTCGGCTCCTCCGGTCAAGGACGCCGACGGCTGACCCGCGTCGGTGCGCAAGGGTGCCCTCCGCCGCTCGTCGGTGGAGGGCACCTTCACGCCCACGAGGGGCTCCAGACTCTCAAGGAGCCGGTTGGCGCCCCGGTAGGTTCGGTGGTACGGACTTCCCCGTCAGCCTGGAAGGGCGCGGGCGACCTCATGTGGGAAGCATCTCTCTGGAGCCGAGGGCGGCGTCCTCGACGGCTGGCTGCGTCGCGGCGTGCAGCTTCCCGGGGCGAGAGAGCTCGCCCGCAGCCTGGTCGTGTCGCGCAACACGGTGGCCACGGCATACGAGCGGATCGCTGCTGAGGGCATTGCGACCGCTCGCGACGCTGGCGGCGGTGGCCCGGTTCATGGAACGAGGGGCCGGCTCGCGCGCCACGTTCGCCGGGCGGCCAAGGTGTATGCCGGCCGGCAGCAACGTGAGGACGGTGACGTCGATGAAGCTCGAGAGTGCTTCGCGGGGGCCGAATGGACGAGGGTAGGCCGTGCAGGTGGCTCGTGCGGAGAGCCACTCTCCGTCAGTTCGACTGGGCCACTGTGGACAACCCGACGGTGTCCGGCAGGCGACGTACGGTGGGGCCATGACAGCTCACTCCGGCACGGCGCCAGCCACCGACACCGCGCCAGCCACCGATCTCGCCACGGAGGCGGGTGAGGCGCTGCGCCGGCTCGTCGGCCGTGATGACGTCGACTTCCGGGACGGACAGCTCGAGGCGATCGAGGCGCTGGTCGCCGGGCGCCGCCGTGTCCTGGTCGTCCAGCGCACCGGGTGGGGCAAGTCGGCGGTGTACTTCGTGTCGACCGCTCTGCGACGAGCCGCCGGAGCCGGCCCGAGCATCATCATCTCGCCGCTGCTCGCGCTGATGCGCGACCAGATCGCCGCTGCCGAGCGAGCCGGGATCACCGCCGTGTCGATGAACTCCGCCAACCCCGAGGAGTGGGGCGCTGTCAGCGCGGCCCTCGCCGCCGACGAGGTGGACGTCCTCCTCGTCAGCCCCGAGCGCCTCAACAACCCGCGCTTCCGGGAGGAACAGCTGCCCGACCTCGCCCGTCGCTGCGGGCTACTGGTGGTCGACGAAGCGCACTGCGTCAGCGACTGGGGGCACGACTTCCGGCCCGACTACCGCCGGATCCG
>JAABUT010001872.1_pt1 | contig 22155 bp, 14 predicted proteins | sample 5559281 | NCBI WGS metagenome assembly JAABUT01 (sample SAMN10711880, study PRJNA513359) | rock metagenome | isolation source: Antarctica rocks | place: Antarctica: Victoria Land, Ricker Hills nord | collected 2016-01-04
AGTGCGCGGACAGGTTGTCCAGCACGACGTGTACGGCCAGACCGCGCGGGACCGCCGCGTCGATCTGTTTGAAGAAGCGCAGCACGTCGGTCGCGGCGTGCCGTTTCTGCAGACCGGTCAGCACTTCGCCGGTCGCGAGGTTCATCGCCGCGAACAGGTCGATAGTGCCGTTGCGTTTGTAGTCGTGGGTCATCGTCGCGGCCCGGCCGCGTTTCATCGGCAGTGACGGCTGGGTGCGATCCAGCGCCTGGCACTGGGTTTTCTCGTCGAAACTGAACACCGCGGCCCGCGCCGGTGGCCTCAGGTAGAGCCCGACCACGTCGACCAGCTTCTCCTCGAACCGCGGATCGTTGCTGATCTTGAACGTGTCGATCTTCCACGGCTTCAACCCGTGATCAGCCCAGATCCGCGCCACCGTGTCCTTACCGATCCCGGCCCGCGCCGCCATCGACCGAGTGCTCCAGTGCGTCGCCCCACCCGCCGGACGCTCATGTTGAGTCAGCCGGAGCACCTCGGCGACCGTACCCGACGGCAGCGACGGCTTACGGCCCCGACCTTTCGCGATCACCCCGACCCCGGCCGGGCCGGACTCACCGAAGCGCGCACGCCAGCGGCGCACCGTATCGGAGTCCACCACGCAGCGACGCGCGATCTGCTCATTGGCCAACCCCTCGGCCGCCATCAGCAGCGCCTTCGCCTGCACCACCGTGCGGTGCGGCAACACCGTCGACCGCGACATCCTCATCAACTCGGCCCGCTGATCAGCACTCACCGGCAAAGCCGGCGCCATCAAAGTCGGCATACATCAGACTACCACGCTATTTCACAGACAGACCACTAGCTCGTCGCCGGAAACACTCGCAGCTGCAGCATCGCAGCGAAGCGGGCCTCGGGGTCCGACAGGTCTATGCCGCCCACCTGCGCTACCCGACGCAGCCGATAGCGAAAGGTGTTCACGTGCACATAGACCGACGCCGAAGCCAGCGCGACGTCGCCGAAGGCGTCCAGCCATGCCCGCAGGGTGCCGACCAGGTCAGTGTGATGGGCTCGGTCGTACGCGAACAACCGCTCGATCGGACCGGTCGGCTGGTCGCCCCGCGACTGGGCCAAGTCCCGCAGCTCAAGCATGAGTGACTGGACGTGCACGTCGGCAAGTCGCGCGATGGGGGCCGCCCGCGGTTCCGTACGTAGCACGCGCAAGACTCGGTCGGCGCTCGCCCGGGCGAGCGCCAGCCCGGTGGCGTCCTCGACGATCGGGCCGACCGCGACCACGGCGCTGAGCCGTTCGCCGGTCCGGTCGAGGAACTCGCGGGCGATCCGGACCGCGCGCTCCTCCGCGTCCGGCTCGTCGCGCTGCACGGGCACCAGCGCGTAGACGCCGTCACCGACCAGGGCGACGGCGCTCCGCGGGTGAAAGGCCATGAGATGCATTGCGAGGGCGTCGGCCAGCCGCTCTCGCTCGGCTGCCAGCGCGGTGGCGCCGGCGATGGAGAGCGGCCCCGCCGCCTTGTCAAGTATGGCCAGTGCCAGCACCACGACCGGCTGCCCGGCCAGGCCGAGATGGACCAGGGCCCCCTGCGCGCCCGCCTCCCCTTCGAGCGCGGTGCTCATCAGGTCAGCCCGCAGCCGGCGCTCGACATCGGCGCCGGCCCCCACCCGCAGCATGTGCAGGGCAACGAGCTTGGCCGCATCCCGCAGCGCCTGGGTCCGTGCCTCGCTGAGCGGCTCGCGTACCACAACCCAGACCGAGCCCAGTACCTCGTCGCCGGCCCGTACGGCGATCGCGACGCGCGGCAGGGTGGACTCCTCCGAGGTCACCGGCAATGGCGGGATGTGCACCGGTTCGTCGCCGCGGTACAGGTCCCGGAACACTCCGCGCTCGGTCAGGGCCCGCGAGAAGCGGTCCGGAACCTGCCGGCCGAGGATCGTCTCGATCCGGGCGGCGTCGGCTTCGTCCTGCCGGCCGGAGAAGGCCAACACTCGCGAGCTGCGGTCCTCGATCGTCACCGGCGCGTTGAGGAGGGCAGCGACGGCGTTGGCGACGGCGAACAGATCCCCGGAGGGGAGACCGCCGAGTGTCTCGAACCCGTCGCTGCCGACGTCCCCTTCGGCCAGCAGCGAGCGGAGCATCGTCGCGAGCTGAGCCCACGACGCGCCGCGCGTCAGGCCGAGCACAGTGACCCCCGACGCGCTCACTGCGGCCTTCATCTCGGGATTCGTCTGCACCGGTGACTTCAGGATCAGCGCCACGGCTCGATGCCGGCCGAGTTCGGTCAGCATGGGAACGATGGCGGCCGGATCGTGCAGACCGACTCCCAACACCAGCGAATTCGGGGGAAGCAGCGGCGGGTCGATCGGGTCGGCGATGACGATTCCGGTGATGTCGTCGCCGCGCTCCGCCCCCCGGAGCACAACCTCGAGCAGCGTGGCGCCGAGATCCTCGACAATCCGGCCCAGGCTCTTGCGGGGAAGCCCATTCACCGGGCGACCACCTCCAGCGCCTGGCACCAAGGTCACCCAGCCTAGTTGTGTGCCCGGCGCGGAGCCCCGGGTGACAACGGTCACCGGACTTCCCTCATCCGGCGGCGATCCATTCGGTGTTCTTGGTTACGGCGTCGAGCTCATCGGAGAGCGGTTCCACCCCGATGCCCGGCCCGGTCGGCACGTCGAGGTGGCCGTCGTGCAGGACGAAGGGCTCGGTGATGTCGCGTCGGTAGTAGCGGGCGGATCCCGAGGTGTCGCCGGGCAGTGTGAAGCCGGGCAGCGCCGCCAGGGCCAGGTTGGCGGCCCGGCCGAGGCCCGTCTCCAGCATCCCGCCGCACCACACGGGCACGCCGGCGGCCACACAGACGTCGTGGATCCGACGCGCTTCGAGGTAGCCGCCGACCCGCCCCGGCTTGATGTTGACGATCGAGCAGGCGCCCAGCTTGATGGCATCGGCCGCCGCACGGGCGGAGGTGATCGACTCGTCCAGGCACACCGGTGTACGGAGCTGCCGGGCGAGCTCGGCATGGCCGAGTACGTCCTCCTCGTCCAGGGGCTGCTCGATGAGCAGCAGATCGAACGCGTCGAGTCGAGCCAGGAGCCGGGCGTCGGCGAGGGTGTAGGCCGCGTTGGCGTCGACCTGAAGGAGCAGCTGGTCCCCGAAGCGCTCGCGCACCGCGGCGACCGGATCGACGTCCCAGCCCGGCTCGATCTTGAGCTTCACCCGTACGTAGCCTTCGTCCACGTAGCCCTCGACCGCGTCCAACAGCTCGGGGACCGAGTCCATGATGCCGACGGAGACACCGCACGGGACCCGGTTACGGACCGCGCCCAGCTCGCGGGACAGCGGCCGTCCTTCTGCCCGCAGCTCGGCGTCGAGCACGGCCGTCTCCAGCGCGGCCTTGGCCATCCGGTGACCGCGGAACCGTGAGAGCGTCGGAGCGACGCGGGTGGCGTCGAGTTGTGCCACGGATGCCAGCGCGGGGACGAAGAACCGGCGGATGACGTCGGCGGCCACGTCGACGTACTCCGAGGAGTACAGCGGGTCGGCCATGGCCACACACTCGCCCCACCCCTCGGCGTCGCCGGTCACAGCCCGGACCAGCAGCGCGTCCCGGTGCGTTTCTGCCCCGAACGACGTGCGGAAGGTCGACACCAGCGGCATGCCGATCCGCCGCAGCTCGACACCGGTCAGCTTCACGGTCCTCACTCCTTCGGTGCCCCAGGTGACGCAAGTACGTACCAGCCGGTCCGGTCGAAGCCGGTGATCGCTCGGCCGTCGCCGAGCAGGGAGCCGAGCACCTCGCGGAGCGCGACCCGCCAGTCCCGGCCCAGTTGCGGGTCCCGCCGGCGCAGCGACTCGATGTCCGGTGGAACCGCTACCAGCAGCGTCGGAGCAGCCCGCGGGCCCAGCCGCGGTCCGCCCGTCGCCGACCTGGCGAGGGCGATGTCGGCGCCGGCTGCCTCCTCGGCCCGCGCGTCCGCGTCCACGCCGGCGCCACCGCACGCCGCCGCCACGTCTGGGGCGCCCAGCGCCCAGCGCACCAGGAGCCGGTCACTATCGTCGTCGCCGTTGATCGCGTCGTGCATCCCGCCGTAGAAGTTGACGAGATACTCCGCCGGCCGGGCCGCCAGCTTGCCGACGTTGAAGTAGGCGTTGCGGCGGACCAGCGGATCGAAGGTCCACTCCACCGCCGAGACGCCGCGCTGCATCGCCCACGCGCGCTGGTGCACTTTGAGGGCGAAGCCGACGCTGCGGCCGCGGGTGGCGTCGGAAACCCCGGCGATATGGCTGTGCAGCCGGCCCTCCGCCGGAGCGCCGAAGAAGCCGACGCACGCGCCCACCAGCGCGCCGGCATCGAAGGCGCCGGCGACGTAACTGCCCGCCTTGCTCAGGGCCCGCAGCAGCTCCCTGGTCACCGGCGGGTTCGCTACGTCAGGACGCCAAATCTCGTCGTATAGGCGGTAGACCGCGTCGAGGTCGGCGAGCGAGCCGACCTCGCGGATCTGCACCCGGGCCGTACGGGCAGCCGCCTCGGCGGCCACAACGGCCGCCGCCACGACCTCGGCGGCTCCGACGGCGCGGGCACCCGGCGCCGCACGGGCGGGGGCCCGGCTCAGGTCGGTCACCGGCTCAAGGTCGGTCATTGTGGCCGTCCGGTCGCGGCCGGACCGGACGAGTAGTGGGTCGGTCCCGTCGTCGGTGGCACGGCCAGCAGGTCGCCGATCAGGGCGGCCAGCAGGGCGGCCCGCGGCGCAAGCTCGGCCGCCAGGACATGCTCGTCTGGCGCGTGTGCACCACCGCCGACCGCCCCGAGACCGTCGAGGGTGGGTGTCCCAACGCCGGCGGTGAAGTTGCCGTCCGATGCTCCTCCGACGGCGGCGCTTGTGGGGGGAGCGAGCCCGAGCTCACGGGCGACCCTGGTGACCCGTTCGAAGAGGTCGGCCGAGCTGCTGCCGGAAAGCGGCGGACGGTTGGCGCCGCCGCGAACGTCCAGGCGGCTGCCCTCCAGGACGGGTCGAAGCCCGCACATCGCCGCGTGCACCCGCTCCTGCTCGGCCGCGTGGCGTACCCGCACGTCGACACTGAGCACGCCGGCGGCCGGCACCGTGTTGGTCGTCGTACCAGCCGACATCGTTGTCGGAGTCACGCTGGTGCCCTGCCGCTCGTCGGCCAGCGCCGCCACGGCCAGCACCTGATGGGCCAGCTCGATCGTCGCGTTGATGCCTCGTTCAGGCTCGAGCCCGGCGTGCGCCGCCCGGCCGTGGACCGCCACTTCGTACAGCGAGACGCCCTTGCGCTCGGTCTTGAGCGCTCCGCCGTCGGCCGACGCCTCGAGCACGAGGGCGCCGGCACAACCGGACGCCTCCGCCTCGATCAGCGCGCGTGAGCTCGGGGAGCCGAGCTCCTCGTCGCCGGTGACTAGGACGGTTACGCCGGCTTGGTCCTCGAGGGCGGCCACAGCGTGGAACGCCAGAGCCAGGCCGGCCTTCATGTCGAAGCAGCCCGGTCCCCGCAGCACGCCGTCGGTGACGGTGAACGGGTGGTCGGAGAGCGAACCCAGCGGCCACACCGTGTCGTGGTGCCCCAGCAGCAGCACCCGCGCGGGGGCCGAGCCCAGCCGCCAGCGCAGGTGGGTCCGTCCGTCGACGACGATGCGTTCCGGCTCCGATCCCATCCGCGCAGTGCCCACCGCGGCGACGACGCCGGCGCTGGCAGCCACCGCCTCGAGGTCTGCGGACGGGGACTCGCAGGTGACCATCGACTCGATGTCGGAGACAATCGACGGCAGGACCGACGCCATCCGGTCAAGCAGGGTGGGTCCGACCATCTCAGTCGACCTTGGGCGTCGCGCGGGCTCCGTAGTGGAGGTACTGCTCGCCGCCCGCCAAGGCGTAGAACGTCACCGGCGCCCAGGTCTGGGCTCCGGGGGCACGGACCGCGAACAGGTCGCCGGTGGAGTCGACGGGAACCAGGTCGTAACTCTCGACCTTGGCGCTGAGCAGCTCCGCCAGCGGACCGGTCGGCGTCACCCGAAGCATTCCGCCGTCCTTGTCGAGCACTTCCATCCGCGCGCCGGCCCGCTCGTAGGTCCCGACATGCCGCGTCACGTCGACCTGAGGCAGCTCGGCGGGGGGGGCCAGAGGCAGCGGCATCGCGACGCCGGCGACCTCGGCGAAGATCTCGCGGAACAGGTCCTCGTACAGGTCGCGGGCCTTCCCGCCGTTGGTGAGCAGCGTGACGGCCAGCCCCTGCTCGGGCAGGAGCCGCAGGAACGCCGACTGGCCGATCGTGTTGCCGTCGTGACCAACGAGGCGGTGCCCATCCCACCCGTACCGGATCCACCCGAGCCCCCAGGAGTCGCCGAGCGAGTGCTTGTCGGGGAGGTCGGCATGCTTGTCGGCCATCGCCTGCGTGCTCTGCTCGCTGAGTACCCGCTCGCCGTCGCGCCCGACTCCGCCGGCGAGGTGCAGCCGGGCGAAGGTGAGGACGTCGGCCGGCGTGGAGCTGACCAGCCCGGCCGGGCCCAGGGACCGCGGCATCCCCGAGACCGCCGCCCTGGCCGGCTCCTCCGTGCCCTCCGCGGTGTGGCCCATGGCCGCGCGGTACAGCAGCACCTCCTCGGGCAACGTGACCGTGTGCGCCAGGCCGAGCGGGCCGAAAAGCCGCTCGCGCATCGCCTGGTCCCAGGTGCCACCGGTCAGCTTCTCGATGACCCGGCCCATGAGGACGAACCCGGAATTGCAGTACGACCAGGTGGCCCCGATCGGATGGTTCTGGGCCAGCTGGTCCAGGCGCGCCACGTACTGCTCCAGGCAGTCGTCGCCGCGCCCGGTGTCGGTGAAGTCGTCGCCGTCGATGCCGCTGGTGTGGGTCAGCAGGTGGCGCATCGTCACCTGCTTGGTCACCTCCGGGTCCGTCAGCTGCAGCTCGGGCAGCACCTCGACAACCGGTGCGTCGAGGTCGAGACGTCCCTCGTCCACCAACTGCATGACGACCGTGGCCGTCCACACCTTGGTGATCGACCCGATCTGGAACAGCGAGTCGGTGGTAGCCGCCACGCCGGTGTCCTTGTTGAGCACGCCGTACGCGGCCTCGACGAGCTCGTCCGTTGAGCCGACGCGCAGGATGGCCAGGGCGGCACCAGGAACGCCGTGCCGCTCCGCCAGTACTGACAGGCGGCGCTGCCAGTGCCCAGCGTCGATGCGCGGCCGGTGCGCACCGCCGGCGTCACCGGCGTACTGCTCGACCCACTCGACGATCCGCCGGTTGAAGTCGAGCCGATGGGAGGGGGTGCCCTCGATGATGAACAGGTGCGAGGCGCCGGGATAGAGGACCAGCCGGCTGGGCACGCCCTGCTGGCGCAGCGCGGCGAACCACTGCTGCGCCTGCGAGACGGGGCACCTGCGGTCCTCTGCGCCATGGAGGACGAGAGTCGGCGTCCGGACCTTCTCGACGCAGGTGAGCGGCGACATCGAGCGGTAGCGGTCCGGCTCGGCCCACGGCGCTCCGCCCAGCTCGAACTGGCCGAGGTGGTGCCCGACATCCGCCGTGCCGGTTTCGCCGGCCAGGTCGGCGACGAGGCCGCCGGCGACCGCGGCGGCGAATCGGTCGTCGCGGCTGGTGAGATAGCAGGTCATAAAGCCGCCGTAGCTGTAGCCGGTCACCGCGAGCCGTCGGGCGTCCGCGATGCCGTCGGCGACGAGCTGGTCGAGCGGCTCGAGGAAGTCCTTGGCGTCGGCCAATCCCCAGCCGCCCCGGACCCCGTCGTAGAAGCCTTCGCCGTAGCCGTCACTGCCCCGCGGATTGAGCAGCAGCACCGTCCAGCCGCGGGCAGCGAGCTCCTGGTGGTAGAGGTGGGCCGGGTCGGCCGCTCCGTTCCACGCGTTGTGGGGGCCGCCGTGGATGTCGAGCAGCAGCGGTTGGGGCGACGTCGCGTCCGGGTCGCGCACCAGCCAGCCGTGGACCACGCTGCCGTCGGAGATAGGAAATTTGCGCTCGACCCGCGGATAGAGGTCGCGCGCCGCCGCCGCCTCGCCGTGGCTGGACCGCGCGGCCTCGATGCCGGAGTCCAGGGACACCGCGACCACCTCGCCGTACGACGTCGGTGTGCCGAGCACCAGCGCGGCCGTCCGCCCGTGGACGGACAACCCCGACACGTTGCGGCCCGGCCCACCGAGTATCAGGCGGGGTTCCCCTCCATCGACGCCGACGGAGTAGACGTGCGTGCAGCCGCCCTCGCGGGCGCAGAACAGCACGGTGCGACCCTCGTCGCTGAGCACCGGCAGTGCCCCCGGATAGCCGGGTCCGCCCGGCATGATGTTGCGGTCGAGCGCAGCGGCCAGTTCGGTGACCGCCCCATTGTCGAGCGCGAGGCGCAGCAGGCGGGCGTGCCCGACGGGGTCACCCGGATAGCCCACCACGAGCAGTCCGGTGCCGTCCGCCGTCCACAGCACCGGCCCCGCCACCCCGTCGGCCAGACCCACCACGGCTGGTCTCGCCTTGGCGTCTTCGGCATCGACGACGTACGCCGCGACCCGGCCCGTGAGGTCTGCGTCGGCCTCCCGGCCGCCAGCGAAGGCCAGCTTCGTCCCGTCCGGGGACCAGGCCGGCTCACCGGCATGCCAGTCCCCCTCGGTCACCTGCCGTACCTGCTTGGTGTCGACGTCGAGGACGTGGACGTGTTGCCGGCGGGTGCCAAATAGGCCGGCGCCGTCGGCCTGGTAGTCCAGGCGGTCGGCAACGACCGGCGCGTGGGACCTGCGCTCCCGTGCCGCGTCGTCCTCGTCGGGCTCGGCCTCGAGGTCGACCGCTGCCGAGAAGGCGATCCGTGTCCCGTCGGGGCTCCACCAGGGGGTGCCGGCGCCCAGCGGCAGGGTCGTCAGCTGCTCCGGCTCGCCACCGCTCGCCGACAGTCGCCAAAGCTGTCCTGGGCCGTCCTGACTGCGGACGAAGGCCAGCCGGCTGCCGTCCGGCGACCACCTCGGCGCGGAGTCGCCGCCGCTGTGGGTGAGCTGCCGGGCGTCACCGCCAGCGACGGGGGTCAGCCAGAGGTTGCGGACCACCTTGTCGGCGTCGATGTCGTCGGTGCGCAGCACGTAGGCGATCTGAGTCCCGTCCGGCGAGAGATCCGGCTGCTCCGACAGCGCGATGGCGGCCAGGTCGTCTGCGTTCGGGTGTCGGCTCACGACTGTCTCCACGGGGTCGGGTGGGGGCCGTTGGCGGTCAGTTGTCCGGGGGGGCCAGCAAGGCTTGGCGCCGCCGCGAAATGGCAGGCGGCCGCGTGGCGGTGCTCGGTCGACGGTTCGGTCGTCCGGCAGATGTCGCGACCGGGTATCACCAATGGGCCGACCGGGCAGCGCGGGTGGAATCGGCAGCCCGGTGGGGGGTGATGGGGGTCGGCGGGCTCGGCGTCCGCCACGCCCCGGACGGCCGGGTCGCGCTCGGCATCGACCTCCCGGACGTGCGCCTCGCCGGGTACGGCGGCAAGCAAATCCTTGGTATAGGGATGCTGCGGGTCGCCGAGCACCTGGGCGGCCGGCCCGTGCTCGACGATCCGGCCCAGGTACATGACGGCGATGCTGCTCGCGACATAGCGCACGACGGCCAGGTTGTGGGAGATGAACAGCATCGACATCCCGAGCTGGCGCTGCAGGTCGCGGACCAGGTTGAGCACCGTGCCCTGGATCGATACATCGAGGGCCGAGGTGATCTCGTCGGCGATGACCACCGCGGGCTGCCCGGCCAGCGCACGAGCGACGGCAACCCGCTGCCGCTGGCCGCCGGAGAGCTGAGCGGGGTAGGCCCGGGCCCGATCGGCGTCGAGCCCGACCAGCTCGAGGAGCCGGCCGACCTCCCTGCGGCGGTCCGGCCGCCCGGAACGATGTACGCCGCGTCGCGGAAGGGCCTCGGCGATCGTGGCACCGATGGTCATTCGCGGGTCGAGGGAGGAGTACGGGTCCTGGAAGATCATCTGCAGCGGACGCGGGCCACGGGCCTTCTGGGTCAGCGGCTTGCCGTCGAGCAGGATGCGACCGTTCGTCAGCGGCGCCAGTCCCACGGCGGCTCGGGCCAGGGTCGACTTGCCCGAGCCGGACTCACCGACCAGCCCGACCACCGTCCCGTCGGGCACCGTCAGGCTGACCCGGTCCACGGCGGTCATGCCGCGTCTCCGGTTGCCGTAGCGGATCGTGACGTCGTCGAAGCACAGCTCGCTCACGACGCCCCCGCAGCCGTGCTCGGGCTCCAGCGCGTCTCGATGCGGGCGGCCACGGCGGGGTCGTTGGTCTCGTCCGCGTGCCAACAGGCCACCCGTCGACCGAAGCCGTCGGCGACGAGCGCGGGATCCTCCTGCCGGCAGTGGTCGTCGGCGAGCGGGCAGCGCGGTGCGTACGGACAGCCGGGCGGCACGTGGGCCGGATCGACCGGTCGTCCCGGGATTACCACGAGAGGCAGGTCGAGATCGGTGGTCATGCTCGGCACCGCAGCGGCCAGCGCCCGGGTGTAGGGATGGCGGCCAGAGCCGGCCAGTTCGCTTGCTGGCAGGTCCTCGACGATCCGGCCGGCATACATGACGAGCACCCGGTCGCAGACCTGTCGGACGACCGCGACGTCGTGGCTGATCAGGACGATGGCGACTCCCTCGGCCGCCCGGATGGACCCGAGCAGGTCGAGCACCTGCTGCTGCACGGTGACGTCGAGCGCCGTCGTGGGCTCGTCGGCAACGATCAGCGCCGGGCTGCCCATGACGCCCATGCCGATCATCGCCCGCTGGCGCATGCCGCCGGAGAACTCGTGCGGGTACTGCCGCGCGCGCCGCTCGGCGGCCGGGACGCGGACGGCCCGCAGCCGGTCCACCGCCCGGGCCAGGGCCTGCCCGCGGTTCATGCCCTGGTGCTCCTCGGCGACCTCCGCGAGCTGACGACCGATGCGCGCCGTGGGGTTGAACGAGGTCATCGGGTCCTGGAACACCATCGCAAAAGAGGTGCCGAGGAGGTGCCGGTGCTCCCGTGAGGACCCGGTCAGCAGGTCGGTGCCCAGGAACTGCATCCGGCCAGCGTCCACCCGGCCGGGCTCCTCGATCAGCCGGGCGACGGCCAGTGCCGTCAGTGACTTGCCCGAGCCGGACTCGCCGACCACACCGACGGCCTCGCCACGCCGCACGCTGAAGGTCACCCCGCGGACGGGGCGCACCGGTCCGTCGGCGCCCGGGAACTCCACCGACAGGTCGCGCACGTCGAGCACGAGCTCGTCGGTGCCCTCGGACCGTTGCCGGGCATGGGCATGGTCATCGGCAGGGGCGGGAGCTGGGGGCGGTGCGACATGGCCAGACGACCCGCGCCGGACTGTCGTGGTCAATCCGATTCCTTTGGCCAGGGCCTCACCGAAGAGGTTGAAGGCGAGGCCGGCTACGACGACCGCGACGCCGGGAGCCAGGGCAGCGGCGGGGTGGACGTAGATGCCGTTGAGTCCGTCGCCGAGCAGCCGTCCCCAGTCGTATCGCGGGCTCTGTACGCCGAGTCCGAGGAAGGACAGCCCCGCAAACGACAACAGGGCGGCGCCCGCACCGATCGTCGCGTTGACGATGAGCGGTTCGGCGATGTTGGGCAGAACGTGCCGCAGGAGCAACCGGACCCGGCCAACTCCGGCGATCCGGGCGGCCGCGACGAAGTCCCGGTCGGCGATGCCGGCCACCAACGTCTGGGCCAGCCGGGCGAAGGACGGGGCTCCGGCGAACCCGATGGCCAGGACAGCCCCTTTGGCGCCCACCCCGATGATGGTCGCAACGAAGAGGGCGAGCAGGAGGCCGGGGAAGGCGACAGCGATGTTCACGACCGTCCCCACCGCCCGACCGGCCCGGCGTCCGAACAGCACCGTGGAGGTGCCAAGGCCCAGACCGAGCACGAGGGCGATGGCTGTTGCCAGCAGGGCAAGGGAGATGGAGAGCCGGGTGGCGGTGAGCACCCGGTAGAACAGGTCCCGGCCGAGGTTGTCGGTGCCGACCCAGTGAGCCGACGTGGGTCCCTGGAGGATGTTGTTGGTGTCGACCGCGTTGGCCCGGCCGGACCAGAGCAGGGGTGCGACGACGGCCAGGACGAGGACTGCCGCGAGAAGCAGGCCCGCGCTGGCCCCTACCGGTGTGCGGAGGACGGCGAGCCAGCGGGCGGCGACCGGTCCGCGCCGCGACGGCAGCCGGGGTGGGGTGCTGATCGTCGAGGCGCTCGTCATGGGTCAGCTCTCCCGGATGGTCGAGCGGGGGTCGAGCAGCGCCAGAACGACGTCGACGACGAGGTTCACCGCGAGCACACCGAAGCCGTAGATCAGGACGATGGCCTGCACGACGGGGTAGTCCTTGGCCAGGATCGACTGCACGATCGTGCTGCCCAGTCCGGGCCAGGAGAAGACGTTTTCGACCAGCACCGTTCCGGCGACCAGACCGCTGAGCAGGAGGCCGCCGAGCGTGATCGAGGCCGTCAGCGCGTTGGGCAGCGCGTGCCGCAGGTAGATCTTGCGAGCGGGCAGGCGCTTGGCGCGGGCGGTCCGCACGTAGTCGGCCTGCAGCACCGAGAGCATCTCGACCCGCACGATCCGGGCCAGCACGGCGGCGGGTCCGATGGCCAGCGACAGCACCGGAAGCACGTACGAGTCGGGTCCGGAGCGTCCGGCGACCGGCAGCCAGCCGAGCAGGACGCCGAAGATGAAGACCAGTCCGACTGCAAGGACGAAGTCCGGGATCGTCCCCAGGACCACACTGGAGGTGGTGAACCCGAGCTCGAGGCGCCGTTCGCGCCCCCCCCGGGTGCGCACGCCCATCAGCACGCCGAGCGGCACCGCGACCGCCATGGCGACGATGAAGGCAAGCACCGCCAGGGCGAGGGTCGCCGGAAGCCGCTCCCGGACGATGTCGGACACCGGCAGCTGCGAGCTCATCGACGTGCCGAGGTCGCCGGTGAACAGGCCGCGCAAATAGTTCCCGTACTGGCTCAGCAGCGGATCGTTCAGCCCCAACGCCGCCCGGCGTGCGTCGACCAGGCTCTGGGGGGCGGTGAGGCCCAGGGCGGCCCGTACCGGGTCGCCCGGGACGAGGTGGATCATCAGGAACGAGGCCGTCACCAGCACCCCGACCGAGGCCACGAGCCGGCTCAGGCGGCGGACCGCGAAGCGCACCCAGTCGTTGTCGGTGAGGCCCGATGCGAGCCGAGGTGATGCGGCAGCCTGGCTGGTCACGACCGGTCTTCCCGCTCCCGGCTCATTGGGCGAGCACGCGGATGCTCGTCGGCACCAAGAAGCCGGTGACCTCGAACTTCGCCTTCTTGCCGAAGAACTTCGTCACCTGGTTCGCGAACGGGATGACGTCGGCCTCCTTCACCTGATTGGACTCCGCCGCCAGCCAGTCAGGGCAACCCTCGGTGCCGACCCGCTGGGCCGCCTTGTTGACGAGTGCGGTGTAGGCGGCGTTGTTGATGTGGGCGAAGTTGGTGCCGTTGGGCGGGGTCGGGCCCGACAGGAAGCTGACGAGCTGATCGGGGGTGCTGACGTTGAGCCCGATCCAGCCGACGTCCCACGTCCCCGGGCCGAAGATGGTCGCGTTGATGCCGGTGCTGTTCTGCGCTTTCGTCGTAACCTTGACGCCCAGCTGCTTCCAGGCCTGTGCCGCGAGCTCGCCGGCCGCTGACCCCGGAGCTCCCAAGTCTGTGTTGTTGAGGAAGGTCATATCCAGGCTCTTGCCTCCCTTGGCTCGGATGCCGCCCGCGCCGACCGTCCAGCCGGCGCTGTCCAGCGAAGCCTTCGCCTTGTCCAGGCTGTGGGGTGGCAGCGCCGAGGCGATGGAGTTGCCGGCGCAAGCCACTGGCGGGACCGCCGCGAAGGTGGTCCCCGCCGAGCCCTTGCCCGAGGTGAGCACCTTGGCCTCCTGGGCGAGGTCGAGCGCGCTGGTCATGGCCTGTCGGACGGCCTTGTCAGCCGCTGGGTGCCCGCTGGCCTGGTTGAACCACATCTCTCCGCTGATCTGCGTCGCGCTCTGCGAGAACAGCTTGGCCGCCTGCAACCGCTGCGCATCCGGCCCCAGGATGGCGGCCGCATTGATGCCGCCGGACAGCAGCAGGTTCGCGGCGGTGGTCTCGTTGGGGACGATCTTGACGATGACCTTGCTCGGCACACCCGCGGTGTCGGTGCTCGCACCGTCGGGCCCCCACGTGTAACCGGACCGCTTGGTGAACGTGTAGTGGTCGCTGCTGGCCGCCTCGGTGAGCTTGTAGGGACCGGTGCCGTCTGGCTGGCGTGCCAGCGACGTGCGGTCGGCCCTGCCCTTGGCGCAGACCATTGGCAGGGACGCCAGACCGTTGAGGACGAACGGGGCGGACTTGGCGAGAGTGATGGTGACCGTCCCAGCCGCCTTGTCCGCGGTTGCCGTGGCGCCGACGGGCAGGAAGAGCCCGAGGAGCGGACTCTTGTTCTTGGCGTCCGCCACGTACTTGAGGTTGTCCAGGACGTCGGTGGCAGTGAACGCCGCACCATCGGAGCAGGTGATGCCCGACTTGATGGTCAGCTCGACCTTCGTACCGTTGACTTGCCACTTCGTCGCCAGCCCCGACTGGATAGTGCCGTCCTTGGTGATGCTTAGCAGGTTGTCGTAGACGAATTGAACGACCGGAATGGTCGAGCTGGAGACCGTCTGCTGGGGGTCGAGGTTGCCGGGGTCGGCCGCCTGGGCCACGGTGAAGGTGCCGTTGTTGAGGACTTTGTCGCCAGAGCCGCCCAATTTCGCCTTGCTGCTGGAGCATCCCGCCATCAAAACCGCGAGCGCGCACAAGCCTGCGGCAGTCCTGGTCCGCCTCATTGCATCTCCAGTCCGTGGGGTTTCGGCGCTCCCAGCCTGCCGTGCCCGCTATGCCCGGGTATTCGTCGGGACCGACGACCTCTGAGAAGTTGGTTCGTCCGCCCGGACTGCGGCGGGTCGCCAGGTGCTTCACTTGCCCGGTGATTCTGCTGCGCGGCGGTCGGGTGATCGATCCAGGATCGGGCTTCGACGCCGTCGCCGACGTCCTCGTCGATGGCTCGACCGTCAGTGGGCGCGGCACCGGGCTGCCGGAGCCGGCGGACTGTACGGTCCTTGACGTTTCCGGCTTTCTCGTCGGGCCTGGCTTCGTCGACCTGCACAGCCACGTGCACTCGGTCGCTGGGCACCGGCTGCAGGCCATGGACGGGGTGACGACCGCCCTTGACCTCGAGGCGGGCCTGATGCCCATCGATCGCGCGTACGCCGAGGCGGCCGCGACAGGGCGACCGCTGAACTACGGCTTCTCCGCCTCCTGGGGCGCGGCGCGGGCGCAGGTCCTGCTGGGCATGGAGCCCGACGCGTCGCTGCAGTCCGGGCTGGGCGTCCTGGCCGAACCGGGCTGGCAGCGGTCGTCGAGTCCGCGCGAGCTTGGCGCGTGGCTTGACCTGCTGGGCCGGGAGCTGGTCGACGGCGCCCTCGGCATCGGCGTGCTGATCGGCTATGCCCCGCGGTCTGATCCGGCCGAGTTCCGGGCCGTGGCCGAGCTGGCCGCAGCGGCGGGCGCGCCGACCTTCACGCACGTGCGCGAGCTCGTGGAGGCGGACCCGACGACGCCGGTCGACGGCTCGGAGGAGATCGCGACTCTGGCGGCACAGACCGGCGCGGCCATGCACCACTGTCACGTCAACAGCACCTCCCGCCGCCATGTCGATCGGGTCCTGGCGCTGCTCGAACGCTCGCGGGCCGAAGGCTCCCGGGTGACCGTGGAGGCCTACCCCTACGGCGCCGGCAGCACGGGCATCGGTGCGTACTTCCTCGAGCCGGAACGCCTCCCGGCCTGGGGCTTGCGCCCGTCCAGCCTCGTCATGGTGGCGACCGGCGAGCGGATCGCCGACGCCGGCCGGCTGCGCGAGCTGCGGGGGGCAGACCCGGGGGCGGCCTGCGTCGTGGAGTTTCTGGACGAGCGTGACCCGGCCGACGCCGCTCGGCTGCACCGCGCGCTGGCCTTCCCCGACGCGATCGTGGCTAGCGACGCCATGCCAGTCCTCTGGCCGGACGGCATGCACGACACCCTGAAGTGGCCGCTGCCCCCCGGCGGCAAGACCCACCCGCGTACGGCGGGGACCTTCGCCAAATCGCTACGGCTCATGGTTCGCGAGACGGGTGCCTGGTCGTGGCTGCAGGCCTTCCGGCGCTGCTCGTACCTGCCGGCCCGCGTACTGGATGACGTCGCCCCCGGCGCTCGGGGCAAGGGGCGTCTCGACGTGGGCAGCGACGCTGACATCGTCGTCCTCGACCCGGCGACGGTGACCGACCGGGCGACCTACGCCGACCCGGTCCGGCCCTCGCAGGGGGTGCGTCACCTCCTCGTCGGCGGGACGTTCGTCGTGCGGGAGGGCGTGCTGCGTACCGACGCGATGAGTGGCGGACCGGTGCGTGGGCGACCGGCGTGACCGCGCAGCGGCTCAGGACACCCGGCGGTGCGCCCGGGCGCCGTAGTGCATGTGGGTGGGTACGCCGCCGGCGTCCTCGGGCTCGAAGAAGACGGCCAGCAGAGCGGCGTCGGCGATCGACAGCTTGAGCAGGAACGAGTCCGGCCGGGACACCGGCTGCAGGGGCAGGTCGACCATGGGCGGCCAACCCTGGCTCTCGGCGACGGCATGGGTCGGCGTCACCGTTGCGAGAAGCATCCCGGAGCCGTCGGCGGTGACCACGAAGGTCAGACCCTCGCGCTCGTACGTCCCGACGTATCGGCCGGGATCGACCACTGCCGGCTCGTCGAGCGGCTCCGGATCAGTTCGCGGTCCCACGCCTAGCCGCTCCCCGAAGAGCCAGGCTGCGAGTTCACGGTAGAGGTTCAGCGCGCTGTCGGTGTTGGTTTGCAAGCAGAACCCGAAGCGCCGCTCGGGGGCGATGCGCAAAAATGCGTTCTGCCCGATGGAGTTCCCGTCGTGGCCGATGACGGCCACGTCGCCCCAATGGTCGAGTATCCAGCCAAGACCCCAGCCCTGGCCGAGCACCGTGTCGTCGACGAGCGTGACCTGCTGCTCTTGCATGGCACTCACCAGCCCCGCGGCAAGGAGGCGGGTGCCGTCGGACGTCACGCCGCCGTCGAGATGGAAGCGCGCGAACCGCAGGACGTCCCCGGCGGTGCAGACGACGGCGCTGCCCATCGGCCCGAAGGCCCGGTAGAGAGCCCACATCGGGCTGACGACGAGAGCCGAGGGATCGTCCGGGTCGGCGACGTGCCCTACCGCAATCGGATGGACGATGGCTTCCTCGGCGAAGGAGACGGTGTGCTCTAGGCCGAACGGCGCGAAGATGCGCTGTCTGAGCGCCTCCTCGAACGTCGTACCCGTCAGGACCTCGACGATCCGACCGAGGATCGAGTAGCCGCTGTTGCTGTAGCTCCAGATCTTTCCCGGCTCGGCGATCTGCGGCAGGTCGGCGCAGCCGGCGACGTAGCGGGCGAGAGCGTCGTCTCCCCGTCCGGTGTCGGTGAAGCGGTCGCCGTCGAAGCCGCTGGTGTGGCACAGCAGGTTCCGCGCCGTCACCACGTCCCTGGCGTGCCCGTCGCGCACCTCGAAGTCGGGGAGATAACTACGGATCGGGTCGTCGAGGTCAAGTTTGCCCTGGTCGACCAACATCATCACCAGCGTCGCGGTGTAGAGCTTGCCGATCGAACCCGGTAAGAAGAGGGCATGCGGCGTCGCCGCCCAGCCCGTCCTCGTGCTGAGGATGCCAGCCGCGGCCTCGATCAGCGAGTCGCCGTCGAGCACGGCCAACTGAGCACCCGGAACCTGGTGCTTGTCGATCAAGTCCGCGAGCTTCCGCTCCAACTGCGCGGTTGTGAACAACGTCAACCTCCATCGGCGTGGCCTACACTGTAGGTCCGAGGATACCTACACCGTAGGTACGATTGTCAATGGCCCTTATGATGGCTGCGTGGCGGCACTTACCCGGGAGCTGATCCTGCAGACGGCAGTCGCGATGGCCGACCGCGACGGGTTCGAGTCGGTGACGCTGCGGCGGATCGCCGCGGGGCTCGAGGTGCACGTCACGTCCCTGTACAACCACGTAGCCACCCGGGAGGCGGTCACCGACGGCATCGTGGACCTGCTGATCGACGAGGCAAAGCTGCCCGTGACGGCGGTCGGCTGGGAGGAGTGGGTGCGTCACTTTTATGCGGCGATGAGCACAGTCGCCGTTGCGCACCCCGGGGCGTTCACGGCGTTGCAGCGCCGGCCCGTGCAAGGACCACGCGCCGCAGCGTCCTTCGAGGTGGCGCTTGAAGCCTTCAGCAGCGCCGGCCTCAGGCCAGCGGACACCTACAACGCGGTCAAGGCCACCGCGCTCACCGCACTCGCGGTCGGGGTGGAGCGCAGCGTGGCCGCGCGAGGACCACTCGTGGAGACCGCGATCAACGAATTGCCCGCGGCGTCGTTCCCGCAGATTCGCGCCGTGCAGGCACTGGGGGATCCCGAAGCCGTTTGGTCGTTCACCCTCGAGACACTCGTCGCCGGACTGCGCTGTCAGCTCGCCAACCAAGTTCCAGAAGCCTCACCGATAGGCGTTTCTGCGCCCTAGGCCGGCGCAGCGGCCGCCTCGACGCGGGAGGCTAGCCGGCCACCGAAGTGCATCCCGTCGATGCGCCCCTCGGCGTCGCGGGCGAAGTAGCCGCGTAGGCCCTTGCCCGGGCCCTCCGAGATGACAAAGGGGTCGCGCTCACCGGCGATGAGCGCCACCGGCGTGCGCGTCTCATCATCCTCGCGCTCACCCAACGCGGCGACCATCGACGGCTTGGGCCTTGTGGTGACCACCAGTCGGCCCTGCTCCACCGTGACCAAGCAGATCGCGGCGATCGTCTCGTAGCGGCCGGCGTACACGGCCAGCGCGTCGTCGCCGACGACCAGCGGCTCCGGCGACTCGTCGTGGATGCCCAGGTAGCGCTCCAGAGCCCATTTTGTGAGCCGGTCGTTGAGCTCGGAGCCGTTGGGGCCGCTGTTGGTCATGCTGATGAGCGCGAAGTTGCGCTCGGGGACCATGGTGAAGTCGGAGTACTGGCCGTTGGTCGTGCCGCCATGGCCGACCAGCCGCGCGCCGTCGATGTCGCGCAGCAGCCAACTGATGCCGACGTAGTCGCCCAGCGCGCTCCCGCGCATGTCGGCCGTCGGCTGCTGCATGCGGTGCACGAGCTCCTCCGACAGCACCCGGGAGCCGTCGCGGGCTGTCCCGCCGCTGAGGTGGAAGCGGGCCCAGGCGATCTGGTCGGCCGCGGTGGCCGACATTCCGCCGGCGGCGGTCACGCTGCGCGGCAGCGCCCACGGCCGGTTCACGGTGACGGTGCCGTCGTCGTGCCGGGTGTGCCCGACGGCGAACCGCCGGGTCATGATGTCGCCGGGGAAGATCCAGGTGTCTTCGAGCCCGAGCGGCGACAGGACCAGGTCCTTCATGGCCTGCTCCAATGTCGTACCGGTGACCTTCTCGATGACCCGGCCGGCCACCGCCAGCGAGGCGTTGTTGTAGCTGACCGACTCACCCAACGGGGTGACCTGCTCCAATTCGGCGATCCGCGCGACATAGGTCGCCAGCGCGTCATCCCCGTTCCCGGTGTTGGCGAAGAAGTCACCGTCCCAGCCGGCGGTGTGGTTGAGGAGCTGCAGCACAGTCACGCGCTCGGCCACATCAGGTTGCTTGGTCCGCAGCTCCGGAACGTACTGGCGTACGGAGGCGTCAAGGTCGACCCGCCCCTGCTCCACCAGCCCCATGATCGCGGTGGCGGTGAAGGTCTTGGCGGTGGAGCCGAACTGGAACAGCGTCCGCTCATCGACGGGAAGCGGGTTTTCCACGCTGGTCACACCCGAGAAGGCATAACTCTCCTGACCGTCCAGCCACACCCCCGCAGCGACGCCGGTGACGCCCAGCTCGTCGGTCAGCTCCGTCAGCTTCCCCTGCAGATCGTCGGTCACGGTGTGCTCCTTCTATCGGTCCTAGGTCGTGGATCAGCGTCGGCGGAGGCGTCGGATGATCTGCTCGCCCTCAACGGCTTAGGCCGCGCAAACCCAGCACAGACGCGGCCATGCGGGCAGTCTCAGCCGTACGCCGCCGGCCTGTCATGGTGGGGGCGTCACACCATGTGCGGCGCGATTGGTTCGCTCGGACGACTCGGTGCAACCAACAGGGAGTCCGTCACACAGTCTTCAGCCAAAAGCCCGGCGGCACCCGCCGACCACCATCGCCGGGCGGGTCGCCGACGTCCCCCCGTGTGCGGAGGCGCCGACCCTGTCGACATGTCTGGACAGAGAACGGGTGGCCGGCCGGCGATTGGTTGGCGAATTCGGTTCCGCCGGCGGGCGGAACGCTAGCGATGCGGGCGCGCCGGCGAGTGGCGCGGAGCAGCTTGGCGGCATCCCGCACCTGCTCCGGCGGTTGGTCCGGCCGCACCTTCCAGTGCACCTGCGTCCAAAGCCAGCAGCGAGATCCCGTGCGCGAGCACGTCGTGCATCTCGCGGGCTATGCGGGTGCGCTCAGCCGTCCGCGCGCTCAGCGTGCGCCGCTGATCGGTCTCGGCATGCACGGCCCGCTCGCGCAGCGTGAGAAGAAGCTGACGTCGGGCGGGGACGCACATTCCCCAGGCGGTGGCCGCGAGCGCGCACGCGGTTGCGAGCGGGACCATCGATACGGCGTCGGTCCGCCGCGCGTAGCTGGCGTAGACCAGGGCGGACGGGACCATATTGCAGCGACGAGCAGCGCCGGCCGGCCAGGTCAGTGTACGGCCAGGGAGAACAGCGCGAACAACCCCGCAGGGGTCGCGGACAACGAGAACGCCCAGCGCGACACAGGCCAGCGCGATGCCGAGTGGCGCGCGCCGCCGCCACCACAGCGCCAGGCTTGCCAGCAACCCACATGCGGCGTCGACCACCACCTGCCACGTCGTCCGACGGTGGCGCCGACGGCAAGCCCAACCAGTTGCAGGCACTGCCGCAAGAACGATGTCGAGGTATCCCGCAGCCGCATGAAATCAGGTGCGGTGTCTCGAGACGACATCACAACGGTGGGGCGGGTGGGGCTCGAACCCACGACCGACGGATTATGAGACCGGTCGTCGACGTACCGGCGCGTGCCGCCAGGTGCCCGTTTGTGCTGGTCAGCACGCCTGCCGACCGGCCGGGCGTGCCGGTCCGTACCGTGGGGTACCGACGGGTGCCAGCGCGGCCGCTAGAACTTCGGCTAGAAAGATCACCGTCTCCCCTGGGCGGTTCGGCCGTTGAGAGGACGGCCAACGCCCCGTCTCCGCCGTCGAGCCGCTATGCGGCGGCTCGGCCGACGCGCGGAAGCCGCCACGTGTACTTGTCCCGCGTCAAGAACTTGGCAGGTTGTCGGCCTCGGGGAACGTGGGTGTCGCCGGGTCCGCTCGGCCCTCGTGGACATCGGCTGGCCGGTTCCCCGCGGTCTGACGCGGCGGCGGGAGTGACGCCACCGAGGGTCGTTCTTGACCGACTGTTGAGTTCGGCGGCGACGCGGGCGAGTTCTTCCGTGGTGTGCACCGACAGGTCGGTGCCTTTCGGGAAGTACTGGCGCAGCAGCCCGTTGTTCTCGTTGCTACCTCGCTGCCAGGGGCTGTGGGGGTCGCAGAAGTAGATGTCCAAGCCGGTCGCCAGGGTGATGTCGCGGTGCCGGGCGAGCTCGGTGCCGCGGTCCCAGGCCAGGGATCGGCGCAGTTGCTCGGGCAGGGTGCTGATCGCCGGGATCATCGCGTCGCGGACCGCCGCGGCACTATGTCCGGCGGGCAGGTGCACCAGCAGCACGAATCTGGTCGTGCGCTCCACGAGCGTGCCGATCGCCGACCGGCAGTTCGAGCCGAGGATGAGGTCGCCCTCCCAGTGCCCGGGCACGGCGCGGTCCTCGGCCTCGGTTGGCCGCTCGCTGATCGAGACAACGTCGGTGAGGGTGGCCTTGGCCGCGCCGGTGCTGCCGCGCGGCCGGCGCATCGCCCTGCCCGTCCGCAGTTGTTTGTGCAAGTCGGCGCGCAGATGCCCACGACCTTGGACGTACAGCGCCTGGTAGATCGTCTCGTGGGACACCTGCATCTCCAGCTGGCTGGGCACCATGCGGGCGAGCTCGTCGCTGATCTGCTGCGGGCTCCACTTCAGGTCCATCTTCTCGTCCA
>JAABUT010001874.1_pt1 | contig 22133 bp, 20 predicted proteins | sample 5559281 | NCBI WGS metagenome assembly JAABUT01 (sample SAMN10711880, study PRJNA513359) | rock metagenome | isolation source: Antarctica rocks | place: Antarctica: Victoria Land, Ricker Hills nord | collected 2016-01-04
TCACGCTCTGCGGGCCGCCGCCCGACAAGGTTGACGCCCCGGGGGCCCACTGGCGCCGCGACCTGGTGGCGGGCCAGCGCCTCACCTTCACCCTGCTGTTCGGTTCGGAGCAGCAGAGCACTGCCGTATGGTCGGAAGCCCACGCCCTGGCCAGCGTCCTAGAGACCAGAAGGGCGTGGCAGTCCTGGTCCGCCCCGCACGCAGGCTTCGGCGGTCCGTGGAGCGAGCAGGTCCGGTTCAGCGGCCGGGTCCTGCAGGGCCTGACCTTCGCGCCGACGGGCGCGGTGATCTCCGCGCCGACGACGTCGCTGCCGAGGGAGGGCGCGGGTGGCCCGACGCATGACGGCCGGTACGCCTCGGTGCGAGGCGTCGACGCTGTCACGTGCGCCCAACTGGCCGCCACGTGCGCTCACGAGGCCATTCGTACGATCGGGTGGCTCGTCGACTCGGCAGCTGAGGTCTTCTCCGAGCACGGGCTCCAAGAGGTCTTCGGTGTCGGCGGTGAAACCGACCTCAGCGAGCGGGAGCGGCAGGAGTTGGACGGCTGGGGGTTGAGCGGGCCGGTGCGCATCGGCGATGACCGGTGGCGACGCCGCGACGTCGCCACGGCCGGCGAGCTGCTGTCGGCCGTAGCAAGGGTGCACCAGCTGTCGCCGCCGTCAGCCGGATTTCAGCGGACGATCCTTGCCGCTGCGGCCAACGACAGTGTCGCGTTCCCGTCCCGCCGGGACGCCGCCCGTGACGCCGTCATGCGATGGGTCGCTGTGGACCGTGCCGCCGCGCTCGTCTCCTGGCCCGAGACGCCGACCGGGACGGCCGCGTCGACGCGATCCCAGCAAGCGGAGCTGATGGGACGCACGGTGCTGCGGCGGGCGCTAGATCCGGCTACCGGCGCCTACACCGGTTTCTCCGGCTCGACCTTCGTCGAGGCCTCGGCCCTGCTGGTGCTGCTGTCCGGGTTGGTGCCGGCCAGCGACGAGGCGATGAGCCGGACGGTTGAATTGGTCAGCGGACGGCTGTCCGCGCCGTGCGGGCTGCTCTACCGCGACGAGCAGGCCGCCGTCCGCCGTGAGGGCACCTCGTTGCTGTGCACCTACTGGCTGGTCGAGTGCCTTGTCGCCCAAGGAGAAGGTGATCGGGCTGCCGCCATCTTCGACCAAGCGACGGCGTACGCGAACGACGTAGGCCTGCTGTCGGAGCAGACGGAGCCCAGGAGTGGACAACTGCTCGGCAATTTCCCCTCTGCCGCCAGCCACGCCGGACTGATCTGCGCGGCCGCCGCTCTACACCGAGGGTGACCTCGCGTCACGTACTCGTGTTTGCGACCGTCGACAGCCATCGCGCAGCCGATTTCCACACCCTCGAACCGGGGTCGAGAAGTCCCTTGTGGCCGCCCGAGGTGGCTTCGATGAACGTCGCGTCGTCCCCGGCGATGCGAGCGGCGACCACGTACGCCCGTGAGTTGTTTACATCGATTGTGGTGTCGTCTGTGGCATGGACGAGAAGGGTCGGCACGTGCAAGGGGACGCGCCCGATCGGGTCGGCCTGCGCAAAGCGGTCGGGGACCTGCACCGGGGTCCCGCCGAGCAGCTCCCGGGCGGCTCGTCCTGCGCGGGTGAGCTCGGTGACCGGGGCCAGGCCCACAACGCCCCGCGGGCAGACACGCGGGTCGGCGCCAGGTGCCGCCTCCGGCAGGCCGGGGCGGCCGGCGGCCCACAGCGCGAGCTGGCCGCCGGAGGAGTGTCCGACGACCACGACACGCATCAGGTCGAGGCGCGGGTCACCGAGAACAGCGAGATGGTCGACCGCGGCGGCGACGTCGAGGAACGTCGCGGGCCAGCCACCCCCCTGGCCGCCGCCCAGCCGGCGGTACTCCACGTTCCAGGCTGCCCAGCCGTGGCGGGCCAGGTCGGCGGCGAGCAACCGCGTGGTCAATTTGCCGTACCTCGCCTGCCAGTGGCCGCCGTGTAGGACGACCGCGACGGGGAACGGGCCGCCACCGCGCGGCAGGTGCAGGTCGGCGACCTGCACGGGGTGCTGTTGAGCGTAGGTGTGCCGGGTGGGGCGGCTGAGCGCACCACGGGCAAGTGAGACGAGGAGCGACACGGCTCATCCTGCCCCACCGCGACCGTGACGGACCTGCAGCCTCCCTACACCGGTCGTACATCCCCGCGACGCCGCCAAAGGGCCGGTTCCGAAAGACGCAGTCGGTCAATGCTCGGATATCCCGATCGGGTCGTCGAGGCGAGGGTCGACCCCGACGGTCGACCCGTCGAAGCCCTGGTGCAACGTGTGACGCGGGCGACCATCTCGCTTGTGAAGCGGTCACGGATCGCACATCCTCGGTATGGCGATCTGGCGTCCCTTAGACGCGTACCGGCTGATGGCCTCGCTCACGGCCAGCCGTTCCAGCGCCTGGCCGGTGACGACAGTCGCAGACGTGGGGACCGTCCCAGAACTGCTCCCGGCTGGTCCTGTGCAGTCGGACGCCGGCCGCGGCGTACGCCGCCTAAGCTAAGTCAGCCCCGAGCAGTCAGGCCCCGAACAACACGGGCTCGCACCTGCGCGTCGAGGCCTGCCCCGGAAGCTCGGTAGGGACTCCCCCAGCGGACCTCGCTCGTCTCCCTTACCGCGGGCTAAGCATGCATCGGGCGCACTTGCCGTCGCTTGGACCCATGCCTTCGGCCCGACGCGAGCGGAACCAGTAGGTCTAGGTACGCAGCGAACTAAAGGATCTCGGCCCTGACCCCGGCCCTGAATCGGTCAGCGTCGAGCTCGCGGTCGGCGAGGGAAGCAGCCACTCGACGTTCGGCGCATCACCTGTCCTGCAGCGCCAACCCGATCCATCCCCTGTCCTGGAATCCGGCGCTCTCTGCCACGTGTGCCGAAGCGGTGTTCGTCGCGAGGTGCAGGTAGGTCGGAAGCCCATCCTGGGAGAGGATGCTCCCGGCAGCCTGCGCTACCAGAGCCGCCGCTAGTCCTCGACCACGTGCGGCTGACGTGGTGACGACTGCCAGTTCGTGACCGATGGAGTCGTGCCGCTTCACGCCGACACCGGACACCACGTTGCCGCCGGCGTCCCGAGCCACCAGCACCCGACCGCTAAACGGATGCAACCAGTCGGGAACGACGGGATCGTCTCGGTCGAGCCAGACCCCCACGTCGTCCGAGGGTGCCGGCTCGGTGCACCAGCGGAAGACTGTCTGGACTATTGGCCTGTCGCGCTCGCCCACGACGTGCGTCAGCGCGTCCAGGAACGCCGCTCCCCCGATCGGGAGCCCGGCGACCGCAGCCTCCACCTGCCTGCCCTTGCCGGGCACTACCGACAGGACGAGACCGTCGCTGCTGCCCAAGCCCAGGAACGGATGTGGCTGACCGTCCCAGCCGGCGCTGACCCGCTTTTGGTCCTCGACCACTTCGACCGGCGGTCGGGGTGGCCACGCTCCAAGCCAACGCTGCAGGTGCAGCTCGAGGAGTGCGGGCGTCGCCGAGCCAGCCTGACTGGACGGCGGCCTCACGCGCCTTGCCCGAGGTTGCGCATCAGTCCCCCGTCCATCACGTACGTCGCGCCGGTCACGTAGTCGGCGTCGTTCGATGCTAGGAACACGGCGAGCCGTGCGATCTCGACGGGCTGCGCGGCACGCTTGAACGGAATGCTCTGGACCTGCTTCTCCAGCAGATCGGGGTCGTCGATGGCCGCCTGATTGAACGGCGTGAGCACCATGCCGGGAGCCAGGCTGTTGACGTTGATCCCGAGCGGCGCAAGCTCCAAGGCCAGGGTTCGGGTGAGCATGCGCGTCGCTCCCTTGGAGCAGTCGTAGTCGGCGCCGCCCGCATTGGGCACGTCCTCGTGCACCGACGTGACATTGATGATCTTGCCCTGTCCGCCGGCTATGGCGCGGAGTTGGATGAACCGCCGGCAACAGAAGAACGTGCCGTAGAGGTTGGTGCGGATGGCGTTGTCGAAGACCTCGGTGGGTAGCTCGGCGACCTTCCTGCCGGAGGCGTCGACCCCGGCGTTGTTCATGAGAATGTTCAGGCCGCCGAACGCGGCGGTCGCCTCGTCGAACATCGACGCGACCTCGGATTCCTCGCGCATGTCCGCGCGGACGACCACGGCGCGACGTCCCTCCGCTTCGACCGCCTTGCGCGTGGTCTGCGCACCTTCTTCGTCGTGGAGGAAGTGCACGACGACGTCAGTACCTTCCTTGGCGAATTCCGCTGCGGTCGCCTGCCCGATCCCGGAGTCGGAACCCGTGATGAGGGCGACCTTGCCGTCGAGCCGTCCCGTCATGCGTTTCTCCTCAGGTCGTGTCGTTGCACAGTCCGGCTTGCCCGAGGCGCCAGGCCGCGTTAATCAGACCCACGTGGGAGAAGGTCTGCGGGTAGTTGCCGAGCAGCTCCTCGCAGACCGGGTCTGCCTCCTCCGACAGCAGGCCGAGGTCGTTCGCGTAAGCGGTCGCACCGGCGAACCACGCCGTCGCCCGCTCGGGCTGTCCGGCGAGTGCCAGGCACTCCACCAACCAGTAGGTGCAGATGAGGAAGCCGCTACGGTCGCTCGGCCACCGTCGCACCAGACCGCCCTCACCCAGTTCGAGCTCGACCGCCTCGATGGTGGCCAGCATGCGCTCGTCCTGGGCAGGCAGGAAGCCGACGATGGGCAGGAGCAGTACGGAGGCGTCCAGGTCGTCGGAGCCGAAGGCGCCGGTGAAGGCCCCAGCTGCATCGCTCCACGCGTGGGTGAGGATCGCCGCCCGTACGGCATCGCGCGCTTTCGCCCACGCCTCCGGCTCGGCCCGCTCGCCCAGCCGATCGGCGAGCTGCACGGCCCGGTCCAAGGCGACCCAGCACATGACTTTCGAGGACACGTAGTGGCGGCGGGCGTCCCGGGCCTCCCACATGCCCGCGTCCGGCTCGGTCCATGATGAGGCGGCCCGGTCGGCCAGCGCGACCAGCATCTGCTGCACCGCCGGCGTCAGCTCACCGAGCGTGTCCTGCAGGAGGTGCGCGGCATCCAGCACCTCACCGAAGACGTCGAGCTGGTCCTGTCGCCAGGCCGCGTTCCCCACCCTGACGGGGGAGCTGTTCCGGTATCCGGCTAGGTGCTCAAGCTCATGCTCGCTCAGATCGCGCTCGCCTTCGATCCCGTACATGATCTGGATGAGCTCGGCGCGCACGTGCCCGGCGCTGGTCGCCAGCCAGTCGAACAGCCGCTCGGGTTCGTGCGGACAGGCGGCGATCCACAGCGAACGCATGGTCAGGCTGAGGTCGCGCAGCCAGGCGTACCGGTAGTCGAAGTTCAGGTTTCCGCCCATCGTCTCGGGCAGCGACGTCGTGGCAGCGGCGACGATCGCGCCAGACGGGGCGTAGGTCAGTCCCTGCAGCACCAGCGAGCTGCGTCGCACCTGGTCGGGGAAGGCGCCGTTGTAGTCGGTGTGCAGCGCCGACCAGGACTCCCACGCCGCGATCGTGTCCTCCAGCGTCGACGCGTCGGCACCGGCCTGTGGCGGCCGCCCGCCGAACGTAGCCGAGTAGGCCAGTCGGAAGTCGACCGTGTCGCCGGCTGTCACGACGAAGGAGGAGACGAGCGCCCCGACGGCCTCCGACACTCGTACCGAGGCCGTGAGGACGAGCGTCGTCGGCCCGCCACGGGCCACGCCTCCCTGCTCGGTCAGGTGCCAGTTGGGCTCGGTGCGGCCGTACTCCATCCGTGGCATGAGTTCGCTGCGCATCGCCACCGACCCCGTCAGGCCCTCGACCCGGCGCAGGAGCACGTGCGGGCTGTGCAGGCCGATGTCGTGCCCGCGGGCCCCCTGCTCCAGACCCAGGGCGTCGGTGACGGAAATGACGCCGGACTCGGTGCGGAAGACGGTGCGCAGGACGAGCGTGTCGCCGACGTACTCGCGATGGGTGGTGGAAGCGCCGACGGGGCGCAACGCCCAGTGCCCTGCCTGCGGATCGAGCAGTCGACCCAGCACCGAGGGCGAGTCGAAGCGCGGCACGCACCACCAGTCGACCGACCCGCTGCGGTCGACCAGGGCTGCCGAGTGGCAGTCCGACAGGAACCCGTAGTCGGCGATTGGCGGCTGCCTGCCCCCTGGTCGGTCGGCCTTCTCCTCCGAGGGGGGAGGTCCTCGGCGCAGGTCCGTCATCGAGGTCCAGGGTCGGCGGGCACGGTCGCGAGCGTGACGGAGTAGTCGCCGGCCGGGTCCTTCCAGGTGTGCGTTGGTTCGAGCCCCGCCCGGTGCAGTTCCTCGTGCAGCCCGTCCAGGCGGAACTTGGCGCTCGTCTCGGTCAGCAGCTTGCCGCCGGCCGGCAGCGTCCACGTGAGGTCCATCCGGCGGAAGTACGCCGTGACGGGAACGAGGGCTCGCAGCCACATCTCGACGCGCTCGAGCTGGGCGTTCCAGACGGCGACATGCTCGAAGTCGTCCGGGTCCAGGTCGCCGTCGAGCTCGCGGTTGAGCACGGCGAGCAGATTGCGGTTGAACGCTGCGGTGACTCCGGTGGCGTCGTCGTACGCGCGGACCAGCCGGTCGGCGTCCTTCACCAGGTCGGCACCCAGGAGCAGGCCGTCACCTGGATCCAACGCCGCCGACAGCCGAGCGAAGAACTCAGCCCTCGGCCCGGGGGGAAAGTTGCCGATCGTGCTGCCGAGGAAGACCACCAGCCGGCTGCCGGGGCGGCCTGGCAGGTCGAAGTCGTCGTCGAAGTCGGCGATCTGTGCTTGCACCGTCACGGTGGGGTAGTCGACCGCGATGCTGGCGGCGGACTCCGTCAGCACCTCTGCACTGATGTCTAGCGGGGCGAACAGCAGATGTGCGGTCCGCTCGCTGAACGCATCCAGGAGCAGGCGGGTTTTGCGCGAGGTCCCCGAGCCGAGCTCGACTAGCGTGCTCGCGCCGCTGAGGGAGGCGATGTCTTGGGCATGCTCGACGAGGATGCTCTCCTCCGTCCTCGTCGGGTAGTACTCCTCCAGCCCGGTGATCTGCTCGAAGAGCACGCTGCCCTTCTCGTCGTAGAACCAGCGCGGAGGCAGGGTGGGCGGGTCGGCCGTCAGCCCTTCTCGCACGTCCTCCGCGAGCCGCTGGTCCACCGGGGGACTGGTCTCGGCGACGCTTGCCCGCTGGGCCGTCATGACCGGGCCAGCCGCAGGCCGGAGAATGCCCAGCGAGCCGAGGCCGGGAAGAAGTTGCGGTAGCTGACGCGCTCGTGCCCGGATGGCGTGGCGCAGCTGGCGCCGCGCAGCACGTGCTGGTCGCACATGAACTTCCCGTTGTACTCACCGACGGCGCCGGCAGCCGGCTGGAATCCCGGGTAGGGCAGGTAGGCGCTCGCGGTCCACTCCCAGACGTCACCGATCATGTGCTTTCCGGCCGGGCCAGGGTGGAGCCGGCCGGGGTCCAGGAGTTGGCCACGCAGGTGGGAGACCGGCTGCACGGCAGCCTCCCATTCGTGCTCGGTGGGGAGTCGGGCGCCGGCCCAGCGGGCGTAGGCGTCGGCTTCGTAGAAGGACACGTGGCAGACCGGCTCGTCGAGCTGGATCCGCCGTACGCCGCTCATGGTGAACACCAGCCACGTGCCGTCTTCGTCGCGCCAGTTCAGCGGCGCCCGCCAGCCCTGGGACTGCACCGTGGCCCAGCCGTCGGACAGCCAGAGCTCGGGGCGGTCGTAGCCGCGGTCGGCCATGAAGGTGAGCCAGTCCTCGTTGGTGACCGTCCGCTCGGCGATCTCGAAGGGCTGCAGAAGTACGTCGTGTCGTGGGCCCTCGTTGTCGAAGGCGAACCCGTTGCCGTCATGACCGATGCCGACGACGCCACCCTCGACGGCCCGCCAGGTCTGCGCCACCGGCGATGGAACCGGATTGGTCGCTCGGTCGGTGTAGGCGGTACCGAACGGGTGCCGGCCCAGCAGGTGCTTCGCGTCCATAACGAGCAGCTCTTGGTGTTGCTGCTCGTGATGGCGGCCGAGGAGGAGGATCGCTGCGCTCTCATCGTCTAGGCCGGAGCAGAGCAGGCGGGAGACCGCCTCCTCGACGTGCTCCCGGTAGCGAGTGATCTCGCCGATCCCGGGCCGCGTGATGAGACCGCGCTGTGCCCGGGGGTGCCGCGGACCGACACCTTCGTAGTAGGAGTTGAACAGGTAGCGGAAGCCGTCGTCGAAGGCCTGGTAGCCGCTGGCCGGTCCGAGCAGGAACTCCTCGTAGAACCACGTGGTGTGGGCGCGGTGCCACTTGGTCGGGCTGGCGTCCGGCATCGACTGGGCGGTCTGGTCCTCCGCTGAGAGCGGCGCGGCCAGCGTCTCGGTCAGCGCCCGGCTGTCGGTGAACGCGTCCTGGCCCCCGAGGTCCACCTCCCGAATGGACGTCGTGCGGGCGGTCGTGTCCATTGCCATGAGCACAGCCTCGCCCAACAGATTCCCCTGGCCAAGCGCTCATGTCTTACAGAACGCTGAACTGGGGGTTGTCACGTCCCCTCGCCTGGCCGTGACCGCCGCCGTGAGCGAGTGACAATCCGCTGACATCCGGACCTCACCGGTCTCCTGTGTCGTCGTCGAGGGAAGACTCCGCCCGACCAGCGCGCCAACCGGTGCGCGGGCATTTCCCGACGGAGGTCTCGGCATGCGAATCGGTGACCTGGCGGGGTCGGTCGGCAAGGGCTTGGCGGCCGGGATGGTCGGCACCGCAGCGATGACGGTGTCGAGCAGCCTCGAAGCCAAGCTGCGCGGCCGGGAGGCCAGCACCGCCCCAGCGGATGCCGCGTCCAAGGTGCTGAGAGTGAAACCGGAGGGTGACGAGGCCCAGGCCCGGTTCACCACCCTGGTGCACTGGGGGTACGGGACGGGTTGGGGAGCCGTGCACGGACTGCTCGCGGGTGTGGGTGCTCCTCCGCGGGCGGCGACGGCTGGCCACTTCGCCGCCGTCTGGGGCTCCGGCCTGGTCATGCTGCCCAAGCTCGAGGTGGCGCCGCCGCTGCCCGAGTGGGGGGCGACCGCGATCGCCATCGACGCTTGGCACCACACCGTCTACGCGCTGACCACCGGGATCGCGTACCGCCTGCTGGACGCCGCCTCCACTCGGCCGGCCAGTGGCTGAGGACGAGCCCGACGCGGACCAGCCCGACGTGGACGAACGGAAAACATGGCTGACCCCGGGAGGGCGACTCCCCGACCTGGAGCTCCCCGACTCCACCGGAGGGCTGCGACGGCTGAGCGACCTGGTCGGCGGCGACCCGACCCTCGTGCACTTCTACCGGGGCTGGTTCTGTCCCAAGGAGCGGCAGTTCTTCCGAGTGCTCGCGGCGCTGCAGGACGAGGCGGAGGTCGCCTACACCCGCTTCGTCTCGATCAGCGTCGAGCCCCCGGAGGTCTCGGGCGCCTACCGCGCCGGGCTCGGCGCGCGCTGGACGTTCCTGTCGGACCCCGAGCGTCGCTACCTCGACCTCCTCGGTCTGCGGGAGACCACGGATACCGTCCACGGCCCCTACACCCCGACCTGCGTCGTGGTCGGACCCGACCTGACGGTGCACGCCGCCTACCGCGGCTACTGGTTCTGGGGCCGGCCGACCGCCGAGGAACTGCGTCAGGACTTCCGCTCGCTGACCCGGTCGCTGCGTCCGGACTGGGATCCACCTCGGTGAGCCGGACCTACATCGCGCTGCTCGACCACGAGCCGAAGGACGCCGACATGACCGTGGTCGGGCAGGTGCCGGACGGATCCGACCTGGTCCTCGCGGCCTGGCACGCCGATCGTCGGCCGCATCCCCGGGCAGCCTCCGTCGACCCGCGCATCCTCGGAACCCGAGGGCCTGCGATGGCCGCGTCCTGGACCGAGCTGCCCGAGGGCCGCCGTCCGCTGTTCGACGCGCCGGAGGTCCTGGAGGCGCGCCGGCGGCTGCTCCGAAGCTGGCCCGCCTACGGCGTCTCCGCCCTCGTGACGGACAGCGTGCACCTCGCCGGCTCCGTCCTGCTGTGGGCCGGGGGACCCCTGTTCGACGACGACCCCTTCGCCACGCTGGGACCGTCTCGCGTGGTCAGCAGCCAGGGTTTCTTCGTGCCCCTGCCGGCTCCGACCGGGCCGGCGCTCGAGCGCTACGGCGGCGCGCCGTGGCCTTTCGACCGCTTCACCTGACAGCACCCGAACCCGGAGGTCCCGCATGACTCAGAACGTCGCCGACTACGTCCTGGAACGGCTGAGGCACTGGGGTGTCGAGGTGGTCTTCGGCTATGCGGGGGACGGTATCAACGGTCTGCTCGCCGCGTGGGGCAGGGCCGACGACAAGCCCAAGTTCGTCCAGTCGCGGCACGAGGAGATGTCCGCGTTCGAGGCTGTCGGCTACGCGAAGTTCTCCGGGCGGGTCGCGGTGTGCGTCGCGACTTCTGGACCGGGCGCGATCCACCTCCTTAACGGTCTTTACGACGCGAAGCTCGACCACGTCCCGGTGGTGGCGATCGTCGGACAGACGAACCGCAGCGCGATGGGCGGCAGCTACCAGCAGGAGGTGGACCTGCTGTCGCTGTTCAAGGACGTCGCGTCGGACTACCTGCAGATGGTCACGGTCCCCGAGCAGCTGCCGAACGTCCTGGACCGCGCGATCCGCATCGCGCAGGCCCGTTCGGCGCCGACCTGCATCATCCTGCCGGCCGACGTGCAGGAGCTGGACTACGCAGCGCCACCTCACGAGTTCAAGTTCGTGCCGTCCAGCGACGCAGCGACCGGCAGGCCACAGGCGGTCCCGGTGGACGCCGACCTGGCCCGCGCGGCCGAGGTGCTCAACGCCGGCGGCAAGGTGGCGATGCTCGTCGGACAGGGAGCACGCCTCGCGCGTGAGGAGGTGCTCGCGGTCGCCGACCTGCTCGGCGCAGGGGTTGCCAAAGCCCTGCTCGGCAAGGACGTCCTGTCCGACGAGCTGCCGTTCGTCACAGGGTCCATCGGACTGCTCGGGACCCGACCCAGCTACGAACTCATGCAGGGCTGTGACACCTTGCTGACCGTCGGCTCGAGCTTCCCCTACACGCAGTTCCTGCCCGAGTTCGACCAGGCACGTGCGGTGCAGATCGACCACGACGCCAGTTTCGTCGGGCTGCGTTATCCGTTCGAGGTGAATCTCGTCGGCGACGCCGCCGCGACGCTCCGACGGCTCATCCCGCTGCTGCGCCGCAAGGAAGATCGTTCGTGGCAGCAGGAAGTTGAGGCCACGGTCGCTCGCTGGTGGCAGGTGATGGAGCGGCGTGCGCATACCGCCGCGGATCCGATTAACCCCGAGAAGGTCTTCTGGGAGCTGTCTTCCCGGCTTCCAGAAGACGCGATGCTGGCTGCGGACTCCGGCACGTCCGCGAACTGGTATGCCCGCTACCTTCGGTTTCACGGTCAGATGCGCGGCTCCCTGTCGGGCAACCTGGCCACGATGGGCCCGGGCGTCCCGTACGTCATCGGCGCAAAGTTCGCGCACCCCGACCGACCGGCGATTGCGATGGTTGGCGATGGCGCGATGCAGATGAACGGTCTGGCGGAACTCATCACCATCTCGCACTACTGGAAGCAGTGGTCGGACCCGCGGCTGATCGTCGGGATCCTGAACAACGGCGACCTCGCGCAGGTCACCTGGGAGCTTAGGGCGATGGAGGGTGCACCACGATTCGATGCTTCACAGCTGCTGCCCTCGGTGCCCTACGCCAGCTTCGCCAGCTCCCTCGGGTTGAACGCCATCAAGGTGGACGACCCGGCCGAGGTGGGCCGCGCCTGGGACGAGGCCCTGTCCGCGGACCGTCCGAGTGTGCTTGAGTTCGTCACCGACCCCGCTGTGCCACCCATCCCCCCGCACGCAACGCTCGACCAGATCGAGAAGGCGGCTCTGTCCTTGGTCCGCGGTGACAGCGACCGCTGGGACGTCATGAAGGAGGGGCTCCTGCTCAAGGCGCAGGAGTTCCTGCCCGGCACCAAGAAGTGACCGTCACGCGCGTGGATACCGTGACCGCGTCGACGTACGTCTTGCCCACCGAGCGACCGGAGGCCGACGGCACGCTCGCCTGGGACCAGACCACTGTCGTCCTGGTCAAGGTCGCCGGCGCCGGCCTGACGGGACTGGGCTGGACCTACTCCAGCCGTGCCTGCCAGGCCGTGATCGAGGACATGCTGGCCGAGGTTGTCGTCGGCCGGGACGTCGAGGACGTACCAGGAACGTGGGCCGCGATGGTGGCGGCCATCCGCAATCTGGGACGTCCGGGAATCGCCTCGGCGGCGATCGCCGCGGTCGACACCGCGCTGTGGGATCTGAAGGCCAAGAAGCACGGACTGGCGCTGTGCACCCTGCTCGGGCAGGTCCGCGAGTGCGTGCCGGTCTACGGCAGCGGCGGCTTCACCACCTACGACTCCGGGACGCTGCGCCGTCAGGTCGAGTCCTGGACCGGAGAGCTGGGGATCACGCGCGTAAAGATCAAGATCGGCGAGAGCAGCGGCACCGACGTGGTCCGTGACCTCGACCGCGTCCGCCAGGTGCTCGCTCTCGTCCGGCAGGAGACCGAGGTCTTCGTCGACGCCAACGGCGGTTACTCCCGCAAGCAGGCGATCCGCGTCGGCCGTGAGCTCGACGAACTCGGAGTCAGCTGGTTCGAGGAGCCGGTGTCCTCCGACGACCTCGCAGGCCTGCGCCTCGTGCGTGACGCGCTGGCCTGCGATGTCGCCGCCGGGGAGTACGGCAGCGACCTGACCTACTTCGACCGCATGCTCGGCGCTGGAGCGGTGGACTGCCTGCAGGCCGACGTCACCCGGACCGCAGGCATCACGGAGTGGCTGCGGATCGCCGCACTGGCTCAGGCCGCCGGTGTCGAGTTGTCGGCGCATTGCGCCCCCACCCTGCACCTGCATGTGGCGAGCGCCGTGACCGGCCTACGCCACATTGAGTGGTTCTCCGACCATGTACGCCTGGAGGCACTGATGTTCGACCCTGGCCCACGAGTACGAGACGGCGTCATGCGCCCAGACACTGGCCGACCCGGGCTGGGTGTCGAGCTGCGCACCTCCGACGCCGATACCTACCGGGTCGCATGAAGAGCCCGGAGAGCGGCACCGACGTGGTAGCGGTCGCTGTGCATGGCATCGACCGACTGGTCGGGGACATCCGCACCGGCCACTTCGAACGCACCTTGTCCGCCCTGACTGCCGTCGGCGGGGTGATTACGGCGGTCGAGATCTTCCTCGAGCACGACCGGGCCAGCTTCGGCAACCGGATGATGTGGGTACCGGTCGTCTTGAACCCGGTGGTGGCCGCCGCCGGGGTGGCTGGCTTCTTCAGCCGCCGCCTGGCCAAGACGGCGCTGCCACTGGCCTCCGTAATGCTCGTCGCCAACGGTCTACAGGGCACCTACTTGCACGCCCGCGGGGTGTCGCAGCGGCCCGGAGGGTGGTCGCAGGCGCGCTACAACGCCGAGACCGGACCGCCCGTGATGGCCCCGTTACTGGTGACGGTCGTCGGCGGTATGGGGCTGCTCGCGGCATTGCTGCGCCGGGAGGAAGACAGGTGACCCGGCCTTCCTCAGAGGTACCCGTCCCGGCCCGTTTCCCCGGCTACGACGTGCTCGCGTCGACCGGCTTGTGGGACCCGGTCACCGCCGACGTGGTGCTGGGCCGGCTGGAGCCTGCCGGTCCCCTTCGCTTCTTCCGCAACGGTCTGGACAGGACGGCAAGGGCGTTGTTCGACCAGCTCCTCGATCAGGAAGTCGAACCGCGAATCCCCGTGCTGCAGATGGTCGATGCGCGCCTGGCCCGGGGAGAGACCGACGGATGGCGGTACGACGACATGCCCGAGGACGGTGCGGCGTTCCTCGTCACGCTCCGTGGTCTGGACACGGACGCGAGAGCCCTCGCGGGCGGCGACTTCGCCGACGTGGACGAGGCCGCACAGACGCGGATCCTCACCGACGTGCAAATGAGCAACGGGCAGTGGCACGACCTGCGTGCCAAGCATGTCTGGAGCCTGTGGACGCGTTATGCCTGCACGGCGTTCTACTCCCATCCCTGGGCCTGGAACGAGATCGGCTTCGGAGGCCCTGCCTATCCCCGGGGTTACGGCAACCTCGGGATGGACCGGCGTGAGTCCTGGGAAGTGCGCGACGTGTCTCCGCAATCTGCGCCGGCGGGCGACGAGTGAGCGGCGTTCGGGCGCGCAACGCTTCCGCGTGGCTGCTTCCGAACGACGGCACCCGGGACAATGCCGAGCTCCGCCACGGGATGCGGCGCTTCGACGACGACCACCAGGTCGACCTGGCCATCATCGGGTGCGGCGCCGGCGGCTCGGTGCTCCTGCAGCGGCTGGCGCGCGCCGGGTGGAAGGTCGTCGCCCTGGAAGCCGGTCCGTTCTGGGACCCGGACAAGGACTTCGTCAGCGACGAGGCCGGGTCCCACCACCTTTACTGGACCGAGCCGCGCGTCATCGGCGGGGCAGACCCGGTGCCCCTCGGGTCCAACAACTCCGGGCGCGGTGTCGGCGGCTCGATGGTCCACTACGCCGGCTACACACCGCGTTTCCACCCGAGTGACTTCCGGATGCGGTCGACGGACGGGGTCGGTGCCGACTGGCCGATCAGCTACGAGGACCTGCGTCCCTATTATGAGCTGATCGAGCACGAGCTGCCCGTCGCGGGTCAGGCGTGGCCATGGGGCGACCCGCACCGCTACCCCCACTCGCCGCACCCGGTCGCGGGCAACGGCGAGGTGTTCCTGCGCGGGACGCGGGCGCTGGGTATCGAGACCAGGGTCGGGCCGGTTGCCGTCACCAGCGGCCGGTTCGGAAACCGCCCGCACTGCATCTACCGCGGCTTCTGCCTGCAAGGCTGCAAGGTGAACGCGAAGGCCAGCCCGCTCATCACGCACGTGCCCGATGCGCTCGCCCACGGCGCCGAGGTCCGGGCCGACACCATGGTGACGCGGATCGCGTTCGACGAGCGCACCGGACTGGCTGTCGGAGTGCACTACCTGCGCGACGGCGTCGAGCACCTGCAACGAGCCCGCGCGGTGGCAGTGGCCGGCTACTCCATCGAGACGCCTCGACTGCTCCTGAACTCCGCCACCCGGCGGTTCCCCGACGGCATGTGCAACGACCACGACCAGGTCGGGCGCTACCTCATGGTGCAGGGCGCCCCTCAGGTGTCGGGTCGCTTCGAGGAGGAGGTGCGCGCCTACAAGGCACCGCCGCCTGAGGCGTCCTCTGAGGCGTTCTACGAGACCGATCCGCACAAGCCCTACCTGCGCGGCTTCACCCTGCAGTCGGTGTCGCCGCTGCCGATCACCTACTCAGAGCACGTTTCCGCCGAGGGCCACTGGGGTCGCGCCCTGCGTGACTACATGCGGGACTACGTGCACTGGGCGGTCCTCGGTGCCCTGTGCGACTTCCTCCCATTGGCCGACAACCGGGTGACGCTCGCGGATGAGAAGGACGCGCACGGGGTGCCCGTTGCCCGGTTCGACTACTCGCAGTGCGATAACGACCGGGCGCTGATGACCGCCGCCAAGGCGGTCCTCGTCGAGGTCCTGGAGGCGGCCGGAGCCACGCAGACCCTGGCAATAGAGCGGTACGCCCACCTCGTCGGCGGCGCACGCATGGCCACGACAGCTGCCGAGGGCGTCATCGACAGGGACGGCCGCACGTTCGCGATCCCCAACCTGTGGGTGGCAGGCGGCAGCGGCCTGCCCACCCAGGGCAGCGCGAACCCGGCACTGACCATCATGGCGATGGCGGCCCGCGTCGCCGACCGGATGCTAGGACGGCAGCGGCCATGGACCGGACCCTGAGGCTCGGGAGGCGTAGCAAAATGACATTGGCTAAATCCGGATGCACCGTCTGGGGGGGGCAGCGAGTCGTGACCCACGAATGCCCTGGTGTGTAGGGAGAATGTGGCTTTGCTACGGCACAGATTCCGGACACAGCAGGTCATCCGCTGCATGCGAGGCTGCCACGAAGTTCCGGGCTTGGTCACGGGGATAATCGACGGCGCCGACAGCATCGAGGACATTGCGGCACGGCGCGATGTGGCGGCTGTTCGAGGGAGCCCGGGCACCGCCGACGCTCGAGTCGTTCCTGCGCTCGTTCACGTTCCGCCTTGTCAGCCAGCTGGACGCGGTCGCATTCCCATTGCTGATCAACCTGGCCGGGCAGGCGCCGCTGCTGCCGGGCGCGGCCGAACTCGCCTATGTAGATGACACCCTGAAGCAGACCTACGGCTACGCCCAGCGGGGCGCGGGCCGTGGCTACGCCGAGTCAAGGGCTGGAGCGCGCGGCTCCCGGTCGTGAGCACACCGTCGTCGGCGCCGGTGATCGCCGCGGCCCGGCTGCGCAAGGGCTCGACCAACAGTGCCAAGGGAGCAGCTCGTTTCGTGTCCGACGCGCTGATCACCGTCAAGGCGCGGGCGCGACCGGGGCGCAAAGCTGCGGTGTGGAGGCGACTGTCTCCCGCGCGCCGGCCGCGTTCGCGGGCGGTCCACCGTCGGTCAGTATCACCCGAACCACTAGGTGGACCAGGAGCAGGTGGAAGCCGGCCCGCGCGATCAGTCCCGCCGCTGCCAGGACGGTCGCCGTCCGGCTGGCCCGCACGGCCTCGGCGGCGCGTCTGAGCACACCACCGGGCATCTGCACATCCTGCACATCGATCGTGACCCGTTGCGGCCGGCTCAAGGGGCAGCGAGGACAACCGACATCTGACGAATGCCGAACATCGCGGTCTCTAGCGGTTGCGCTGGCTGACGCAGCGGCCCCTTGGGGGTGTCGTACCACGACTGCATGTCATTCCCCTGCGTGGAGGAGATCTCAGTGAAGAGCACTTTCGTTCGGTCATGGCCGCTGGTAGCCCTGACAACGGCCACCCTGGCGGCCACTGCGTGTAGCTCTGGAGGAAGCGCACGGGCGGTGCAAGCGGGTGCGGCACTCCCGCGCTCAGCCGGTACGACGTCATCCTCGGGCCTGCTCGCGGCCGATCACCTGTTCGTGCGCAGCGCGTTGCAGGTCGACATGTCGAACCACACCGTGCGGCTGCCGTTGCACAAAGGTGCATTTAGGGGGAAGACCGTCTGGTACATCATGACCGAAGCGTCGGACTTCGGCATCGCACATGACCTCAATATCAACTTCTCGCCGAAGCTGGCCAACATGGGGATCGGCTGCAAGGTGTGCGTGCAGGACGTCACTCTGACCGGTAAGCCGACCAACAAGTTCGGTGAGGCCATCGTCAACTTTGCCGGCGTTCCGGACTTCTCCCCGACGCGCAAACTGAGCGCTGGCCCAATGGCGTTCCCGCCGGCCGCGGCGGCGCCAGGTGCCGTCGGCGACGCACGCTACAGCCCGTTCATCCGCATCACCGGTTCCTCGGTCGTCTACAACGCCCCGATTGTCGCGGTGGGTGACGCACAGTTCGATGTCGACCACCACACCAACACCGCGGATCGGGTGATGGCGATCCATCAGTCCAAGAGCGCCGGCCCCGGTCAATTCTTCGCGCCGTCGGTAGACATCTTGTTCGTCTCAGGTCTCGAGGCTGGCCAAAAGATCCTCTACCTCAGCACTGAAGCATCTGACCCGATGGCCGCAACCTTGGAGCGCGCCACCTTCGTGCCGCTGCTCAACAACAGCTCATTCGTCGGCGGCGACGACACTTTGGGCTCAGCTCGTGAGCGCATCTTCATCTTCGCCAACGGCCAGACCGGCGCGTCCAACCCCCAGGCACAAGGTCTGGCGCATCTGGTTCTGGACGGTGCAGCATCACAGGACGCAAGCCTCGCCAACACGGGGGTGCTAGATGCACTCCGCCGGGACGGCGACACCCTCAATGTCCTCGGCGACTTCCCGTCGTTGTCCGATCCCCGCCACGCCAACGCTTATAGCCCGCTGTGGGACGCCCAGATCGGCCAGTGGACGGCGAAGGCAATCACCGAGAAGCGCAATACCCGACAGAGCGACGAGAACGAGATTCTCAACCTGGCCGCCAGTCGTCCGGACCTGCTAACCGGCAAGGGCGGAATGCCCTTCGGCTCCGTCGGCTTCATCATCAACTGTCCGACGTTTGCCTTCGTCGACAAGGAGCCGAAGGTTGACCTCGTGCAGCCCATCGCAGGCGCCCAGGCCTGACATCGAAGAGGGCTACTCTCCGGCCGCGAGACGCCGTTCCAAGGCGGGGGCGGATGGCGTGACCGCGAGCCCGAACGCAGGCGACCGGACGGTGGCGCTGGCAGCGGGGTTCCGGTGCCGGCAATGACCATGGGTTGAGCCGAGGTCGGCGCCGATGAGCCGCCGTCAGGGCGGGTCCCGGCCGGTGCGTGACGGGCGCAAACCGCTGGCCCAGGCCGACGTGGCTGGTCGCTGCGTTGGAGGCGTGGCCCTCAACATTCGGGGTAACCCCGGCTCGCCGCTGCGCTGGACACGACGCCGATCGGTAGCGTCGACCGAGGCGGGGCATCCGTGCGATCGCCTGCGGGTCACCGAACTGCTGCAGGAGCCGGGCCACAGCCTGCAGGGCATGCCAAGCAGCTGGAGGGACTCTTGTCAGGTTCGGTCCAGGCCCTCGGCCGCCCGCACCAGCCTGTGCACAGCGTCGTCGAGCATGCCTGGTGTCGACCGTGCGAAGGACAGCACCAGCGCCGGTCCCATCGGATGGCTGCCGCTCATCCCGGCCAGCCCCAGGACCAGCACGCCGGCCGCTCCGGCCGCCATCACCAGCTGCTCCTCTGACATGCCTGTCGGCAGTTCCACGACGAGGTGCAGTCCCCCGACCATGCCCATCGGTGACCACGAGGGGGCATGGGACGCTAGGGCGCTGACGAGGTGCTCCCGGCGGGCGGCGTAGCGGCGCTTCAGCATCCGCAGGTTGCGGTCGTAGGCGCCGGAGGCCATCAGCTCGGCGAGCACGTGCTGGTCGAGGGCGCTGCTGCCGTAATCGGCGTGGACCTTCGCCGACCGCAGGTCGGCTAGCAGGCTGGGCGGCGCAAGCACCCAGCCCAGACGGAGTGCGGGGGCCAGGGACTTGCTGACACTGCCGAGCAGGGCGACGTGAGCGCTGTCCAGTCCCTGCAGGCAGCCGACGGAGGCGCGACCGTAGCGGAACTCCGCGTCGTAGTCGTCCTCGACGATCAGACCGTCGACGTCCTGCGCCCAGCGGATGAGCTGGGTGCGACGCTCCGCAGACATGATGACGCCGGTCGGGTACTGGTGCGCCGGTGTGCAGATGACGGCGCGCACCCCGGCCGCCGCCAAGGCGTCCACGCATAGCCCGTGGGCATCCACGGGAACATCGACGGCTTCGAGCCCCAGCTCCCGCAGAAGTGCCCGCTCGAGAGGGTTGCACGGGTCCTCGACCGCGACGCGCCGCTGCCCCCGTCGGTGCAGGATTTGCGCGATGAGGGCCATGCCCTGGCTCACCCCGGTGACCAGGACGAACGCCTCCGGATCTGCCCTCGCGCCGCGCACTCTCGCGAGGTAGCCGGCGAGCTGGAGGCGAAGTGCCCGGGCGCCCCACGGCTCGCCGTAGCCGAGCTCCGAAGCCGGGAGCACGCGCAGCGTGTCGCGTACCGCCTGGAGCCAGAGCCGGCGGGGGAAGGAGGACAGGTCGGGTGTCGCCGGTCGCAGGTCCAGCATGCCGGTCGACGCGTCCAGGGGAGCTGCCGATAGTGGTTTCGACAGCGACGCTGCCTGGCCCGGCGCGACGATGGTGCCCGCTCCGGGAACGCTGAGCAGGTAGCCCTCCGCGGTCAGCTGCGCATAAGCCTCCACGACCAGCCCCCGGGAGATCCCCAGGTCGCGTGCGAGGAGTCGGGAGGACGGCATCGTGCTGCCCGGGCTGACCTGACCGGTCCGCACCACGTCGCGTAAGGCCATGGTGAGGCGCACCCGCAGGGGCTGTCGACCGCCCTCGTCCAGCCGCACCAGGAGCTCGGCGGAGATCAGTGGCACAACGCAGACCTGCACTTCAGGCGCAGGCGAGACGGCTGAGGAGAAGCCACCCGGAGCAGAGTAGGCAATGGCTGCCGTCCTCGTGCTCACAGGTCGATGACAGGGCGGCCCTTTCGGCTCGGTGGCCGCGGTGCCCGGGCTATTTCACTCGGACCGTGGTCGGTCAGCCTGGCTGGCCCTACACGAACGAAGGCCAGTCGGACGACGCATCTGTTGCGCCGCCGTCGCGCGGCACTTCTCTTTGTCGACAGCCGGGTTGGTGCCGTAGCTGCCGGCGCCGGTGTCGCTCAGGCGCAGGGCTCCGGCGAGGGGCCGGGGTGGTGTTCTCGGTAACTCACGACCCCACCGCAACAGCATCACCGTGCAACCGGCCCTCGGACAGCACGCTCACCAGAACTGAGGACGTGCCGACTGGTCAACAGCGAGCCGTCCGGAGGCAAACGGCCGATCAGCATTACCGCGAATCGGGGCGTCGCCTACGTGCTCAACGCCGGCACGTCCATGTGCAGCGGGCTCGGCGAGCAGGGCAACATCACCGGCTTCCCTTCGACGCCCAGGGCCAGCTCACACCCCTCCCCGGCTCGATTCGGCCGCTCAGCGGACTTCTCGACTCGGGCTGCACCCAGGTCGCCTTCGACAAGACCCGCAATGTCGTGATCGTCGAGGAGCAGCAGGCCGACGTCATCACGACCTACACCGGCAAGGGCGACGGGACGCTGAGCGCCGAACGCCCAGCAGAGCACCGGGAACGGCCCGTTTAGCCTCTGGATCGGCTTATCAACCGGCCGAGGCGCCGCCCTGCTGGCGAAGGAGTCGCCTGTCGGCTCTTTGCTCAAGCGCGACATGGGTAGGCGGCGTCCAGCCAGCTGCGATCAGGCAGTCGTACACCGCGAGGCGGGCGCGGATGAGGCGTTCGGCTGTGGCGAGCGTCGTGTCTCGGGTGTGCTCCGCAGCGACCCGCCCGTAGGCATCGAGACAGCCCTGGAGGCTGCGCAGGTCCACGTGCACCGTGTCATGCAGGGGCATGGCTCCTACGCTCAGGGTCGTCGAAACGTGACACAAGCAACGGGCCTACTTTGTCCGCAGCTTGTCACCTGCGGCAACGCCTCGGGCCACGCCGCGGCGTCGTACGTTGGACCTGACTTCTGGCGTGTCACCGGACCACTCAATCGCCTTCACCCTCCCTATCTTGGTGATATGGCAAGTCTTGTCCGACTCAATTGCACGGAAGACGTCGATCCGCGCACGTCGACGGACATCTGGCGATCCGGATCCGGATCCGGAGCCAGTCTGCGGGGCCGTCACGTTGTCTTGGTCTCCCTGTCTGGTCGCAACCTGTTCGGGCTCCGCACGGCGTTCGCCGGTGCGAGTGCGCGGGTGGTAGAGACGTCCGATCTGAGCGGCGCGAGGCGGCACGCCGCGTTACTCGGACCCAGCGCGGTGCTGGTCATCGACGTGCCCCGCGAGACGGAGGCGGTACGCGTCGGCATGACCGCGCTTAGCGGCCAGGACGCGGTGCTCCTGCTGACGGGGACCGCCACCGGTTCGGAGCGCATCGCGCTTTTGTGCGCCGGAGCCGACCAGGTCTTGAGCACGGATGAAGCCGGTGAGGTGATCGCCTGCGTGTCCTCGGTCTTGCGCCGTGGTCGATCCGAGCAGACCGTCGAGGAGCCCCACATCCTGCGCGTCGGAGACCTGTGCCTCGACCTGAGCACCAGGACGGCTGCGGCCGCGGGGCGGCGCCTGACGCTCACGGCGCTCGAGTTCGGTCTCCTCGCCTACTTTATGACGAAGGCCGGTCAGGCACTCACCCGGGAACGGCTGCTGGCGGACGTCTGGGGCTACGACGTGGGTGGCCTGGACACCGTGACCGTGCACGTCCGGCGCTTGCGGATGAAGATCGAGGCCGATCCGTCGAGGCCGGCGCTGCTGCGGACCGTGTGGGGAACCGGCTACCGGCTGGAGGCCGGGACCGAAGCGACACCCGCTATAGCTACAGCAGCGAGCTGATTCGGTCACCCGAACACGAACGTCAGCGAGTCTTCATCACTGATCTTGTTGCCCCACTCCTCCAAGGGGTACCCACCTGGCGTGAGCCGCGCCCGGTCGACTGAGATCGCCGGCCTGGCGTTCCTGTCTGACTGTCAGACGGCGGCGCTGGTGGACGGGCACGGGAGCATCACCTGGATGTGCCCGCCGCGC
>JAABUT010001875.1_pt1 | contig 22104 bp, 21 predicted proteins | sample 5559281 | NCBI WGS metagenome assembly JAABUT01 (sample SAMN10711880, study PRJNA513359) | rock metagenome | isolation source: Antarctica rocks | place: Antarctica: Victoria Land, Ricker Hills nord | collected 2016-01-04
CGCCAGGCTCACAATGCGGCGCTCGAGCGCCGCCTGGACGAGGCGCCCCACTTCGACCTCGCGGCCGACGGATGCCTGCGTCCTGCCCGGCAAGCCGCGTCGTGAGCGGGGCCGCTGGCAGGCTGAGGACCGTGACGACGCACCCTCCCGATGCCCGCGACCGTGGCGGCTGCCGGGCCGTGGTCCTCAACTACAACAACGCGGCCTACACCGCCGTCGCGGTCGCTGCGGTCCTAGCCCAGCAACCGGCCCCCCGGGGCGTGGTCGTCATCGACAACGGCTCGCGCCCCGACGAGCTCGCGAACCTGCGCCGCGTGCTTCCCCACGGAGTAGGGGTGATCGCCCTACCGACCAACCTCGGCATCCCCGGGGCGCTCGGGGCCGGCCTGCGCGAGGCGCTCGCGTCGGGCGCCACGTCGGTCCTCGTCCTGCTCAACGACACCGAGCTCGAGCCGGAAGCCCTCGCGCTGCTGCAGGCCCGCCTCGACGCCGACCCCCGGCTGGGCGCGATGGCACCGCTGCAGGTACGCTACGACGACCCCGAGGTCGTCGTCACCACCGGCAGCCGGCTGCACCGGGCGCCCTGGCTGGTCTCGGCGCGCGATGCTGGGCGCCGGCGGGAACAGGTGCAGCGGGAGTCGCCCGGCGAGCCGGACTACCTGGACTTCACCTGCCTGCTCGTCCGCAGCCAGGTCCTGCGTGAGGTCGGGCTCCCCCGGGCGGAGTTCCGGTTCTACTGGGACGACGCCGAGTGGGGCACGCGTGTGCGCCGCGCCGGGTGGCGGCTCGCGGTCGAACCCCGCGCCGTCGTGCGGCACCGGGTCAGCGGAACGCTGAGCGCGGACAAGGGCAGCACGGCGACCTATTACCAGTACCGCAACCGGCTGCTCGCGAAGCGGCGGCTCGACGGCCGGGCAGGGGTGGCCCGGGTGCTCGCCCAGGAACCGGTGCTGCTCCTCGCCCGGGCGCTGGCCCGGGGGTCCGACGGGGGCGGGACCCGGTTGCAGGCCCGCGCGGCCTGGGACTACCTGCGCCGCGCGCCGTACCCGCCCATGTGAATACGGCGGGTGGCCGCGCGGCCTGGCCGTTGGCGGGACAGCCCGCCGAGAGGGGACCGACCAGAAGGAAACGCATCTCCCGCGGGCGCGTCGGCACAGTGCGGTCCACCTCTCGAGGGGGAGCGCAGATCGAGCGCCGTGCCTGCCGATGTCCCTCCCGTGGTCATCCGCCTGTCAGGAACGCAAGCCGACCACGTTCACGTGATCACCGAACCTGGCGAAGTCATTGACGTTGAGGGTGGCAAGGGTGTCGATCCCGTGCACGAGCATGGTTGCTACCACGTTTGCGTCGTGGACCTGCTGCCGGCGCACTCGACCGTGTCGAGGATCTCCAGCAGGCGGTTGCTCACCTTGACGTCCTCAGCCAGCAGGTTCAGCCGCGCCCGCAGCGCCCGAACGTTGGCGACCGCGTCGGGCCGGGTCAGGCCGAGCCCGTTCTGGCCGACTTGGCCGTCGGCGATCAGCCGGGCCAGCGCACGGTGTGCGGCCGTGGGTTGCTTCAGACCGTCTTCGCGTTCCTGCTCCGTGGGCTCGAAGTAGGCCTCCAGCAGGTCCCGGCGGGCGGCGTCACTGGGAGCGCTGGCCTCCAGGAGCGTGTCGTACCCCAGCGGGCTGCCCCCGGTCACCCGGTGCCACCAGGCCTCGGGGTCCGCCTGTACCTCGCTGCGGACCCGCGCCCGTTCTGCGGCAGCGGCTCGCTCTGCTTCCTCCCGACCGGCGATTTCGTCACTACTGGCTGATCAACGCGCGCAACGCCGACGGCATGCTTGACGATCAAGTCGGTGACGATCTCCCAGCCGGTCGTCGAGCCCGGTCCACTCCCCGGGCCACCGCGTCACGCAGCTGCCAGGCCTTGGCCGTTACCGTCCGGCGGGCCAGCACCCGCGAGTCAGGGTCGGTCACCGCGCAGACCTGCTTGTCAGCGGCCAGATCGAACGCCACCGCCGCCGTGCCGCGGGTCACCACCGCCCGCAGCATGTTGAGCTTCTCGTTGCGCCGCCGTTCACCCCGCGACAGACGACGACTACTACCGTTGGACACGACATCCTCCTGACCGGGTTGGGACACCAAGCCCGCTAACCCCATCAGGGGGATGTCTTGATCTCCAACCGCCTCAGGTCGTTACTACGGCCTCGCGCGACGGCGGCCTCTGGCCGCCTGCCCGGCGACGGCGACCCCGAGAGGCAGCTACCGTCTGCGACGTGCCGACGACGCCGCGCTGCCGCTCATCGGTGCTCGCAGCCGTGGCGGTCGCGGTCGCGCTGCCGCTCACCGCCGTCGGCGCCCCCGCCGTCGCCGCGCCGCGCGCCGCGGCAGTCGGGCCCCAGGCAGCGGCGTGGTCGGCGGGCGCCGGCCAGCGCCCGACGCACACCGGGCACGCCGTCGTCGCCACCTCGCGGTCAGCAGTGGCCCGGGCGACGCTGGACGCGACCGTCAACCGAGCCTTCCGGCGACTGGGCTCCTCATCCGTCAGCGGTTATGCCGTGGTCGACGGGGTGGGTGTCGTGGTCGACCGGGGCGGTGGCACCGGCCAGCCGCCCGCCAGCACGGAGAAGATTTTCACCGGTGGCACAGCGCTTCTCGCGCTCGGTCCGCAGGCCCGCCTCGCCACCGTCGTACGCCGCACCGGGGGCGACGAGGGTTCCGGCAGCTCCCCCGCGTCCGGCGACCCGGGCGGGCCGCCCCCCTGCGGCCCGTCCGTCCCCCCCACCCAGCCGTGCTCGGAGGGCCCCCCGGCACCGCCCGAGACCCCCGCCGCCGACGGCAGCGGGACGCTGCACGGCGACCTGGTGCTCGTGGGGGGTGGCGACCCGACGCTGTCGTCCGCCGACCTCGACGCGCTCGCGCGCGACGTGCGGAGGGCCGGGGTGCGCACGGTCACGGGCGACCTGTGGCTGGACGACACGGCATTCGACCGGCAGCGGGGCGCGCGGGGATGGAAGGCGGGCTACGTCGGCTCGGAGGCCGCGCCGCTGTCCGCCCTGATGCTCGACGGGAACCGGGCCTCCCGGAGCCGCGCCTACCTGGCCGATCCCGGTCCGACGGCGCTGCTGCGCTGGCGAGCCGCGCTGCTCGCCGCCGGTGTCACGGCGCGGGGAGCGGCCATGGTCGGTGTCCCCCCCCGGGCCACCACGGCGGAGGTGGCCAGGCACAGCAGCGCCCCGCTGGCGAGCGTGGTCCGGGACATGAACAAGCGTAGCGACAACACCTACGCCGAGGTGCTCCTGAAGGCCCTCGGCGCGAGCGTCGGCAGCGGCACCAGCGCGGCGGGCGCGAATCTGGTCCGCGCCACCGCGACCCGGCTCGGGGTGTCGCTCGGGCGGGTCGTCGACGGCAGCGGGCTCTCGACGCTCGACCGCAGCGACGCGGCGAGCGAGGTCGCCTGGCTGCAGGCCCTCGACGCGAGCCCGGCCGGCCCGGCGCTGCGGGCGTCGCTGCCGCGCTCGTGCACCGACGGAACCCTGCGCGCCCGGCTCTGCGGTTCCTGGGCGCGCGGCCGGGTCCAGGCCAAGACCGGGACGCTGGACTACACCGCGGCGCTCGCCGGCTACACGACCACGCGCACCGGCAAGCGGGTCTGGTTCTCCTTCCTCGTCGACCACACCCGGGTGGGCAGCGCCAAGGCGGCAATCGACACCGTCGTCACGGCCCTGGCCGCTTCGTCGTTCTGAGCGCAGGCCCCCGCCGCTGCTGACGGTGACCAGTCAGCGGCGGGCCGCGAGAACCGTCTGGGCGAGGGCGAAGATGCCGTCGTCGAGCCGGGCGCCAAGGCGCTCCTCGATCCCGTTCTGCAGCTCGGCGAACCCGTCCCGCAGGCTCGCGACGTCCGCGCGCACCCCGGCGACTTCCTCGTGCACCGCGCCGATCTCCGCGCGCAGCCGCTCCGCGTCACCACGCGCCACGGCGAGAGCGCTGCGCACCGCGCCGTCCAGGGAGTCGAGCCGGGACGCCAGAGCGCCTGTCACCGCGCCGATCCGATCGCCGAGCGCGCTCGGCAGTTCACCGATCGCCACGCGGCTGGCGCCGACCTGCCCCCGCAGCTCGAGCATCCCCGCGGCCAGCGCGTCGTCCCGCTCCCGGGCGTCGGCGTCCGCCCCGGACAGCGCCTCGGCGACGTCGGCGGGCCCCGCGGCGGGCCCGGTCGTCTCCAGCAGCCGCTGGAGCCGCTCGGCAAGGCCGCCGGCCGCGTGCACGGCGGGGCTCGCCGCCGCCTGGGCCGTGGTGGTCGCGGTCGTCTCGCTCACGGTGTCTGCTCCAGAGTCGGGGTCGCGCACCACGCTAGAGGCTGCCCGCGACGTCCTTGCCGCCGCAGGCGAGCGCACCTAACCTGACGACCCGTCAGACGAACACGAGCCGGGGGAGCGCTGTGACCGACGGGCGGGCGCTCCGGCAGCCGGTGCCGCCGACGCCCCCGCCCCCCGGGATCGACCTGCTCGACGGCACCTTCTATGCCGACCCGGCGCGCTCGCACGCCGCCTACACGTGGCTCCGCGAGCACGCCCCGGTGCACCTCGACGCCGGCGGTCAGGTGTGGGGCGTCGCGACGTACGACGCCGTCCTCGAGGCCTCCCGCGACCCCGCGCGCTTTTCCAGCGCGGGCGGGATCCGGCCCGACATGGGCGCCCTGGCCCACATGATCGACATGGACGATCCCGCGCACGCCAAGCGGCGCAGGCTGGTCAGCCGCGGCTTCACCCCGCGTCGGGTCGCCGAGGCGGAGCCGGCGCTGCGCCGGCTCTGTGACGAGCTGATCGACGCCGTGTGCGAGCGCGGGGAATGCGACCTCGTCGCCGACATCGCCGCGCCGCTGCCGATGGCGGTCATCGGTGATCTCCTCGGCGTCGACAAGGCGGACCGCGCGACGCTCCTGCGGTGGTCCGATGACATGGTCAGCTCGCAGGGTGGCAACGCGACGCCGGCGCAGGTGACGGCGGCGACGTCGGCGTACGTCGGCTATGTCGCCCACGCGCGCCGGGTCATCGCCGCGCGCCGCGCGGAGCCAACGGCCGACCTCGTGAGCGTGCTCGTCCACGCCGAGGTCGACGGCGAGCGGCTCACCGACGACGACGTGGTCGCCGAGTCCCTGCTCGTGCTCATCGGCGGCGACGAGACCACGCGGCACGTCATCAGCGGCGGGGTGGAGCAGCTCCTGCGGCACCCGGACCAGTGGCTGGCCCTTCGCGCGGAACCCGCCCGGGTGCCCGTCGCGGTCGAGGAGATGCTGCGCTGGGTCTCTCCCATCAAGAACATGTGCCGGACCGCCACGACCGACCTGTCGTGGCGCGGTGCACGGATCCTGGCGGGGCAGAAGCTGCTCCTGCTCTATGAGTCCGCGAACTTCGATGACGCACGCTTCGCCGAGCCGGAGGCCTTCGACGCCGCGCGGACCCCCAACGATCACCTCGCCTTCGGCAACGGCCCGCACTTCTGTCTAGGCAACAGCCTGGCGCGACTAGAGACGCGGGTGATGCTCGAGCAGCTGCTCGGCCGGCTGCCCGACCTCGCGCTCGCCGGCGGCGATGCGCTGCCACGCCGGCCGGCGACCTTCGTGAGCGGCCTCGAGTCGATGCCCGTGACCTTCACCCCGACCCGTCCGATGAGCAGCCAGGAGCCAGCATGACGACCCTTCACCCGACCGCGACGGACCCGGCCCTGCGCAGGGAGCCGATGTTGCCGGACCTCATCATCGCCTCGCTCGACCGTTACGCGGACCGCACCGCGATGCTGCTCGGGGACACCACGCTGACCTATGGGCAGGTGCGCGACCGGATCAGCCAGTTCGCGCAGGTGTACGCCGCGCAGGGGCTCACAGTCGGCAGTCGGGTCGCGCTGCTGTCGGCCAACCGGCCGGAGGTCCTCGTCGCGCAGGGCGCCAACGCGGTGACCGGCTGCCTGTCCTCCGCGCTGCACCCGATGGGCTCCGCCGACGACCACGCCTACGTGCTCGACGACGCGGGGATCGAGACGCTGGTCTTCGACCCGACGGTCTTCGCCGAGCGGGCGGCCGAGCTCGCCGAGAGGGTCCCGTCGTTGAAGCGGCTGCTGGCCTTCGGCCCGACCGATGTGGGCGAGGACCTGCTCGCGCTCGCGGACGCCTGCGCGCCGGCACCACTGATCGCGCCCACCCTGGACCCCGACGCGGTCTCCTCGCTGGCCTACACCGGCGGCACCACCGGCAAGCCGAAGGGTGTCATGCACACCTGGCGCTCCGGGCTGACGCTGCTGCGCATCCAGCTGCTCGAGTGGGACTGGCCGACCGACATCCGCTTCCTGGTGTGCACTCCCCTGTCGCACGCGGGCGGAGCCTTCTGGAACCCCACGATGCTGCGCGGCGGCTCGATCGTGGTGCTGCCGTCATTCCACCCCACCACGGTGCTCGAGACCATCGAGCGGCACCGCATCACCGCGACGATGCTCGTCCCGACGATGCTCTACGTGCTGCTCGACCACCCGGCGCTCGCGACGACGGATCTGTCGAGCCTCCAGACGGTCTTCTACGGCGCCTCGGCCATCTCACCGACCCGGCTCGCCGAGGCGATCGAGCGGGTCGGGCCGGTCTTCAGCCAGTTCTACGGCCAGGCCGAGGTGCCCATGTCCATCGCGTTGCTGCGCAAGGCCGACCACGAGGTGACGAGTCCGGAGCGGCTCGCGTCCTGCGGCCGCCCCGTGCCGTGGCTGCACGTCGCCCTGCTCGACGACGACGGCAACGAGGTGGCCGAGGGGGAGCCGGGGGAGATCTGCTGCCAGGGGCCGCTGGTCATGGCCGGCTACCTGGGCAAACCGGAACAGACCGCGGAGGCCACCGCGCACGGGTGGCTGCACACGGGCGACGTCGCCCGCCGCGACGCCCAGGGGTTCCTGACGATCGTCGACCGCAAGAAAGACATGATCGTGTCGGGAGGGTTCAACGTCTTCCCGCGGGAGGTGGAGGACGTGCTCACATCCCACCCCGCGGTGGCCGCGGCCGCCGTCATCGGCGTACCCGACGAGCGTTGGGGGGAGGCCGTGAAGGCCGTGGTCGTCCTGCGCCCTGGGCAGACGGTGACGCTCGAGGAGTTGGCGGCCCTGGTGAAGGAGCGCAAGGGCTCGGTGCAGGCCCCGAAGTCGCTCGATGTGGTCGACGCCTTGCCCCTGTCCCCACTGGGAAAACCCGATAAGAAGGCGCTGCGCGCGCAGTTCTGGAGCGGGGACCGCAAGGTCGGCTGATCGTGCGTCAGGCGAGGTGGGCGGCGAGGGCGGCGGTGGCCTCCGCCCTGGCGGTCCAGAAGACACCGCCCGGGACCAGCACGCGCAGCTGTGCCGTCGGCAGTGCGGCGGCGACGGCGCGTGCGATCCGGACCGGATGCAGCGGGTCGCCCCGCTGCGCGAGCACGAGCGTCGGCACGCCCACTCGGGCGAGGTCGGTGACCCGCGCGACCGGCGGCTCAGCCGTGCGGGGGAACGGCGGTGGGGTGCCCGCGAGCGCCCGGGCCCGCCGGGCGAGCAGCGTCCGCACGAGCGGCTCCCGGCGCAGCGAGGCCGGAAGTTCCTGCAGCAGCAGGGCGAGCACCGCCTCGGCGTCGTCCGCGAGCATCGCCGCGGCGAGGTGCCGCAGGCGCTGCGTGGCAGCGTCGCCGCGGGTGCGGTCCAGCGCCGCGGGCAGCACGAGCGCGACCCTGGTGAAGCGGGTGGGCTCCCGCAGGAGCAGCCGCAACAGGGCGCCCGTGCCGAGGCTCAGGCCGAGCGCGCGGCTCGCCCCGGTCGCGTCGGCCACCGCAGCGAGGTCGTCGGCGAGGTCGTCATAGGTCCACCCACCCGGCAGCGGCGCGCTCGAGCCGTGTCCGCGGAAGGTCAGCAGGACGCGCGTGCCGGGCAGGCCGGTCGCCAGCGGACGCGTCTCCGCGACGGAGCCGGCGAGGCCGTGCGCGAGGACGGTGACCGGCTCGCCCGCGCCGAGCACGACGTAGCCGACCCCGCCCGCGCGGCCGCGCCGGGAGCCGAGCCCGACGGCCGTCGTCACGCCCCGACCGCGGACACGCCGCCGTCGACCGGCACGATCGCTCCGGTCGTGGCGGGGAACCAGCGCGACATGAGGGCGAGGCACGCCCGGGCCGCCGGCTCGGTGTCACCGCTGTCCCAGCCCAGCGGCGCGCGGGTCGACCACACCTCTTCGAAGCCCTCGAACCCCGAGATGGCGCGGGCGGCCCTGGTCCGCAACGGTCCTGCGGCCACGAGGTTCACGCGCACACCGTCCGGGCCGAGCTCGCGGGCGAGATAGCGCGACGCCGACTCGAGCCCCGCCTTCGCCACCCCCATCCAGTCATACGACGGCCACGCCACCCGGGCGTCGAAGTCGAGCCCGACGATGCCGGCGCCCCGGGAGAGCGAGGGCCGCAGCGCGCGGGCGAGGGCGACGAGGCTGTAGGTCGAGACGTGCACCGCGGTCGCCACGTCCTCCCACGGAGTCGACAGGAAGCCCCCGCCGATCGCGCTCGGCGGGGCGAAGCCGATGGCGTGCAGCACCCCGTCGACCCCGTCGAGGTGCTCGGCGGTGCGGGCCGCGAGCGTCCCCAGGTCCGCCGGGTCGGTCACGTCGAGGGTGAGCACCGGCGCGGGCTCGGGCAGTCGCTCGGCGATGCGGCGCGTGATCCCGGCGGTGCGCGGCGGGCTTGTCAAGACGATGCGCGCACCTTCCTCTTGCGCGAGCCGCGCGACCGCGAAGGCGATGGAGCTCTCCGTCAACACCCCGGTGAGGACCAGGCGGGCGCCGGCGACGATGCCGCCGGTGCGCCCGGGGGCACCCTCGAGGACGGTCACAGCGGGATGTTCCCCAGCCGCCCGCGGGCTGCGGGTGCCGCGGCGAAGGCGGCGGCGAGCGCCGCCCGGGTGTCGCCGGGGGCGACGACCTCGTCGACGTATCCCTCGTCGAGCGCCCGCGCGAGACCACCGGTGGTGGCGGCGTGCGCAGCGGCGTACGACGCCTCGGCGGCCGCACGGCCGGCGGCCGGGACGGCGGCGAGCTCGCGGCGCCGGAGCACCTGGACGGCCGCGACCGGGCTCATCACGTCGACCTCCGCGCCCGGCCAGGCGAGGACGCGGGTGGCACCGAGCGCGCGGCTGTTGAGAGCGATGTAGGCGCCGCCGTAGGCCTTGCGCGTGATGACCGTGACGCGCGGGACGCTGGCCGCCGCGAAGGCGTGCAGCAGCTTGGCTCCGCGGCGCACCACGCCCTCGGCCTCCTGCCGGCCACCGGGGAGATAGCCGGGGACGTCGACGACGACGACCAACGGCACGCCGAGGCCGTCGCAGAGGCGCACGAAGCGCGCGGCCTTCTCCGACGCGCTCGCGGTGAGACAGCCGGCCAGGCGCAGCGGGTTGGTGGCGAGCACCCCGACCGTGCGCCCCTCGAGCCGGCCGAGTCCGGTCACGACATTGGGGGCCCAGCGAGGTTGCAGCGCGAGCAGCGGCCCGTCGAGCAGGGCGTCGACGAGCGGGCGCACGTCATAGGCGCGCCGCCGCGATTCCGGGAGGCAGGCTCCTGGGTCGGGGCCCCGGTGCACCGGCGCGGGGACCGTGGGTCGCGCCAGCAGCGCGACCAGGCGGCGGGTCTCGGCCAGCGCCTCGGAGTCGCTCGCCGCCGTCACATGGGCCACGCCGGAGGCGGCGACCACGCCGGGACCACCGAGGGCCTCGGCGTCGAGGTCCTCGCCGGTGACGCTGCGCACCACGTCGGGGCCGGTGACGAAGACCCGAGCCCCCGGGCCGGTGACGACGAGGTCCGTGAGCGCGGGACCATAGGCGGCGCCGCCCGCCGCGGGGCCGAGCACGAGGCTCACCTGCGGCACGGTCCCGCTCGCGCGCACCATCGCGGCGAAGATGCGGCCCATCCCGTCGAGGCTTGCGACCCCCTCCGCGAGCCGGGCGCCGCCGGACTGCCAGACCCCGACGATCGGCAGGCAGCGGGCGAGCGCGTCGTCGTAGGCCGCCGCGATGCGGTCAGCCCCGCGGCCGCCGAGGGCCCCACCCTGCACCCGGGGGTCGGTGGCGAAGACCACGGTGGGCGCGCCGTGCAGGCGCGCGAGGCCCGCTGCCACCCCACTGCCCGCACTGCCAACACTGCCCGCACCGACGGCGTCCACGTCGAGGGTGCCGGGGTCGGCGAGATCCGCCAACCGCTGCAGCGGGTCTCGCGTGTCGACATCGGGTGCGAGCGCGGTCGTCACGGGGCGGCCACGAAGGCAAGGGCGACGTCGTGCCCGCCGAAGCCGAAGCTGGTGGAGACGGCGGCGGCACCTGCGGGCAGGGATCGCGGCGTCTGCCGCACGACGTCGAGGTCGACAGCGTCGTCGGGGTCGTCGAGATTGCGCGTCCACGGGGCGGTGCGCTCGCGCAGCGCCAGCACGGTGAGAACGGCCTCCACGGCACCGGCCGCGCCGAGCAGGTGTCCGGTGCCAGCCTTGGTGGCGCTGACCGCGACCCCGTCGGCCGCCGGGCCGAGCGCGAGCCGCAGCGCCCGAGCCTCCGCGAGGTCGCCCGTCGGGGTGCTCGTCGCATGGGCGTTCACGTGCGCCACGTCGGCGGGGCCGAGGCCGCCCTCGCGCAGCGCCAGCGTGACCGCCCGCGCGGCGCCGGCCCCGGTGGGGTCGGGGGCGGCGACGTGGTGCGCGTCGCTGGTGACTCCGGCCCCAGCCAGCACCGCCAGCACGCGCGCCCCCCTGGCCCTTGCGTAGTCCGCGCGCTCGAGCACCAGCACGCCGGCGCCCTCGCCGAGGACGAAGCCGTCACGGCCCTTGTCGTAGGGCCGCGAGGCCCCCTCGGGGTCGTGCTCGCGCCGCGACAATGCCCGCATCACAGCGAATCCGGCGAGCGGCAGCGGGTGCACGGCGGCCTCGGTGCCACCGCAGACCACCACGTCGGCACGACCGAGCCGCAGCAGGTCGAGTGCCTGCGCGACGGCCTCGGCGCCGGTGGCGCACGCGCTGACCGGAGCGTGGACGCCGGCACGAGCCCCGAGCTCCAGGCCCACGGTCGCGGCCGGCCCGTTGGGCATGAGCATGGTCACCGTGGCGGCCGGGACGAGCCTGGCCCCGTCGTTTCGGAGCACCGCGTCAGCCGACAGCAGCGTCGTCACGCCGCCGATGCCGGAGCCGAGCACGACGGCGAGCCGCTCGGGCTCCACGGCGGGGCTGCCGGCGTCGGCCCACGCCTCGCGCGCGGCCACGAGGGCGAGTTGCTGACCGCGGTCCAGCCGCCGCGCCTCCACCCGTTCCAGCACGGTGGTGGGGTCCACGGCGGCGGGGGCGGCGAGCCGCACCGGCAGGTCGTCCCAGCCGGGTCCCGACAGCAGCCGCGTCCCGCTCGCACCGGCGAGCAGCGCCGCCCAGGTGCTCGGCACGTCACCCCCGAGCGGCGTGGTCGCGCCGACCCCGGTGACGACGACCTCGACGGGCTCGCTCACGCGAGCACCGAGGCGCGGGTGATGTAGGCGACGGCGTCGGCCACGGTGACGAGGCCGGCGACGTCGTCGTCGGGGATGCGCACGCCGAAGCGCTGCTCGGCGGCGACCACCACCTCGACCATGGTGAGCGAGTCGAGGTCCAGGTCGTCCGCGAAGGTCGCGTCGGGTACGACGAGGGCGACCGGCCGGCCGCTGATCTCGTGCACGATGTCGGCGAGCCCGGCGACGATCTCCGCGTCGGTCGGGGTGGTTGCGGTGGTCGGGGTCGTGGCCTGCTCCGTCATGGTTCCTCCTGGGGTCATGGGCAACGCACGACCTGTGCGGCCCAGGTGAGCCCGGCGCCGAAGGCGACGAGCAGCGCGGGGTCACCGGGGCGGACGCGACCGGCGGTGACGAGGGCGTCGAGCGCGAGCGGGACGCTCGCCGCGGAGGTGTTGCCCGAGCGGACGACGTCGTCGGCGACCACGGTCTGCGGTCCGACGCCGAGGTCGCGGGCGAGGGCGGTCACGATCCGCAGGTTGGCCTGATGGGGGATCACGGCGGCGAGGTCACGGGGGGCGATACCGGCGCGGGCGCAGGCCTCGCGAGCGACGGGGGCGATGGCGCTCGTCGCCCAGCGGAAGACCTCGGTGCCGCGCATCTGCAGGTGCCGGCCCCAGTCGGGTACGGCGATGTGCCCGCTGCCGGCACCGTCGCTGCCCCAGACGACAGGCCCGATCTCCTCCTCGACCGCGGGGCCGACGACGGCCGCGCCGGCCCCGTCGCCGAAGAGCAGGGACGTGCCGCGGTCGTCCCAGTCGAGCCAGTCGGAGAACCGGTCGGCGCCGACCACGAGGACGTGGCCGCTGCTGCCGGCCCGCACGGAGTCCGCGGCGAGGGCGAGCGCGCTGCAGAAGCCGGCGCAGGCCGCGTTGACGTCCAGCGCGCCGCCGGGAATCCCCAGCCGGGCAGCCACCTGCGGCGCCCCGGCGGGCAGGGGCGTGGGCAGCGTGCACGTGGCCAGCAGCAGCAGGTCGACGTCGGCCGGTACGACGCCCGCCGCGGCGAGTGCCTTGCCTCCCGCCTGGGCCGCGAGCTCGACGACCGACTCACCGTCGCCGGCAAGCCTTCGCTCGACGATGCCCGTGCGGGCCCGCACCCAGGCGTCGTCCACGCCCACGCGTCCAGCGAGTTCCGCGTTGCCGACGACACGGCGGGGGCGGGCGGCGCTCACCGCCAGTAGGCGGGCCCCGCTCACGCGCGGCTCCCCAGCGCCACCGCTGCTCCGGCCGCGGCCTCGGGGTCGTCCGCCGACGGCGCAGCCAGGCGATCGGGTGCGTCCAGCGCCACGACGGTCGCCCCGGGCAGGGCCCGGCGGGCGAGGCCCGCGAGCGCCCCGGCGGGAGGCAGCTCGACCACGGCTGTGACGCCGGACCGCGCGAGCGCGGCCAGCACCCGGTCGAAGCGCACCGGGGCGGCCACCTGGCGCACCAACCGGTCGAGGGCGTCCGCACCGTCGGTGACGACGGCCCCGTCGGCGCAGGACAGCAGTGGCAGCAGGGGATCCCGGGGTCGCACGGTGGCCACGGCGTCGCGCAGTGGTTGCACGGCCGACGCCATCGCCGCGGTGTGGAAGGCGCCGGCGACCGGCAGCCGGCGCACCCGGGCGCCGGCGGGGGGATTCCCGGCGAGCTCGTCGAGGGCTTCGAGTCCCCCGCCGGCCACCAGCTGACCGGGCCCGTTGTCGTTGGCGGCCTCCAACCCGAGGTTGGCGAAGGTGGCCAGGATCTCGTCGCGCTCGCCGCCGAGCACGGCTGCCATGCCGGTGGGGCGCACCCGGCAGGCCGCCCCCATGGCCGCCGCCCGGACGACGACGAGGCGGAGCACCTCCTCCTCGGGCAGGACCCCCGCCAGCGCGCACGCAGCCCACTCACCGACGCTGTGCCCGGCCAGCACGTCCGCCGCCAGGCCGCGCTGCCCGAGGGCCGCAGCCGCGACGAGGGCGCAGGCGACGGTCAGCGGCTGGGCGACCTCCGTGGCCTTGAGCTCCTCCGCCGAGGCCAGGGTGCCGGCGTGCAGCAGGTCGGTCCCGGCGGCCTCCCCCAGCGCGGCCAGATGATCGTGCACGCCGGGCAGGCCGAGCCAGGGCAGCAGCTGTCCGGGGCGTTGCGACCCCTGGCCGGGGGCGAGGACGGCAACCACGACGTCCACCGTGGAGTGCGGCGGCGCCAGCGTCAGTGCGCGCCACCTCCGAAGACCCGCCAGTAGACTCAGAGGTTGCCTACGAAGGGCGCCCCAGCCGGCCCAGCACGATCGCCACGTGCAACGTGAACGCATCGCGCGGGTCGCGCGGGTCGCGACCGGTCACCGTGTGGACGCGACTAAGCCTGTAACGTAAGGTATTCACATGCACCGGCAGGCTTCGGGCGGTCGCCTCGAGTGAGCCCCCGGCGGCGAGCAGGGTCTCCACGGTGGCCAGCAGGCCGCTGCCCGCCCCGGCCAAGGCGTCGTAGCACTCCTCCACGAGTTGCGCTCGGGCGAGCGGATCTCCGGCCAGCGCCCGCTCCGGCAGCAGGGCCTCGGCCGCGACGATGCCCGGGTGGCGGGGCGCCGCGCGCAGCACCCCCAGTCCGGCGGCAGCGGCCCGCGCCGAGGCGGCCGCCACCCCGAGCGTGGTGGCGGGCGGCCCGAGCACGGCGCCGCGGGCACCCGCGAGCAGCCCGTCCAGCGTGGTCGGATCTGCCGTTGCCGGCAGCACCACGAACACGGCCTCTCCCTGCGCGGCCGCCAGCACGGGCAGACCCAGGCGGCGGGCCGCGCGCAGGACCTCGTCGACCGCGGCATCGAGGTCGGCTCCGGCCGGGGTGACGGCGAGGACCTGCACCGCCACCCCGCCCGGCCATCCCAGCGCGCTCGCCCGGGCGAGGACGACGCGCTCGTCGTCCCCCGCGAGCAGGGCTTCCGCGACCTGCGCCTGCAGCCGCGCGTCCCACGCCCCCCGCTGCTCGGCCGCGCGGGCATAGACGCGGGCCACGGAGAAGGCGACTTCCCGGCCGTAACGCTCGACCGCGCCGCGCAGCGCCGGCTCCGAGGCTGTGGAGGCGAGCTCCGGAACCGCCTCCTCCACGACGTCGACGACGACGCGCACCAGCTCGACCGTCTGCTCCAGGCTGACCGATCGGGTCACCGACCGCGGCACGGAGGCGAAGGCGTTGTCAGGGGAGGCCGGCGCGGACGCCGCGTCGCGCAACCAGCGGGCGAAGGCCTCCACGCCGCCCTGCACCACCACGCCGACCCACGCCCGCACGTCGGCGTCGAGCGCAGCCCACCAGGGCAGCGCCTCCAGCCGCGCGACCGACCGTCGGACGAGCAGGTCGGTGGCGCCCGAGACGCTGCTCGCGAAGGCCGCGGTCCGGCCGGCCTGCTCCGCCGTACGCCTCGGCTGCGCCCCTGCCACGGGGGCCATCCTCCGCCCGTGGGGGCTTCCTGCGAGGATCGGGGCATGACGCAGGCGACGGGGCACGGGGTCAAGCAGCGCGACGTCATCCGGATGACACCGGAGGAAGTGGACGACTTCCTCGCCGGCCGCAACTCGATGAGCATGTGCACGCTGCGCGCCGACGGCTCGATCCACGCGGTGGGGATGTGGTACGGCTTCCTCGAGGGCGCGGTGGCGGTAGAGACCAAGGCGAAGTCGCAGAAGGTCACCAACCTGCGCCGCGACCCGCGGATGACGTGCCTCGTCGAGACCGGGGAGTACTACGAAGAGCTGCGCGGCGTGGAGCTCGTCGGGCGAGCCGAGATCGTGGTGGAACCCGACCGGGTGCTGGAGCTCGGCAAGAGCGTCTTCGACCGCTACGTCGCGCCCTACTCCGAGGCGATGCTCCCGGCGGTGGAGCTCATGCTCAACAAGCGGGTCGTCGTCAAGCTGCACCTTGACCGCGTGACCTCCTGGGACCACGGCAAGCTCGGGCTGCCCAGCACCCGCCCGCCGGCGGCCTGAGCGGCCGGACGTCAGGCCGGCGTGCCCGCCAGCGCGCGGACGACCGCGCTCTCGCTGGGGCGGCCGAGCTGCGCCGACATCCAGACGCTCGTCGCCACCAGCGCCGGCAGGTCGACGCCGGTGGCGATGCCCAGGCCGTGCAGCGTCCACAGCAGGTCCTCGGTGGCGAGGTTGCCGGTCGCGCTCTCGGCGTAGGGACAGCCGCCGAGACCGCCCGCGGAGGAGTCCACGGTCGTCACACCGTGCTGCAGCGCCAGCAGCGTGTTGGCGAGCGCCTGGCCGTAGGTGTCATGGAAGTGCACGGCGAGTGCGGATGTCGGGACGTCCCTGCTGTCGAGCTCGTCGAGCAGGCGCGAGACCTGCCCTGGCGCCGCGGCGCCGGTGGTGTCGCCGAGGCTGATCTCGGTGCACCCGAGCTCGAGCAGCCGGGCGACGACGTCGGCCACCTGGGTCGCGGCGACCGGCCCTTCCCACGGATCGACGAAGCACATGGAGACGTAGCCGCGGACCGCGAGTCCCGCCGCGCGCGCCGGCTCGACGACGCCACCGAGCATGGTGAGCGAGTCGGCGAGACCACGGTTGAGGTTGCGCCGCGCGAACGTCTCCGTCGCGCTCGCCGGGACGGCGACTTCGGTGACGCCGCAAGCCATCGCGCGGTCCAGCCCGCGCGCGTTGGGCACGAGCACGGGGTGGCGTACGCCGCCGAGCTCACCGGTCAGCGCGGCGAGCAGCTCGTCCGCGTCGCCGAGCTGCGGCACCCACGCGGCCGGCACGAAGCTTGTCACCTCGACGGCGGGCAGTCCGGCGGCGACGAGACGGCGCACGAACTCCGCCTTCGTCGCCACGGGTACGACGGTGGACTCGTTCTGCAGCCCGTCGCGGGGGCCGACCTCGTAGACGGTCACGCTGGCGGGCAGGCCCGCGAGCGGCTCGCGGGCCGGCTGGCTGATGCTCACGGCGTCTCCCTCTCCAGGTGGTCCACTCTGGCCAGCACGTCGCCGAGCCGGACGGAGTCACCCACGGCCACAGCGAGATCCGAGAGCACCCCGTCGAAGGGTGCAACCAGCGCATGCTCCATCTTCATCGCCTCCACGACGACGACCTGCTGACCGGCGGTGACGCCGTCGCCGGCGCGCGCGCCGACCGCGACCACGGTGCCCGGCATGGGGCTGCGGAGCGCGCCGTCGCCCGCGGCCGCCTCGGCGCCGGCAGCGGCGGCGGGGGAGACCTCGATGACCCGCCAGGCGCCACCGTCGACGCCGAGCCAGACCGCCTCGCCATCGGAGGCGACGGCCCAGCGCCGGGCCACGCCGTCGACCGTGACGAGCAGGTCCTTGCCCTCGCGGCGCGCGCTGGCAGTGCGCGGTGGGTCGTCGGAGACGGTGACCTCGAGGGGCCAGGAAGCCTCGCCCGCGGCTGGCCTTGGGCCCCGGTGGACGCGCACCGCGACGGGCGGGCCGCCGCCCGTCCCGAGGAGCAGCGGCCGGGCGGCGTACCCCCCCGGGCGCCAGCCGTCCTGGCAGTCCCAGGGGTCCTGCGGCGCCGCTCCACCGGCGGCCCCGCCGGCGGCCGAGGGGAGCAGCGCCAGCGCCGCGGCGACGAGCAGGTCCACGGGTGCGCGGTCGGTGACGAGCGTGGCGAGCGAGCGCTCGATGAGGCCGGTGTCCAGCCGCCCGGCGCGCACGTCGGGGTCCTCGAGCAGGGCGAGGAGGAAGGACACGTTGGTCGTCAGGCCCAGCACGGTGGTCTCCGCGAGCGCGCGCTCGAGCCGGGCCAGCGCGGTCGCGCGATCGGGGCCGTGCGCGACGACCTTGGCGAGCATGGGGTCGTAGTCGCTGCCGACGACGCTGCCCGCGCGGATGCCGCCGTCGACGCGGACACCGCGCCCGCCGGGCTCCCGCAACGACAGCACGGTGCCGCCGGTCGGCAGGAAGCCGGCCGCGGGGTCCTCGGCGTAGACGCGGGCCTCGACGGCGTGGCCGCGCAGCGTGACCTCCTCCTGCGTCAGCCCCAGCGCCAGGCCGGCACCGACCCGCAGCTGCAGCTCGACCAGGTCGAGGCCCGTGATCAGCTCGGTCACCGGGTGCTCGACCTGCAGCCGGGTGTTCATCTCGAGGAAGGCGAAGTCGGCCGGGTCGGCCGCGGGGACGACGAATTCCACCGTGCCGGCCCCGACGTAGCCGACCGCGCGCGCCACGGCGACCGCCGAGCGCCCCATGGCCATGCGGATCTCCTCGTCGAGACCGACGCTGGGCGCTTCCTCGATCACCTTCTGGTGGCGGCGCTGGAGGCTGCACTCGCGGTCGCCGAGGTGCAGGACGGTGCCGTGGGTGTCGCCGAAGACCTGGACCTCCACGTGTCGTGGCGTCGTCACGAAACGCTCGACCAGCAGGGCGTCGTCTCCGAAGGACGACAGCGCCTCCCGCCGCGCCGAGGCGATCGCGGCGAGGAGCTCACCTTCGGCGACCACGAGTCGCATCCCCTTGCCGCCGCCGCCCGCGGCCGGCTTGAGCAGCACCGGCAGGCCGACGCCGCGGGCGGCGTCCGCGACGGCCGCGTCGTCCATGCCGGTCCCGTCGACGCCGGGCACGACCGCGACCCCCGCGGCGACCGCGGCCCGCTTGGCGCTCGCCTTGTTGCCCATCATCTCCAGGGCCTCGACCGATGGCCCGAGGAAGACCACCCCGGCGTCGGCGCAGGCGGCGGCGAAGCCGGCGTTCTCGGCGAGGAACCCGTAGCCGGGGTGGATCGCCTGCGCGCCGACCCGCGCGGCGGCCGCCAGCACGGCCGCGCCGTCGAGGTAGCTGGCGGACGCCGCGGCCGGGCCGATGCGCACGGCGACGTCCGCATCGGCGACGTGGCGTGCGCCCGCGTCGGCGTCGGAGAAGACGGCGGCGCCGCGGATGCCGAGGCGGCGCAGCGTGGACAGCACGCGTACGGCGATCTCGCCGCGGTTGGCGACGAGGACGGTGTTGAACAGCGGCGCGCGCCCGGTGTCGGTCGGCACGCCCGTCACATCCGGAAGACGCCGTAGCGCACCGGCTCCAGCGGCGCGTTCGCCGCTGCCGAGAGGGCAAGCCCGACGATCCGGCGCGTGTCGAGCGGGTCGATGACGCCGTCGTCCCAGAGGCGCGCGGTGGAGTAGTACGGGCTGCCCTGCGTCTCGTACTGCTCGCGCAGCCCGACGCCGTACGCGACCTCTTCTTCGGTCGTCCAGGTGCGTCCGGCCGCGGCGAGCTGGTCGCGCCGCACCGTCGCGAGCACCGTCGCTGCCTGGTCGCCGCCCATGACCGAGATGCGGGCGTTGGGCCACATCCAGAGGAAGCGCGGGGAGTAGGCCCGGCCGCACATGGCGTAGTTGCCGGCACCGAAGGAACCGCCGATCACGACGGTCAGCTTGGGCACCCGGGCGCAGGCCACGGCGGTGACCATCTTCGCACCGTCCTTGGCGATGCCACCCGCCTCGTAGTCGCGCCCGACCATGAAACCCGTGATGTTCTGCAGGAACAGCAGGGGAATCCGGCGCTGGTCGCACAGCTCGACGAAGTGCGCGCCCTTGAGGGCGGAGGCGGAGAAGAGCACACCGTTGTTGGCGACGATCCCGACGGGGTGCCCCCAGATGTGAGCCGTCGCGCAGACCAGGGTGGTGCCGTACTCGCTCTTGAACTCCTCGAAGCGGCTGCCGTCGACGATCCGGCGGAGCACCTCGCGGACGTCGTACGGCGTGCGGCTGTCGACGGGTACGACGTCGTAGAGCGTGCCGGGGTCGACCGCCGGCTCCTCGACCGGCAGCACCTCCCACGGCTGCGGTTGCCGAGGCGCCAGCCGGGCCACGATGCCCCGCACGATCCGCAGCGCGTGCGCGTCGTCGTCGGCGAGGTGGTCCACCACCCCGGAGGTGCGGGCGTGCAGGAGCCCGCCGCCGAGCTCCTCGGCGGTCACCACCTCGCCGGTCGCCGCCTGCACCAGCGGCGGCCCGCCGAGGAAGATCGTGCCCTCGTCGCGCACGATGACGGACTCGTCGGCCATGGCCGGCACGTAGGCCCCACCGGCCGTGCACGAGCCCATCACCGCGGCCACCTGGGCGATGCCGCGCGCCGACATCGTCGCCTGGTTGTAGAAGATCCGGCCGAAGTGCTCTCGGTCGGGGAAGACCTCGTCCTGGCGCGGCAGGAAGGCGCCGCCGCTGTCGACGAGGTAGACGCAGGGCAGCTGGTTCGTCAGGGCGACCTCCTGCGCCCGCAGGTGCTTCTTCACCGTCATCGGGTAGTAGGTGCCGCCCTTGACGGTGGCGTCGTTGGCGACGACGACGACCTCGCGACCGCTGACCCGGCCGACCCCCGTGATGAGCCCCGCACTCGGGGCATCGCCGGCATAGAGGTTGTGGGCCGCGAGGGCACCAATCTCGAGGAAGGGCGAGCCGGGATCCAGCAAGGCGTCGACCCGGTCGCGGGGCAGCATCTTGCCGCGAGCGACGTGTCGCTCCCGGGCGGCGGGCGGCCCCCCGGCGGCCGCGGTCGCGAGGTGGGCGCGCAGCTCGGCGACGAGCGCCTCGTGGGCGGCGCGGTGACTCCCCGGCGCCGGGCCCCCCGGCGGCCCACCTGCCGCGGACACCGCGGACACCGCGGACAGCGCGGACACGTCAGCCGGCGCGGACACCGCGGGCACCTCGGCCGGCGCCGTCACAGGCCGAGGTCGCGGGCGATGAGCAGGCGCTGGACCTCGCTGGTGCCCTCGCCGATCTCGAGGATCTTCGCGTCGCGCCAGTGCCTTGCGACGGGGAAGTCGTTGATGAAGCCGTAACCACCGAAGACCTGGGTGGCGTCCCGCGCGTTGTCGACCGCCGTCGTCGACGAGACGAGCTTGGCGATGGCCGCCTCCCGCTTGAAGGGCTTGCCGGCGAGCAGCAGGCGCGCGGCGTGGTGCCAGGTGACGCGGGCGACGTGGGTGCGGGCCTCCATGTCGGCGATGCGGAAGGCCACCGCCTGGTGCCGCCCGATCGTCACCCCGAAGGCCTCCCGCTCGCGGGCGTAGCGCACCGCCTCGTCGACGCACCCCTGCGCCAGCCCGACGGCCAGCGCGGAGATGGCGATGCGGCCCTCGTCGAGGATCGACAGGAAGTCGGCGTATCCCCGGCCCCGCCGCCCGAGCACGTTGTCCGCCGGCACGACGACGTCGGCGTAGGAGATGCCATGCGTGTCGGACGCGTGCCAGCCGACCTTGTCATAGGGGCGCTCCACGGTCAGCCCGGGGCGCGGCACTCCCACGAGCAGCGAGGAGAGCTCGGGCCGCCCCGTCTCGGAGCGGCCGGTCACGCAGAGCGTGGTGATCAGCTCGGTGAGATCGGTCCCCGAGTTGGTGATGAAAGCTTTGCTGCCGTTGACATGCCAGCCGTCGGCGGCCAGCTGCGCGGTGGTGCGGGCCGAGCCGGCGTCGCTGCCCCCACCCGGCTCGGTCAGCCCGAAGGCGCCGAGCGCCTGCCCCGAGGCGAGGCGGGGGAGCCACTGCAGCTTCTGCTCCTCGGTGCCCGCGCGCCAGATGGGCATGGCGCCCAGGCCGACCGCTGCCTCCAGGGTGATCGCGGTGCTGGAGTCCACCCGGGCCAGCTCCTCGATCGCCAGGCAGAGCGCGAGATAGTCGCCGCCACTGCCGCCGTACTTCTCCGGGAAGGGCAGCCCGAAGAGGCCGAGCTCGGCCATCCCCGCCACGAGGTCGTAGGGGAAGGTCCGCTCGCGGTCGTGCACGGCCGCCGAGGGCGCGACGACCTCTCGGGCGAACTCGGCCACGGTCTTCTGCAGCTGAACATGTTCCTCAGGCAGGAAGAGGTCTGTCACGGCTGCTCCGTCTCCGTTAGTGATCGCTAACACGCAGGTTAGCGAACGTTCACGCACCTGTCGAGTCCCGGGTTAGCATCGAGTCCGTGGGAAGGACAGGCGCAGCCGAGGCCCTGCCGAGACGCGAGCAGCTGCTCGCGGCCGCGGCCCGGTTGATGGCGGAGCGCGGCTATCACGGCGTGGGCATCGACGACCTGGGCGCCGCGACGGGCACCTCCGGCCCGGCGCTCTACCGGCACTTCGCCAGCAAGTCAGCCGTCCTCGGTGCGCTGCTCGTGGGCATCAGCGAGCGGTTGCTCGCGGAGGGACTGCGCCGCCAGGGCGCCGCCGACGGGCCCGCCGACGCGCTCGAGGCCTTGGTGCAGTGGCACGTGGAGTTCGCGACGACCCAGCCCGACCTCATCCGCGTGCAGGACCGGGACTTCGCGAGCATGGCTGTCGCCGACCAGCGCCAGGTACGACGCTTGCAGCGGCGCTACGTCGAGCTGTGGGTGGATCAGCTGCGGGCGCTCGCGCCGCGGCTGCCGGAGGAGGACGCGCGCACAGCGGTGCACGCGGTTTTCGGCTTGCTCAACTCGACGCCCTACAGCGGGCGGCGGCTGCACGCACCGGAGACGGCACTCCTGCTACGGCGACTCGGGTCCGCCGCCCTGGGAGACCTCGTTCGGGCCCCTGCATCGGCGGGGTCGGCGTAGCGTCACCGTGCTGCCCCCCTTCGTCGAGGAGCTGGTCGTGACCGTCGTCAGCCCCCCCCTGGACGCGGTGGTGTCGGAAGCCTTCGAGCGACGCGTG
>JAABUT010001877.1_pt1 | contig 22091 bp, 22 predicted proteins | sample 5559281 | NCBI WGS metagenome assembly JAABUT01 (sample SAMN10711880, study PRJNA513359) | rock metagenome | isolation source: Antarctica rocks | place: Antarctica: Victoria Land, Ricker Hills nord | collected 2016-01-04
CGGCCACGGCGAGATAGGCTGGACGGCGCAGCCACTCCGCGCGGGAGGCGGCTCGACAGCATGCCGGTGGGTCGCGACCATCCAGCGTCATAGGAATAACGATGCGCATTCTGAGTTGGAACCTGCTGCGACGGGGTGGCGCCGGCGTGGACGACATCCGTTGCCTGGTTGAGGCGCACCGTCCTGACCTCGTGTTGCTGCAAGAAGCCACGGCCGGCATCGATGCATTGCCGAACACGCTCGGCGGCAGCTACGCCCGCCGAGAGATGGAGCGACGCAATCACGGTCCCGCCGCCTGGAGCCTGCGTCCGTTTACCGTGACGACGGTTGCGCTGCCTCTTGCCACGCGCCTCGACCTGCCGGCCCCGGTGCGGCGGCGTGTGACGCGCCGCGTTGCCCTGATCGTCCAGTGGGATGGTATCCAGATTGCGAACGTGCACCTGGATCACGGCCAGTTCGCCAACCGGCGTCAGTTGCGGCATCTGCTTGACCATCACCCACGGCTCGATGCGGTGATCGGCGATTACAACGTATTGGGCACGACGAGCCTGCCCGGCTTCGCCGACGTCGGCCCTCGTTGCGCAACGCACCGGGCGAAAGGGCTGGTGCCGCTCCGGCTCGACCGGTGCCTCGTGCGCGGTCTGCAGGGCGTGAACGCGGTCGCGCTTGCCTACGGCGCGTCCGATCATCGGCCCATCCTCGTCGATCTCGTGCCGAACGCGGGCCGGTTGGGCAAGCCCGAGATTACCAGCGCTCGAACAAGGGCCGGAGCGGGGTCGCGCCAGGCACCGACCGTCCAGGCCATCTGCATGGGCAGCTCATGGCGTTCGCGCCTGATGCTGGGACACCTTCTGGCCTAAATGGCGGCACTGGATAACGAGGCGTTTCTGGCCGACGGCGCCCGGCGGATTGCCCACATCATTCCAAAACACTGCGATCGTTGCAGGCAATGGCGCCGTGCGCCATAGACTCCCCTGCGCGATCGCGCATCATAAACTTCCCTGGGCAATACGGATGGAGACCGAGGCTGGAAAGGTTCGAGGCGCCGCCAGAAGCGATGCGGTCCTCAGCATCGCTTTGCATGATTATGCGAACAGAGATCGTGAGCACGTCGAGCCGGATGGCGGAGGTCGGCCCGGCATGGGACGCGCTGTGGAAGCGCGGTGGCGAGAATGTCTTCCAGAGCCATGGTTGGATCGGCGCCTGGTGGAATTCCAAGCCGATCGACGACCTGACGCGACTATGCGTGGGGCTGTGTTGGGTAGAGGACGATCTGGTTGCCGTGATGCCGTTCACGACGCGCCGGCATCGCGGCATCCGCGTGCTCGAATGGGCGGCAAAGGACTGCTGCGACTATTGCGACGCGCTCGTCGACCCTGATTTCACGGAAAGCTTGCGCGCACTGGAACAGGTTTGGGCTGCGGTGGCGGCCTCCGGCGGCTTCGACCTTGCCTATCTGAGCCACGTGCGCCCCGATGCTGCCGTGCGCAACCTGCTCGATGGGCAGCGGAAACGGGTGACGTTCAGGCCGGGTCACCGGTCGGCCAGGAGTCTACAGGTCCGGAACGACGGACTTGATGGAGCCTCCTGGTTCCGTGGCCTCGACACCAAGGCTCGGGACGGCCACGCGCGTGCAATGCGCATCGTCGGCGAAACCGGACCGGTTGCCGTGAGGGTGTCCGAGCCTGGAAACGCCACCGACGCGGTGCTGGAGCGCATGATCGTGCTCAAGCAGCAGTGGCTGGCGAATACGGGCCAAAGCAGCACGATTTTAGACCGCAATGCCCTGACCTTGCGTGCCCTGGTCAAGGAGCTTGTGCGCCAGCAAGCGCTTCAAGTCTTCAGTATACATTGTGGCGACCGGCTGGTGGCGGCCCTGCTCAACATCGCGGCTGGCACGCGCGCGCAGGCATTCTTTGTTGCCCATGATCCGCAGTTCGATCACGCCTCGCCGGAAACGCTCGTGCTGGTCGAATACGTGGTCAAGGCGTTCGACATGGGAATTATGGAGGTCGACCTCCTCTGCGTCGAGGAAGAGCACAAGTTTACCTTCGCCAACGCGCGGGTTTACCTGGCCTCGTATGTGGGAGCCAGGACCCTCATTGGAAAGCTCGCACTTTCGATCAGTGAGCGGCTTGACCGCAGGCGCGGGTGAGTGGGCTTTGCGGGGCAAATACCGATCATACTCGCCGGCCTCATTCCCCACGAGGCGCGTGCTAGCCCACCCCGATCCCGGCCAGTCCCGGCGCTGCATGGTCTGTGCTGGCGCAATGTCCGTGGCTATGGTCGGCCAGGGTCTCCAGGATGCGGCACTCGCCCGCGACGCCGCCGCTGCAGGCATCCTTCATGCGCGCCAGCTCGATCCGCAGGGCGTCCAGCCGGCGCAGCTTGTCCTCGACCAGCGCCAACTGCTCGCTGGCAAGCGCGTGCGCCTCCTCGCATCGGCGGTCCGGCCGGTCGGACAAGGCGAGCAGCGCGCGGACCGCATCCAATGGAAAACCAAGCTCGCGGGCGTGGCGGATGAAGTTCAAACGCGCAAGGTGCTGCCCTCCATATACACGGTGCCCGCCTGCGGTGCGCGCGGCTGGCGGCAACAGGCCGACCTCCTCGTACCAGCGGATCGTCTGCACCTTGCAATGGGTGCGGCGGCCCAAGTCGCCGATGCTTAGGGACAGTGGGGTCATGCGCGGATCATAGCATAGGAGGGCTTGAACCTCTAGTCGCTGTAGGTCCCATACCTACGATGAGCAACTGGAGACGGCCATGCTGGACCAAGCAGCCAACGCGGCAGACGGCGGCGACGCACCCGGCGAGGCGCTGGCCTGGCGGGTGGAGGGCATGGACTGCGCCTCCTGCGTCGCGAAGGTGCGGACGGCGGTCGAGCGCCTGCCGGGCGTCTTCGGCGTCGAGGTGAACCTGATGGCCGAGCGGCTGACCCTGCGCCGCTCGGCGGGTGGCGCCGCCCCGGCCGCGGTCGAGCGCCAGATTGGCGCCCTGGGCTACCGCCCCACCCGGCTCGCAGCCGCGACTGCCATGCCGCATGGGCGGGATCACGACGATAACGGTCATCACGGCCACGACCATGCCGGCCTCATGCACGCGCATAGCGGGGCAGCTGAGGCCGATAACCGGGCCGGCGCCGCCTGGTGGCGCACCGGCAAGGCCCGTCTTGTAGCCCTGTTGGGCGGCCTGATCTTTGCGGCCTGGGCGGCTTCGCTCCTGTTCCCCTACGCGGCGTATTGGATCTATCTCACGGCTACGCTGGCCGCGGTGTTCCCGTTCGGCCGGCGCGCCCTGGCATTAGGGCGCGCCGGAACGCCGTTCAGCATTGAGACCTTGATGTGCGCGGCAGCCCTGGGCGCGGTCGTCCTGGGGGCGGCCGAAGAAGCCGCCGTCGTCGTGCTGCTGTTCGCAGTGGGCGAGCTGATGGAGAACGTGGCCGCCGGGCAGGCCCGCGCCGGCATCCAGGCACTCGCGTCGCTGATCCCGCGCACGGCCCGGCGAGAGGACGCGGGTGGTCGGATCGAGGATGTCCCGGCCGCATCGCTGCGCGTCGGCGATCGGGTGCAGGTCCGGCCGGGCGACCGCCTGCCCTGCGATGGCGAGGTCGTGGAGGGCCGCTCGGCCTTGGACGAGAGCCCCGTCACCGGTGAAAGCATGCCGGTCGCACGCGGCCCCGGCGAGCCGGTGATCGCGGGATCGATCAACGCCGATGGCGTGTTGCGGGTGCGGGTGACCCGGGCGGCTGCCGACAACACGGTGGCGCGCATCGTGCGCTTGGTGGAGGAGGCCTCGGCCTCACGCGCGCCGACGCACCGCTTCGTCGAGCGGTTCGCGCGCTGGTGGACGCCGGGCGCCATGGGAATGGCTTTGCTGGTGATGCTGGCGCCGCCGCTGTTGCTGGGTGGCGACTGGTGGACTTGGACCTATCGCGGCCTGGCGCTGCTGCTGATCGCCTGTCCCTGTGCGCTGGTGATCTCGGTGCCGGCCGCGATTGCTTCCGGCCTGTCCGCGGGCGCGCGGCGCGGGCTGCTGGTGAAGGGCGGCGCGGCGCTGGAGGCGATCGGTGCCGCGCGGACCGTGGCGTTCGACAAGACCGGCACGCTGACCGAGGGCAGGCCGCGTATGACCGACGTCATTCCGCTGCGGGAGGGGACGGACGAACGTCGCGTGCTGGCCTACGCCGCGTCCGTGGAGGAAGGCTCGGCGCATCCCCTGGCGCGGGCCATCGTCGCGGCGGCGAAGGAGAGGGCCGTGGCGGTGCCGCCGGCTGCGAATGCGCGCGCCGTGCCGGGCCGCGCCGTGGAGGCCACGGTGGGCGGGCGCCGGGTTGCGGTGGGCAGCCCGCGCCATGCGGCCGAGGCGGGCCCGGGCCTGGACACGGCGGCGCTGGCGCGTGCGGAGACGCTGGAGGCCGAGGGCAAGACCGTGGTGGTCGTGCTGCTGAACGGCGAGCCGTATGGCCTGATCGCCATGCGCGACGAGCCGCGGGCCGACGCTGCGGCGGGCGTCGCGGCGCTCCGGGGTTTGGGCGTGCGCGCCGTCATGCTGACTGGCGACAACGAGCGGACCGGGCGGGCCATCGCCGGCAAACTGGGGCTGGACGTGCGCGCCAGCCTGCTGCCAGAGGACAAGCTGCGCGAGATTGCGGCGCTGAAGGCCCAGGGTCCGGTAGTCATGGTGGGCGACGGCATCAACGACGCCCCGGCGCTGGCGGCTGCCTCGGTCGGCGTCGCCATGGGCGGCGGCACCGACGTGGCGCTGGAGACCGCGGATGCCGCCCTGATGGGCGAGCGGGTTACGGGTGTCGCCGAACTTGTGGCGCTGTCGCGGGCGACGCATGCCAACATCCGGCAGAACGTCGGCGTGGCCGTGGGGCTGAAGGCGGTGTTCCTGGTGACGACGCTTGCGGGAATCACCGGGCTGTGGCCGGCGATCCTGGCGGACACGTGGGCGACTGTGCTGGTGACGCTGAACGCCCTGCGTCTCCTACGTTGGCGCTTCACTCCGTATGTGGACCCGTTGAGATCCGGTCACCGTGGCTATGGCGCCGGCCACAAGCCCGAGCGGAAGGCCAAGCAAGGCTGCGTGGTCGTGCTGCCGCCTGGCCGCTAATTGCGGGAAGCCGTTTGGCGCGCCTTCTTCTCGTGCGCTTCGGGTTCGGGCGTCATTTTCAGCACGACCTGGAGGAGGGCAGCCCGGGAGGAGACGTCCAGCCGCCGGTAGGCCCGCAGCAACGCCTCCTCGTCCCCGGCCAGCAGGCCGAGGTTGCCCTGCTCCTCTTCGAGATACTCGGCCGGGACCGGCGTGTCGGGATCCAGGCCCACGAGGTAGGAAACCGATGTGGCCAAAGCCTCCGCCAATTTGACCAGGCGTTGGCCGCGCGGTGATGGCCGGACGCCGTCCAGCAGCTTGCGGATGAAATCGGCGGGAAGCCCGACAGACCGAGCCGCGTCCTCAGCCGAAAGGCCGAGGCGGTCGAGCCTTCCCTGGACTCTGTCCGCAAGCTCCACGACGCTGTTCGACTCCATGTATTCCTCCGTCTTCGCCTAAGAACTACGTCGCCCAGCCGAGAACCGGACATCGTGACCGCCGGGTGCGGCTGGACCGCAAGGCCACGCACATTTCTTTGCTGGTGTCCGGGGCGCACTGCTGCGGGCAGAAGGTGCGATGGGCGGTGAAGAGCATGTGGAGCAGCAACGTAGCTCTGCGCGGATCAACGCTTGGTGTTTGGCGGTGGTGGCTGGCATGGCAGATGCCATACTTCCCGTATCTCAAATGAAGCGTTGCGCTTGCAGCGACGAAAGGTATCCATGCCTCCTACCACGCAACAGCTAAAGGCCGACATCGACTCCGGCAAGACTGGCGACAAGGTCGTCGAAGGATTCGACCTTGGCTTGTCCACATTGGGCACGGACGACGAGGCGGCTGGCTCGCCCAACACGCCGGAGCAGGTGGCCATGGCGCGTGCCTTGGAAAAGCGCGACGCGCCCAAGCCTCCTGCGGAGCAATCAGCGAACGTGTCCACGCTGGGCATGCCTGCACTTTGGATCATCGCCGGGGTGTTCGCAGCCGTGCTCGCGGTGCTGGCCCTGGTGATCCTGAATGGCCGGGGCTGAGCGGCACGGACCTTAGTTCCAGCCACCCTGCGTTATACCGGCAGCGGCGGATTGGGGTGAGTCACGGCCAGTGCCGCCGAATGACCGGCATGGAGCAAGCTAATGGCAGACCAGTTCCCGATAGGCTTGGCGGGCCGCACCTTCGCCGCGCACCAAGCGAAGGGGCGAGTGGCTACGGTCGGCATCGAGGCGGGCTCGCTTTGATGCACGTCCTCGCTGGCCACGATGCCAGGGGTCAAGCCGCCGTCCGGACAGCCCGAACACTACGTGAGACATCAAGTCCAATGAGGAAGGATTGGCGATGCGGATCAGCACCGTGCCGCCAATCCTTCCGGAGTATCCAGTAACGTTGGCTACTACCTCCTGCCGATCACGAAGCCTGCTGCGGCGGCAATCAACAGAGTCGTCAGCGGCTTGGCGCGCGCGAGCCTGGAAAGGCGATCGGTAGCCTCGGCCATTGGGTCGAGTACTGCGCCATACCGGCTTTCAACGCTTGCCGCAGCTTGGTCCAGGTTGCTCTCCACCGCCGTCCGGGCTGCATCGGCGGCAATTTCGCCAAGCTTATCCTTCATGCTGTCGGTGACGCGGCCAGCGGCGCCCTTATAATTTCGATCCATCAGTAACGTGCCTTTCCATGTCCGCTCGGCGCGGGAACTTACCCAGTGTGAGACGCTTACCGAGCAGGCCGGTTCCATCTCGGTTGCCAGATCAGTGGCGCCAAAGCAGCGTAACCGTGGCCGATTGTGGATCGGCGCCCTTACATCGGCGCCGCTGGCTTCCTGCAGCAAGCCAACCAGGCCGCCGGCATAAAAGGCTGCTGCACGACGCCGGCTACCAACCTGCCCCAACTAAAAGGAGCTTTTGCCGATGACTCAGGACACCTCACTGCTTCCAGGCCGCCTGTTGCGCAGGCCCGGGCCGCCGAAGCCGGTCGAGGGCTTTGGCGGCGTGCAGATCGACGACCCGCGTCTCGCAGAGGTGCTGTCCCCAGACGCGGCGCTGCTGTGCCTATATGAGGGGACTTTGCACGGCGAGGGCACGATCTGGGACCCTGCCCATGACCGCCTTATCTGGTCGGACGTCCCGAACCGCCGGCTGCTCGCGTGGCTTCCCGACGGGCACGTGGCGTCGTCATCGACGGGACCTATTTCATGAACGGCAACGCGCTGGACGCCGAAGGACGGCTTGTGCATTGCGAGCACGGGCGCCGCTGCATCAGCCGCTCCGACGACAGCGGCGGCGCGGAGCCGATCATCACACACTACGAGGGCAAGCGCCTGAACTCGCCAAATGACATCACCGTTGCGGCCGACGGTGCCATTTGGTTCACCGACCCGACATTCGGGCTATTGATGCCGAGCCAGGGCAGCCTTGCAGAGCCGGAACTCGATCACCGCAGCGTCTACCGCCTCGACCCGCGAGACGGCGGGTTGCGCCGCATGGCCGATTTTGAGCAGCCAAACGGTCTGTTCTTTTCGCCCGACGGCCGCACGCTTTACGTCTCCGATACCGCGCTTTCGTTGAACGAAATCCCAGGCGGGTATACGGGCACCACTCACAAGATCGAGGCATTTGACGTAGCCGACGACAGCAGCCTCTCCAACCGCCGCTTCTTTTGCCACACCGATCATGGATACCCGGACGGCTTCATTGTCGACGCGCGCGGCTGGGTTTGGACGACATCGGGCGACGGGATCCACGTCTTCGCGTCGGATCGGACGCGGCTCGGTTTCTTTCCGACCCCCGAGACGTGCTCGAACTGTGCACTTGGCGGCCCCGGTATGACGCGCCTGTTCATCGCCGCCAAAAAATACCTGTTAGCGGTCGACCTTATCGGCTAAGTTTTGGTGCTCTTCCGTAATGACAGGCAGCGGAAGAACGATGGCCACTTTCGGCATGTCAGAAGTTCGTCATTCGGCTGCCTTCCGCGCCGTGCCTATGGCGGCGTTGACCCGCGGCATGACCTGTTCCGCCATCAAGACCTTCGAGCGGCGCGCCAGCGCGGGGTCGGCCCAGTCATGGCCGGCATAGAGCAGCGTTCCGAAATCGCCGATCTCGTCATGGAAGGCGAGAAGCTGATCGGCGACCTTGTCGGGAGTCCCATGGAGAATCAGGCGGTCGCACACGTCGTCCAGCGTTACCGCGTCGTCGGACATGCTGCGGTCGTGCTTGAATAGCTCGGCTCGTCCGGCGCGCTTCATCTTCGTCAGCAGTTGGCTGTAGTAGAAACGATAGGGGCTATCGGGGTCGGTCGCGTAGCGCCGGGCGGTGGCCGCGTCATCGGCGACGAAGATGCTTTTGGCCACGCGCCAGTTGGCCGGGTCGGCCGGACGCCCGGCGCGCTCGCAGCCCTCGACGTATTTCGGCCAGTGCGTCTTCGCCCATTGCGGCATGAGGAAGTTGGCGGTGATCGGCTCCCAACCGCGCGCCGCCGCCTCGGTGATGCCCTTCGAGTAGGGGGCAACCACGGTGACGATGATCGGCGGATGCGGGGCCTGCAGCGGCTTCGGGATGATGCCCTGGCCGATGTCGGGGATCATCGTCTTCTCGGTCGTGATGTTCCAGAACTTGCCCTTGATGTTGTAGGGCGGGTCGCTGCGCCAGATCTCCAGCACCTGGTCGATGCCCTCGACGAACATCGCCTGGCGGTCCGCGCCCAGCGTGCCGAATGCCTCGGCGTCGGACGGCAGCCCGCCCGGGCTGATGCCGAAGTTGAACCGTCCGTCCAGCAGGTGGTCCAGCATCGCGATCTCGCCTGCCACGCGCGCCGGGTGCGTGTTCGGCAGGTTCACCGTGCCGGTGCCGAGGCGGATCTGCTTCACCCGGCCGACCAGGCTGGCCAGGAAGAGCACGCAGGAGGTGATGTTCTCCGCCTGGTCGGTGGTGTGCTCGCCGACATACGCCTCGGAGAAGCCGAGCTCATCGGCTAGGATGAAGCTCTCGCGGTCCTCTCGCAGGGACTGGCGCCAATCCTTCTCCAGCGGATGAATGGGCATGGTGAAGAAACCGAGCTGCATAGGGCACTTCCCGATCCTGCGTGTTCCGGAAACATAGGCGCGGCCACCGCGGCGACCACCTTAATTCTTCCTACTTCGCTTAAAGGCCGGCCTTCGCCTCCAACCCGGCCGCCGCGATCCCCGCCAGCGCACAAAGCTCGTCGTTGTCGGAGGTATCGCCCGAGATGCCGACCGCTCCGACCACCTCGCCGCCCGATAGGATCAGCACGCCGCTCGCGGCCGGGATCAGCCGTCCGCCGCTCGCGACCGTCAGCGCCGCGATGAAGCCTGGATTGCCGGCCGCCCGGTTCGCGATCTCGCGTGAGCCGAACCCCATGCCGAGCGCGCCATAGGCCTTGCCGAACGCGATCTCGAACCGGATGATCCCGGACCTGTCCTCGCGCTTCATCGCCAAAAGGTGACCGCCGGCGTCGAGCACCGCGACGGTCAGCGGCGCGAACCCCGCCGCGCGTCCGCGTGCCAAGGCGGCGTCCACAATGGCGGAGGCTTGGTCGAGCGTGAGGCGCATGGCGATATCCCGAAAAGGTTAATGGTCGGCCTTGGCGGCCCAGCGTGCGGGGAGGCGGGCGCAGTCCTGCTTGCCCATCCCCTCCGCCTCGGCCCCGTCGAACGAAGCCAGCGCCTGCGCCGCCACCGGCACGGTAAAGCCGCGGGATCCGGCCTCCTCGATGATCGTGCGCAGGTCCTTGCGTATGGAATCGATGTCGAACGTTACCGGGCCGGGGTCCTCGCCGGCCAGGGCCTTGGCGATCGGCGCCGACCGCACCTTCAGGACAGTGGCGCCGCCGGCCGTCTCGGAAAACAGCTCGACCAGCCACGCCGGATCGAGGTCCAGGTGGCGGACCATCGCGGCCGCCTCGCCGAACGACTGCCAGAACACCAACAATAGCAGGTTGATCGCGAGCTTCATCGAGGCCCCGGCGCCGACGGGACCGATATGCTCGACCTTGCGGCACAACCGGTCCAGCACCGGCCGGGCACGGGCGACATCCGCGTCCGTGCCGCCGGCCAGGCCGAGCAGCTTGCCGGTGCGGGCCGGCCCGGTGGTGCCGCCGACCGGGCACTCCACGAAGGCGCCGCCCCGCTCCCGCACCGCAGCCGCGAGATCCTGCTGCACCTGCGGGCGCACGGTCGTCATCTCGATGATGAGCTTGCCGGTCAGATCGGCCGAAAGGATGCCGTCAGCGCCGAAATAGACCGTGTGCAGGGACTCGCCGTCGAACAGCATCGAGACGATCACATCCACTTGCCCGGCGAGCGCACGGGGCGTGTCCGCCACGGGAACCCCGAGCGCCTCGGCCTTGCCGCGGCTGCGGTTCCATACGGCGAGCTCCGCGCCCGTCTCCTGGAGACGCAGCGCCATGGCCGTTCCCATCTTGCCCAGTCCTGCAACGCCGATACGCAATGGACGCCTCCTACTTTTGCAGCCTATTTGGCCAGCCATTCGGCAACAAGAGGGGAGACGCACATGGAGCGCGCAATGGGGCAGGTCGGCCTGGGCATCATGGGGGGCGCCATGGCCCGCAACCTGCTGGCGGCGGGCTGGACGGTCCACGGATACGATCCCGACCCGGCGGTCGCCGCCGCCATGACGCAGGCCGGCGTGCGGATGCATCCCGACGTCGCGAGCCTCGCGCAGGTGGCGCCGGTTATCATGACCAGCCTGCCATCCGCCGCCGCGCTGCATGCGACGGCCGCCGCCATCGCCGCCGCTGGCACGCCGCCCCGCACGGTCGTGGAGGTCAGCACGATGGCGCTCGAGGACAAGATACGCTTCGGCGACGTCCTGAGCGCCGCCGGGCACACGCCGCTCGATTGCCCGATCAGCGACACGGGGGGGCAGGCCAAGACGAAGGACCTGGTGATCTACGCCAGCGGTGACACGGCGGCGATTAAGGCGCTCCAGCCTTTCTTTGCGGCCTTCACCCGGGCGGCGCACGACCTCGGCGAATACGGCAAGGGCAGCAAGATGAAGTATGTGGCGAACCTGCTGGTCGCCATCAACAACGTCGCCTCGGCCGAGGCCATGGTGCTCGGCATCAAGTCGGGCCTCGACCCGCATCAGGTCGTGGACCTCGTTACCGCCGGGGCCGGCACGTCCCGCGTGTTCGAGCTGCGCGCCCCGATGATGGCCGACCAGCGCTATGAGGATGCGACGATGAAGATGTCGGTTTGGCAAAAGGACATGGCCATCATCGGCAGCTTCGCGACCGCCCTGGGCGTGCCGACGCCGTTGCTGTCCGCCACCATCCCCGTCTACGCGAGCGCCATGGCGACCGGCCATGCGGAACACGACACCGCCGCCGTATGCGCCGTGCTGGAGCGCATGGCGGGCCTGGAGCGCTGAGGCCGGCGGGGACCTGGCGCCTTCCGAAGGCTTGACACGGCTGGCCCGGCAGACAACGGTCGGACGATAACCGGCCCCGTGAAGGTGGCGGATCAGGGAACGTCCGATGGATGATGGGGGCCGGGGCCGATCCGGGGTTCGCGACGGGATGCACGTCGACTGGGATGTGCCGATCGCCATGGACGACGGCCTCATCCTCCGTGCGGACGTGTTCCGCCCGGTCGCGGACGGGCCTCATCCGGTTCTGCTGACCTACGGCCCGTATGCCAAGGGCCTGGCGTTCCAGGACGGTTATCCAAGTGCCTGGGACCGCATGGTCAGCCAGCATCCGGATGTCGCCGCCGGGTCGAGCAACCTGTATCAGTCCTGGGAGGTCGTGGACCCCGAGAAATGGGTGCCCGACGGCTACGCCTGCGTGCGGGTCGATAGCCGGGGGTGCGGCCGCTCCCCCGGCGTCATCGACCATTTCTCGCCGCGGGAAACCCAGGACTTCTACGACTGCATCGAGTGGGCCGGCGTTCAGCCCTGGAGCAACGGGCGCGTCGGGCTGAACGGCATCAGCTACTACGGCATCAACCAGTGGCAGGTCGCCAGCCGGCAGCCGCCGCACCTTGCGGCGATGTGCATCTGGGAGGGCGCGGCCGACTGGTATCGCGACATGACGCACCACGGCGGCATCCTGAGCACCTTCTGGGCCAACTGGTACGACATGCAGGTCAAGACGGTGCAGTACGGCCTGGGCGAGAACGGCCCGCGCAGCCGGGCGACCGGGGCGCTGGTCTGCGGGCCGGACACCTTCGACGAGGCGACCCTCGCCGCCAACCGCCGCGATTTCGGCACTGAGATTCTGGCCCACCCGCTCGACGACGCCTACCACCGCGACCGCTCGCCCGACTGGTCGCGGGTCGTGACGCCGTTCCTGTCGGCGGCCAACTGGGGCGGGCAGGGGCTGCATCCGCGCGGCAACTTCGAAGGCTACATGCGCGCGGCGTCGAAGGAGAAGTGGCTCGAGGCGCACGGCATCGAGCACTGGACGCATTTCTACACCGATTACGGCCGCACCCTGCAGCGCCGCTTCTTCGACCACTTCCTGAGGGACAAGCAGGGCGACTGGGACACGCAGCCTCCGGTGCTGCTCCAGGTCCGCCACCCCGGTCACTTCGAGGCGCGGGCGGAACAGGAATGGCCCCTCGCCCGCACGCAATGGACGTCGTTCGAACTGGACCTCGCGGCCGCGGCGCTGGTCGAGGCCGGAGCCGGACCGGGGAACCTGAGCTTCGAGGCGATGGGTGACGGGGTCACGTTCCTGACCCGGCCGCTCGATCATGCGACCGAGATCACCGGCCCCTCGGCGCTTACCCTTTATGTTTCGTCGAGCACGGCGGATGCGGACGTGTTCGTGGTGCTGCGCGTCTTCACCGGCGACCTGAAGGAGATCGTGTTCCAGGGCGCGATCGACCCTCACACTCCCATCGGCCAGGGCTGGCTCCGCGCCTCCCACCGCAAGCTGGACCCGGCGCTGTCGAAACCCTACCGCCCCTATCACACCCACGACGAAATCCAGCCGCTCACCCCTGGCGAGGTGGTGCGCCTGGACATCGAGATCTGGCCGACCAGCATCGTCGTGCCCCCCGGCCACCGGATTGCGCTGTCGATCCGCGGGCGCGACTACGAATACGCCGTCGAGGGCGGCAGGCTGTCCAACTTCAAGAACGTCCTCAAGGGATGCGGACCCTTCCTGCACGACGACCCACGCGACCGACCGCCGGCGCTGTTCGCGGACCGGACCACGCTCCACGCCGGGCCCGGCCGTAAGCCCGCCTTGCTGCTCCCCATCATCCCCCAGCACTCGGAGACATCATGACCGGCATCACGCGGCGCGGCACCCTCACGGGCGCCGGGGGGTTTGGCCTGCTGACGCTGGCAGGGTCCGCCCATGCCCAGTCCGTCCCCGCCCAGTCCGCCAGCGCCCAGTCCGCCGGCGGCGATCCGATCCGGCTCGGCTTCCTCACGGTCAAGACCGGGCCGCTCGCAGCGGGCGGCATCCAGATGGAGCAGGGGCTGACCCTGTATCTGAAAGACCATAAGAACATGCTCGGCGGCCGGCCGGTGACGCTGTTCACCGCCGATACCGGTGGCGTCCCCGCCAACACCCGCGGCAAGACGCAGGAGCTGGTGGAGCGCAACAACGTCTCGGTCATCATCGGTCCGCTCGCCGCCTTCGAGGCGCTCGCGATCGACGACTACACCAAGTCGAAGCAGATCACCGTTATGAGCGTGGCGGCGGCGGAGAACATCACGCAGCGCAATCCGGATCCCTGGTTCGTCCGCTGCACCTCGTCCTCTGGGCAATGCGCACATCCTATGGCGGACTATGCGGCCAAGGAGCTTGGCTACAAGCGCATGGTGCTGATCGGCGACGACATCGCCTATGGCCAGGAGCAGAATGCTGCGTTCCAGCGGGTCTTCGAGGAGAACGGCGGCAAGGTGATCCAGAAGCTGTGGCCGCCGCTGAACGCGCCGGACTACGGCACCTTCGTGGCGCAGATCAAGGATGCCGATGCGATCTGGATGTCCTTCGCCGGGTCGAACGGGTTCCGCTTCTATAAGCAATACAAGGAGTATGGCGGCAGCACGCCGGTTCTCGGCGGCATGACCGCCGTGGACGAGGCCTTGTTGCGGCAAATGGGCGACGATGCCATCGGCGTGCTGTCCACCTGCTTCTACTCCGCCCAGCTCAATAACCCCGCCAACAAGGTGTTCGTGGCGGGCATGCAGCGCGACTACAAAGTGGACCCGGGTTACTACGCGTCGGGCACCTACGTCTCGGCGCAGGTGCTCGACGCTGCGCTGCAGTCCATCGGCGGCAAGATCGAGGACAAGGACGCGCTCATTAAGGCGCTCCGCACCGGCTCGTTCCCCGACACGGCGCGCGGGCCCGTCAGCTTCGACCAATTCGGCAACGTCGTCGGCGACGTCTACATCCGCAAGGTCGAGAAAAAGGACGGAAGGCTGGTCAACACCGTCATCAAGACCTATCCGCACGTCAGCCAGTTCTGGACCTACGACCAGGCGGCATTCCTCAAGAACCCGGTCTACTCGCGTGAGTCGCCACCGGCCAACAACCTGGAGAAGTAAGCCCGGCGAAGCGCCCGGCCTACGGCACCGCGAATACCAACATGCAATTCTGGCTGATCCAGACCCTGAATAGCGTGGCGTTCGGCGGCTTGCTGTTCCTGCTCTCGGCGGGGTTCTCGCTGATCTTCGGGCTGCTGCGCATTCCAAATCTCGCGCACGGGGCGCTGTTCATGCTGGGCGCCTACCTGGGGGCGGCGGCACTCGGCCACGGCGTGCCGTTCTGGCTGGCGGCGCTGCTGAGCGGCCTCGCGGTCGGCGTGCTGGGCGTCGCGGTGGAACGCGTGCTGCTGCGGCGGCTCGCGGGGAACGAGCAGGGGCAGGTGCTGGTCACGCTCGGCGTCGCCTTCATCCTTGCCGACCTCTGCCTGGTGGGCTTTGGCGGCGACCCCATCCCGCTCGCGGCGCCGGCGTTGCTCCGCCCGCCGTTGCGCTTCGCCGGGTTCGCGTTCCCGACCTACCGTCTCGTGGTGCTCGGCATCGCCCTGTGCACGGTGGTGCTGCTGATCCTGCTCATGGACCGGACCCGGCTCGGCGCCATGATCCGCGCCGGCGTGGACGACCGTCTGATGGCGCGTGCCGTCGGCATCCGCGTATCCCTGCTGTCGACGGCGGTGTTCTTCCTTGGCGCCGCCCTGGCCGGCTTCGGCGGGGTCATCGGCGGGCCGATCCTGTCGGCCTATCCCGGACTGGACCAGGACATGCTGCCCCTGGCGCTGATCGTGGTGATCCTGGGCGGCATCGGCAGCCTCCTCGGCGCTTTGGTCGGCAGCTTCATCGTGGGCTTCATCTACAATTTCGGAACCGCCCTGTTCCCCGACTTCGCCTACGTCGTGCTGTTCCTGCCCATGGTGCTCGCCCTGGTGTTCAAGCCCGAAGGCCTGTTCGGGCGTCGCGTCGGCTGATGCGCGCCGCGCTGACGGGCCTGGCCATCGCCGTGTTCCTCGCCGTGCTGCCGTGGGTGCTGCCGGGCGCGTTCTACGTCGACATCGCGACCCAGGTGCTGGTGTCCGCAATGCTCGCGCTCAGCCTGAACATCCTGATCGGCTATGGCGGGATGAGCTCCCTGGGGCACGCCGTTTACCTCGGGGTGCCCGCCTATGCGTATGCCTGGCTGACGGCCAACAACGGGATGGGTGCGGCGTCTGCGGCAATCAGCGCCATCGTGCTCGGCACCGTGCTGGCCGCGTTCTTCGGCGTGCTGGCGTTGCGTGCCTCCGGACTCGGCTTCCTGATGATCACGCTGGCTTTGGGACAGATCGTCTGGGGATTGTCCTACCGCTGGGTCGTGCTGACGGGAGGCGATAACGGCCTGCGCGCGGCACGTCCGGCGCTGTTGGGCCTCGATACGTCGGACCCCGTGGTGTTCTACTACGTGGTCGCGGCCGCGTTCGCGGTCGTGCTGCTGTGCCTGTGGCAGTTCGCCGGGTCGCCGTTCGTCGCCTGCCTGCGCGGCACGCGGGACCAGCCACGGCGGATGCGCATGCTCGGGCATGATGTGTGGCTGATCCGGCTGGTGGCGTTCGTGGTCGCCGGGTTCTGGGGCTCGGTCGCGGGCGTGCTCTATATCTGGGACTACCAGTTCATCAGCCCGCAGACGATGTCGCTGCAGCAATCGGCCGAGGCGCTGCTGATGGTGGTGCTCGGCGGCGCCGGCACGCTCGCGGGACCCGTCGCGGGCGCTGCGATCATCACGCTCGTGAAGACGGTCGTCAGCTCGTATGTCGACCGCTGGTCCTCGCTGCTGGGCCTGGTTTTCATTCTCGTGGTGATGTTCATGCCCAAGGGCCTTATTCCCGGCATCCGGCACATGACCCGGCGCCGCGCAACGAAGGCGCGGGCATGAACGGCGTTCCCGCGCTGCAGATCGAGGGCTTATGCAAGCGCTTCGGCGGCGTCGCCGCCACCCGGGACGTTTCCTTCACCATCATGCCCGGCGAGCGGCGGCTGCTGATCGGCCCCAACGGCGCCGGCAAGACGACGCTGTTCAACCTGATTACCGGGGACCTGCGCGCCGACGCCGGGTCGGTCCGCCTGTTCGGCAAGGAGCTGCGCCGCGCCTCGATCCAGGAGCGGGTGCGCTGCGGCCTCGCGCGCACCTACCAGATCCTGACGTTGTTCCCGCAGGAGACGTTGCTGCACAACGTCGCCTTGGCGTTGATCGGCACCAGGACGGTCGGCTGGACGCCGTGGGGCGCGTTCGACCGCCGGGAGGATCTGCGCGCGGCGGGCTATGCGGCGCTGGAGCGCGTGGGCCTGGCGTCCTTCGGCCAGCGCATCGTCGCCGAAACCTCCTATGGGGAGCGGCGGCGGCTGGAGCTGGCGATGACGCTGGCCCAGGCGCCCAAGGTGCTGCTGCTGGACGAGCCGTTGGCGGGATTGTCGGCGCAGGAGCGGGACACCGTGGCGGCGGTGCTGGAGAGCCTGCCACGGACCGTGTCGATCGTGCTGATCGAGCACGACATGGACATGGCCCTCGCCTTCGCCGAACGCATCACGCTGCTCAATTTCGGCGAGGTGGTCCTGGAGGGGACACGCGCGGAGGTGGTCGCCGATCCCCGCACGCGGGAGGTTTATCTTGGCGAGTGAGGCGCTGACGCTCCGCAACGTCGACGCGTACTATGGGGACAGCCACGTGCTGCACCAGGTCGGGTTCACCTTGCGTGAGCGGAGCCTGCTGGCCCTGCTGGGCCGGAACGGGGCCGGCAAGACGACGTGCATGGGCGCCATCATGGGGATGGTGCGGGTACGCGGCGGCACGATCTCATTGTTTGGCGAGACGATGACGTCGCAGCCGCCCGAGGCGATCTCCCGCCGCGGGATCGGCCTGGTGCCGCAGGGGCGCCGGGTGTTCCCGTCGCTGTCCGTCCGGGAAAACCTGGTAGTTGCCGGGCAGAAACTGCGCGGCGTCGCGTGGACGCTGGACCGGGTGTTCGACACCTTCCCGCGCCTGCGCGAGCGGAGGGCGCAGGCGGCGGGATTGCTGTCGGGTGGCGAGCAGCAGATGCTGGTCATCGGGCGGGCGCTGATGGGCAACCCGCGGGTGCTGTTGCTCGACGAACCCTCCGAGGGGCTGGCGCCGCAGATGGTCGCCGAGATCGGCCGGGTCATCGGGCGGCTGAAGGACGAGGGGCTGTCGATCGTGCTGGTGGAGCAGAACGTCCGCTTGGCTTTATCGCTCGCCGATGAGGTCGCCATCGTCAACACCGGCAGCGTCGTCCTGCAAGAGGCCGCCGGGATTTTTGCCAACGACGCCGATGCGATCGACCGCCACCTCGGCGTGTTCTAAAGGAGCTTCCATGGCTGAAGAGACCAACCACTACGGCGCGACCGCTGCCCGCACCCATGGCCGCCCGGGCAGGGAGGTCCGCCCGAAAAGCATCACCATCGACATGCATTCGCACGTCCTGGTGCCCGCAGCCGCCGCCCTCGTGCAGCCGCATGTGGACCTTTCGCTGGTGCCGCTGGCGCATTTCTCGCTGCCCCCCACGAAGGCGTTGAACCGCAAGCAGGACGCCGACCGCCGCCCGAACATGCTGGAGGTCGATGTCCGCCTGGCCGACATGGACGCGGCCGGCATCGACATGCAGGTCATCATGCCGCCGCCGCCGCAGTGCACCTACACCGTGCCGCTGGACATCGGCGTGCAGGCCGCCCGCATGGTCAATGACGGAATGGCGGAGTTCGTCGTGCGCCGGCCGGACCGCTTCGTGGCGCTCGGCACCGTGCCGATGCAGGACGGCCAGGCCGCCGCCGACGAGCTGGAGCGCGGCATGCGCGAGCTTGGCCTCAAGGGCGTGCAGATTCTGACCAACGTCAACGGCAACGAGCTGTCGGACCCGGCCTACGCCGCGTTCTGGGCCAAGGCGGAGGCGCTCGACGCCGTGGTGCTGCTGCATCCGAACGGCTTCACCGAGGCGGGCCGCATGACGCGCAAGTACTTCAACAACGTCATCGGCAATCCGCTCGAGACGACCCTGGCGTTGCACTACCTGATCTTCGACGGCGTGCTGGAGCGTCACCCGGCGCTGAAGGTGATCGCGGTGCATGGCGGCGGCTATCTTGCCGGCTACTCCGGGCGGATCGACCACGCTTGGGGCGCGCGCAGCGACGTGCGTGCGGACCTGCCGCACCCGCCGACCACGTATTTGAAGCGGGTGTTCTTCGACACGGTGGTGTTCACGCCGCACCAGCTGCGCAACCTGGTCGATGTGTTCGGGGTGGAGAAGCTCCTGATGGGCACGGACTATCCGTACGACATGGCCGAGAGCGACCCGGTAGGCCACCTCGCTTCCGCCGGGCTGGACGAGGCGAGCTTCACTGCCATCGCCGGCGGCAACGCCAAGGCGCTGTTCGGTGTCTGACGGGCCGTTGCTCCCCGTTCTTTACCGACTGCCTGCGCTCCCCCGCGTCGCAACGCCAGAGCACACTGCAATGGCCAGGAGCAGCGCCGCCACGTCAAGGAAGGCCATGGGCAGGCCAGCCGCGTGGGCAACGAAGCCAATTCCTGCCGGCCCCACGAGGATGCCGGAGTAACCGAGGGTGGTGACAGCGGCGACCGCGAGGTTAGCGGGCATCGCGCGCTGGCGACCGAGGGCGGAATAGAGCACAGGCACGATGTTGGACGCACCCAGGCCGACCAGGGCAAAGCCGGCCAACGCGGAAAGCCCGGACGGGGCGAGCACGGCGAGCGTCATGCCGCAACTTGACCGTAGGAAGTATGGCTGGGTTTCCTGACCGGCGTCGAGCCGTGGATGGGCGCACTCGGGATAAGCTCCAGTTCCAGACCTCGTCCATCAAGCCGCCCCGGCCTGATCGCCCGGGAACCTGGCCCGGCTGCCGGTCATGGCAGATAAGCTGCTGGCTACGTGCGCATCTTGATGGAACCGTGAGACCATACGGCCCCACTGGCAAAAGCCGTAAAGCGAGAAGTTGCGCCCTAGGATTTCAACTATGAGCATCGCAGCCCAGGCTGACTCCAATGCGATCGCCAGCGTCTATTGGCGGCGAAATCTCTGGGTCTGTCTCTTTGGTTCATTCACTACCATCGTCGGAATGACGCTCCTGCTGCCGTTCCTTCCGCTGTATGTCGAGCAGCTTGGCGTTACGAATCCAGCCGCGATCGTGCAATGGTCAGGGATCGCTTTCGGCGCCACATTCCTCAGCGCTGCCCTGGTGGCGCCGCTATGGGGCCAGCTTGCAGATAGGTACGGACGCAAACTCATGCTGGTGCGCGCCAGCCTCGGCATGGCAGTGGCGATGTCGTTGATTGGCTTGGCCGACAACGTGTGGCACTTGGTGCTGCTAAGGCTATTGGCCGGGCTGTTAGGGGGCTACGCTTCCGGGTCGATGGTGCTGGTGGCGACGCAGACCCCGAAGGATCGCTCTGGGTGGGCATTGGGAACTCTGTCGTCGGGGATCATGGCGGGCAATCTCACGGGACCGCTGATCGGCGGGGTATTGCCGCCCCTCATCGGTATCCGCGCCACGTTCTTCTGCGCGGGAGCGGTGATCTTCCTTTCGTTCCTTGCCACAGTGTTCCTGATCAAGGAGGAGAAGCGCCCCCGTAGAGCCCGGGCGGCGGCGCGCGGTGGATGGGCATCGATCCCCAACAAGCGTCCGGTCGTCGCCATGCTGATCACCGGGATGCTTCTCCTGCTGGCCAACATGTCGATCGAACCGATCATCACCGTGTATGTGGCGCAACTGGTGCATCGAGCGGACCAGGTGACGCTGGTATCGGGCGTGGTGATGTCGGCGGCTGCCCTGGGCAGCATCTTGTCGGCGTCCCGCCTGGGCAGGTTAGCCGACCGGGTTGGGCACTGGAACGTCGTGATCGGCGGAATGCTGGCATCTGCCTTGTTGCTGATTCCGCAGGCCTTCGTCACGGCAAGCTGGCAGCTTGTTGGCTTACGATTTTTGCTGGGAGTGTCCCTCGGTGGATTGCTGCCTTGCATTGCTGCCGTCATCCGCCACGGCGTGCCGGACAGCGTGGCAGGACAGACGTTAGGCTATTCGATTTCAGCGCAATATGCCGGACAGGTCACCGGACCATTGTTGGGCGGTTTCATCGGCGGTCACCTCGGCATGCGTGCGGTGTTCCTTTTTACCTCCTTGGTGATGCTCGCCGGAGCTGCTTTCAACTCGTGGGCTTATTGGGGCGCCCGCCAAGCGAGGTGACCTGGCCCCCAGAAGCGGGCCCCCAGAAGCGGGCCATCGGAAACGAGAGTTCGGTTGCATGACGGAAGGGAATGGGACGGCGCCCACCGCGGCGAGGGCGGCACGTTGGATGCCGAGGTCCTGGCCGAAGGTGCTGACGCGGGCATAGCCGTAAACGGGCGTGCGAAGGGCGCGCTCCGTTTCGCTGGAGTAGACCCCAGCAACGCGCTTGTGCCATTGATCGGCAAGGAGTTGGCCATGACCTTCCCTCTGCTGCTGCTCGATCTGGCGGGCTCGGTCGCACTGCTGCTGTGGGGCGTGCGCATGGTGCAAACGGGCGTGCAGCGGGCCTTGGGCGCCCGACTGCGCGGCCTGCTCGGCAGTGCGCTGCGCAACCGTCTCACGGCGTTTCTGGCCGGCCTCGGCGTGACCGCGATCCTGCAGAGCAGCACGGCGACCGGGCTGATGGTCACGGGCTTCGCCGCAGGCGGGCTGGTAGACCTAGTGCCGGCGCTCGCGGTCATGCTGGGCGCTAACGTGGGCACCACGCTCATCGTGCAGGTGCTCTCCTTCGATGTGGCGGCCGTTGCCCCCGTGCTGATCCTGGTTGGCGTGCTGATGTTCCGCCGCGGCGTGACCAGCACGCGCGACCTCGGACGCGTGCTCATCGGCCTCGGCCTGATGCTGACAGCGCTGCACCAGCTTTTGGGCCTGGTCACGCCCTACGAGGACGTGCCGAGCCTCCACCTGCTGCTGGGCGCAATTGCGACCGCGCCGGTGCTGGACGTGATCCTCGCCGCAGGTCTCACCTGGGCGGCGCACTCCTCGGTCGCTGTCGTGCTCCTGGTCATGTCGCTGGCCGCCAAGGGCGTGGTGCCGCCCGATGCCGCCTTCGCGCTTGTGCTCGGAGCCAATCTCGGGACTGCGATCAACCCGGTGCTGGAAGGTGCCGCAGGCGACGATCCCGCGGCCAAGCGCCTGCCGCTCGGCAACCTGCTCATTCGCACGATGGGGGCCGCCGCGGCGCTGGCGCTGCTGGCTCCCATCGGGCGGCTCATGGCCATGGTCGAGGCCGATCCCTCGCGCGCCGTCGCCGACTTCCATACCGTCTTCAATCTCGCGCTCGCCGCGACCTTCCTCCCCTTTCTGCCCGCCTGCGCCGCAATCCTCCGGCGCTTGCTGCCGGCGCGCATAAACCCGGCCGATCCATCGCGGCCGCTGTACTTGGACGCTTCGGCACTGGAAACGCCGGTCGTGGCGCTCGGGGGTGCGGCACGCGAGGCATTGCGGCTCGCGGATGTGCTGGACGCTATG
>JAABUT010001878.1_pt1 | contig 22085 bp, 24 predicted proteins | sample 5559281 | NCBI WGS metagenome assembly JAABUT01 (sample SAMN10711880, study PRJNA513359) | rock metagenome | isolation source: Antarctica rocks | place: Antarctica: Victoria Land, Ricker Hills nord | collected 2016-01-04
TTGGTGTGTAACTGAGTGATGCGCAATGGAAATTTCAGGTTTCCCCGAGGGGGTGTACATGTAATCAAAGGGGGGTGTACATGTAAGCCAGGGGGGTGTACGGGTATTGGCTCCCATTAGGAACATAGTACTCCGTAGTTGCAGTGACATTACACTGCCCGCTAGCCTAGTTGGGGCTAGCGCCAATTGCGGCACAAAACGTAGATAGCTTCCTACTGTAGAGGATACACTTTTATGCAATTATCAGATTTACACTTCATCAAGCCTAACTAAATCACCTCAAGATGTCACAAGAAGAAGTAATTGTGAATGAATTTGCGCAAACAACACGAGACTACTGGTCATCGCATTCAGACTACGACACGGTGAATACATTGCTGCTTCTTTGGGCTGACGATGATCTAAACGTCGAGCCCGAAGTTCTCAAACTACAGAGTCTATTCCAAGAAGATTTCAAGTTTACGACGCGAATTTACAGAATTCCAAGTGACAATGCAGCAATAGAGCTCCATTACGAACTAGTCGGCTTCATCAAACAGCACTCACTTGAAAGACGGAGCCTGACAATCGTTTACTATGCAGGTCATGCGGACAACGCTGATAACAAGTCTGCGGCTGGATACAGCGAATGGAGAGCGTGAGATTTAGCATTCAGTTGAAGGTACACTCATGCTAATGCTGAGTGAGTTAGAAAAGAAGAAGGGGGACCAGCACTCGATTGGTTTCCAATCCAGCCAGCATTATACCTTGCAGGAGGTGATGTACTAGTCATCTTGGATTGCTGCCATGCTGCTCTTAAGACTCGTGGCACCAAAGAGGGGAGGATGGAGGTGCTCGCAGCTTGCGGTTCAGGCTCTAGGGTACCAGCACCAGGAACACGCTCGTTCACCTCGGTATTGATACGGCAAATAAGAAAGCGTTTGAAGTCTGGGGAGCACATCAACATCAAATGGCTGCATAGACATCTTTGGGGTGATCAAATCGAGCTAGGTCTGACTGGTATATCAATCTATTCCTAGCAACGCAGCAGCACCAGAATAACTAGCCATGCAGAGACTCCTGTACTATTCGATTTGTCCGAGCACGACCAGCACAGCATTATATTGCAACCACTTATAGCACCTCCCCCAGTAGGTTACGCTAGGAAGAAGAAGCCAACCTCTTACATGTTCCTGAGGGTCTCATTAGACGACGACCCTCAAGGAAGGCAGATTGCGGATTGGCTTAAGAGTTATCCACCAAAAGGCATACAAGAGGTTGAAATCGAGGGCCTGATACTTAAGGCAAGAAGTATAGAGGATCTTAGGACTCAAAAAGCAATATTCTCCGGTTCCATTCTTGGAAGGCTGTCCCAATTAGCCCAGATAGAGATTCTTCAAAGAATTCGCGGACTATCCCAGGCTATTTCAAAAACAGCAGTCCTTGCGAGTGAAGACGATGGTGGCGCCGACACTATTCTCCATGGGAACGCTGCAGAATCTGCTGTCAATGATATCAAAAACAATATCTTGAACGTTTCTAACAGTGTCGAAAGCGGTATATTGCTTGATCCTAACATTGATTTAGACGAAGCTGCGAATGACGAGGTAGTCGAAGCTGTGGGCGCAGAGGACGCTATAGCACTGAGGCAGTATCTTTTAGATACTTCGCATATACCGAACAGCGCCGAAATCCCACGAAGCGCAGTCAGATTTGTTCCCCTTCTGCCTGCAGGTATAAAGCCACGTTTTCGGTACGGGCAGATCGCCGAGAAACCAGTTCTTGTCGAAATTTGCCAATATACAGCGATCTCTGTGGAATCGCTAGAGGCTCCTCCAGCTACAGTCTTTCAGCTCGAGAGAATGGTTCAGCAATTATCCCACCCGAAGCGAACGAGTTTTAACATATTACCTTGTGTTGGCTACATTCAGGAGCGCAGTAGCAGAGCGTTTGGAGTAGTCTTTGACATGGACGGAGGATGCAACATGGACGAACCTCCGGTCATATTGAGCAAATTCTATGCTTTAAAGAGGCGCGTGCCTCTAGAATTGCGGATACAGCTAGCTTACACACTAGCTGTTGCACTGTCAAATTTTCACCAAGTGGGGTGGGTTCACAAGGAGCTGAAAAGCGAGAACGTCCTTTTCTTCAAGAGAGCTCTAGATCAAGGATGCAGCGGACCACAATCGGGTTCTGCGGAATATACAGACATCGACCTCACACAACCCCGGCTGTTTGGCTTTGAGTGTTCGAGGCCAGAGGACGCAGAGTCCCTATTGAACACTGACTACACTCCAAAAAACAACGCTTATAGACATCCGCAACGGTGGGGAAAGCCAATGATAAACTTCGAAAAGGCCCATGATGTGTATGCATTGGTAAGATTGTCTTTTTGAATCTTCACAGGAACGCTAGTGACATCAGTAACAGGGTATTATCTGTCTCGAGATCGCCTATTGGAAATTAATAATGAGTTTTGAAGAGTTTAACACCGCGTTGATTGATCCGTGGAAGATTAAGACGAAGCTTCTTGCACGAGCTGGAAGAGAACTTCCACATAGAGTCGGTCAGAGCTTCACCGACGTCATCGATGCGTGCCTCAGGTTCAAAGACTTGACGGAGGACTTGGGCGAATTTGCAACACATCAACTGTATGAAAACAAGATCTTGACGAAGTTAAACAAAGCAATGCGCGAGTAGCTCCGAGGTCCTGGCTTCAGCAAAAAAAAACCAACAGCAAGTCACAAAAATGAAGTAGAATAGCGTAGAAAGTATTCTTACGAATTCCTTTCTTCCCCTGATCACAATAGATTCAAATTAATTGATGGCTATTGACCGAGCAACGGGCAACGGGCAAGCCGCTGGCCTCGGGAGCAGCAGCTCTCTGTTCCTCAAAATTCGTTACAGGTTCTTGTTCATGTCAAGTTTAGCGGTTTGTTGAATTCAGGCGTTGGGGAGATATGATGGATGTCCAGGATGCTGAGGGGAAGGGAGGATTGGGTGTTGTGAGGGGCCATTGGGGAAGATGGCTGGCTATCGAGTGCTTGGGCATGCACATGTTTTATAAAGCTTTCTTTTATGGGTTGGGCAAACTCGGCCACCTTTAGCAGCTTCGCCAGCCAAAATTGGCTTCAGAAGCTGCCTCAGAGTGCCAAGAACTCCCTCGAGCCGAAGACTAGAGAATACAGGGGTGGGTGGGTGGGACAAAAGCCAGCAAATGCACTGCTATGGCCAGAATCCTTCGGGATGATGGCCATCGATGGGAGGGTAAGCCTCCTGCATGCCGATTCGGCTGATACCCCAAGTCAAGCTGGGTCGTACTTGGAAACTAGAGATGAAGGACTTCACATGTGACATTTAGGTGCCCCTGCGGCATCTTTGAAGATTCAATCTGAGATTTTATTTCCCCCTTATGGTATATCCTTGCATATGATCCAGTTTGAACATAAGAAATCTATCTGACAATCTATGATACAAACACTGATCTTGGACAGAAAAAACCTCTTATCTCCTCTAACCACCTTGAATCTCATGCTCCCACAGTTTCATACCCCACAACGAATCCACCTCTAGCTTCCCCAGACCGTGGGAATGCTTCTCGACATACACATGATCAGCACGGAGCCAATCCCTCAATAGGAGTCTGGTTCGGTGAACCGGCCGCAATACAAGCCGCCCAATTGACAGCTTTGTTCTACGCGGGAACTTTGATCGAGTAGTGGTCAAGGACACAACCGCCGCAAGTCGGGTAGTCCCCGCCACCGCAAGTTGCCTTGTCGCCTGTGACCATTTGGTAGGGAGAAGACGAGGTGATACCACAGATGTAGTCTCCCATTGGGCAGCTCACTCGGAGTAGGATGAGAACATTAGTAAAGTTAAAAGATTTTGGCCAGAGAAGGGGCGACGAACCCATCACTTGTGCCTGTGCTAGTCGTATAGCTGTAGGAGACTGACGGGCTGAAGGCGATCGAACCAACCTCCGCTCTAAATTTTGTATAATTTGAGATCTTGTGTCTAACATGGTCACAGAAGTTGGAGGGAGACATACATGTCTAAGGTTAGCGATGCACCTTCCGTGATAGTAACGCCATTGGAGACCGATGTGCTAGTTCCAACGGTACATTCAGTTTTGTCGGTAGTCTGGCACGTTCCTGCCGTGGAATCAAAGGCTGGTAGATCGTAGAAAACTGGGCCTGCATTAGCAGTCCAGGTAACCTTTACTGTGGGACAGTAGCCTGTCGGGACTACTATAGGAAATGCTTTCGAGGCTGCGAGTGTGAAGCCTGCCAGTAGAATGGCCAAGAAGATTGTGCTATACATTTTGTATAGGTATTTGACCTCGTTATTAATGATATTATTGGTAGCTCGATTTTTGGTATGACGAAATATCTGGACAAGTCTTTGAGAAAAGAATTTTCCAAAGAAGTTAATTGAATTAGACATGTCTTTCATACGTCGATTCATATTCTCAAAGAAGAGAGATTTCTGACAAGCTGTAAACAAAGTTTTATTGCAGACATAACATGATGAAATGAAATATCAGAAAGTCATATATAACTTCTCTTTGCAATCTGAAGTCGATAATGACTTTCTGTCAGTTGTCATCTAAAGTTATCGAAGAGCAACTTACAACGACAACTAGTCAACGAGAAAGCATCGAGAGAGCTGAAAGCGAGCAAGAAGAGAGCATGAGGAAGCAAAGAGAGCGAAGGGGAGAGCACGAGGGAGCAACGGGCGAGCAGGTGATCAGAATAGTCGCTAGCGCGGGAGCAAAGCAGCGACGCCTTAGTTAGCAAGCTGTCACGTGTTGCCACAAGCTTCGGGGAATATATATATATATATAGTAATCTTCAAACTCAATAACACGTGACGCTCCATACTCGCGCACTAAAGCCTGTTTCGTTCATTTGCTCCCTCAATGCTCCCCCGTGCTTCCTTGTGCTCCTTCGCTGCTCCCTCTAAAGCAGCCCTGCTCCCTTTACTGATAGAAAGCGGAAATCCCCCATCCTAAGTTCGCGGTGTATATAGTACATATATAGATCTTCAAGTTATCTTGGCGAGCATAAAGGTATCTTAAGGATTCTCACTTAGGGAATGGAGTACTCAGCAGTTTACTTAGCTACCAGAGGGTTCAATAAGATAATAGGCCCTGGGGGCCTGTAGTTGCAGCTGAAACCGATAGCGACGGTAACATGCATATATGAGGATAGCATGCGATGAGTAATAGCGGCAACGAGGTAATGGTCAATGTGTGGTTATCATAAACCAATAAGTTAGTCATTTACCAAGTGGTCGACACATAGCCCAATATTGCTTATTTGACCAGTCAGACGACGACATTGGCCAATAAAGCGATCTTCATTGGCCAATAAGAGATATTGGGCGGTGTGTCGTGACAGCCGTCATCTCGGTGCATTTTGCATTTACGAAGGGACCGAGACTGGTATGACTCCTAGTAGCGGTGCGTTCGGATTCGATCAATCCCCGTAAGTGCTCCTGGAGTGTTGGGGTGGGAGTTTTGGGCGAGCGAGTTTTGATGGGTGAGGGTTGCTTGGTATTTACACCTGGTGGATTGGTAGGCGGGACTTTTATGGCATTTGTGCTGGATGCGATGGCGAAGGTGGTAAAGGGAAGCTTGCGGACGAGGAGAGGGAAAGGCTACTAAGAATAGCTTGATGATTTATGGATACTTTATGTAATGCATACAAGAGAAGCTTCGTCTAGTCAACACTGACTTGATGAATTGTCAGTGCTCCAGCCTCGATAGCTTGCCCAGCATAAGAGACCCTATCCAAGCTCGAAGCTGAGATATACTAATGACCCTCATTCACATGATCTCATAAGTGTCCCAATCCCCACACAACCCGTCCTGAAAGACCTCATCCTCATCATCCATCGCCCCATGCACATAAGCCTCACAAAAGATCTCCCAAGAGGAACTCCGCCCTTTCCTCGTCTCGGCCTTCACCCTCCTCACCACGACCGGAGCATAAGCTCCCCTCAGCAAGACGACCCTATCACCCTCCTTAACATCTAGAGCCGCAATACCCATAAGGCCCGCTTTCCCGGTCTGAAATACCCTTTGATTACCCACGCTCTTCGCAGCAGACAAGAATAATCCCGCACCAGTCTGCTGGATGCACATTAGCCTGAATAGGTCTTCCGGGATACCCTCCATCTCATTCCTGCGCTTCATCATGTCGTTGGAAACCAAGACACCGAAGAATGATTCGAACATGGGGGTCCAGCCGCCGGGGCCTGAAGTTTCGTAGCCTCGTCCCTTAGCTTCAGTGTCATTTGTACCCATAAGGATGGTTTTGCAAAGAGCTTGGATCATTGGCTCGCCAGTGATGTATTTGTCGACTAGACTGTTGCCACAGCGTTGGTTGACTGAAGACTGTAATTCCACGAGCGAAAATACAAAGCCGTCGACGTGCAGCGGGTTCGATGTCCATACTACATCGCCGAGGGAAAGACCAGGAGCTGTAAGAACGCGGCCTGCGACGCTTATAGGCATTGTGTCTGTCGCAGGGAAGATTGGAGCAGTGCCATGAGGAACCGGTCTCACGAAGGAATTCTTCTGAAATGCATTCAGAGGTTTAATTGCCCCTACTTGCTCTATCTTCGGGTTGCTAGCATGCCACCAGCCTTCCGGACTGGGCGACCAGTCGATGGCCCAGGTCGGCATGGTAGAAATATTACGCATGCGCGGCACTTGGATGTTGAAGAAGAGGGCTAGGTCCTGATTCGACGTGATGATAGCTGCGGCGGTGTCTCGATATACTTGCTCGATAGACTTGGTGTAATCGGGTATTGGCAGTCCTGTTGCGACGGCCTGGGATTTGCTGATGGCGCCATGTGGATACTGTATCATGCCGAGGACGGCATAGACCATATCTCTGGGATCGCGGCAGCGGGACATGTGGAGTTGCTGAAGAAGCTCGATGATGGTGAAAGCGACGCCCTTCCAGATTCTCTCCACGAATATGGCAAGGGCGACAAGGCGCCAGTAGGAAAGCGACTCCCTATCTATTGGAAGGCAGAAACATTTTTGGGTTGTGAGCGCTGCGTTGCGGAGGAGACGCCATGGGAAGCGATGGGTTCCAATGATTACCGTGGCGTTCCAAGAAAGCAGTACTTCTTGAGCGATCCACGTTCTTTCGAAGTATGATCTACTCATGATGTCTCTGAGGGCGTCCCAACGCTCTGGTTACTCATTCTCGATACCTGCTTCATCTCCAAGGATACTTCTTAGGTAATTGATGCTCATGATGTCGTCTTCTAGCCAATATTCGGAAGACCTACGACTCTTGAGCCTTTTCTTCAGCTGATCATAAAGCTTATCTAATGATTCGAGCATCGAAATACCCTCTTGCGTGGTTTCGTTCTCTTCTCCAAGCCACATGTTGACCCTTGGGGACGACTTGTAGATCAGGGCCATCATGCTCACTTGATGGCTACGCTCTGCCACATTGTCTTGATCGATACAGATAGAGTCCATCCATATCAGCAGTGGCTCATCAGTCGACCTAAGGCGTTGAAGCGCCGCCTCCAAGTTCCTAGTGATCAGGAGAATTCTGCCATCACAATATATCGGCCTGTCACGCCCATCCTGACCCCATTCGTAGGATAACGTTTGATATTCAGGGACGGCCCAGCCATTTCCTTTCCTTGGGAGTTCTACCTCCCTCAATGTGATTGTCAGTGGACTGCCGTATTCCCCTAGCTGAATCGTTGCAACTCGAATGGCATGGTCACTGGATATGGGTTGATATGTGTATGGCTGATCATGTACCTGCTTGGGCTTTGAGCATGTCGCTAAAGAAGCAGATGAAGCAATATTTTTTGACTGAGGATGATCCATGTCCGGTGTGATGTAATGGACTGTTCATCTCATTCTTGGCGAGATAGACTTTGCATTGGAGTGGGGACGAAGCCAAGATACCGAAGTAAAGCCGGTTGTCATATCCGAATCATGCCCTTCTCGTATCTCTCCATTGGAGGGACAGTTAGGCAATAACCTCGACAGAAACCAACGTGAGCAGATGCCTGTCGGGAGGCCACTTTTAGCGTATTCGCTTAGTCCACCAATAGGAACCCTAGAATATCACCCTGAACTGATTTTATTGATGCTATTCAGATGCTATTGTGATATGCAGCCCAACATGGACCGTTTCTACATAGGAGGATATCACAGATATTACAGCCAAAGGTAGAACGCTTTCTCCGCTTGCTACCACCTAAATTTGGTGTAATTTCACCGAGAATTTGTCGTTTTCTAGGCCTGGCTGTTAAGCCTATCTCCTTGCACCCACGGCAGTTCCCAGGGCTCTTTCTTTTGCAGATTTGATGATCTTCTAGACGTATCATTGAACGTTCAATTGCTGACTCAATTGACGTTCTTTTTCGCTTTAGAAACTGCCTTTGAGAGGTCTGGTCATGGTATATTGACTCAACTGACGTTTGAAGGTATCTGAATAGGCTCAAATCGATCGTCTATAACAGTGATAGGACGCAGATTAGGCAGGTACTACGTCGCAGGAAGGCATTATCGAGGTGGGCAAGAACAATAGGGGGCTTTGTTGACACTCGTGACACTGTTTCTATTTACAAAAAATAACCTTTTTGACCTAGCCTTACCACATCTGGTTAGGGTCAACCTTAAAAATTAACCGAAGGCAAACAGCAGCTAAAGGGATAGTGCTCCCTCTTGCTCCCTCGCACCCTCGCACCCTCGGTACTCCCCCCTACTCTCTCGGTACTTCCTCGAAAACGGTAATCAGCAATCCTAAGTTCGGGGTGTATATAATATATATAGGTATATAGTTTCCCTTATTCGTGCCCCTCACTAAGCTTCAAATAAGCGAATACTTAGAGCTTAGTGCGAGGCACGTATAACTTCTTTCCTTGCCATTCCTCCAGACCCGTTCATCATACCCTAAAACTTACTCAGACTTCAGTTCTGATATTGCTACTTCAATTTGGTCCTTCCAAAATGGAATCATTCCTGGATGCGAGATCACATCTGCCGGACGTTCAACCTGATACACTGATCATCGGGCTGTGTGGAGTGAGTGACTACTTTAACCCTGACTTGAATACGCACGCCTGCGACCCCAGAGAAGACGGGTGAATGCTCTCGGACTTTTACTTGCTGAATTACCTCTTCTCCGGCTTGGGAAGATCGCAAGCCTGGTTTACATGCCTGAAACCAGCTGATCTCGTGGCACGCTATGGAGAGTACGCCCATGGCAACCAATATGGAACGAGAAAAGTCGTGTTGAACTGCAATAAAATGCCCGATAGAACTACGCTTCATATTACAGACGCAGACGCCCTTCTACCAACATTTCTAGAGCATCTTCGGCGCACATGTGCTGAAGCGGTAAAGTCTAATAAGCCTGTGCTTCTTTGTGTATTCTGTCACGGCGAAGACGAGACTTTCGGCTGGCATATTGGAGGCTTGGGTAAAGATGGCCCTGTTCTGCATGTCAAAACCGTCGCCGAGATTCTCGCTGAGAACGAAGGGGTTCAACTATGTCTGCTCCTGACTTCTTGCTTCTCGGGCGGGTGGGCAATAACACCCCAACTTCAGGATCTTGAAGGAAAAAGAAATGCTATTGTGATGGCCGGTGCGGGACCGGAGACTGAGTCCGAGTCATGGCCGCAAACGCATTCTTTGGGACGAACTTGCGGATCGTTTTACATCTCATCACTTCTTAATGTACTTTCGAGTGAGGAGCCCACAGAACTCACTTCTCCCAAGGCGGTCTCAATGAACACCGAAGAATTCGCCAGCGCCATCAAACACCAGCTATGCTATGTGATAGACCCTCGGTTCGGAGATAATCACGAAATTCAATTCACTGTGCAAAACGATCAATGGACTGACCTATACCACGCCAGAACCGGCATTCCATTATCGACGTATAGAACACGACTGCAAGAGCTTCGTAGCATACCTGCAAGAGACTTGCCTGATTTTAGGAAAGACCGTACAAAGACAGCGCAGGAAATAGATGACTGGGAGGCGCGGCATTCAGAGAGTGGTCTTGCTATCATGGCGGCTTCGAACTTTGGCGGGAGTATGAGGGCTGTGAAAAAGGCCACTCGTAACAAGGCGATTGCGTATATGAAGAGCTTACCAGATCGCGATAGCCTCGCAAAGAATATTGGACCTCATGGGGTCATCAATGCATGTATCAAAGACCCAGCTAGCATGACCGAGAATATGTGGATTGGGGTTTGGAAAATATTAGGGTACCGCTTCGGAGCCATACAGACAGCTGAGATACTCGCGAATCGATTGGGTCTAAAATTCGGAAAGGCGTCGAGGTGGGACAAGGACAAATGGCTGCAAGAAAACGTCGGATCTCCGGTCTACAAACTTGCTTGTAGTTACAAGGGAACAATTCTTAAGATGGGCTTTCTCCCACCGCCTTACTGATCAAGCAGACGTTACGACAAACCAACTTGGTATCTCGCCGTAGCTTGTGCGGAAAGCAGCCTGCCCGAGGTGAAGATGCAACGGCGTCTTGAGGCAGTACAAAAGAGTAAGCACCTCGTTGGAGCAAAAAGCTCAACCCTAAGCCCTTTCACTGATTGAGCTCAATAGTGGTTGAGAAAACTGTCGAAGATTGCGCAAATGACCTCAAGCTCACCATGATGTTCAAAAGAAATGGGAACGTGTGAACGACAATCAGAAAGACGATCCGGTCGCTCTCGCCCACCAAATCAGGCGACCCATCCACTCCATCGTCCTTCCGATCGCGTGGCTTCTCCAACGTTTTAGACAAGCTAACACTATCACTCGAAAGACGCGGTCGAAGAGATTGAGATGCCCAGAGTGCCATTCCAGAAGAATTAGGAAAACAAATAATATCAACAGAATAATTTCAAGAACTTTACCTGTATCTGATTATTATGTTTAAGCTGCTTCGAGAAAGTTAATTCACTTAACTAATTTAATGAATTAAATTTTATATATAACGATTGCAAAAAATATTGCAAAATAATTAAAAATAGTAATTAATAATTATATTATCTCTTAGTTCTATTAAGTTGTAAGATAAAATATTAATTAAACGAGTAATTATTTTAAGATTTTACTAACTTTATAAATATTAGCGGGAGGACGACCAAAGCGCTGCCGCTTTGACGTCGCTTTTGACAGCCTTTTCGCCTCGGCCTTCTGAACGCGAGGATCCCATGCATCCCACAGCCCTAATTCTTTTCCGTTCCTGCTTGGACATGGCCTTCTCAAAACGCTTCGATTCAGTCACTATTCCTCCTGCGTGCGATCAACACGCTATTTATTTATATGATGATATCCCTCTCCCCCCTCAGAACTGGTCCCTCTACGACGACAACAGAACTGGCTGCTGGGCTCAGCCACCCACTTTGTCCTGTCTTTCGTGTCCCACTGCCTCTCGCCTCTTCCTCTTCCATCTCCTCACGCTTCCACCTTCGTCCTTCCTGCACCTTGTCTTCGACAACCAACCATTCTGACTCATCGGCCCTATGACTTCTCCAAAATATGACGAAGCTGTGGCACACACTATAGAACACTTCGCGGAATACTATCAGCAACTGAAAGATGACTTGAATGTATTGAAACTTTAACGAGTCTACAAAGCGGACAGCGAAAACATGTTAAACCTGGTCAAGAACTTTTGATATCAGTAAGAATCTTTCTCCTATTCAGTCAATGAATCATTCACTATCTAATCGACGTCGTCAGATACTGTCAATTCACCAAGAAGAACCCTGTGATCATTCATCGGCAAATCCTCGAGTGCTAATTAGTCAACCACATGCAGCTAATCACCACGTTGGCACCGTTGACATCGTTGGCACCGTTGGCAGCTGATTAAATCAAAGGTTCAACCAAACACCACTTAATTACGCCATTAATCTCGTAGTTAGATCTAATAGCTGGTAAATTGCATCATTTACCTTTGCGCATAGATAATTAGATGGCTAATAGCATCATTAAACAGATTGACAACATCTTCGCCCTTCGCGTTCTACATGCTCACCACCCTACTCGCCACCCTACCTACTCGTTAGCCTACTCGTCAGCCTACTCGCTTCAAAACATGCTTCAAAACATGCTTCATGTTGTCGTGGGGCGAAGGCTTGCACCTCAGAGACCCACGGAACAGTATTGATTCGGCCGCACCTTCAGGGTCCATGGGAATATTAGCTACTATTGATAGGGGTTTCCCGAGCATGGCTCAGCCGCACCTTCAGGGTCCACGGGGATATTGGTCACTACTTATAGAGGTTTCTCGAGCGGAGTTTTCTTCTTCTTCTTCACCTTCACCTTTTATCTATTTTATCTATCTATCTATTCACCTGTATCTAGCCTACCTCCTAGATCTACCTACCTACTACTACTATGCCTTCTGAGCTCTGACTACTAGGTTGAGCAGTACTACCCCTTTACAATGTGACGTGTTCAAACACGCGTCATTCGCTCCATGGCCTACTTCATAGTATGCTTCATACATGCTTCATAGCACATGCTAATCAGCTCAATAGAAAGCATTCTTCATGACTCGATATCAAATTCTCTATCGAGCTCCCTATCGAACACTTTACATGCTTCAAAATACGCGTCGGTCGAGCGCATAACAAAGGTCAAACAGTGCCTCAAACAATGCTTTCTACATGACTTTCTTCAAGATTCCCTACCGCATACCCTTCATGATTCTCTATCGAGCACCCTTCATGATTCCCTACCGAGCACCCTTCATGGTTCTCTACCGAGCATCCTTCATGATTCCCTACCGAGCACTCTTCATGATTTTCTACCGAGCATTCTTCATGATTTCCTTCATAGTTTTCTTCATGATTTTCTATCAAATATTCTTCATGACTTTCTTCATGATTTTCTATCGAACATTCTTCTGCTGCGTACGTCAATCTAGCATTCTTGAGATCTAGCAGAATTCTTGCCTCTGTTCTTTCTATTCTTCTTGCTTTTCGTCAATCAGATTTTCTGCTGACACTAAAATATTTCAGACAGAATAAGACTCAATCTGACAAGACTGCGCTCGTCTCAGCTAGCTCACCTCGATTCACGACTTCCTGTCAATGCGATAAAAATATGAGAGAGAACATTGTTGAAAACCTGCTTTCTGAACTACTTCGAGGGTTGAAATGTACTGAGACACGATTGACAGAACAACGACGTCGTATATCTTACTCTGAGGCAAACCGCGGAAGTTAATGCTATGCACGTAGCGATGTGTGATCTAATATCCTTTTGTTTCTTCTTTACAATCTTCCTACTCAAAGACTCAAAACAGCTTTGCGATTCAGTTACCTCGAAGAGATATGAGTCACTCAAACGTGGACTTGGAAATTCTCCTCTACTAACCTCATAGGGAAGACTCGCGCGAAGGGGAAAAAGGTCTCACTATTCTCCCTGGCCAGGAATATTTTACCTATTAGCGCTGCAGCTTCGTAAATCCCAAGCATATCTAGCACTCTCAAGCTCTCGAAGGGGTGCGTGCGAGATCTCGTGAGGTCCTATCATCATCTCTTCCCCTTTCTCATTTCTCTTCCTCTCCCTCATCCCCTCCCTTCTTTTCTTCCGCGTTTCTCTTCTGTTCTTCTTTCCCAATCATCTTCTCACACCAGGAGATATTCTGGACAGGCTGAACTGATCCGAAGTCTTGCTCTCGCGGCTCTGCGGCCCGTCTAATAGATATCTTGACTACGAATGCCGCGAGGTGTGATTTGAGTACTATGTGTGTTTATATGATGGACGGGGTGTATACAATCGGCTCGGCATCTAGGATTCTACCGCCAGTGCGCCCCCCTTGCTCTCTCGCTGCTCTCCCTTGCTCCCTCGATGCTCCCCCTTGCTTCCTCGCTGCTCTCTCTAAAGTGGCTTTGCTCCCTTTCCCGAACGGAAACGGCAATCCCCAATCCTAAGTTCGGGGTGTATATAATATATATATTTCTAAAAATTACCGTAAGTTAAGCATAGCAAATTTATGTTCAATCACTTCGATCGAAGCCTTGTTGCTACTTCAGGATTTATCCTAGTACAGACCCCGGATCGCAACTGGCTCCACAGGCACTTCTATGAGAGGGCTCGAAACCCCGAATACCAAGCCGAATACCTTAGCGGTAAGAGGTGTTACGAATAGAGCATTTCTACTCCATTCTAATGCTGTTCCTCGCCAAACCTGTCCAAAAATAGTCGGCCTGGTAAATTGGCCTGCAGCGGCTGCGCTCACTAAATTTACGTGCTTCCTTGTAGTGTCGTTCACGGCCACTCTTGTGTGGTGATTGTCAACCTTGTGTGCCGCATGCTCATTCATGATACCTTTCGTCTTGTGCACCTGCCGAGCTTCCCCGCAGGCTTCATCGTACTATGATTCATGCTCTCGCCTTCCCATTCTCTGCTTCCTCCCTTGTTTCAGTGTCAATCAGCAATTTTCATGCGCCAAAATGAACATACTGTGCCCTCAGAAGTGGCTCCTCCCATTTCCGTCCATTTAGTCCAACTTTCACTCCATCACATTTTGCACACAGCCGCAATCTTGAATTTTCCATTTTCTCAATCTCTGAGGTCCATGCCACAGTTGAGAAATTCGACCGCCTCATCACGATTATTGAGTCGAGCCCAGTCCTGCAGTGAGCGGCCTTGATGGTCTGTGATTCCCGGATCGATGTCCTGATCATCGATCAAGAGCCGAAGCACACCAAGGGAACCACCTCCTGCCGCATGAGATATTGGTGTACGACCAGCAAAGTCTTGCAGATTCTTCTCGATGCCCGATACCAGGAGTAGATATCGAGTGATATCTTCAAATCCCTCACTTGCAGCCCATGCCAGTGCGGGGCTTCCGGACTCATCGCGTTGATTAATATCGATTTCTCCGGTTTCGACCAATATTCTAATGTAGTCGATATACCCTGGTCGATCTAGCGCTCACGCTAAGGGCGTCCAACCAAATTTATCTCTTTTGTCAGCCTCTCTGGGGTTCTGCTGAATGAGGAACTTTAGGACAGAATTGCGTTCGTGGATTTGAATCTTCCTGGATGGCCTGCTTACCGCCCATGAGATAGCATTGCGGCCGGTTGCATCTCTGTGAGACACCGAGATCTGTGATCTCCACAGTCGCTTCACTACCTGCAGCGAACTTTGCTCTGCAGCATAGGATATTGCATTCCTTCCGGAAGAATCGAAGCTCTGCATATCTTCTCGACTAATCTCTCGGAGTACTAAGTCAACACACGCATGAGATTGCGTGCACGCTGCATAAGACAGGGGAGTTCGACCCTTCTTGTCTCGTCGTGAGAAGTCGGAACGCTTATCTGACTGTAAGCGTCGAAGACACTGCAGGCAGCCAGAGAAGGACGCTTCTAGAAGTGCAATGAAGCCAGCAGAGTCTGGATTGTCAACCACGATATCTCTACGACCGAGCAGCATGTCAATAATTTCGTGCTGATCAGATGCAACCGCGTGTACGAGCGGTGTCCGGGTGCGTCTGTCTCCAAGGTTTGGGTCAGTGACTGCCGACTTGAGGAGAACGGAACAGACAGTCTGATGACCTGCCAGTACAGCCAAGATCAACGACGATTGACCGTTGTTCAAGAAGTTTGGATTGATATCATGGTCCAGAAACGCTTGCACCACTCTGGCATGACCCTGTGACGCAGCCCAGAGTAAGGCAGATTTGCACTGAGACTCAGCGATGCTTGGTCTGAAGCCGTTAGCGAGCAAACGCTGCTGGGCCTCCGGGTGATCAAACATAGCGGCGACGAGCAGTGGATCAAGCTGCCCCAGTTTAGGCACTGTGATTTTAGATTGATGTGCCCAGTATCTGTACCAATTTGAAAACTGCACCTGGCTCGGGTCTGAGAGTAATGTCGCCTGTCTCGCGAGTGTCTCAGGCACGATATGCTCACAAGAGGCGTAATGGTGAGCCCAATGTGCGACTGCGTAGTCGAATGCGGCTAACGAAGTCCTGATTCGTGAACATGTATTCTCATCCATATCCTCCTCATCCCTGAGGAACATCACATCCTTAATGTTGAACATAGCCGCATAGTCGTCCGTTTCTTCCTCTGCAACAATGACAGGAGAAATCGGGCTCACGGTCGCCGCCGAAGATGGTTCATTCTCGTTGAAGAGATCATTGAAAATCTCGTCAAGGAGCAGGTAGTTGATACATGCTTCTGCAAGTGCTAGGTGGGCCGACGCTATGTCTGTGCCATAAGTCCTCGAAAGCGCATGGGTAGTGTTGGTACCGAGCTCCAGGAAGAAGTCTCTAACTGTTGAATGGACGAAACTAACATGCTGATCTGGAAATCGTATAAGAGGTCCAAACATCAGTTGAATGCTGTTTTTCAATATCACGATCTCCGCTTCATCTCTAGATCTTGACCGCTCAACACTTGCAAACGCTCCAAGCTCGTCTAGATTCAACGTGCGGACACTATCGACAAGCAATTGGACACATCTCTTAATGGTCTCTCTATTCTGAGGTGTAACAGAGGGCAGGTATCGAGCATATGCTCCTTTGAGATCCTCAGGTATTTCCGCCAGCAGCTGCTGCGGAACATTTGTGTATAGTAAAATTGTCGTCTTTATTTGCTCTAAGACCAAACTCATCCATAGAAATGAATTTTGTGCCTTCCTGTACAATGCGTCTTTCAATTCCGCAGCCGCGACCAAAGTGCATCGCTGCAAGGCTACTAGCTGATTCACTTTGTAGTTGATAAAGGCTACAATGTTCTGGATCATCCCAGAAGGTCGATCTTCGATCTTTAAGTGGAAAAGGTTGCTGGAGTTGCCAAGAGCTTTCCACTCAGTCATTGTTTGCGGCTGACTTGTGAATAAGATTTTCAGCTTCTTGTCATGAAGTTGACCTTGATCTTTGGTAAGTTCTAGCATGCTTTCAATGCTTGAAATTAGTTTTTCTCTGGATCGAGCTTGACACTCGTCCAAACCATTCACAATGATGTAATAATAATCATAGAGAGCGATGTCTAGAGCAAACAAGAATATCTTTCACAAAGACTCAAAAGACTGCTCAAATTCCTGCCACATGGAGGCGAATTCCGCCCTGACTCGGCGAATCAAGTTTTTTTTGGAGATGAGAATTGCCGAGATCAGGCCGCAGAGTATTGACTGTGCATTATTCCGACCCTCGATGTCTTTCGCGCATTGGAAAGACAGCACGATAGACGAAGAATCAATTCGGGCTTGCTGAATTGCTTGTGCCCTCAGAACTTCTGTCAGAAATGATGATAGGATTGTCTTGCCGCATCCCGCATCTTCAGTCATCCATAACACAGCCGAGCTCTTCTCCTTCTGCCAATTCTGATATTCTGGAGTATCAAGAGACCACTTACAAGTCCCTTCTACTCGATCACTCGATAGGACCGATTGAAAATCTCGTCGAAAATAGGATGTGTATTTTCTTTCTGACTCAGTCAACGCTGTTGAAACAGAGCCTTAGCATCTATGAGTTGGATGCTGTTCAAGGACTTACAATGTAAAGATTCAGCTGAGGCTGCATTCGTACTCTCAGACTTTGTCGATGTCAGTCGCACAACTCGTTGTAAAGCAGCTGAAATAAGTCGATATCTAGGGTCTTGCAAGGAAGAAAATCGGCACATATTCATGTGATTCGCAGGTAACGATATTTCCTCCTCTTCCGGTATCCGCAGTAATGCAGACTGCTTGCTTACAATCTAACTTTTGATTAGAAATATTACTGATAGTGTTGCGTCGCGCTCACCAGCTGATTGAAGCCTTTAGGCCACTCGGTCTCGTAACAAGATATTATGTGTTTCTGCTCGACGCGAGGAATGAAAGATTCATTGATATCATCGAGCGCACTAGACTCGCGGGCGAGCACTTGAATGAGATCAGCTCTCATAGAGCCAGCCAAAAGTGACCCTCCGGAAATAGCCAAGCCAAGGTTCACCACGTCAATAAGAGGTCCAAGCGAAGCGGCAATGTCGCTACCTCTGTGCGGCGTCCCCATGAACATTATGGCTTGTGTCGTGCGCAAGACCTCTGCGAACCGCTTTTTTTCGTGGGCAGTTACCATGGCCTATGGAAAGGTCAGTCATCTGAAAAGGTAACGTAAGATCTTCTTCACCTGTTTGACGACGATCCCTCCAAGACTGTGGCAGATGAAAATGGTCGGCCGACGCTTGCCCTGAATTCATTTAGCTGGATCTCCACGATACATAACAAAGAAACTCACTGCCTCTGTCTGATCAAGCAATGACTGAAGTAGCTGTGTCGCAAACTCTTTGATGTTTGCGACTGACCTGCTGAATGCAGGTGCAGATGCATATCCGAAAGAGTATATTCGAGCCCCCGGCAAGTCGACCGGAAGCAGGTGCGACAGCCAGAGGATGTCTTCATCTTGTTCGTCTTTGAAATTCTTTGTCCAAGTCCTGAAGAAATCTCCACCAAGTCCATGGACAGCAATTATGTCAACATCAAAGTTTTCCTGTCCAGCAATTGGCTCAAGCGGCAGCGGAGGTATGAGGCGAAGACCGAATCGATCAGGATCTTTTATCAGCTGTCTTAGGCTTGAAGACGCTTCGTCACCTCCTGGAACGAATTTATCACTCTTGATGGTGAAACACGGGTAAGCACTGTACCTTAGAGCAATAGTAGTGGTCTAGCTATTGCTACACGTACCTGTGTGCCGACAGATGATGAAATCTGGCGGTCATCGGAACGCAGTCTGTGAATGAATTTCCTCATCTCCCGTGGCGCATCGTTTGAAACCTAGGGAGTCAGCTCAAAATTTCTGTTTCGGAAACCTTTTGGCTTTTGCAAGATCGTCTTTCCTTATCGCAATCCAACCTTCTCGTGCTCTTGTTTACCTAGTTCCGTTCCAAGATGATCCGAGTGTGTAGGTCGGGCACGTGACAAACAGGCATCAACGCCAAGCAATTTCTTCGACAAGTTTCAGCAATGACGACAAATTTCTCGTCGATGCGACAACTTGCATTGAATCATCGGGGCTCAACATCCAGAGCGTGATGGGGTATGCGCTTGCGAACTCTACTAAAGTAATCTGATTTGACGTTTTCTAGGCAACCTCCACTATCGGTAGGCATCGTTGGATGTCCAGGGAGCGGGCAACGTACAATTGTCGGCTGTCTCTTGTACAAGGTTCGCTCCTAATCAAATACGCCTGGGTGGGTTCTAATCAGCGATACAGTATAATGGTATCAGCTTGTTAGACCTTGAAAAGCTACGATCACAGGGAATACATTCGTATGGGCAGGTAGTGGAAGGACTTCGGTCGCAAGGAGTTGAGCTGAAATTTGAGACTCCAAAGCACGTCATCAGCATAATTGGTTCGCTCAGTTCATCTCCCATCTTCTCAAGCGGCCTGCTAAATCCCAAGAGATATCGCCTCTAACAAACCGGATGTCTGGCTCGTCATTGTATCGCCTGATGATACCGTCACAAGTCTAGCAGAACATGTTCGAGTGCCATCACAGGCAAAGCCGATCGTATTGATCACGAAGTTGTAGGCGATTAGTGGCATACGCTGAGATGGACATACCTTCTGCTGACTTGCACTGCAGGGACAATGTACAGTGGTCTCAACAGGTGTTTGAGAATAAGGTTTCTGAAGTGTCCAAGCTTGTGCACAATGCCACATACATACCTTGCAGCGGTCTCAAGGAAGATAACTTCGTTGATTTGTCGCCGAAAAGTGCCTGGTATGCAATGAAATTTGAAAATTCTGGGAGCAGCATTCCTCAGCCTGGGACTTTATTGTCAGCTATCGATATCTTAGGTGATGGGCTCAACGCAAATGAACGCCAGAGCTAAGGTCACAGCGTGCGAATCTCTGCGTATGAAGGAGGCTCGAAGGGCTTACGACATTCCTTATAATAAGTATGATTCTAAATATTGCTAGGTGCGTTACCGTACTGGCACTTTTCATCGCTCTCCCTCTTGGCTCCTTTGTCAAGCAGCCGCTGTACCACCTCCCCGTGGCCTCCTACTACTGCCGCCTGCGATGCGTTGCCGTGGGGTCCACCTTGCCTATTGACGTCGGCATTCTGGTTGGGGAGCAGCTGCACCACCTTCTCGTGTCCTCCTGATGCCCCTTGGGGTGCGATGCCGTATTATCCACCTTGCGCAGCTCTTCATCCACGGATTGGATCTGCCGAGGACCTACCCTCAAACAGGCTTGTCGAAAATATATTGCAGACCGGATGAGACCTAAATTGCGAGTGCCACGGAAGTGTCGTAAAGCCGCTGAGGGAGTTCGACGCCATTTTGCCATAATCTGCATTTATAAATCTGATGTATGAAGCACGTTAGTCGGATGTGTCGCTCTTTTTCAATGTCAGGGAAGAGTTTTGCGTGTTCGTAATGAGAATGCCTTGTAGATAGTGCTGTCGGTCACGAAGACAAAGCCAGCCCGGTTCCTGACCACAGTTCCTGTGAGCGGGACGATGGCACTTATGGTGTTTGAGTGAGCATCGATACCTGATAAGCCGGGCTTGCGATAGAAGGAATCCAAAGATGAGATTGTCAATCTCACCTGGTACGCGAAGGAGTACGGACTCCATTACTGCGGTTTTTGTGACTCAGCGATGAGGTCAGAGCAGGCTTTTTTGTATATGATACAGGCAGGCCTGGAATTAATTAGCAATTATAACGTGTGTAAAACGAACTTTTAAAAAGATTATTACGAGTAAAAGAAAAGAAATCGAGTAAATAAATAAACGATAACGAATCGTATAAATGATTTGATTTGATTTGATTTGATTTGATTTGAATTCATACACCCTTGTGGCATCGGTTTAGGTCCGACCCATGGGGGAAACTATGCTATCTATATGAACGGACAAAACCCTCTGGGGAATAAAACCGTTCGCCGACTATACGGCGACTTCGTCGCCGTCGAGACAGTGAGTTTTGAGACTATGTATCATGTTTGAATCTATAGCTTCTATTCAGCGCGTGACGCTCTAGTAAACCCTTGATGAGAGTGTCTGTGCTGTTTGATTATGTCGCATCGTTCTTGTTCTGCTCTTCATAGATAGTATTCTTTACAAACGATGTTTCGATCCGATTCTTGATTCGAAGACGAAGACGTTTCCTTTGCATCCGTGATGCTCGTGATTGTAGTCGATAGCTGTGTTCTCTCGCTCAATGATTGTCATTCATTGAGCAGAGAAATATATGATGAAAGAGAGGCGCACACGATGAGAAGATAGAATGTGATTGTACTGAATAATTCTTTTCTTCTCTTGATTTGACTTGTGTCACGTAGACGTTGAATGAATTGTTAGTATAGACGTGCGATCGCAATCGTTAGATGATTTGACTCTGATCGATAGAGAAGAATGCGTTCTGATCGTTTTTCTGCGCTCTCAATTTTTCACGTAGATAGATATATGACTTGACGTCAAGTAAAGAAGATGAGCTCAAGCTCTCTCAGTATATCAGCGTGATCAACGAGTCACTACTTCTTCGAGCATTGTAGTCATGACTCTCAGACTGAGATCGACTATTCTATCTGATATCTTTTCATCAATTACTCGATGACACTGTCAATGTGATGAAGACGTTTCAGTATATCGACGCAATCGACGAGTCGCAAATTCTTTGATCACTTGTAGTCATGATTCTCATACTGAGATCGACTTTTTCACTAAATATCTTTTCATCTCTTACTGACATCGACATGTCATTAATCTTCTTCGTAGATCGATTGTGACTGTTAGAGAAGATGCTGTCCCGTAGATGAAAATTCTGCATGATTGACTTTCTCGCTCATGCAACATTCTAACATCGTTCGAATTGCATCAAATTGAGATCTCAAGACTCTTCTGACTTCTATTTGAAGAATAGAATCAAAAGATTCGTAGTTGACATCATGTACAGATGAATCTCGTCGTTGATCATCGTATAAATAATAGAAATATTAATTTGAACGCAATTATAATTAATGTTTGTTAGGGGCCAGCATAGAGCGAGTCATATGGGTGTAAGGTAACGAGTATATAAATGCTAAGGAAGAAAAGTATCTAGGAGGGAAGGACCGGCTATCTATATGGCTCAGGAGAACATAAGCTAACCC
>JAABUT010001879.1_pt1 | contig 22083 bp, 16 predicted proteins | sample 5559281 | NCBI WGS metagenome assembly JAABUT01 (sample SAMN10711880, study PRJNA513359) | rock metagenome | isolation source: Antarctica rocks | place: Antarctica: Victoria Land, Ricker Hills nord | collected 2016-01-04
GCGCGTGACCGCCCAGCTCCATCGTCGCCCGCTTCATGTGCAGCCCGGCCAATGCCGCAAGCTGCTTGCCCACCGGCGTGGAGCCGGTGAACGAGATCTTGCGGATCACCGGGTGCGGGATGAGGTAGCTGCTGATCTCGGACGGCGTGCCGAACACCAATTGTACCACCCCGGGCGGCAGCCCGGCGTCAACGTAGCAGCGGATCAGCTCGGCGCAGGAGGCCGGCGTTTCCTCCGGCCCCTTCAGGATGATGCTGCACCCCGCGGCCAGCGCAATCGCCGTCTTGCGGTTCGCCTGGTTGATCGGGAAGTTCCACGGCGCGAAGGCGGCAACCGGGCCAACAGGCTCGCGCAGGCTCATCTGGTAAATGCCCTCCGCCCGCGCTGGGATGACCCGGCCGTAGGTGCGGCGGGCTTCCTCGGCGAACCAGTCAATGATGTCCGCGCCGAACAGAGTCTCCATCCGCGCCTCGGCCAGCGGCTTGCCCTGCTCCAGCGTCATCAGCCGCGCGATGCCCTCCGCCCGTTCGCGCAGCAGGTCGGCGGCCCTGCGCAAGACCTTGCTGCGGTCGAAGGCGGACACCTTGCGCCAGGCCGCGAAGCCGCGGACCGTCGCCTCAAGCGCGCGGTCCAGGTCGTCAGTGCCGGCATGGGCCAGGAGGCCGTTCACCTCGCCGGTTGCCGGGTTCAACACCTCCAGCGTGCGGCCGGAGGCAGCGCCGGTCCATTGGCCGTCTATGTGCAATTGGACGTTCGGATACATCGGCTGGATTCCCGCTCTTTCCCGGCCGATGCTAGGCCGCCGGGACAGCAGGGTCGAGTGACGGCCAGGGCGCCGCCTACAACGGGGCCGCAGCCCGGGCGGCAGCAACCTCCCGCTCCCGGCCGGCATCGGTCATGAACTCGGCGATGTGCGGCCGGACCTGCAATTGACGGCTGTGCAGCGCATGTGTCGCAGCTACCAGTGACCCGCCACGGCCGAGCGCGGCATCGCCCAGCTCGATCAGCCGCAGGTTGGGCCACGCCTTCTCCCGGATGCCGTGCACGGTGCGCAGCACATCGGCCGCTGCCATATCCGGCAGTGCCTGCGCGATCAGCAGCGCCATGCTGGCCGTCGAGCGGGAAACGCCGGCGTGGCAATGCACCAGCAGGCTCGCGCCTTCTGGATGCAGGGTGCGGCCGAACGCCAGGATGGCGTCCACATGCGCGGGGCTGGGCAGTATCTCGCCGGGGCGGGGATCAACGATGTCGTGGAACCGCAGCTCCAGCTTCGCATGCTCGCCGAATGCGCCGAAGGCTTCAGGCACAGGGTGGTCGGGATCGAGGATGGACAGGACATGGCTGGCACCCAGCCCGCCATGTCCCGCCAGCTCCTCGATGCCGCATACGGTGATGACGAAGGGCGGCGCGGCAATGGTCATGCGGGTCGGTTCCGGGGTGACGTGCGCTGGAATAAGGGCAACCGGGCACGGGCGCCAGGGGTCAATGCAGGCATGCGCCGGGGTCGCGCGCAGTGCAGAGGGCGGGGGGTCGTCCGTGTATGCAGGGAGGTTGCGGCGCGGAAGAGCGTCAAGGTCTGGCTACAGCACGAGCCTGCCCCCGACCACGAGCAGGGTGATCGCAAGTGCGAACCGCAGGACCCGGTCCGGCACATGCGCCGCGCAGTAGCTGCCGAATACGATGCCGGGCAGGGAGCCAGTCAGGAGCTGGCCGAGCAGGTGCTGGTCCACCGAGCCGATCATCCAGTGCCCAAGCCCGGCCAGTAGGGTGAGCGGCACCGCGTGGGCGATGTCCGAGCCAACAATCTGAACCGTGGGCAGGCGCGGGTAGAGCAGCAGCAATGCGGTCACCCCGACCGCCCCTGCCCCGATCGAGGAGACCGAGACGAGCGCGCCCACGAGCGCGCCCACTGCCACCGTGAACGCCGCAGTGGCGCGCGGACCCAGCTCGCCCACGCGGGCCGCATACAAATCCAGGAGCTGCTGACGGAAGATCAGGGTCACAGCGGTGAAAAGCAGCGAGTATGCCAGGACCTGGGTGATAAGCTGGTCGAGGGCTGCGTCCCTTAGGTCGAAGCGGGACAGGACGAACAGGGTCACAGCAGTGGCCGGCACGCTGCCGCAGGCCAGCCGTCCGACGATGTTCCAGCGGACGGTCCCGCCCAGGCCATGGACGACGGTGCCGACGCTCTTGGTCGCCGCGGCGAAGAACAGGTCGGTGCCGACCGCCGTAGCGGGATGGATCCCGAACAGGAGCACAAGAATCGGCGTCATCAGCGAGCCGCCGCCAACGCCGGTCATGCCGACCAGGACACCGACCCCGAAGCCAGACAGCACGTGGGCCAACGTGATGGAGTTCAGCGCGTTCATGGCGTGCTTCTTATCACTTCATGCCACGGGTTTTCGACTCCGGGGATCGCGCCGGCCAGCATCCAGCCCTCCACCCCGGCCTCGACATCCGTGCCGGCCTCGGCCTTGCCTGATACAGCCCGGCGGCGGGTAGTGGGAGAGTTGGGTGGCGGCTGCGTCCCACCGGTGCAGAGCCTGCGTATCCCGCGGCTGGAGGTCTTCAACCCGAGACACGGAGCGAATGAAACCGGGGGACAGCCATGTTACGGGCGCGGATGCTGGCACGGGCACGGCTGGCGCCGCGTTCGTCAATCCGCCTCGCTCGCTACGATCCTGAAAAGCAGGGTTTCTCCATCCGGCCGACCTAGCCGCACCAGCTCCCCTGGACGGAACACATGCCCCTCGAACGTCCAGAGCGGGTCGTCGGCGTCCCTCATGCTTTGCAGTGCCCAGCCCTCGTCGAGGCGGATCAACTCGACATGGATCGGCTCGTCGCCGGGCCGTTCGCGGACGGCAAGCCAGGGGTTCGGGTCTTGGTCATAGGCGGCAGCGTCAATCTGGCCTTGGGGATTCAGCTGCAGATGCGTAACCAGGCGATCCGCCAGGTTTCCGTCCGGCATCCCCGGACCCTGGGCCAGCAGCATCGTCAGCTTCGCCATCACCTCGCCCTGTCCCGTTGCCGCCACCAGACGGAACGCGGCAGCAGCCGGCAAGGTTCGCCATCAAGCCGCTTCGTCCAAATCCGGATCGGCTGCCGGATCGTGGCCGGCTTCCAGCCTTGTCGCGTCTTCCTCCAGCGGCGCACTGAAGGGCGCCGCTGGGTGTCGGGCGCCGCGCAGCCGCGTCTTGCACGGCCGCGCAGCACTGCGGCTCAGCCGCGGATGCGGCGGCGCAGCGTTCCAAGCCCGAGCAGCGCGCTGCCCAGCACGGCCAGCGTTGCCGGCTCCGGAACGTCATTGGCCGTAACCGACACGTCGTCGAGCGCCTGGTAGGACGGGTCATTGCGGCCCAAAAACGTGATCGTCGTGTTGACGTCGGTGGCCGCGACGGTGAAGCTTTCCAGGGTATAGCCGAATGCCGGGACGTTCAGCGATTCGAAAACCTGAGTGCCGCCGAAGTAGGCCTGGAATTCGTTTGGCGTACCCCCGTCGCTGGCGAAGTAGAAGCTGAACGTGTAGGACCCGCCCGGCGTCGTCGCGATGGTCTGCGAGATGGAGCCCAGCGAGCCAACATAGCCGAAGAACGCGGCATACGTGCCGGTGTTGGGACCCTCGTCGAAGGACGAGTCCACATACCCGCCGCTTCCGGACCAGCCCGTGAGATTTCCGGTTTCGAAGCCGGGGTTCACCACCAGGTTGATGGGGTCGGCAGCGGCCGGGCCGGCGATTGCGGCCATGGCGACCATCATAGCGGATAGGTATTTGAAAGACTTACGCAAATTAGCCTCCACTCAAGGGGTTCGTTGCGTAATAAGCAATACCCGTGCCAAGGATTTAAGCATTTGCTATTGCCGATAATTTGTTCCGCAATGCGATCTAATTCTTGGCGCATGTAAGCTTTTCTGACTCCGTTCTCTGGGCATCAGAGCAAGTCAGTTATTTGCTACTTAACGGAGGTGAAGGCAGCCATGGCGCCTGCTTTGCCGCCGGCAACGAACAGGACCCTCGATCGGGGCTGCCGGCCAGGTGGTCCATGCAGCCTTCTGGCGAAGCCCTGGCCCGGCAGGGCAGCGAAGCCGCACCGCGTCCGTCACGTCAACCGCACCTGCCCTCGCCGGGCGCAGCCAGCCTTGTCAGGACGATAGATAGCCGCAAACCTTTGACGCTTAAGGGCTGCCGCGCCGCGCCCGCTACTCAGGCCTCCGCAGGCCAGCCCGGGCTTGCCTCATCTCGCGCGGCTCTGCCGTTCGCAGTCCCTTTGCAGTCCGCTACAGCGGTCCGTCCGGCGCCCACTGCGGAGCGGCAGCCAGGAAATACATGAAAAACATTTCAAAGGGCACCATACCCGGAAGTGGGCCAAAGCGGCCTATCGCACACATCCAAGCCAGAGAGACAGGCCGCCTAAACCTGCATAGCTCTTCATCTCTACGCAAACCTCCTGGGGTTTGCTTGAGCCGCCGCCACCATCCGCCAAGTTGCCGGGAGAGCAGATCGCACTTGATCAGATCGCCACCCGGACCCCCAGCTCCACCACCCGGTCGCTCGGAATCCGGAAGAACTCCGTCGCCGGCACGGCATTGCGCGCCATGAACAGGAACAGGAGCAGCCGCCACGCATTCAGCTTCGGCACCATCGCGCGGACCAGCACCTCCCGCCCCAGGAAGAAGCTGGCCTGCATCGGCTGGTAGTCCAGCCCGTGCGCGCCCAGCTCCTCCAGTGCGCGCGGGATGTTCGGCGACTCCATGAAGCCGTAGCGCAGCACGACGCGGTGGACGTTCGGCGCAAGCTCGATCACCTCGGTCCGCCCCTCCGGCCCGGCCTCCGGCACGTCCAGGTTCTGCACCGTCACGAACAGCACCCGCTCGTGCAGGACCTTGTTGTGCTTCAGGTTGTGCAGCAACGCCGCCGGCACATAGTCCGGGTTGCCGGTCAGGAACACCGCGATCCCCGGCACCCGGATGGTGCGCGACTGCGGCAGCCGCGCGAGGAAGGACGCGAGCGGCAGGCTGTCCTGCTTCCAGCGCGCCAGCATCAGCTCCCGCCCGCTGTGCCAGCTCGTCATCATCGCCATCAGCGCCCCGCCGACCAGCAGCGGCACCCAGCCGCCCTCAGGTATCTTGAGCGCGTTGGCGGCAAAGAACACAGCATCTATGACGAAGAACCCGCCGAACACCCCGAGCGCCAGCAGCCGCGGCCAGCCGAACTGCCGCCGGAACGCCACGGTGGCCAGCACGCAGGTGCACAGGAAGGTGCCGGTGACGGCGATGCCATAGGCCGCGGCCAGCGCATCGCTGCTGCGGAACGCCAGCACCAGCACCAGCACGCCGACCAGCAGCGCGGTGTTGATCTGGGGCACATAGATCTGCCCCTCCTCGGTTGTGCTGGTGTGCAGCACCGCCATGCGCGGCAGGAACGCCATCTGCATGCATTGCCGTGCGATGCTGTAGGCGCCGCTGATTAGCGCCTGACTGGCGATCACCGTGGCGGCCGTGGCCAGCACCACCAGCGGCAGCCGCAGGAACTCAGGCGCCATCAGGTAGAACGGGTTCTCCAGCGACGCCGGGTCGGCCAGCACGAGCGCGCCCTGGCCGAAGTAGTTCAGCACCAGGCAGGGCAGCACGAAGCCGATCCAGGCAATACGGATCGGTTTGGCGCCGAAGTGGCCCATGTCGGCATACAGCGCCTCCGCCCCCGTCACGGCCAGCACGACCGAGCCGAGGGTGACGAAGGCCAGCCAGCCATGTGCGGCGCAGACCTCGACGGCGTAATGCGGCGAGACCGCGCGCAGGATGCTGGGGTTCAGCGCGATCTGGTGCAGCCCCATGACGGCCAGCACCAGGAACCACACCGCCATCACCGGGCCGAACAGCCGCCCGATGGTGTGGGTGCCGCGGATTTGCACGGCGAACAGCGCCACGATGATGACGATGGACAACGGCAGCACGAAACGTTGGAAGGTCGGCGAGACCACCGACAACCCCTCGACCGCCGACAGCACGGAGATCGCGGGCGTGATCGCGCCATCGCCGAAGAACAGGCAAGCGCCGCCGATGCCGATCAGGCCTAGGGCGTTCCGCATTCGGACGCCCACGGTCCCGCGCTGGGCCAGTGCCATCAGCGCCAGGATGCCGCCCTCGCCGTTGTTGTCCGCGCGCATGACCAGCAGCACATACTTGATCGTCACGATCAGGATCAGCGCCCAGAAGATAAGCGACAGGATGCCGAGGATCTCGGTTTCGCGGATGCCCACGTCCTTGAACTGGGTCAGGCTGGCCTTGAGGGCGTAAAGCGGGCTGGTGCCGATGTCGCCATACACGATGCCGAGTACGCCCAGCAGCGCGCCCCCGGTCAGCGGACGGGCAGCGCCATGCGGCAGGGCATGTCCTCTCGCGGCAGGACCGATAGTGGCGCTCATCGCGCGGTCCACGCCGGAGAGTGGCAACGGTCAGGGCGTTGCAGAGTCATTGATGGTCCATCCCTTGAGGGTGCGGTCCGCAGTGGTGTCTAGCACGCCCGCATTCCGCCGCAATTGGCGCGGGCTGGGCAATTCGCCAAGATCACTAGGCAAACCTTTGGAGGTTCGGCGCGCGCATGAAAAGCCAAGCAGGCTTGCGCGGCCTGGCACGACCGCAGACCGTCCATATGCCAGGCCGCGCAAGCCTGCTTAGAGCATCATCGGATCAAACGTATACACGTTCCGATTCCGATAAAGATGCTTGCAGAAACAAAGCCTAGAGCATGTTCGGTGCATCTATCTGCACCGAACATGCTCTAGGAGCTGCAGGAACCGCCGGCGCCGGGGCAGGTAGGCGCGGCGGGCCGGCGTCGCTGTCCGGACCGGAACGCGAAGACTTATACGAGTGCTCTGGCAGGCCGGCCGACCTTGCGCCAGCAGCCAGACGCCGACACGGTGCTGGACGCATGAAGGATCGCGCTGGCCGCCGCTGCGTCCTCTCATCCCCCGTGGTGACAGGGGGTTGCGCCGGTGCATCACCTGATGGCGGGCCATGCAAGCCCGGTTGGCGGCGCATCCAACGGCGGACGGCATGGCTGCGTCGTGGCTCTCTTAGCCCTTTGCCTCGGGTGCCCCCGGCCCCGGCTGTGTCTGGGGCGGCCGCGCGCCGAAGATCGCGCTGCCGACCCTGACATGCGTGGCGCCTTGGGCGATGGCGGCCTCGTAATCCCCTGACATGCCCATGGACAAGGTGCCCAACCCATGCCGCGCCGCGCATGCCGCCAGCCAGGCGAAGTGCGGCGCCGGGTCCTTGTCTGCCGGCGGGATGCACATCAGCCCGGTCAGAAGCGGCCCGAACCGGCGCCTGCACGTCTCGATGAAGCCGTCAGCGTCCCGGGTGGGAATGCCGGCCTTCTGCGGCTCGTCGCCGACGTTCACCTGCACCAGCAGGCGGGGGCCAGACGCGGCGTCCTCCCTGGCGCCCTCCTTGGCAAGCGCATCGGCGATGGCGTCGGCCAGGCGGGGGCGGTCCAGGCTTTCAATCACGTCCGCGGTCCGCACGGCATCCCGCGCCTTGTTGGTCTGCAAGCCGCCGATCAGGTGCAGCTGCAGTCCGGGATGGCTGGCGCGCAACGGCCCGAACTTGGCAGCGGCCTCCTGCACGCGGTTTTCCCCGAACACGAGCTGCCCGGCGCCCACGACAGCCAGCACGTCCGCCGCAGGATACGTCTTAGATACCGCGACAAGCTGCACGGACCCGGCGGGCCGTCCGGCGCGGACAGCCGCAGCGGTGATGCGGGCCTGGACCTGGGCCAGCCGGCCCAGCAGGGTGTCGGCGGCGGGTCCGGCGGGATCGGAGGGTTGCATGGACAAGAGGCTTGCCGCCTGGGCGCGCCAGGTCAAGGCGCACAGCAAAACGCGGGGCGGCGAGGCGGTGGGCGGCAGGGCAGGGGGCGGGTTGCCGGCCTTGTGGCTGTTCACGGACGCCGTTCGGCTGCCGGACCCCTTGCCGGCCATCGCGCGGCTGCCGCGGGGGTGCGGCGTGGTGTTCCGCCATGACGGCGTGCCTGGCCGGGCGGCGCTGGCGGCCGCGGTGGCGCACCTGTGCCGGCGGCGCGGCATCGTGATGGTGGTGGCGGGCGACCCGCGGCTTGCGGCGGCGGTGGGCGCCGGGCTGCACCTGCGCGGCGGCAGGGCGGCACGGCCGTGGCGCCGGGGATGGCTGCGTCCCGGGCAGCTCTTGACCAGCTCCGCCCACGCCGCACCGGATCTGGTGCGGGCAAGACGGGCCGAGGCAAGCGCGGCGTTCGTGTCGCCGCTGTTTTCCACCCTTAGCCATCCCGGCGCCCGCCCACTCGGGCCGGTGCGCTGGGCAGCGCTGGCGCGGCAGGCACGCGGCCCGGTCCTGGCGCTTGGCGGAGTCTCGGGCTCGACGGTCCGGCGAGTCCCGCCAGGGACGTGGGGGGCCGGCGTTATCGGTGCCGCGTCCCTGCCGTCGTCAAGTCCGTGAGCAGCACGCGGCGGTCCAGGCAGAGGCGTCCACGCACAAACCAAAGCCTAACACATACAAATCATGACGTAATCTGACTTGCGCGGCCGAATTTTCATACAGGTTCTACGCCGTGCAGCCGGAACAAACCCTTTGTGGCACATACGCCACAGTGTCCCGCGATAGCCATAACCGGCGCACACGAGGAATTGCGGCGCCCGGCGGGGCGGTCCAATACTCTCGCAGGTCTGGCTGTCCCCGGCCTGTGGGGAATGCGTCGCACGGCGATGCGTTCACTTCCTGCGGGGCGGGGCCTTGGATGTCCGCCGAACGAACGGCGCTATGAGGAGAAGTTCAATGCGTAAGCTCCTGCTGGCCACGGTGGCCGTGCTAGGTGGGTTGACGGGAGCGGCGGCAGTGGCCGACGCCCAACTGCTGTCCGACACTGCCGGCCAAACGACGGTTGATACCGCCGGGCAGACGGCGTCCCCTGCGCCGGGCACGATCACTGTCCGGCTGAACGGCCGCTTCCGGGCCTATGCGGCCTACACCACCGACCGAGGCACCGACGTCAACGGCAAGCAGGTCGGCTACTCGTTCGGCAACTACGCCCGCTTGTACCCCGGCTTCGACGGCGTCGCCGCGAACGGCCTGAAGTATGGCGCCAGCCTGGAAATCCGTCAGGACAACGGCGGCACGAACGCCCGGACCGGCGGCGGCGCAGCAGGCGGCATCTCGGGGCAGAACCCCACCCGCTCTCCGTTGTACTTCCGCCGTGAATTTGGCTACATCGGCACCGACCAGCTCGGCACGGTCCGCGTCGGCTCCAGCGACAGCGCCAGCAGCCTCTACATGACGGGCAACTTCGAAAACTTCAACGACGGCGGCCTGAACGGCGACCTACCGGGCTTCGTCACGCCGAACAACCAGATCACCTGGCCGTTCGCCGACGTGGGCAACCTATATACCACCAACAAGATCGTTTACCTATCGCCGCAGCTCTACGGCTTCGACGCGGGCGTCTCGTATGAGCCAAACACCGGCAACGTTGATAACGGCAGCCATTGCGACTCCGGCATCGGCGGCTCCATCGGGTGCGAGCGGCTGGCGTCCATCAGCTCCGCCAACGGCAACACCGCCGGCCTCAACACTATCGCCAACATCAACGCGGAAAGCGGGCGCCGCCGCAACACGCTGGACGCGCTGCTGCGCTACCGCGGCACCTTCGGCGGCTTCGGCATTGCCGCGACGGCCGGCTACATCAACTCGGCCCACGTGGCCGATACCCAGACTGGCGTTGCCTTCGCCAGCCGCGGCAATCCCGGCACCGGCCGCCTGAACTATGACGGGCTGAACGTGGGCGACTTCGGCTTGGCCGTCACCTATGGTGGCCTGAGCGTCGGCGGCAAGTATCAGTTCGGCCGCTTCAACGGCCAGTGGAGCCTAGCACCGCGGGGCACTCCAGACGGTGAAGCCTGGCTGGCCGGCGCGTCCTACACGATCGGGCCATTCATCATGGGCGCGCACTACCTGAATTATAAGAGCGCGGGCGATGTGCAGAACGCCTTCCGCGGCCGCGAGCGCACCGAGAACGGCGTCGCTGCCGGCGCTACCTACTCGCTGGCGCCGGGCCTGTCACTGTTCCTGTCCTATATCTGGACGGAGCGGAAGCAGAACGGCTTCGACTTCGCGACCAACACCGGCGTTACCGCGACCGCCCCCAACGGCACCTTCACACACAACAAGGTCACCGCACAGGTGATCGGCGTCGGCACCGGCTTCAGCTGGTAAGTCTGCCAGCCGGGGCAGCCCGGTTCGGTTGACAGGGGGCGGTGGGAAACCACCGCCCCCTTTTTGTGTACAGGCCCCTTGTGCAGGGCCAGCGTGCCCGGGACGCTTGGCGTGGCGGACCAGCCGCGGTAAGAACTGCGGCCCGCCGCGCCCGCCCGCAGGCGCGGAACCTTGATAGGTCCATGATGTCCCGATTCCCCAAGACCACTGTCGTCATGCTCCTGGCACTGGGCCTCGCCGCCTGCGGAGAGTCCGCGCGTCCCCGCCCGGTTGCGACCAACGAGTATAACGACTACCGCACCCAGGGTGGGACGCAGGGCAAGCTGTTCGGTGACCAGGGGCTGGCGCTCGGCGTCGGCAAGGGCGCGGGCGGCGCCAAGCCGGACGAGGGCGCCGGCCTCGGCGTGAATGCCTATTTGTGGCGCGCGACGCTGGACACCTTGTCGTTCATGCCACTGGCCTCGGCCGACCCGTTCGGCGGCGTCATCATCACCGACTGGTATCAGCCGCCGGCTGGCGCCGGGGAGCGGTTTAAGGCGACGGCCTACATACTGGGCCGGCAGTTGCGGGCGGACGGGGTGAAGGTGTCGGTGTTCCGGCAGGTCGCCCGTGGCGGCACTTGGGTTGACGCGCCAGTCAGCCCGGTGACAACCAGCGAGATCGAAAACAAGGTGCTGGCCCGGGCGCGCGAACTGCGGAGCCAAGTCGCAACCAACTAAGGCCGGCTTCTCCCTCTCCTTCCGGGAGAGGGCCGGGGTGAGGGGGTCTTGAGGCGCAGTCTCCGCCGAAGCGGGGCCAGGCGCCGTCAGCACCGGCAGCTCCCCGCTCCGCAGCCAAGACCTTCTCACCCCGTCGTCAAACCGTTTCACGGTTTGACCCCGGAGGGAGAGGGAGCAGAAAGCGTTGCCCACGCGTTGGTCTTGCGGGATACAGGGGCATGGACGTTCCTGCCCCCCAAACCGACCCCGCGACCTACGACTTTGCCCATGAGGAGCCACGCTGGCAGCACGCCTGGGACGCCGCCGGGTGCTTCCGGGCGGAGGACGTTCCCGCCGACGGCAAAACCAAGTATTACGTGCTGGAGATGTTCCCCTATCCCAGTGGCAAGATACACATGGGGCACGTCCGCAACTACACGCTGGGCGACGTGGTCGCACGCTACAAGCGGGCGCAAGGGTTCTCGGTCATGCACCCGATGGGCTGGGATGCGTTCGGCCTGCCGGCGGAGAACGCAGCCCGGGACCGCGGCGTGCATCCGGCGAAATGGACCTACGCCAACATCGCCACCATGCGCGCGGAGTTCCAGCGGCTGGGCCTGTCGCTCGACTGGTCACGTGAGTTCGCAACCTGCGATCCCGAGTACTACGGCCAGCAGCAGCGCCTGTTCCTGCGCCTGATGGCGGCAGGCCTGGCGGAGCGCAAGCTGAGCTGGGTCAACTGGGACCCGGTGGACGGCACCGTGCTGGCCAACGAGCAGGTGATTGACGGACGCGGCTGGCGGTCCGGCGCCCCGGTCGAGAAGCGGCAGCTCAGCCAATGGTTCCTGCGCATCACCCAGTTCGCGCCGGAGCTGCTGGCCGCGCTGGACGGCCTGGATGGCTGGCCCGAACGGGTCCGCACCATGCAGGCCCGCTGGATCGGCCGCAGCGAGGGCGCAAGGGTGCGCTTTCCCCTGACAGCGGCGGCTGGCGATCAGGGCCAGGTCGAGGTGTTCACGACCCGGCCGGACACGCTGTTCGGCATGTCCTTCGTGGCACTCGCGCCGGAGCATCCCGTGTCCGCCCACGCCGCAGCGCTTGACCCGGCGGCCGCGGCCTTCGTCGCCAAGTGCCGCAGCCTGGGCACCAGCGAGGCCGCCATCGAGACGGCGGAGAAGCAGGGCTACGACACCGGGCTGCGTGTGGCGCACCCCTTCCTGCCCGACGTGACGTTCCCGATATGGATCGCGAACTTCGTCCTGATGGAATACGGCACCGGCGCCATCTTCGGCTGTCCGGCCGGCGACCAGCGTGACCTGGACTTCGCCCGGAAGTACGGCCTGGCGACTCCGGCGGTGGTGCTGCCGCCGGGAGAGGACGCCGGGTCGTTCACGGTGGGCGCGCAGGCGTATGACGGTCCCGGCCGCATCATCAACTCCGGCTTCCTGGACGGGATGGACACGGACGCGGCCAGGCGCGCGGCGATTGACGCGCTGGAGCGGGACGGGGCAGGGACGGGCGTCGTCAACTGGCGGCTGCGCGACTGGGGCGTCAGCCGGCAACGCTATTGGGGCTGCCCGATCCCCGTCATCCATTGCGACGCCTGCGGGCCGGTGCCGGTGCCGGACGCGGACCTGCCGGTGCGGCTGCCGGAAGACGTGACTTTCGACACGCCGGGCAACCCGCTGGACCACCATCTCACCTGGAAGCATGTGGCCTGCCCCGTCTGCGGCGCCGCGGCGCGGCGGGAAACCGACACCTTCGATACCTTCGTGGACAGCAGCTGGTACTTCGCCCGGTTCTGCTCGCCGCAGGCGGACATGCCGCTGGTGCGGGCGGCGGTGGACCACTGGATGCCGGTGGACCAGTATATCGGCGGGGTCGAGCACGCGATCCTGCACCTGCTGTATGCGCGGTTCTTCACCCGGGCGCTGGGGACCACCGGCCTGCTGGGCGTGGCCGAGCCGTTCCGCGGCCTGTTCACCCAGGGGATGGTGACGCACGAAAGCTACCGGGATGGCGACGGCGCCTGGCTGTATCCGGAGGAGGTAGAACGGCTGCCCGACGGCGCCTTGGTGCAGCGCGCGAACGGCCAGCCCGTCGTGCTGGGCCGCGTCGAGAAGATGTCCAAGAGCAAGCACAACACCGTGGACCCCGGCGCGATCATCAACCGTTACGGCGCCGACACCGCGCGCTGGTTCGTGCTGTCGGACAACCCGCCGGAGCGGGATATCGAGTGGACCGAGGCGGGGATTGCCGGGGCGCACCGCTTTATGGGCCGGGTGTTCCGCATCGTCCAGGCATTGGTTGCGGGGACACAGGCAGGGGCAGCTCCGGCGGAATTCGCGCCCCCGGCAATGGCGCTGCGGCGCACGGCGCACCGCACCGTCGCGGCGGTGACGGAGGCGCTGGAAAGCTTCGCCTTCAACGTCGCCGTCGCCCGGCTGTACGAGCTGACGTCCGCATTGCTCGACGCCGAGCGCGCACAGAACGTGGAGGGCCTGGCCTGGGCGCGGCGGGAAGCTGCGGGCATCCTGGCGCGGCTGCTGGCGCCGATGGCGCCGCATCTGGCGGAAACAGTGAACGATATGCTGGACCCCGGCAGCCCGCTGCTGGCCGACCAGCCCTGGCCTGCCGCGGATCCGGCGCTGGTAGCGGTGGACCAAGTGACGGTGGCGGTGCAGGTGATGGGCAAGCTGCGCGCCACCGTGCTGCTGGCGCCCGGGGCGGACGCGGCGACGGCCATCGCCGCGGCGGAGGCCGACCCGGCGGTGGCACGGCTGCTGGACGGTCGTCGGGTGGTGAAGCGCATCCACGTGCCGGACCGCATCGTGAACTTCGTGGTGGCGGGATGACCGCCGGGCCGGTGCCCCGCCCCGTGCTGGGCCGGCGCCTGGTTCTGCTGGGAGCGGCCGGCGGGCTGGCCGGGTGCGGATTCCATCCGTTGTATGCTCCGGCGGTTGGCGGCGCGCCCGGCCCGGCAGCGGCGGAGCTGGCGGCCGTGTATGTGCCCGTGCTGCCGGAGCGCAACGGCCAGCTCATCCGCCAGGCGCTGCAGCAGCGGTTCGACGGCACCGGGATGGGGGTGGCGAAGAAGTATCAGCTCGACATCAACTACAACGTGGTGGGCGAGGGCCTCGCGATCCAGCGGGACAACTCGACGACGCGGATACGCCTGGTCGGCACGGCGTCATGGGTGCTGCATACCCTGTCGCTGGAGCGCACGCCGCTGGCGGACGGGTCGGCGCGGGTGCTGGACGGCTACAACATCCTGAACCAGCAGTACTTCGCCGCCGATCTAGAGGGCCAGGCGGCCAACGTGCGGGTGACGCAGGCGCTGGCGGACCAGATCACGCTCAAGCTGGCGACCTACTTCCAGCAGCACGCCAACAAGGCCGCATGAAGCCGCCCGCTTGAAGCTCGATGCCCGCCGCATGGCGGCGTTCCTGCGTGACCCCGGCCCGGTGCGCGCCGTGCTGCTGCACGGGGACGACGAGGGCATGGTGCGGCACCGGGCGGGGCAGTTGACCCAGGCCGTGGTGGGCGCGGCGGACGACCCATTCCGGGTGGCCTGGCTGTCACGGGAAGACCACGCGCGGCTGGCGGAGGAGGCGTCCGCCATCGCCATGATGGGTGGCCGGCGCGTGATCCGGGTGCGGGACGCGGGCGATGCGCTGCTGGCGCCGGTGACGGCGGTGCTGAAAGGTCCCGGCGACAGCCTGGTGGTGCTGGAAGCCGGGGCGCTGCCGGGGAAGAGCAAGCTGCGGGCGCTGCTGGAGGGTGCGGCGAACGGGGCGGCGCTGGCGTGCTATCCGGAGGACGGCAAGGCGCTGCAGGACGCAGTGGAGGGCGGGCTGCAGGCGGCCAGGGTGCGGCTGGACCGGGATGCGCTGGAATGGCTGCTGCAACGGATCGGCGGGGATCGCGGGGCGACGCGGGGCGAGGTCGAGAAGCTCATCCTCTATGCCGGCGCGGAGCGCTCGCTGAGCCTGGATGCCGTGCGCGCCTGCGTGGGCGACCAGGCGGCGGTGTCGTTCGACGATGCGGTATATGCCGCGACGCTGGGCGACGTTGCCGGGGCGGACCTGGCGATGGAGCGGACCTTGGCCGAGGGCATGGCGCCCGTCGCGGTGGTGCGCGGGGTGCTGTCGCATCTGGGACGGCTGCATTTGGCGCGGGGACACATGGCGGCGGGGCTGTCGGCGGGGGACGCGGCACGGGCGCTGCGCCCGCCGGTGTTCTTCAAGCGGGCAGAGGACTTCGCGCGATCCCTGGCACTGTGGGATGCCGGGCGGCTGGGGCAGGCGATGGAGGAGGCTCGCCGGGTGGAGCTGGCCTGCAAGCAGACCGGGGCGCCGGATGGGTTGCTGGTGCGGCGGCTGGTGCTGGCGCTGGCACGGGGCGCGGCAGCGCGGCGGCGGTAGCGCCGGGGTTCACGGGGCGCCTGCCGTCTCCGGCGCCTCGGCCAGGAAGTCGAAGTCGCAGCCCTCCGGCGCCTGGGTCACGGTGCGGCGATACAGCGCCTTGTAACCGCGTGCGGGAACGGGCGGAGGCACGTGGCTGGCCAGGCGGCGGCTGATCTCGGCCGGGTCCACCAACAGGTCTATGCGCTTCTCCGACACGGACAGGCGGATGCGGTCGCCGTTCCGCACCGCCGCCAGCGGGCCGCCGATGGCAGCCTCGGGCGCCACGTGCAGGACGATGGTACCGAAGGCAGTGCCGGACATGCGGGCGTCGGAGATGCGGACCATATCCTTGACGCCGGCCTGGGCGAGCTTGCGCGGGATCGGCAAGTAGCCCGCTTCCGGCATCCCCGCCGCGTGCGGGCCGGCATTCTGCAGCACCAGGATGTCGGCGGGGGTCACGTCCAGGTCCGGGTCGTCCATCCGGGCGGCGAGGTCCTCAAGGCTCGTGAACACGACGGCGCGTCCTTCCGTCTCGAACAGCGCCGGGGTGGCGGCTGCGCGCTTGAAGATGGCGCCGTCGGGGGCCAGCGTGCCGGACAGCGCGATCAGGCCGCCCACCGGCGACACGGGATCGGCGAAGGGCCGGATCACGGACCGGTCCACCCAGTCCAGCGGCTCGTCCAGGCGCTCGCGCAGGGTGCGGCCCTCCACATCCACGGTGTCCAGGTGCAGCAGCGGGCGCAGCTCCCGCAGCACCGCGCCGACGCCGCCAGCGGCGTGGAAGTCCTCCATGTAGCCGTCGCCCACCGGCTTCAGGTCCACCAGCACGGGGGTTTCATCTGAGATTGCGTTCAGCCGGCCAGCGCCGATCCGCAGGCCGATCCGCCCGGCGATGGCGGACAGGTGGACGACGGCGTTGGTAGAGCCGCCAAGCGCCATCAGCACCCGCATCGCGTTCTCGATGGAGTGTTCAGTGATGACCTGGCGCGGGGTGATGCGGGTTTGCAGCAGGCGGACGGCGGCGCGGCCGGATTCCTCGGCGGCGCGCAGGCGGTCGGCGTGAACGGCGGGGATGGCTGCGGTGCCGGGCAGCGACATCCCCAGCGCCTCGGCGATGCAGGCCATCGTGCTGGCGGTGCCCATGACGGCGCAGGTGCCGGCGGTGGTGGAGAGGCGGCCCTCGACGACCTCGATCTCGTCCGAGTCCACCGACCCCGCGCGATACTTGGCCCAGAAGCCGCGGCAGTCCGTACACGCCCCCAAACGCTGGCCGCGGTGCCGCCCGGTGCTCATGGGACCAGTCACGAGCTGGATGGCGGGAAGGTTGGCCGACGCCGCGCCCATGAGCTGGGCCGGGACGGTCTTGTCGCAGCCGCCGACGAGGACGACCGCGTCCATCGGCTGGGCGCCGATCATCTCCTCGGTGTCCATGGCCATGAGGTTGCGATACATCATGCTGGTGGGGTTTAGGAACACCTCGCCCAAGCTCACCGTGGGAAACACCCGCGGCAGGGCGCCGGCGGCGAGGACGCCGCGGCTGACCGCCTCCACCAGCTCGTCCATGCCGCGATGGCAGTTGTTGAAGTCGGACGGTGTGCTGGCAATCCCGATGATGGGCTGGTTGAGCAGCGCCGTGGACAGGCCCATCGAACGGGCGAAGGAGCGCCGGAGGAAACGGGCGAAGTCGCGGTCGCCGTAGTTGGTGAGGCCGCGGTCTAGGCCGTGAGGGTTGGGCATGGCGGAGCTTCCAGCATGGGATGAGGGCGCTGGCCTGGTTACGCCGCCAGCCCGCACCATGCTAGCCGTTCCTTGCGTCAATCCCGCCGCGGCCTGAGTGGGAGCCAGCCACCCTCGCTGCTGTTAGGGACCTTTACATGCTCGCGGGCACTCTGAATTGCTATGCACCACGATGACACAGGGCGGTTCGGAAGCTGGAGCCGCCTTCCGCTGCCTTCACGCCCGCGTCAGCAGCGAAACCACGCCCTCCAACTGGTCCAGCGTCTTTACGTGTAGCCGTACGCTTCCAGACTCTCCGTCGAAGGCCACCTGTACCCGCAGCCCCAGCCGGGCCGATAGATCTCGCTCCAGCGCCGCCATCTCGGCACTGATCGGCGGATGCGGCATTGTAGGCGCCGGCGAATGGGCGACACGCTGCGTCATCGCCTCGGTCTGCCGCACGCTCAGCCCACGGGCGATCACTGCGCGGGCCGCGGCCTCCGGCGCCGGATGGGTCAGCAGCGCGCGGGCGTGGCCCGGCGACAACGTGCCGTTCCGCAAATGCGCTCGCAGCAGGTCCGGCAGTTGCAACAACCGCAGCGTGTTGGCGACGTGGCTGCGTGACTTGCCGATCAGGCCGCCCAGGCCGTCCTGCGTCATGCCATACTCAGCGATCAGACGCTTGTAAGCCTCCGCCTCCTCGATCGGGTCCAAGTCCTGCCGCTGCAGGTTCTCGACCAGGGAGGCTGCCATCGCGTCCGTGTCGGACAGGGTCCGCACCAGCACGGGGATGTCGGATAGCCCGGCAGCCTGCGCCGCCCGCCACCGGCGCTCGCCGGCGATGATCTGGTAGCGTCCGGGCTGGTCCGGATGCGGCCGGGCCAGGATGGGCTGCAGCACGCCTTGGTGGCGGATGGACTCCGTCAGCTCATGCAGCCGAGCCGGGTCCATAGCGGTGCGGGGCTGGAACGGGCCAGGCTCCAGCACCGTGATGGGCAGTGTGGCGCGGGGCGCACCGGACCCAAGGCCGGCATCGGGCGGGGTGTCGCCGAACAGGGAGGCCAGGCCGCGTCCCAAACGGGGCGGGGCGGCGGGACGGATGGCCGAGTCCTTCATGGCGCGGCCCGTGTCGTGGTGCGCTCCTGCCGCAGGATCTCGGCCGCTAGGCGCAGGTAGGCCTGGGCGCCCGGGGAGCGGTAGTCATACAGCATCACCGGCTTGCCGTGGCTCGGCGCCTCAGACACGCGGACATTGCGGGGGATTACGGTCTCATACACACGGGTGCCGAAGAAGCCGCGGACGTCGGCGGCAACCAACTCCGATAGGTTGTTGCGGCGGTCATACATGGTCAGCACGATGCCTTGCAGTGACAGGCGGGGATTGAGATGCTGCCGCACGCGCTCGATGGTGCGAACAAGATGACTCAGGCCCTCAAGGGCAAAGAACTCGCATTGCAGGGGCACCAGGACGGCGTCGGCGGCGACCAAGGCATTGAGCGTCAGCAGGCCCAGGCTGGGCGGGCAGTCAATCAGGATGAAGCTGTAGGCGTCGCCTCCGTCGCGCAGGGCAGCCTGCAGCCGGTATTCGCGCCGGTCCAGGGCTGCCAGTTCGACTTCGGCCCCGGCAAGATCGGGGTCGGCGGGCACCAGGCTCAGGTCGGGAATTCCGGTCGGCATGGCGGTGTCGGCAATGACTCCCTGGCCCATGAGGATGGCGTAGGTGCCGCGTCCGCGCTGGTTGGACGCGACGCCCAGCCCGGTGGACGCATTGCCTTGGGAGTCGAGATCTATCAGCAGCACCCGCTCCCCAGCGGCAGCGAGGGCGGTTGCCAGATTAACGGCGGTCGTCGTCTTGCCGACACCGCCCTTCTGGTTGACGACGGCCAGCACGCGGGCCGGTCGGCCGGATGCCGCCCATTGCGGCAGGGCAGGGGCGGTACGGTCAAGCATGGGCAGCTCCCAAAGCAGTCCGGACAGGGTGCAGGCCGGTGATGGACAGGATGGCGCCGGGCTGGCCGGGGCTGGTGTGCTGCACGACATCCATGCGCCAGATTTCGCGGGCCTGCTGCAGTTCCTCGGCGGCGCGGGCACCCTTGGGGAACAGGGCGGTGCCGCCTAGGGCCAGCAACGGGGCGGCAAGGGCCAGCAAGGCGTTCAAGGGGGCCAGCGCACGGGCCGTCACCAATGGAGCTGGAGCCAGGTCCACCACCTCGATGCGGGCTGCATGGACCTGCACCGGGGCACCAGTTATGCGGGCAGCCTCTTGCAGGAAGGCTGCCTTGCGCTGGTCGGACTCAATGAGGTCAAAGGGGATGCCTGATGCGATTGCCAGCACCAGGCCGGGCAGCCCGGCGCCGGAGCCAAGGTCAACCCCGCGCGTCGTGCCGGGAGGGATCAGCGGCAGCAGCCGCAAGCTGTCCGCGACGTGGCGGGACCATATATCGCCCCGGTCGGCCGACCCGATCAGGTTTATAACGGCGGTCCACTTCTCCAGCAGGGCGGCATAGCTATGCAGCCGATCCAGCGTTTCACGTGAAACGCTGGGCAGTCCAGGCAAAGTCGGCAATGCTTGGGCAAAACGGCTCATCTGCATCGGTTAGCATGACGAACCGCAAGGGGCTACGCTCTGTCTGGACCGGACTGGCAGATGGGCAAGCAGCCTTGCGCGTGTGCAGCACCCGGACTGGTTGCTTGACAGCCAGGCCGGCAAGGGATGCCATCATGCCGCATTGCTTGGGGGTCCCGGTTGCCGCAACTCTCGCTCCATACACCGCTCGGCGCGCTTACCATCTCGGAGGATGAGGGCATGATCGTCGCCCTGGATTGGGGATGGGGGCGCGACCAGGCGGAAACACCGCTGCTGCTCCGGGCCAAGGACCAGATGCAAGAATACTTCGATGGAGAACGGACCAGCTTCGACCTGCCGCTTGCGCCATATGGCACCGTCTATCGCCAACGTGTCTGGGCGGCTCTGCAAGCAATTCCATACGGTGAAACCCGGACCTATCGGGACATCGCAGTTTCGGCCGGTGGGGTCGCACGCTCGGTCGGTCAAGCCAACGGGGAAAACCCCCTGCCCATCCTAATCCCCTGTCACCGCGTCGTTGCCACCCACGGCTTGGGCGGCTACTCCGGCGGCGACGGGATCGAGACCAAACGGTTCCTGCTTGAACATGAGGCGCGCATCCTTGCCAGCGCGCCGATCCCTACCGGAGACATCCCATGACCCATGCCATACGCATCCATGCCCCTGGCGGCCCCGAGGTCATGCATTGGGAGGATGTGCCCACCCCGGAGCCTGGCCCGGCAGAGGCGCTGGTCCATCATACCGCTGTCGGACTGAACTACATAGACGTCTATTTCCGCAATGGGCAATACAAGATCCCGTCCCTGCCAGCCACGCTCGGCATGGAGGCTGCCGGCGTGGTCAGCGCCGTCGGTGCCGACGTGCAGGACGTTAAGGTGGGCGACCGTGTCGCCTACGCTACCGGCCCGATCGGCGCCTATGCCACCGACCGCGTGATTTCCGCCGATCGCCTGGTCAAGCTGCCTGACGGGGTGGACGACCAGACAGCAGCGGCAATGATGCTGCAAGGCCTGACGGCGCAGTACCTGCTGCGGCGCACCCGCCCGCTCAAGTCAGGCGACACCATCCTGGTGCACGCCGCGGCTGGCGGAGTCGGCCTGATCATGTGCCAATGGGCCAAGCATCTCGGCGCCACGGTGATCGGCATCGTGTCCACCGATGCAAAGGCAGAGCTGGCGCGGGCGAATGGCGCGGCGCATGTCATCATCGGCTACGATAAGCTGGCAGCCGAGGTGAAGCGCATCACCGGAGGCGCGATGGTGCCGGTCGTATATGACAGCGTGGGCAAGGACACCTTCAGCACTAGCCTGGATTGCCTGCATCCGCTTGGCTTGATGGTCAGTTATGGCAGCTCCTCCGGCCCGGTGCCGCCGGTGGACATCGGCGTGCTCGCCGCAAAGGGCAGCCTGTTCCTGACCCGGCCTAGCCTAGCCACCTACACCGCACTCCGCTCCGACCTGACGGCGGCGGCGGCCGACCTGATGGAGGCCGTCAGCAGCGGCGCGGTGCAGATCAGGGTCAACCAAACCTTCGCGCTCAAGGATGCGGCGGCGGCGCACATTGCGTTGGAGTCGCGCAAAACCACCGGCAGCACCGTCCTGATCCCCTGACAGGCTTCCTGAACCGGGCTAGGCCGGACACCCCTCCCGCAGTCATCCCGGTTGGACCGCCGTCGTTCAACCCGGTTGGACCGCCTCCGGCCAACCCGGTTGGACCGCCTCCGGCCAACCCGGATGCACCACCCTCGGCCATCCCCGAGCCTCCGCCCGATCCCGGACGGACCCGGCTGACGGCGCTGATCGTCGCTTGTGCCCTTTTCATGCAGAACCTGGACGGCACTGTCGTCGCCACCGCCCTGCCCGCCATGGCGCGCGCGTTCAATGCCGACCCGTTGCACATGAATGTGGCACTGACTTCCTACCTGCTCAGCCTCGCGGTGTTCATCCCCGCCAGCGGCTGGCTCGCCGACCGTTATGGCACGCGCACGGTGTTCCGGGCCGCCATTGCGGTGTTCACCGTGGGGTCAGTGTTGTGTGGGCAGTCGCACAGCCTTCCGGAGCTTGTCGCCGCCCGGATCGTGCAAGGCATCGGCGGCGCCATGATGGTGCCGGTCGGCCGGCTGGTCCTGCTGCGCTCGGTCGCCAAGTCGGAGCTGCTGGCGGCGATGGCCTGGCTCACGGTTCCGGCGCTGATCGGGCCGGTCGTCGGGCCACCGATCGGCGGCTTCCTCGTCACCTATGCCGACTGGCGCTGGATTTTTGACATCAACGTGCCGATCGGCTTGCTCGGCATCGTCTTGGTGACGCGCTACGTAGACGACGTGCGGGCGCCATCGCCGGGGCGGCTGGACGGGGTGGGGCTGCTGCTGTCCGGCGTGGCGCTGGCCGGGCTGATGTTCGGGGCAGAGACGGTGGGCCGCGGCCTGGCTCCCGTCC
>JAABUT010000394.1_pt1 | contig 22072 bp, 21 predicted proteins | sample 5559281 | NCBI WGS metagenome assembly JAABUT01 (sample SAMN10711880, study PRJNA513359) | rock metagenome | isolation source: Antarctica rocks | place: Antarctica: Victoria Land, Ricker Hills nord | collected 2016-01-04
CGCGCGGACGTCCACGCCGGCAAAGGCGCGGCGGACCGGGAAGCCCTCACCCTCGAAGCCCTGGGGAGCGGTCGTGACGCTCCTGACCTGGCGCTCGACATCGCCAAGGCCGATCGGCGCGATCCTCGGCAGGGTCAGGGTGTCAGCGGTGACGGCAGGCATGAAGCGCTCCTTGGCTGGTTGCTTGTGCAAACACTGCAACGCCCTGCCCTCGGGCTACCTTCCCGACGATCAGACCGTCAGGGCGGCCAGCGCCATCCGGCGGAGCAGGCCGGAGTCCACCGCCGGCACCTGATGCGGCGTGGAGTTCAGCAGTCCGAAGGCGGCGTGCGCCCTGGCCCGGGCCCCGTCGCGGTCGGTCGCGCTGGCCGGCGTGACGAGCTGGTCGACCCACAGCTCGACGTACGCGCGCTGCAGGCGACGGACGGTGCGTCCGTCGGCAGGCGACAGCGAGGCGAGGTCCCGGTCCTGCACCCGGATCAGGTCGGGCTCACCGAGGCTGAAGACCAGGTGCCGGTCCACCAGCCGCTCGAGGGCATCGGCAGGGCCGCGAGCGGCGGCCACCTCGGCCCGGCCACCTTCGAGCAGGTCCTCGCTGATGCCGACCAGCAGGTCGGCCAACAGAGCGTCCTTGCTGGGGAAGTGCCGGTAGACCCCGGGTCCGCTGATGCCGACGGCCGCTCCCAGCTCCTCGATCGACACGCCGTGGTAGCCGAAGGTGGCGAACATCCGCGCGGCCTCGCGCCGCAGCTGGTCCTGACGCGGCGTCCCCACGGGCCGCAGACTAGCGCCGGACGTTAGGGATCGCTAACGTGGCGGGACCGATGCCGAGGAGACCTGTGGACGCCCCCGTCCTGCGCACGACCGCCGTGCCCGGCAGCGAGGCCTTCGCCCGCAACGATGCCCACCAGCGGACTCTGGTCGAGGGCCTCAGGGCCGAGCTGCGCAGAGCTGCCCTCGGTGGGTCGACGAGGTCCCGCGAGCGGCACGTCGCCCGCGGCAAGCTGCTGCCCCGTGACCGCGTCGACGCCCTGCTCGACCGCGGCTCACCGTTCCTGGAGCTCAGTCCCCTTGCTGCGCATGGGATGTACGACGGCGAGGCGCCGGGTGCGGGCATCATCACCGGCATCGGGCGGGTCTCGGGCCGCGAGTGCGTCGTCGTGGCAAATGACGCGACCGTCAAGGGCGGCACTTACTACCCGATGACGGTCAAGAAGCACCTGCGGGCGCAGGAGGTCGCCCTGCACAACAACCTGCCGTGCCTGTACCTCGTCGACTCCGGCGGTGCGTTCCTCCCTCGGCAGGACGAGGTCTTCCCCGATCGTGAGCACTTCGGCAGGATCTTTTTCAACCAGGCGACCATGAGCGCGCGCGGCATCCCTCAGATCGCCGCTGTGCTCGGCTCGTGCACCGCAGGTGGCGCCTATGTCCCGGCCATGTCCGACGAGGCGGTCATCGTCCGCGACCAGGGCACGATCTTCCTGGGTGGACCGCCGCTGGTGAAGGCCGCGACCGGCGAGGTGGTCACCGCCGAGGATCTGGGCGGCGGCCTGCTGCACAGCAAGACCTCGGGGGTGACCGACCACCTCGCCGACGACGACGCGCACGCGCTGCGCATCGTGCGGACGATCGTGTCCACCTTCGGCCCGCGAACCGCCATCCCCTGGCAGGTCGTCGATCCAGAGCCGCCCGCCCTCGACGAGTCCGAGCTGTACGCCGTCGTCCCAGCCGACCCGCGCACGCCGTACGACGTGCGGGAGGTCATCGGCCGACTCGTCGACGGCAGCCGTTTCGCGGAGTTCAAGAAGGAGTACGGCGCGACGCTGGTCTGCGGGTTCGCGCGGGTGCAGGGCCACCCGGTCGGCATCGTGGCCAACAACGGCGTGCTGTTCAGCGAGTCCGCCCTCAAGGGCGCGCACTTCATAGAGCTGTGCGATGCCCGGTCGATTCCCCTGCTGTTCCTGCAGAACATCACCGGCTTCATGGTCGGCCGCGAGTACGAAGCCGGTGGCATCGCCAAGCACGGCGCCAAGATGGTCACCGCCGTCGCCTGCGCGAGGGTGCCGAAGCTGACGGTCGTGATCGGCGGCTCGTTCGGGGCCGGCAACTACTCGATGTGCGGTCGGGCGTACTCCCCGCGCTTTTTGTGGATGTGGCCGGGCAGCCGCATCTCGGTGATGGGTGGGGACCAGGCGGCGTCGGTGCTCGCGACCGTCCGACGGGACGGCATCGAGGCGTCGGGGGGTGCCTGGAGCCCCGAGGACGAGGACGCCTTCAAGCAGCCGATCCGCGACCAGTACGAGGATCAGGGCAACCCGCTCTACTCCACCGCCCGGCTCTGGGACGACGGGGTCATCGACCCGCTCGACACCCGCACCGTGCTCGGACTGGCGTTGGGGGCGGCCGCCAACGCGCCCCTCGAGCCGGTCTCCTACGGGATCTTCAGGATGTGACCGTGTTCGACACTGTGCTCGTCGCCAACCGCGGCGAGATCGCCGTCCGGATCATGCGGACCCTGCGAGAGTTGGGCATCCGTACCGTCGCGGTCTACAGCGATGCCGATGCCGGTGCGCGGCATGTGCGCGAGGCCGACGTCGCCGTCCGGCTCGGTCCGGCGGCGGCCCGGGAGTCCTACCTGTCCGTCGACCGCATCCTGCAGGCCTGCCTGTCGACGGGAGCGCAAGCCGTGCACCCCGGCTACGGCTTCCTCGCCGAGAATGCCGGCTTCGCGCAGGCGCTGGCCGACGCCGGCATCGTCTTCATCGGTCCGCCGGTCCGGGCGGTCGAGGTGATGGGCGACAAGATCCGCGCCAAGCAGACCGTCTCGGCAGCCGGTATCCCGGTCGTGCCGGGACGCACCGAGCCGGGGATGACCGACTCCGACCTGGTCGCCGCTGCGGCCGAGGTGGGCTACCCGGTGCTGGTCAAGCCGTCGGCGGGTGGTGGCGGCAAGGGCATGCACCTGGTGCAGGCGGCGGCGGACCTGCCGGCGGCGCTGGTGTCGGCGCGGCGCGAGGCGGCGGCCAGCTTCGGTGACGACACGCTGTTCCTCGAGCGGTTCGTCCTGCGGCCCCGGCACATCGAGGTCCAGGTGCTGGCGGACTCCCACGGCACAACGGTCCACCTCGGCGAACGCGAGTGCTCCCTGCAACGCCGGCACCAGAAGGTGGTCGAGGAGGCGCCGAGCGCGCTGCTCGACGAGAAGACCCGCGCCCGCATCGGCGCCTCCGCCGTGGCGACGGCGGAGGCCGTCGGCTACGTCGGCGCCGGCACCGTGGAGTTCATCGTGTCCGCCGACGCACCGGATGAGTTCTTCTTCATGGAGATGAACACCCGCCTGCAGGTCGAGCACCCCGTCACCGAGCTGGTGACGGGCCTCGATCTGGTCGAGCAGCAGGTCCGCGTCGCGGCCGGGCTGCCGCTCGGTCTCAGCCAGGCCGACGTCCGGATGGATGGCCACGCCGTCGAGGTCCGTACCTACGCCGAGGACCCCGCCCGGGGCTTCCTGCCGACCGGCGGGACCGTGCTCGCGCTGCACGAGCCGTCCGGCACCGACGTCCGGGTGGACTCCAGCCTGCTGCCAGGGCTGGTCGTCGGCTCGACGTACGACCCGATGCTGAACAAGGTCATCGCCTGGGGGCCTAACCGGGCGATCGCGTTGGCGAAGCTCGACCGGGCGCTCGCCTCCCAGGTGGTGCTGGGAGTTGCGACCAACACGGCCTTCCTCCGCCGGCTGATCACTCATCCGCTGGTCCTGGCAGGCGATCTAGACACCGGCTTCATCGAGCGGCACCTGTCCGAGCTGGTCGCAGACGAGGTCCCGGACGAGGCACTGGCGGCTTACGCGCTGCACGCCCGCTTGTCGGCTGCTGGCAACGGCGCCTGGGACGCACCCACCGCGTGGCGCCCGGCCGGGCCCGCGGCACTGCGCTGGCTGCTCGCGCTGCCCGGTGGACGGGTCGCCCGGGTCGGGCTGCAGGGCGACGAGGTGACCGTGGACGACGGCGAGCCGTTCCGGGCTGTCGGGCAGCTGTCACCTGTCGGCGTCCGGCTCACCGCAGGCAGCCTCAGCACGACGTGGCACGTCGCGGTGGACGGCGCCGATGTCTGGGTCGGGCACGAGGGCGCGAGCTGGTTACTGCGGGAACAACCGCTGGTCCTCAAGGCCGGCGCGCAGGGCGCGCACGACGGCGAGGTGACCAGCCCGATGCCGGGCAGCATCATCGCGGTCCCGGCGTTGCAGGGGGAGCGGGTCACCGCGGGCACGCCGTTGGTGGTCGTGGAGGCGATGAAGATGGAGCACACCCTGACCGCGCCGTACGACGGGACGGTCGGTGACGTCCTTGTTCGCGTCGGCCAGCAGGTCACCGTCGACGAGCTGCTCGTGACGGTGACGCGATGACACCGACCGGCGGGACATCGACCGGCGGGACACCGACCGGCGAGACACCGACCGGCGGGACACCGACCGGCGAGACACCGGCCGGCCAGACACCGCTGGCCGGGTTGCCGGCGAGGGTCACCGTCTACGAGGTCGGAGCCCGGGACGGTCTGCAGAACGAGAGCAGCGTCATCCCGGTCGAGGTCAAGGCCGAGTTCGTCCGGCGGCTGCTGGCAGCCGGTCACACCGCCGTCGAGACGACCAGCTTCGTGTCGCCATCGTGGGTCCCCCAGCTGGCGGACGCCGCCCAGCTGCTCGAGCTGCTGGGGGAGCGCCCCGTGGGGGTCCGGATGCCGGTCCTGGTCCCGAACGGCAAGGGCCTGGAGCGGGCGCTCGCCGCCGGCGTGCAGGAGATCGCAGTGTTCGGCAGCGCCACCGAGACCTTCGCCCGCAAGAACCTCAACTGCTCGGTGGCCGAGTCGCTCGAGATGTTCCGGCCGGTCGTCGATCGGGCGCGGTCCGAGCGGCTGCAGGTGCGTGGCTACCTGTCCATGTGCTTCGGCGATCCATGGGAGGGCCCGGTCGACCCGCACGTCGTCGCCCGCCACGCACGCACCCTGTTCGACATGGGGATCGGCGAGCTCAGCCTGGGAGACACCATCGGGGTCGCCACCCCAGGTCAGGTTGTCGCGCTGCTTGATTCGCTTGCCCAGCAAGGGCTCACGCCCGACCGGCTGGCCGTGCACTTCCACGACACCTACGGTCAGGCCCTGGCCAACACCCTGGTCGCGCTGCAGCACGGCGTGACCGTCGTGGATGCCAGTGCCGGTGGCCTCGGCGGCTGCCCCTACGCCAAGAGTGCAACCGGCAACCTGGCTACCGAGGACCTGCTCTGGCAGCTGCAGGGCCTGGGCATCTCGACCGGTGTCGACCTGCACTCTCTTGCCCGCACCAGCCTGTGGATGGCCGAGCAGCTCGGTCGCCCCTCACCCAGCCGCGTCGTCCAGGCGCTGTCGCCCGAACTGGCCAAGGAGCCCTCATGAGCCTCGACACCCGCCTGACCCCTGAGCAGGAGTCACTGCGCAAGACGGTCGAGGAGTTCGCGCGCGAGGTCGTGGCGCCGGTCTCCTACCACCACGACAAGACCAAGACCTTCCCCTACGCCGTCGTCGGGCAGATGGGCGAGATGGGGCTGTTCGGCCTGCCCTTTCCGGAGGAGGTCGGAGGCATGGGCGGTGACTACTTCGCCCTGTGCCTGGCCCTGGAAGAGCTCGGCAAGGTCGACCAGTCCGTGGCCATCACCCTGGAGGCGGGGGTCTCGCTCGGCGCGATGCCGGTGTTCCGCTTCGGCTCCCAGCAGCAGCAGGACCGCTTCCTGCCAGATCTCGTCACCGGCAAGGCGCTCGGGGCGTTCGGCCTCACCGAACCCGGAGCCGGCAGCGACGCGGGCGGCACCCGCACAACGGCCCGGCTCGAGGGTGATGAGTGGGTGGTCAACGGCAGCAAGGCCTTCATCACCAACAGCGGCACCGACATCACCAGCCTGGTCACCGTCACGGCGGTGACGGGCGAGACCTCCGCCGGCAAGAAGGAGATCTCCAGCATCCTCATTCCCGTCCCCGCAGCCGGTTTCGTCGCGGAGCCGACGTACGACAAGGTCGGGTGGAACGCCTCGGACACGCATCCGCTGAGCTTCGACGGCGTCCGGGTGCCGGCGGAGAACCTGCTCGGCGCGCGCGGCCGTGGCTACGCGAACTTCCTGCACATCCTGGACGAGGGCCGGATCGCGATCGCGGCGCTGGCGACCGGTGCGGCGCAGGGTTGCGTCGATGAGAGCGTGCGCTACGCCAAGGAGCGAGAGGCCTTTGGCAAGCCGATCGGCCACAACCAGGCCATCGCCTTCAAGATCGCCCGGATGGAGGCGCGGGCGCACACGGCCCGCACCGCCTACTACGACGCGGCCGCCAAGATGCTGGCCGGGCTGCCCTTCAAAAAGGAGGCCAGCATCGCCAAGCTGGTCGCTGGTGAGGCGGCGATGGACAACGCGCGGGACGCCACCCAGGTGCACGGCGGCTACGGCTACATGAATGAGTACGTCGTCAGCCGGCACTACCGGGACAGCAAGATCCTCGAGGTCGGCGAGGGCACCACCGAGGTGCAGCTCATGCTGGTCGCGCGGAGCCTCGGGCTGTGACCCGGCTCGCCGGCAGGGTAGCGGTCGTCACCGGAGCAGCCGGCGGCATCGGCGCAGCGACGGCTCGCGCGATGGCTGATGAAGGCGCCCGCGTCGTCGTCGCCGACGTGCAGTCCGGGGACGGCACGGTGGAAGCGATCCGGGCTGCCGGGGGCGAGGCGGTGTTCGTGCCGTGTGACGTCTCCGCCCGCGACGAGGTGGCCGCGCTGATGGCGGGTGCGGTCGAGCAGTTCGGAAAGCTGGACGTGCTGGTCAACAACGCCGGTATCGGGGGTGGCCAGACCATGGCGCACGAGGCAGACGTCGACGATTGGCTTCGCACGGTTGCGGTCAACCTCACCGGCCCGTTTCTGTGCACCAAGTTCGCGATGCCTCACCTGCTCGCTTCCGGCGCCGGCCGCATCGTCAACATCGCCTCGACGTACGGCGTCATCGGTGCGCCGCTGGCCCCTGCGTACTGCGCGTCCAAGGGCGGGGTCGTCAACCTGACGCGGCAGCTGGCTGTCGACTACAGCCCCTTGGGGATCCGGGTGAACGCCATTTGCCCGGGTTACATCGACACCGACATGGGCGGCTACCGAGCAGGCCTCGGGGGACAGGCCGCAGCGGACGCCGACATCCGGCGGAACGCAGCAGCGGCCCTGCAGCCGATCGGCCGGCAGGCGCACGCCGACGAGGTGGCCACGGTGGCCGTCTTCCTCGCGTCCGACGACAGCTCCTTCATGACCGGCTCGATCGTCATGGTCGACGGCGGCTGCACGACGACCTTCAAGCACCCCTGAGCCGTCCGTCTCCCAGCAGCTGTTCCAGGCTGATCCCGGACAGCACGACCAGCTGCTGGGTCGCGCGGGTGAGCGCGACGTAGAGAGTCCGCAGGCCGGCCACCGCCGTCAGCGCCTCACCGACGATGGCGTCCGGTGCCACGACCACGCACCCGTCGTACTCCAGGCCCTTGACCTGCCAGGTGTCGACGACCGCCACCCGTGGGTCGGCGCCGTCCAGCAGCGAGCGCACGGCCGCCCGCAGCGACCGGGGTACGACGACACCGACGGTGCCCCCGACGGCGGCGAGCAGCGCCGTCAGGGCGGCCGGTAGCGCTGCCAGGACGTCGTCGGTCACGGCCCAGACCGGCTCCACCCCGGTGGACCGCACGGCGGACGGCGGCACCGCAGTCGGGTCGATCGCACGCAACACATCGCCTGCCAGCCAGGCGATCTCCGTGGTCGTGCGGTAGTTGGTCGTCAGCTCGGTGGCCCGCACACGGGCCTTGGCGAGCACATCGTCCATGGCGCGGCGTACCTCATCGACATCGGGCCACGCGGACTGAGCCCAGTCGCCGACGATGGTCCAGGTAGCACCCCGCGCGCGCCGACCGAGCATCCGCCACTGCATGGGCGTGACGTCCTGGGCCTCGTCGACCACGACGTGCGCGTACGTCCGGTAGTCGCTGCTCATCGCGGGCGCCCGTCCGGTCGAGCGGTTCCGGTCGGCGAAGGTCGTCACGCCGTGCTCGGCGGCGAGCGCGTCGAGCTCGGCTGCCTCGCTCCAGGCGTCGTCCGGGTCGACCTCCGGTTCGGGCGGCGCCCCGAGCAGAGAGCTCAGCTCGTCGACGATCGCGGCGTCCGCGGCCGACAGCGACGTGCCGGGCCACGCACCGGCCAGGACGCGTTGCTCGACCTCGTCGTACACGCCGCGGGCGACCTGCCGCAGCGGGACCGCGGCTGTGCGCAGCGCATCCAGGACATCGCGGGGCTCGAGCACCGGCCAGGCATGGTCCATGGCGCGCACGAACGCCGGGTCGCTGCGCAGCCAGCGGCCGAAGTCCTCCCGGTCACCAGGCTCGGGTCGTGGGGCGTTGGCCCGGCGCTCCCATGACCGCCATGCGACGTCCACCATGGCGGCGACGTAGGAGGTGCGGCCGGCGTTGTGGCTGCGCGGCGACCGGCTGACCTGGGTGCGTCGGTGCTGCTGCTCTGCAACCGACAGCTCGACGGTGTGCCCCCACCGCACGATCTCGACGTCCTGCAGCCGGCCGGAACCGGCGAGGTGCCGGACCACCCGCTTGAGCAGCGTCGCCATCCGGGCCGAGCCCTTGACCGCCACGGCCAGCGCGTCATCATCGGTGTCGACGGCCAGCCCGCGCGGCAGCACCGGCAGGCCGCCGAGATCGGAGAGCCGCACGCTGGTCTCGCCGAGCGACGGCAGGACCGCGCCGATGTAGTCCACGAAGACCGGTGAGGGGCCGACGACCAACACGCCCCGGCGGCCGTACCAGCCGCGCTTCGCGTACATCAGGTAGGCCACGCGGTGCAGGGCGACGGCGGTCTTGCCGGTGCCGGGACCGCCGGTGACGACCAGCGCACCGTCGTCCGGGGCCCGGACCGCCAGGTCCTGCTCGCGCTGGATGGTGGCCACGATGTCCCGCATCTGCGAGCCGCGCTCGCGTCCGACCGCGGCCAGGAACGCACCGTCCCCCACGACGGTCCCGTCCAGGGTGGCAGTGGTGTCCAGCAACTCGTCCTCGACGCCGAGCACCCGCGGCCCACGGCAGGTGATGGTCCGGCGCCGCACCACACCGAGCGGGTCGGCAGCGGTCGCCCGGTAGAAGGGCGCAGCGGCCGGCGCCCGCCAGTCCACGACGATCGGCTCCTGGTCGTCGGTGCGCAGGCCGAGCCGGCCGATATGCAACGGCGCCCCTTCCAGGACGTCGAGCCGGCCGAAGACCAAGCCCTCGCCAGCGGCGTCCAGGTCGCTGCGCCGAGCGGCCGCGTTGAGCGCCTGAACATCCCGCTCGTAGACCGCCTGCGGCGTCCCGGTACCCGTGCCGTGCAGCGTCTCCTTCTCACGGCGGAGCGCCTCGGTGCGCAGCAGCTCCAGCCGCGCCAGCGCCCGGTCCAGCACCTGCTGCTCGCGCGCGACCTCGCGCGCCAGCTCGTTCACCTGCGCCGTCCCCTCGTCGTCGGAAGCGGACAGTCTCCCTCAGCCGATCGCACCCTCGAGGGCCGGTCGCGGGGTCTCGGCGCACCAGGTGCAGAACTGCTCCTGCTCCAGCCCAGCTGGACGACGGCGACCTCGGGCCTCGGTCAGCAGCTCGTGCGCAGCCATCCGCGGGTACCCGTCTCCACCATGCGGCCTTTGTCCCCGCGGTCGTCCGGGACATGCGTTGACCTAACCTGGGATCGTGATGGACCAGACCCGCAGGGGGACGCTGTACGGCGCGGCCGCCTACGCCCTGTGGGGGCTGTTCCCGTTGTTCTGGCCGCTGCTGGACCCGGCATCGGCGTTCGAGGTCCTCGCCCACCGGGTGCTGTGGTCGCTCCTGGTCGTCGCCGCCCTGCTGCAGGCCGGCCGTACGTGGGCCCGCGTCCGCGTCACCCGCACGCAGCTCGTCCGGCTGTCGGTCGCGTCCGTCCTGCTGGCCGTCAACTGGGGCACCTACATCTACGGCGTCGACAGCGGTCAGGTGGTGGAGACCTCGCTGGGCTACTTCGTCAACCCACTGGTCAGCGTCGGCCTCGGGGTGCTGGTCCTGGGCGAGCGACTGCGGACCGCGCAGAAGCTGGCGATCGGCGTCGCCGCCCTGGCCGTCGTCGTGCTGTCGGTCGCGAGCGGACGGCCGCCGTGGCTGGCACTGATCCTGGCCTTCTCGTTCGGCTTCTACGGGCTGCTCAAGAAGCAGGCCGGCGTCGGTGCGGTAGCCAGCCTGGCCGTCGAGACCGCCGTGCTCAGCCCGCTGGCGGCGGCGTACGTCGTGGTCATCGGCATCACCGGAGCAAGCACCTTCAGCAGCCACGGCGTTGGCCACGCCAGCCTGCTGGCGACTGCCGGCCTGGTGACCGCGATCCCGTTGCTCGCCTTTGGCGCGGCCGCCACCCGGGTGCCGCTGACCACGCTGGGCGTTCTGCAGTACCTCGCCCCGACGATCCAGCTGGTCATCGGCACGGTGCTGCGGCACGAGCCGTTCGGGCCGGCTCGGATGGCCGGGTTCGCGCTGGTGTGGGTGGCCCTCGCGGTGTTCACCGTCGACCTCGTCCGACAGCGCCGTCCGGCCCCGCTCGCACCGTCGGAGCTCGAGCCGGTCTGAGCCGCCTAACCTGGCCGGGTGCTCGACCGCCGCGACGTCCCGCTCGCCGCCCTGACGACGCTGCAGCTCGGCGGCCCCGCTCGCCGGCTGCTCACGGCGTACGACGAGTCCGAGGTGGTCGCGGCCGTCCGGCAGGCCCCAGGCGCGCTGCTGCTGGGCGGCGGCAGCAACGTCGTCCTGCCCGACGCCGGCGTCGCCGACGTCGTGCTGGTGCGCAGCCACGGGCTGTCCGGCCGACGGGAGGGTGACCGCGTCCGGCTCGAGGTTGCCGCCGGTGAGGACTGGGACCAGTTGGTCGCCACGACGGTGGCCGACGGCCTGGTCGGCCTCGAGGCGCTGTCCGGCATCCCCGGCACGGTCGGGGCCAGCCCGGTGCAGAACGTCGGTGCCTATGGCAGTGAGGTGTCGAGCACGATCGCGGCCGTCCGGGCCCTGGACACGCGCACCGACGAGGTGGTCGAGCTGGCGGCCCGGCAGTGCGCGTTCGCCTACCGGCAGAGCGCCTTCAAGGCCGATCCCGGCCGGTGGGTGGTGCTGTCCGTAGTCTTCTCGCTGGCCGACGGCGGGCTCGGCCGGCCGGTCGGCTACGCCGAGCTGGCCCGCGTCCTAGGCGCCGAGGTGGGCGACCGCGCGCCGGCGGCGCAGGTCCGCGAGGCGGTGCTGTCCCTGCGCCGGGGCAAGGGGATGGTCCTCGACAGCGCTGACCCCGACAGTCGCAGCGTCGGCTCGTTCTTCACCAACCCGGTGCTTCCCGCCGGACAGCTGCCGGCCGGGGCGCCCTCCTGGCCGGCGGACGGCGACCGCGTCAAGACCAGCGCGGCCTGGCTGATCGAGCAGGCCGGCTTCGCCCGCGGCTGGGGTGCGGGCCCCGTTGGCCTTTCCAGCAAGCACACGCTGGCCCTGGTCCACCGCGGCGGTGGTCGCACCGCCGACCTGCTGTCCGTGGCCCGTGCGGTGCGGGACGGCGTGCGCGACCGCTTCGGCATCGACCTCGTGCCCGAGCCCGTTCTGGTCGGTGCGTCGCTCTAGTCCCATGGCCCGGACCACGGCGCCGGCGTCGCCCCGCTGATCTGGGCGACGACCTCGTCGAGGTACCACTGCCCGAAGGCCGCCTGCTCGGGGGCTGCGGCAGAGTCAGCAGCAGGGCGTTGCGCCAGTAGACCTCGTACTCCGCCATCAGCTCGGCGGGTGCGTGTGCGCCGGTGGTCAGCCCTGCGCGCCCGCCGCCTCGTGCAGCACGGCGATCCAGTCCTGGACGAACCGGTCGATGCTGAAGCGCTCGGCCGCGACCTGCCGTGCGCCTCGGGACAGCTCGGCCGCCTCGTCAGGGTCGGCCAGCAGCCGCAGCAGGTGCGCCTGCAACCGGGCCACATCTGTCTCGACGTACCCGTTGACGCCGTTCCGGACGGCGGTGGCCATCTCGGTCGTCGCCAGCCCGAGCACCGGCAGCCCGAGGGCCATCGCCTCGCAGACGGCGAGTCCCAGGGACGTGTAGCGAATCGGGTTGACGAAGCACCGGTACGACGAGAGCCGGCGGTGCAGCTTCGCGAGCGGGATGTCACCGAGCCAGCGGGGATGCGGCTGCCCGTTCATGCCGGCCAGGTCGATCGGCGCAGCCGTCGCCAGCCGGTCGAAGACGTCCGGACCGAGGCGGCGCCCGCGTCGGTAGAGGTTGTTGACGACCGTGACCGCGACGTCCTGCTCACCCGTCCAGGCGACATCCGGCACCCGTACGCCGTGCTCGACCACCCGCGTCGGCGTGATCCCGCTGTCCCACATCAGGTCGTTGAACGGCGTCACATGCACCAGCAGCGTCCGTTCGTCCTGCACCGGGTGCAGGGCGTCATTGGGCCAGGTCGATGGCGGATCGTGCTCGACATGCAGCCGGGGCAGCTGCTCGACACGGTCCTCGAGCAGCTCGTGCCGGTCGAGCTCCCACTGGGTGCGGTGCTGGGTGACGACCAGGTCGAGGTCCAGCTGGCGGACCTGGTCCGCTGGCACCTCGACGACGTTGTCTGGCCAGCTGAACGTCTCGCCACGGCCGCCGTAGCCGGGCGCGTCCCGCCCGACCGGCAGGTACCACGTCACCGGTACGTGGCTGAGGTACCACAGGTAGGACCCGTGCACATGCCACGTCAGCACCCGCAGCGGCTCGTCCATCACCTCGCCGTGCCCTGGGTCCCTGTCGGGAAACGGTGGGTCCACGGCCCGCCGGCCGAGAGGTAGGCCGTACTGGGTCGGGCACGGCGACCTCGTCCTCGCTCCGCCCAGGCCTGCCGCGGCCAGGCACGCCAAAGGCCGCGGCCCCGGCAGGGACCACGGCCTTTGGCAGGTGCTGGCTAGCTGTACTGCTAGCTGACGACGGCGTCCTTTGCCTTGATGGCTGCACCACCGACGAGCGTTGCAGCCCGGCCCGGAAGGGCCTGCAGGGTGCCCTTGACGACCTGGGAAGGCCGCTGCTGCTCCTCGTGCAACGACGAGCTGGCCAGCATGGCGCCGGTCAGGCCCGGGATCACCCACTGCAGCGCCTTGAGCTGCTTCTGCGCCTTGGCAACCTCCGGCGGGGTGGACGGCAGCGAGGCCGTGCCACCAGCAACCGGAACGTCCCCGGCCTGGATGACCTTCTGCCCGAGGATCCGGGAGTAGCCGGTGGCACCGAGGGCGCCGGCAGTCAGCACGAGCTTGACGTTGGTATTGGCAAGCACGCCCTTCTGGGTGGCGACCCGGCCCTTGTTGGCCTTCATCAGCTGCGCCCCACCGAGCAGGTGGGCGCCGATGGCGACCGCGTTGACCGGCGTCCAACGGCTCCAGCCGGAGTTGGCGACCCGGGCACGCTGCCGGGGGTCGTCGACGTCAGCCGCGGCACCGTTGACGCCGACGGCCCCCATGAGGGAACCGCCGAACCAGGCCGCGAGGCCGGCGTCGTGCAGGAAGTGGGCAAGGGTGTTGCGCTCGGACATGTTTCTCCTCCGTAGGGACTGGTCGCCTAACTGCCGCCTACCCGCCTCTGCCGGACCGCGAACCCTTCCCACCCGCCCGGGGCTCTGGGAGCATCGCGGCATGGCGCCGATGCAGACCAGGGACGCCTGGGCCGTGATCGTGTTCCGCTCGGACGGGGTGTGGCAGGTGGCCGAGCTGCCGCCGGGTGTGACTGACGACCTTGACGGCGTGGTGGCAGCGGTCCGAGGTCAAGAGGGTGAAGGCCCGTTCGCCCTCGTCGACGTCGCTGATGACTTCTTCGTGGTGGTGCGGCTGGTGCAGGGCCGGATCCGGCTGCTGCTGTCGGACGTGACCGCCGCTGTCGCGTGGGATCTCGCCGCGCAGGTCTGCGAGGCGCTGGACCTCGAGATCCCAGCCGATGACGAGTTGGACGAGATCTGGCCGGCTGGTGACCTGGCGGTGTTCGACGACCTCGGCCTGGACGAGATGGAGCTGGGTGCCATCCTGTCGGACGTCGACGTGTACGCCGACGAGATGCTGGCCTCGCTGGCCAGCAGGCTCGGCTTCGTCGATGCGTACGAGCGCGTCGTCGACATCCTGGTTTGATCGCGCCCGAACCTCACCTGGAGCCCCGTGACGTACTTCGCCGCCGCCCTCGCCCGAACAGATCAGGGGTGGACCGGTCAGGAGCTCGACCTCGATGACGTCGAGGGCCTGGAGGGGCTGACCGACTCCCTGCGCGACCTCACCGGTGACGGTCCAGGCCCCGCCCTGCTGCTGCTCGAGGAGAACGACGAGTACGTCGGCGTCGTCCGCGTCGACGGCGGCACTGACGGCCTGGATGAGCCGCGGGTCTTCCTGTCCGACCGACGGGCCGTGCAGGGCAGTGACGTCGCCGCCATGCTCTGGGAGCTGGCGGAGGACGACGCCGCGCCGGATGACGAGGATGTGGGCACCCGGCCGGTGGCCGAGCCGGTGGGTGACACCGCTCTTCTTGCCGACCTCGGCACGTCCCCGGATGCCCTGCTCGACCTGTGTGCCGAGGAGGGGCTGCTGCCCGCCGACGTCCTGACCGGCATCTGCGAGCGCGCCGGCTGCGTCGAGGTCCTGGACGACCTGCGCGGCGAGTGACCCCCCCGGCGTACGACGAAGCCGTCCGCCTCGCCCTCGTCGAAGCAGCGCTGGCGCCGGTGCACGGTGACGTCCCGGTCGGTGCAGTAGTCCTCGACCCGGCCGGTCAGGTCATCGGCCGCGGACACAACGACCGTGAGCGCCGCCGCGATCCGACCGCCCACGCCGAGGTCCTCGCGCTGCGGGGGGCGGCCGTCGTGCTCGGCAGCTGGCGGCTGGAGGGGTGCACCCTGGCCGTCACCCTCGAGCCCTGCACGATGTGCGCCGGGGCGGCCGTGCTTGCGCGGATCGCGCGGGTCGTCTACGGCGCGGTCGACCCGAAGGCCGGTGCTGCCGGCTCGCTGCGGGACGTACTGCGCGACCGGCGGCTGAACCACCGCCCGGAGGTCGTCGGTGGGGTGCTGGCGAAGGAGTGCGGTGAGCTGCTGATCGAGTTCTTCGCTGCTCACCGCCGCCCGTGAGGGCTTCGCTAGAGTTCCCGCCGGTGGCGTGTCCGAGCGGCCGAAGGAGCACGCCTCGAAAGCGTGTGAGGAGGCAACTCCTCCGTGGGTTCAAATCCCACCGCCACCGCCAAAGCTCAACAGCGTTTCTGCAGGTCAAGGCATTGCAGGACTGCGCCGAAGTGCTGTTTTTGGCCGACTGGTCACAGAAGTGGTCACGAAAGGTCGCGAGCGGTCCCCGGTGGTCACCGTCACGACTCAGTGCCGGTGACCAGGGCGGCCACCAGCTTGGCTGCGGCCGTCTGCATCGCGAGGTCGACGTGGGAATAGGTGTCGAGCGTGATCGACACGTTGGCGTGGCCGAGGCGCTCCTGCACTACTCGAGGGTGGATTCCGGCTCGCAGGGCGAGGGTGGCGTGGCTGTGGCGCAGGTCGTGGAGTCGGATCTGCGGGAGGCCGGCTGCCTTTGCAGCGCGACCGAATTTGTAGCTCAGGTTTTTCGGATGCAGTGGTGTGCCGTCGAGCTTGCACACAAGGAGGTCTTCGTCGGCGTAGTTGGCGCCGAGAGCCATACGCTCCTCGAGCTGGCGCGTCCGGTGCTGGCGTAGCGCGGTGACGCTCGCCGGGTCCAGCGCGACCGTCCGGCGCCCCTTCTTCGTCTTGGGCGTCCCCCACGCGAAGCCCGGAGAGTCCTTGCGCTGCACGTCCGTCGTGATCAAGGTGCGCGTGATGCGGAGGGACCCCGCGTCGAGGTCGACGTCGGACCAGCGCAGGCCGAGTACCTCCCCCCGCCGCATGCCCGTCGTCGCCAGCAGCCACCAGTTGAGGAACGTGTGCAACTGAGCCCCGGTCCACGTCTGCATCTCCGGGCGTGGTGGTTGAGGAACGTGTGCAACTGAGCCCCGGTCCACGTCTGCATCTCCGGGCGTGCCCCCGGTCTGGGCGGGTCGGCCGCGTCCGCCGGGTTACGTACGAGGGCCTGCCATCGGACCGCATCCCGGAACGCTCGGTGCAGGATGGTGGCCACGTACGCGACCGAGCGTGCCGAGAGCCGACGGTGCTCCTCGTCCCCGCGCATGAGGGTGGCGTACAAGCCGTTGAGGTCGGCAGGTTCGACCTGCTGGAGCTGCCGATGACCGATGGCCCGGCCGGCGATGTGGAGCCGCACGTTGCGCCGGTACGACTCGAACGTCCCTGGCTTGACGGTGTGCTCGATCGACGGCAACCAGATGTCGGTCAAGAAGACCCCCAGCGTCTGGCGCTTTGGGGGAACGTACGACTGCTGCTCCAGCGATCCCAGTACGCGCGTCAATTCAGCCTGGGCAGTCTTCTGCGTCGGGAAGCCGCGCCGCCGGGTCTGCTTCCGCTCACCGTTGATCCCGATGTCAACGATGAAGAACCAGGTCCCGTTGGCGGCCTGCCGAACGCTGCCGCGGCGTCCTGATGGCTTGGATCATGCGACCTCCCCGGCCGATGCCGACTCGCAGAGCCGACCGTAATCATTGGGTCGGACACTGGCCCCCCCGTCAACTTGCCTGTGGAGAACGAGCCGCTGGCTCCTGCCGGCTAGCGGTGATGTAGGCGTCGAGGTCGTCGCTGTCGATCCTGGCTCCGGGGCCAGCGTCCGGTGGCCCCGGCGCGAATCCGCCTAAGCTCTGGCCGCCGCCCGACGCGGTCGGCGCCGCGAACGAAGTCCCAAGCGAGCGGATGCGCAGCTGCGTCCGCGCCTGCGAGTTGGCGGTGGCGGAGCTGTCGTCGGCGGATGAGCGGGTGGCGCTGCGCGAACGCGGCGAGCTCCCCGCCTGGTTCTGGCGCGCGCTTGACGAGCACGCCGCTGCGGAGCGCGCGCGTCCTGACCCCGCCAGCGGGTCCTTGCCACCGCTGGGGCTGGCTCGACCGCTGGGGAGTGTCGGCCACTCGGCCGACTCTATGCTGCACAGCGCCAGATCGGTCAGCGCTCGCGGCGGAACGTGCTCGTCATCGGACGCCTTCCCACTCCGGCGCGGCTCACGCCCCGAGCACGCTCAGGGGGTCGGATTGGTCCGCAGCGAGCCCTCATCACGGCGACGGACCTGCACCGTCCCTTCGCGTTCACGGACCTCGAACGTGGCCTGCGGTCGGGTGGCCGGGCTGTGCCTTACGGCCCCGGTGCGGAGGTCGAACGCGCTCTGGTGCCACGGGCAGATGACACAGTCGTGCTCGCGCTTCCCCTCTGACAGGGGTGCGCCGCGGTGAGTGCAGCGCTCGGCGAGGGCGACCATGTCGCCGCCGACCTTCGTCAGGAGCACCGACATCCCGGCCACGTCGATCTTCAGCAGGTCCTCGCCGACGTCGGCGCTGTCGGCGACATCGGTCCACTCGGTCGGCGCGACTTGGAAGGCGGTGGTGTCGACACCGACGCCGCGGCCGAAGACGAGGTGACCGCCCAGCCAGCCTCCGACGCCCAGGACCGCAGCCCCGAGAACCCGGGCGCCCCGGCTGGAGCACTTCCAGCCCACGGCGTAGGAGGTGAGGGCGGTGACATTGGCGGCGGCGTGCACCAGCCCGACCCGCTTCTCGGCCTGCTCGGTGTCGAGCCAGTCCGACCAACCCGCGAGCGCTGCCGGGACGGCGCTGACGAGACCGAGCGCAGTGAGCCTTCGCACGTCCTTCTCAGACCCACCTGAGAGGTCCAGCAGGGTCGCGCTGAGCAGCGAACCAGCCGGCAGCAGCACTGCGGCCGGATGGAGCGGGTGCCCAAGCGGCTTGCCGCTCAGGAGGTCGGTCACGATCGGATGCCGCAGGATCTTGGTCCACAACCTGTCGAGGGTGGTGGCGAGCGCGTCCAAGGGCTTGGCCCGCTCCAGGACTTCGATGATCTGTTCTGTCATGCCAGCGGGCTACCCACACCCGGGCGTGTCAGCCTATCCGTCACGCATCTGTGCGCCGCAAGGCCACCGCGGCGATGACCAAGCCTTCCCCGGCCCCCGCGCCCACACCGCAATGCCCGCCCACGGGGATGCCTGTGCTTGGGTCGAGCTCGCCCTGCCGCGGCGGACCTCACGACCTGGGCCCAGGCCGTGAACATTACCGGCGCTCTGCGCCGGGCCTTCCGGCCGATGAATATGGCGGGCTGACGCCCGAACAACTGGCGCCGCGGTCGGTGCCGCCGTCGACGCTGTCACTGCTTGGCCTTGTTCGGCACTTGTCTGGAGTCGAGGCCTGGTTCCATTCCTATGACGGCCAACCGGACCACCAGTACTTCTGGGACTACGCGCCAGGCCAGGCTCGACGGAGGATGCGAAGAGGTCCACATCGCGCATGCCGCCGATGACCGGGCCAGCTATCGAGCATGCGCCGCCCGGTCACGTGAGGCGGGGCCGGGCGCGGTCTGGACGAAGCCAGCCCTGGCGAGGACTACACGCTGCGGTGGATCTACCTGCACATGATCGAGGAGTACGCGCGCCACAACGGCACGCGGACTTGCTCCGCGAACGCATCGACGGCGCCACGGGCCAGTAGCGCCGCACGGATGTGACACCGCCGCGACGCGGTCTCGTGCCCTTCGTTCGGTAGGCCGCTTTCGTGGAGGCTGGGTCGGCCGTCAACGAAACGCAAGCCGCCCAGCGCTGTGGACCGCGCGACCGTGATCGTTGGCGTGCGGCATGCAGCCCAACGTGGCAAGGCCGAGCCGGCCAGCGGAACCAGCCAGGACGGAACGTGTGTCGGTGATGCTCGGTTGCTGACTTCCGATACGGACGGTTGACCGACGCCGGTGTGGCCAACCTCCCGGCATCGAAGCTCGGCCGTGGCATCTCGGGTTGAGCAGTGGGCAAACCCGGCTTCAGGGCGGACCATCTGTCTCGAGCCGGGCCGTTCACGCTCCCGTCACAGGCGGCGCCGGCGGCAGGACGCGACGCAGGCCGCGCTGCTCGATGAGTTCGCTGATCAGAACCTGGATCGATCCCGCCACCGGGATGGCGGCAAGCGCGCCCAAGATGCCGGCCAGCTCAGTGCCCAAGATGATGGCAATCAAGACCGCCAGAGCGGACAGCTGCAACGCGCGCCCGTAGATCAGAGGGCGAACGGTGTGGCCCTCGATCAGGTGGTAGAGCAGCATCAGCCCGAAGATCACGACCGCGACCACGGGACTCTTGGTGAGGGCGACGAGGCTGAGCAGCACTGTCACGACCGCCGGCCCGATGTAGGGGACGAGCTCGACTATCACCGTGAACAGTCCGAGCGGCAGGGCATAGGGCACGCTGAAACTCAGGAGCAGGATCGTGGCCGCCACCCCCGCTAGAAAGCTGGCCAGCAGGTTGCCCGTCACAAACCCGCTGACCGACCGGTAGACGCCAGCACCGACCCGCTCGATCGTGCCCTGGTGCGACTCAGGAACCAGTTGTATCAATCGACGACGCCACTGCGGGCCTTCGAGAAGCATGAACAGCGTCAAGAACGCGATGATGAAGATCCCGCCCAGCGTCGTCGCGACCGTCTTGGCGACCCCGACCGCGGGGGCGGCTGCGCCCGCCAATCCGTGTGCCAAGGGCTGCCTGGTCGCTTGGCGCACTTGCTCAACGACGTGATACTTACGCTCGAGGAAACCACCCGGCCCGCGACCTTTGGTTAAATCCTGTACGAGGCCGGGAAGGGCATTCACGAAGTGCGTGATCTGGGTCACGAGGGGAGGAATAAACACCAAACCGAGCAGCGCGAACAGGAGCAGAACGAACAGGCAAACAATGGCCACGGCCGCTCCGCGACCCAGCCGGCGTCGCTGGAAGAACTCCACGGCGGGATTGAGTGCAAGGGCCAGGAACATCGCGATCGCGATCAGGGTGAGCCCCTTCTGAGCCAGTGCCAACAGGCCGACGGCTGCCCAGGCCCCGAAACCAAGCGCAATCCCCGCGAACACGGTGCGGGGGCGGAAAGTCACTACCCGCTCCTGAAGGGGCATCGGCCGTGCTGCCGGGCTGGTGGGGCTACTGGACAGCGAAGGGGTCACCCCTACCGACGATGACATGACAGGCTCTCCTTGCACTGAAGTGTCGACCGAGGCCGCTCCCAGGTCACTGACACAGGGAGGGACGGGCCCAACCTTTAGTTGACAACTCGTGACACGACGGGCACGTTTGGGTTACCCCCTGGCTTACCTGGTCAATCAGGGCCACCTTCCGATCAAGAGATCTCGGGCATCAGCCTGGGTCAATCTCTCACCTGCAGCGAAGCCTGGGTGGGCCGGCCTTACCATCCTGCAGCGTCCGTTAGCAGGGGGGATCGCAGCCTTCGCGCCTGGTCCGTGGGTCATGATCAGTCTCGGTGCGGCGGCGCTGGGTCTGTTGGTCATTCTGGAGACCTCCGAGGAGCTCATCGGGGCCCGTGAGTTCGGTTGCATCGTGGGTTCCCTCAGCGAACGCCGGCTGCTGGCGGCGGTGGACGCCGTTCTGGTCGCACTACCGCCTACTTCCACATTCGAGGTCCGGCCCACCCCTGATGAGCGCGCCGCCCACCGCCCTGAGCAGCGCGGGGTCGCGATCGACAGTGTTCACCGGTACAACCCCGAAGCTGTCATCGTCGTTGGGGTGCCTTTCGAACACACCCGCCCGCAGTGGATCGTCACGTACGGTGGACAGGTCGCGGTTGACGGCGGGTCGCAGACACTGTGGGCGGACTACGCCTGACGTGGCCTCCGGGACAAGTGCGCTTCCCGCGCCGCAGCGCGGTAAGGACCAGTGGGAGGACGACGCCCACGGCCTCGAGCTCGACTTCACCGACCTCGCCGGAAACCTCCAGACCGCTGCCCGCGACACCGACGTAGAGCCAACCCCGGGTGAGACCAAGCGCGGGGCGCCCGACGGCGCGACGGAACTCACGACGGACCAAGAAGCTCAGGACCCTGACAGCTTGGTTCACCCCGGCAACTCCTAGGGCTGCCCGACGGTAACGCCGCGTCATCGCGGTTATCAGTCACGCCTCTGGACGTTTGGAAGCGGCACATAGCCGCTACGCCGACCTACCGACGCTGGCCCGGCAACAGCGACGTGAGCACGAAGCCCAGCGCCAGCCCTGCCACAAGGGCGAAGACGACGGAGTTTGTGGCGTCGCCGCTGCTGCGTTCGAGGAGGCTGGCGACGCTGGCCATGAGTGCCGCCAGGAACACGCCGCAACCGGAAATGACGGAGATGTCGCGCAGACCATTCACGGTCGCATCATCACAGGGCGCACAGCGGCTGCGCAACCCAGGCAATGCTGGGTCTGCTTCGACTACCGGCACATAGCTGTCGTGCCTACAGCGGCTGCCGTGGGCTAGGGAAGGCATCGCCGGACCCGATAAGTACGAGCTCTGCCTGCTTCCCCTCCACCCGCCCGAGCGAGTCGAAGATGCCTGTCAGCATTGCGCACGCCTCACCGAAAAAGGCCGGGTCGGCCGCGGCCACCTGGTCTGCGTCCCGCCACAGCAGCACCGACCGCGCATGGAACACAACGTCACCAAAGCATTCGGAGGCCGCGTCCCAGCCGCTGCCGCCGAAGTAGTCCGGAAACGTGTACGTCTGTGCGAGTGACGACCAGAAGTCGTACCCGCCTCCCTCCACGACGTGGACGGCGAAGTCGAGTGCTCGAAGCCGAGCCGCGACCACGTCAGCACCCTCCGCTGCAACCGCGTGAATAAAACCGCGTCGAAGCCAAGGGAACTCGCTCCACAAGGACAGCCAGTCGGTAGCCACAAGGAAGGGTAGTGCCGGTTGCTGGCTCACCGGCACCCCCCTCTCTGTCAGGCTCTCGTGAGACACCCTCAGTAGACCTTCATCCCTGTAGGGCGAGAGTGGATTACCAACCTGATGACCATGACGACAGCTGTTCTCACCCGCGCACATGATGGGCGTGTGACCTCACCAGACCCGGCGCCTCGGCCGACTCGT
>JAABUT010001880.1_pt1 | contig 22071 bp, 17 predicted proteins | sample 5559281 | NCBI WGS metagenome assembly JAABUT01 (sample SAMN10711880, study PRJNA513359) | rock metagenome | isolation source: Antarctica rocks | place: Antarctica: Victoria Land, Ricker Hills nord | collected 2016-01-04
TTCGCCGCTATCCGCTCCTACACCGGCACCGCCGGCAAGCAAAACATCAACCTCTACCAGGCGCTCACCCAGCTCGCCGCCGGGCACCCATGGCTACCAAGCCCACAAACCACCTGACTAGTTACACTCCGTTTTGGGATGTCGCTCCGAGCGTGACGTTGGCTCGTGGGCTGACCACCCTGGATCTGCTTGACCGGGAGGATGATCGATGACCGTCCTGTACGTCGACACGAGCGCTTTGCTCAAGCGTGTGATCGTGGAACCTGAGTCAGGAGTCGTCCGCGCGCTCCTCGGGGCGCGCCACGATGCTGGGGACCTGCTCACGGCGTCGTCGATCACGTGGATTGAGGTTTGGCGGTCGCTGCGTCGCGCCTTGCTGGTCGATGTTGAGGTCTTGTTCGAGGCAGCCCTGTCTGGCATGGCGGAATTCCCCCTCGGCGACGCCGTGCTTGCGCGCGCCCGCCGGGTGGGACGGGACGAACTTCGGTCGCTGGACGCGATCCACCTCGCCTCGGCAATCGCCGTCGGCGCCGACTCGATACTGACCTATGACAACCGACTGGCTGGCGCCGCGGCAGCTGTCGGACTGGCGGTCCTGTCGCCGGCCGCCTGATCTGCGTCGGCCCGTCCGACGGCAGGCCGACCGCTTGGACTGTCGCGTTCCAGAACACGGCGACCCCGCGCTCCTCGCGAAGATCACCAAGATTCAGCGTCACCCTGCGACATGATTGGGGAACGAGTCGGCCTGTAAGCCGGGGACTGTTCAGGCGTAGCGGCTGACCTGCGGTTATGCACCCCACACCCCTCCTGACCTGCGGTTATGTCTGTCAACGCCTGTCGTCGTTCCACATCGTTTCTCGACTTCCCGTGCCCCCGATGTGCCCCGGGGCGTTGGTCGTCGGTGGGGTACGAGGCGGGGCGCAGGTCAGGCCACGGGGCGAAAGTCCCCGGTGCCCCAAGCGTCCGTCGACGGGGCGGGCCTGCCTTCGTGCCGCATCAGGCGCCGTTGACGCCCCACATCGCAAGTCACGGTTCGGTGTCGTGCAGGTGCTCGTCGTCGTCCTCGACCTCCTACGGGGTCTGGGTGCCGACCGGGACACCGCCGAGGCGTTGCTGGTCGCCCTGCGCGAGATGCGCGCGGCACGGACGTAACCGGACTAGCAAACGCGGGAGTCGAACGTCGCGCGGTCAGCCCTTTGGTGGCGTCGGTGGCTTCCAGGTGCCGGCTCGCTGCGCCGGTCCGTCGCCCGTCTCGGCGGCCGCCCACGCGGTGGCGAGTTGCATCCGCTGCTCGGTCGTGGGGAGCCCTTGCAGGGCGGCGGTGCTCAACTCGTCGACGGAGTCCGGGGTGTCGGTGGTGTCGTACTCGTCCGACAGCCCGTCGCCGGCCCGGGCGCGGGGTCCCCTGGTTGGCGCGCGGGTCGGCTGGCGCGTCACTCATAACCCAGAGGTCGCAGGTTCAAATCCTGCCCCCGCTACAGAGAAAGTGCAGGTCAGGGGCAGTTTTCCGGGAGACTGGGAAGCCGTCCTTGATCATTTGACCGTCATTTGACCGTGGACGGCGACGTCTCAACTGGCACGGTGGGAGCACGGGTTGGCACGGACACGGCGCGTCGGCGCGCCATGTGGAGCGTGCCTGGGTCATTGGTGACGGCTATGGCCTGACGCTCTTGAATATCGCCGCGCCGACCCTAGCGCCTATGTCCAGCCTTTCTGGACATAGGCGCTAGGGTGGTGTCATGGCCACCGCTACGGAGTCCCTACAGGCCACTCTTAGAGAGACTGAGTACGGCGCGCTGAAGGTGCTCGCCGCGAGCACCACCGAACTCTCCGGCCGCAAAGTCGCGGCCGCCTTGGACGTATCCCCAACCACTGCAAACGGCGCCCTTTCCACGTTGTCCGAAGCGGGGTTCGCGACCTCAAGGAGGTCCGGGAGAGCAACCCTGTGGCAGCTGGCGGTCTCGAACCCTTCGATCAGTGCGTGGTTGGAGGAAGTCATGCCGGGTGACAGGGCGCCTTCGACCGGATCAAGCCCGTACTCCACGGGCGGCGGTGGTTTCCGCCTGGAGCATTCGTACGCGGCCTGTCTGGTTGCTGGCTTCCTCGCAGGCGACGTTGTGCCGGAGCTTGGCGATGCCGTATCAGTGGACTCGATTCGACTCCAGGCGAGCGACATGAGCGAAGTCGACGACATCCTCATCGAGGGTCGCGACGCTCACGGAGACGTACATCGTTCATCGATTTCAGTCCGCAGAAACCCCGCCCTCACTACGAGTGACAGCGCGTCAGTTCCCCTAATCCGAGACTTCCTGGTGCTCGTCACGGACCACTGGTCCGAAGTGTCGCTGGGGCGGTGGCGTCTCGTCCTCGCAGTGTCCACCAACGCCAACGCGATATCGCAGCTTGCCGAGATCGCAGAGCTGGCTCGCTCCCTTCCGAGTGGAGACGAGCTGGCGAATCGCTTGACGCAGCCGGGACGAACGAATGCCGGTGTCCGTGATCGGTACGACCACATCAAAGGACTCGTCGAGCAGGCATCCGAAGGGCTCGCGTCAGCCAGTGGATTGAGCGCGGACGAGCTGACCTGGCGGCTCCTCTCAAGTCTCAGCACTCGAAGCCTGCGCTTAGAGAGGACCGACCGGGCGGACCGAACCACGGCAGTGAACACGCTTCAGCGCATGCTCCGGAACGGGACGCCTGCAGCGGCCGATGCACTGTTCTCGCGCATCGAGGAGCTTGTGGGGACGTGGGCGCCGCAAGCAGCAGTGCTGACCCAGTCCGTGATCCGACGGAACCTCAGCAACTACCCGCTGTCGAGATCCGCCAGGTACACCAGTGCGTGGGGGATGTTCGACCGACTCGGCGTCCGTCTGCGCGATTCGATTCGTCCGGCCTTGCAGTCGTCCTTGCAGTCGCTTGAGGTGGAGCGCGCCGAGGAAAGGTCAAGACTCGTCGACGCCATGCGTTCGGTGGGCATGTCCGCTGGCGCGCTCGTGGTCACCGGCGATCCCGATGTCGGGAAGTCTGCCCTGTCTCTACGCGCGGTCGAGGCCCTGGAAGCGGAGGGCGCAGCCGTCTCCAGTCTCAGCCTGCGCGATCTCCCTCACGGCCTAATGGAGTTCGAGAGCCAGTTGGGTGGATCCGCGGTCGACGACGTCATGGCAACCGGGGAAGTGCGACCAATCCGACTCCTCCTCGTCGATGGCGCTGAGTCGGTTCTCGAAGGCAAGGGCGACCTCTTCCGGACCGTCGCCGCAGCCGCCCTGAAGGCTGGCTTCGGCGTAGCTGCTGTCACACGGACCGACGGTTCCCGCCAAGTCCGAGAGGAGCTGGCGCGAGCAAGTCAGCTGGCCGGACCAGGCGGAACACCGGCCGAACACCTCGTGGGGCCGTTGACCCTGGACGAACGCCAATCTCTTCCCGCAACCTTCACTGCCCTCACTCGTCTGGGTGGCGATCCGCGCGCGAGTTGGCTGCTTGGACGACCGGGCCTGGTTGACGCGCTGCTGCGGACCGGCGCGGCCCTCAATCCAGCCGAGTTGCTCTGTGAAGCAGATGTGTTTTCTACAGTGTGGCGGAGCCTGATTCGGCGAGACGAGATCCATCCCCCCGGCGGCGCCTCCCCAGATGACCGTGAACAAGTTGCTCTGAGCGTGGCCATGCGGACTCTCGGCATCGCTGCTGGCCCACCTCATGGAACCGGGGCTGCCGAACTTCGATCAGATGGCGTCCTCCGCGTGCCCAACGACCTCGCGCTCGTCCCTGGCGATGAGTTCGCAACGGATCTGTTCCGCGACCTCGCACTCTGTCGACTCTTCATCACCCAAGGGTGGGAGCCTCTCGTTTCAGTCGGAGCTCCGCGTTGGTCGATCCGAGCGGCCCGCCTCGGATGCCAAGCGGCGCTGCTCGACGGTGATAGCTCGCAAGCCTGGGCGCGTCTCTTGACGAGCTTCAGCGAGATTGCCAGCGCTGAGGGCGACAGGTGGTTGGAAGTTCCCTACGAAGCGCTGCTGACGCTCGGGAACGCCGAAGGGGCGATCCGCGAGCTGTGGGGCGGTCTGGCTGAGAACAACTGTGCTGGCCTTGCGACGTTGCTCCGGCTTGCCGAGGCGCGATACGTCAGCGGCACGATCGGAGACGCTTTCGCTCTCGCGCCGCTCGTGAAGGTCACGTTCTGTGGACCACCGAACATCGAGCGCGGTCCTCGGTTCGGCCATCGAACCGTGCATCAAGTCATCCAAGACCTCGTCCTGGCTTGGCTGCGTGGAATGGTGACCTCCCGGCCACAACCAGATCCTCTCCGCCAAGAAGTTCGCGACGCCATTCTCGGGGATGACGACCCATCGCTCTATGACGACTTTACGGTCGAGGCGCTCGCCCTATTGGGGCCAGACATGGACGACCGTGCTGAGGCTTGGCTCCGCGAAGTCGCCAAGGAGCGGCCAGGGAGCCTCAACCCCGCTGTGGAGTCAATTGTTGTCGCTCTCAGCATGTCGCAGGCGCGACCGCAGCTCCTGCTGGATCTCGCGGAGGCCTACTACATCGAACTGCCTGACCCGCGCGATCGCTGGGGCGGTGGCCATGCCCTTGACGATGGCATTCGGGACTTCAGACACGGACTAACCCCGGGTTTCGGGACGCCGCAGGCCGCTTGGTTCTACGGCCCCTTCTTTCGCCTGCTCAACACGATTCCGGTAGAGACGATTGGCTTCATCAATCGGATGGTCGACCACGCCGCCAAGTTCCGAGTCGGAAAATTGTCGTCGTACCGCAACGAGTCTGGCGAGGCTGAAGCCCTCGAAGGCGTGCATCTCGATCTGCCTCGGATTGGTCGCCGGCTCTTCGTCGGGGACGGCCACGTTTGGGCGTGGTACCGCGGAACGAGCGTCGGACCCTACGCCTGCATGAGCGCACTTCTTGCGCTGGAGCGCTTCACCGACCACCTGCTGGAGAACCTGAACTTCCCAGCCCAAACGATCGTGGATCTTCTCCTTCGCGACTGCCACAACCTCGCGGTGCCCGGACTCGCCGTGGGCTTCTTGACGCGACACCCGGAGGCAACAGGCCCGCTCCTCGATCCCTTTCTCGCCTGCCCGGCCATCTGGCATCTGGAGACCGCTCGCGCCACCGGGGACTACGGATTCCGCGTACGAGATGCCGATGCTGACAAGTTGGCCGGGTCGGACCAGCGTAGGCACACCTTTCACGAGACCGTCGGCGCGATGGTGGTCAACGCTCGGCTCGCTGGCGATGACGAGCGCCTCGCCCAGCTCCAGGCGGTTAACGTCAAACTCATCGAGACTGCCCGGGCCGAACTGACCAATGCTGGGAGTGCCGACGACGACCACCTGGCGGTGGTCGAGAGCTGGGCGGAGGAGTTTCGGATCGAGAACTACCGGGCCAGCCGTAGCGGCGACCAGGTTCGCATCCAGTTCGAGCGACCCGAGCGGATCGAGCAAGTGCTCGCGCCCCGAAATGCGGAGCTCCAGACGACGAACGTTCTCTATGGCCTTCAGAACCGCTACGGGCAGTACAACGATGACCCGGAGAGCTGGCCTGTCGAAACGCTCGATGAGGACCTTGCGACCGCGCGTCTCATCGCCGACGGCGACCAAGTGCCAGAAGGCATGCTCTGGCCAGAGAACGCCCTGGTGGCAGTCGCCGCGGCGGCAGTGCGAGCACACGCCAAGGGCCTCGCCACCATCGATGGATCACATCTGGCCTGGGCCGTCGAGGCACTTCTCTGGGCGGCGGAGAACCCTCAGATCGACGGCATGAGTTACTACGGCTCCATGTTCGCGATGGGTGCCGATCGAGCCGCTGCTGCATCTGCGCCGCTCCTACTTCTCGCGCCGTTCGACATCCTGGATCTAGATCGGCTGCGAGTGAATGACTGCCTGCGATCTCTCGCGACGAGCCTCTTCGACGAGGTACGCACGATCTACGTAAAGGGCTGCGAGCCTGTGTGGGCCGCTGAGTGCGACATCGAAGAAGGCACGGGCCAATGTCGTCGGCACCAGCCAGCCTGGGCAGCTGCAGCGGCCGGCCTGGCCGATTGCAGGCTGGGCCCATGGAGCCAAGAAACGCAGCAGAGGGCGCCGGATCCACTGCTAACTCCGTTTCATGAATCGCTCGCGGCCGTTGCCGGCGACGATTTGATGGTCAATCGGCTACGCATGCCGCTTGCCTGCATGGTTGACGCCCGACGGGTCGCGTGTCTCCGGGGCGCCGTCGGGGATCTCTGGTCACCGCTCTGGGACGCCCACCGCAGAGGCCTCGCCCACTGGTGGAAGGAGGGGTACGACCACCACGCACACATCACCCACGAGCCGATCGCCCGGCGAATGGTCGAGATCACTCTGAACGGGGACCGAGATCCGGTCAGCGCCCACATCGAAGACTTTGCCAAGGACTCCAACGCCCTCCACCTCCTCTTCGACGGCTTCGCGACTGTCTTTACCTACGACGAGGAACTTCGACGGGACATGGTCGACTTCTGGCCATGCGCTCTTGAGCTGGCACTCGACGCCCTGGGTGACGGCACTGAACTTCGCTCCCAACACCACTGGTTCGACTACATGACGGCAGCCCTCCTCCCCACCCCGAACGCAAGGTCGTGGGATCCAGACATCGACGGCGCTCTCGCCCGATGTCGTGAGCAGTGGCTACAACCCGAAGCCCTGGGCGTGCTCGCCGACCGTTGGCTACGCCTCGCCCGATGGGAACCAAAAGCGGTCGACGCCGTGATTAAGTTCGCAAAGGGAGCACCCCTTCAATGGCAGACGACGGTCGCACTGACGTGGATTGAGACGATCGTCGACGGGCGCTACGACGTCATCGCCAACCATCTCTGGCACATTGAGGAATGGCTGATTGGCCTTCGAAGTTCTGGGTTCATCTCCGGAGAGGTCAGGAGTCAGTACCACCGAATCGTTGACGGACTGGCTGCCGCAGGTGATCGAGCGGCGGTAAGGCTCCAGCTACTAGACGAGTAGGGAGCAATCGGCGCCGTTCACGAGCCTGCGGCACCCTTCACATGGATGGCTGGATGCCGACCATTGCCAGGAGCGGCGCAGTGGGCACCCGGATCTTGCGGCCGACATGGATCACGGGCGTCGGCCAGGTGCCCTCGCGGACGAGTTCGTAGGCGACCGTCCGCCCCACGCCGAGGATGCGTGCGGCGGTGACGATGTCCACCGTCGGCGGCAGCTTGGTCAGGTCGATGGCGTTCGCTGCCGGGGGTTCCTGGTCGGCGACGAGGGCCAGCTGTGTCTTCATATTGGTTCCCTTCATCGGATCGGGGTGTGGTCGAGGGCGAGGTGCTGTTGATGGCTGCGTTCGAGGTCGGACGCGAGGCGTAGATCGGCCGTGCCCGACCGATCCTCGAACCGGCTCGGCGCTTCGCAGTCGAGATCGTCGGCTGGCTCGAAAGTCGGCGCGACGTACACGTGCGTCGCCTCCCGTGCGCGGGACAGTCCGACGTACCCGGCCTCGCGGTAGAGCCCCGGGTCCGCCCAGAGCAGAGCCCGGTCGACGGTGAGGCCCTGCGCCTTGTGGATCGTGAGGGCGTAGCCGTGGTCGAGTACGTCATGCCCGAGCAGGGAGCGAGGCAGCTCGAGGCGCCGGCCCTCGCCCGTCGTGATCGTGACCGCGTCGAGCCCGACGCCCGTCACGGTCGCCTGCGTGCCGTTGAAGACGGACTGGCTGTGGAGGTTGCGGGTCACGATGACCTCGTCGCCAACTCGGAAGTCGATCGCACCGCGGTCTGTCTGCACGCGCATGGAGGTCGACGACGGGCGTTCCTCGGCGAGGAGTCGAGAACGTCCAACGTGGTTGAGCCGGTCGGCCTGCGCGCGGGTGCGAGTCAGGATGACTACCTGACGCGGGTTGTCGACCTCTGCCCGGTGCAGGAGGTAGTCGGCGACCAGCTGGTCCCGCAACGATTCGGAAGACTCGTCGGTGTGCAGCCGTCCATGCTCGGCGTACGCGTCGAACGCCGCCGACGTCTGGCCTGCACGGACCGCTTCCAGTGCGTCGGCCTCCCAGGGTTCGACCTGGCGGTGGTGGCCCTCGAGATGGATCGCCGCAGCGCGGCGGCTGAGGGCTGCGAACAGACCGCCGGCCTCCATCTCCGGCAGCTGAGCAGGATCACCGACGAGCACGAGCTTGCAGCGCATGCGACGGGTGAGCTCGATGACACCGGCGAGCTGCCGAGCGCCGACCATGCCAGCTTCGTCCAGGAGCAACGCCCCGTCGCTAGGTACGTGCCGGTCGGGATGGGAGAGGAGCCGCGCCAGCGACGTCGAGGACGCCCCGGTGGCCGCCCGCAGCCCGTCGGCCGTGATGGCCGCCACCGCGACACCGCGGACGTCGACCCCTGTGCTCGTCCAGGAAGCGACGGCCGTGGCGAGCGCACGGGTCTTCCCGGAACCGGCCGGACCGGTGATGATCTCGACCCCGCGTCCCGACAAGGTGATGTCCCGCACCAGGGCGACCTGATCGGACCTGAGGCCGGTTGAGGCGAGTGCGGTCTCGACGATGAGCCCTTCGACGACAGCCAGGTGCTCGGCCGTGCGGGCAGTGACTGCATCGAGGGCCGCCTGCTCGACGGCCAGCATGTCGACCGTCGTGTACGCGACACCGTCGTTCGATAGGACCGGGACGACGTCGTCCTCGCGCAGCAACCCCCCAGCGATGGCCAAGATCTCGCGGGCTGTGACATCGGCGCCCGGTGGCAGGTGTTGGCAGACCTCTCGTACGAGCTCGCCTCGGTCGAAGGTCGACGCCTCGCGGGTGACACCGTCCGGTCCGAGGACCCGCGCGGCCAAGGCCTCTCGTACGACGGCTCCAGGCCGACGTTCGCGGCGCAGCAGCTGGCTGACATCGCGGGCGTCGAACCCTAGGCGGGTGGCCTCGGCCAGCCAACGGTTGCGCAGGGTGCCGGCGTCCACATGCTGCTTCGCCGGCCGCGTCGCCAGGCACGCAGCCTGGGCTGCCGCCGTACCAGAGAGGCCTCGGTCCACCAACGCACGCTCGATCTGGTCGCGACGCTTCGAGAACGCCCGCAGCACCTCCCGCGGGATCCCGTCGATCTCCGCGATGCCCTTCTCGACGTCCGTCCACGCGACGCCGAGTCGGCGAGTCAGCTCCGCCCTCAGCACCGCTTGGTAGAGGTACGACACCGTGGTCGCTTGGCGCACCATCGTCTGGGAGTCGACCGCCGACCAACGTCCGTCGATGCCACAGACGACGTTCGCGATGACGACGTGGGTGTGCAGCTGAGGGTCCAGCAGCCGCGACGTGTCGTGGTCGAAGGCGGCGCCGATGAGCCCACTCGTGGGTATCCGCCGAGCACGGTGGCCGTCCCCTTGGTGGCCGCGGGCGGCGCGGGCCGAGAGTCGCTCTAGCACCTCGAGCGCCTCCCGGACGGCCGTACGGTGCGCGGCCGCGACCTGGCCCGCCACATCGGCGTTACCAATGGCGTCGAGCACGGAGACCGACTTCGGAGCTGAGCAGGTCACGTCGAAGCCGACGCGGCGGGCGTCGTACTGCTGGCCCTTGTCATCACGCCGCATGACCGACGGGACCAGCACCGAGCCGTCGAGGCCCCGACCTGACAGGAACCCGCGCAGCAGCTCGCCGTCGCCGGGATTGAAGTCGTGATGCAGGCCGAGCGCGGCGGCGCCGCTCCCGACCCACCGACCCGGGAGCTGATCGTGCCCGACGTAGTAGCCGAGGTCGTCGCACTCGCGCCGAGTCAGGTAGTAGTCGGCGACCGCCGGACCGCGTCCGAGCGGGTGGATGGAGATCACGAGGTCATCTCGTGGCCGCAACTGGTGGTCATGCCGGCGATCGTGAGTGGGGTACGTCCCGGATTACGTCCCGGACGTTCCAGAACACCCGGGACGTTGGCCCAGCCGGAGGATCCGGGACGTCCCGGAATACGTCCCGGACCTTTCAGAACACCCGGGACGTCCACAACTTCGCTGGTCTTCATGGACATCAGGGATGCCCTCGGATCACCTTGGGCCCCATGGATGCGGAAGTGGGGTGCTGACGATGGACCGCGAGCCGTACGAGCCGTACGACCGATGGCTGGAAGCCTCGGAGGAATGCTTCACCATGGCGCTGGTCGCCGACGTAGCCGAGGTGCTCGTTCTGCACGGCTACCCGCCGCCGGTCGGGGTGACGCTCGTTGACCTGACTGTGGGCCTGTACCGGGCGGTTCACCACCAGGTCTGCGGCTGAGCCCGGCCCGTCAGGGCTTTCTGGCCCCTGCCAATCCCTCTCCGGGCCTCCCCTGCTCTGCCTTTCGTGACCTCCGCCACCTGGCCCCCCTTCCTCCAACCCATCCGCACACGTTGTATCTCCGAGATGCGGGCGCCCCGCCGCTGTCGGTTGCACCTCCCTCGCGGGGGCAGCGGCGCCCGATAGGTTCAGGTCTGTGGACGAGGTAGCCCTGGCGGCGGAGCAGCGCGCCCGCGTGCTCATCGACCGCCAGCTCGCCGACGCCGGCTGGTACGTCCAGCACAAGAAGGACCTCAACCTCTTCGCCGGGCCGGGCGTCGCCGTCCGCGAGGTCATCATGGCCGTCGGGCATGGGCGCGCCGACTACCTGCTGTACGTCGACCAACGCGCCGTCGGCGTCATCGAAGCCAAACCCGAGGGCATGCCGCTGTCGGGGGTGGAGTGGCAGTCCGCGATGTACGCCGAGGGCCTGCCGCCCGAGGTCCGGCTCAAGGCTCTGACGCACGATGGCCGGCTGCCGTTCGTGTTCGAGGCGTCCGGGTCGGAGGCCCACTTCACCAACGGCTTCGATCCCAGCCCACGAGCCCGGCGGGTCTTCGCCTTCCCGCGGCCGGAGACCTTCGCCCGGGCCCTGCGCGATGCCGAAGCAGACGCAGCTGCGCCGACCTGGCGCGCCAAGGTGCGACAGATGCCCGCGCTGAACACCGAGGGTTTGCGTCCGGCGCAGATCGAGGCCGTAACCGGCATCGAACGCAGTCTGGCCGAGCAGCGTTTCGACCGGTCGCTGGTGCAGATGGCCACCGGCGCCGGGAAGACGTTCACCGCCGTGACGTCGTCGTACCGGCTGCTCAAGGACGGCGGGTTCCGTCGCGTCCTCTTCCTCGTCGACCGCAACAACCTTGGCGATCAGACGCTGCGCGAGTTCCAGAACTACGCCACGCCCGACGACGGTCGCCGGTTCACCGAGCTCTACAACGTGGACAAGCTCACCGGCGCCGGCATGGTCGGCTCTTCCCACGTGGTCATCTCGACGATCCAGCGGGTCTACGCCGCGTTGCGCGGTCAGCAGGTCGCCGACGTGGACGACCCGAACATCGACGACTACACCCCGGACGCCCCGGTCGAGGTTGTCTACAACGCGCAGATGCCACCTGAGGCGTTCGACCTCGTGATCGTCGACGAGGCGCACCGCTCTATCTACGGGGTGTGGCGTGGGGTGCTGGAGTACTTCGATGCGCACGTCGTCGGGTTGACCGCGACCCCGGTGAAGCAGACGTTCGGCTTCTTCCAGCAGAACCTCGTCTCGGAGTACACCTACGCGCAGTCCGTCGCGGACAACGTGAACGTCGACTTCGACGTCTACCGCATCGCCACCCAGATTACCGACCAGGGCTCCACGGTCGAGGCAGGCACCATCGTCCCGGTCCGCGACCGGCGTACCCGACGCGAGCGCTACGAAGCCCTGGATGATGACCTGAACTACACCGCGACCCAGCTCGACCGAGCGGTCACGTCGCGCTCGCAGATTCGGCTGGTGCTGGAGACGTTCCGAGACAGACTGTTCACTGAGATCTTCCCGGGCCGCACGACGGTGCCCAAGACGCTGATCTTTGCCAAGGACGACAACCACGCCGAAGAGGTCCTCACCACGGTCCGCGAGGTCTTCGGCAAGGGCAACGACTTCGCCGCGAAGATCACCTACTCTGCCCGCGACCCCAAGGGACTGCTGCAAGCGTTCCGTACGTCGGCAACGCTACGCATCGCGGTGACGGTGGACATGATCGCCACCGGCACCGACGTCAAGCCGCTGGAGTGCGTGTTCTTCCTGCGCGACGTGCGCTCTGCGTCGTACTTCGAGCAGATGAAGGGCCGCGGCGCCCGCACCATCAGCAACGCCGACTTCCAATCCGTCACCCCAGACGCGGAGGCCAAGACCCGCTTCGTGCTCATCGACGCCATCGGGGTCACCGGGCACGACTACGTCGACGCCTGCCCGCTCGAGCGAGCCAAGTCGGTCTCGCTGAAGAAGCTGCTCGACAAGGCCGCATCTCTCACCCTCACGGAGGATGAGACAGCGACCCTTGCCTCCCGGCTGGCCAAACTCGAACTGCAGCTCACGCCGGCTGAACGTGTGGAGCTCGACGAGGTCGCCGGTGGTTCGCTCAAGGACCTCGTGCGAGGTCTCGTGTTCGCGGTCGACTCCGACGTGCAGGCCGTCGCCATCGACGCCGCTCCCATGCTCGACGGGGTGCTCGACGCGAAGGCCGCCGTGCAGGCGCTGCTCGATGACGCGGTACGGCCACTGGCGGCGAACCCTTCCTTGCGCCAGCGGATCCTGGAGCTGCGCGCCAGCCACGACCAGGTCATCGACGAGGTCAGTGTCGATGTACTGCTCGATGCCCGCGGTGTCGTAGACGTCGAGCGGGCGCGGTCAGTCATCACTTCGTGGCGCGCCTACCTCGACGAGCACCGCGATGAGATCACGGCGCTTCAGGTCGTCTACTCGGAGCCTCGGTCTCGTCGCATCACGTTCGCGGATCTGCGCGAGGTCGCCGAGCGGATCCATCGCCCTCCGTACAACTGGACTCCCGACCTGCTCTGGAACGCCTACGCCGCCATCGAGGTCGACAAGGTCCACCGCGCCGACCGGCACACCGTGACCGACCTGGTCAGCCTGCTGCGCTTCACCCTCGGCGTCGACGGTGAGCTCATCCCCTACGCCAGCATCGTCGAGGAGCGGTACGCCGGCTGGCTCGTGCAGCAGGAACAGGCAGGTGCGGTGTTCACCGAGCGGCAGCGGTGGTGGCTCGACCGCATCGCCGACGTGATCGCAACCAGCGCCGGCATCACCGACGACGACCTCGACAACGCACCCTTCGCCGAACGCGGCGGGATAGACGGCGCCATCCGCGACCTTGGTTCCGAGGTAGGTATGTACTTGCACGAGCTCAATGCGGAGCTCACAGCGTGACATCAGCGCCATGGCCTGATCGCCCTCTGGGCCAACTCGTTGATGTTCTTGACCACAAGCGAGTTCCCGTGAGCGCAAAGGAGCGGGCATCGCGTGTGGGAGACGTCCCCTACTACGGCGCGGCGGGGCAGGTCGGCTGGATCGACAAGCCGCTATTCGATGAGCCGCTGTTGCTTCTGGGTGAGGACGGAGTTCAGTTCTTTGACCCGGCGAAGTCCAAGGCCTACCTCGTCGACGGACCCGCCTGGGTCAACAACCACGCCCACGTGCTTCGCGCACGCGGCGACCAGGTATTGCGTCGCTTCCTTCTCTACTACCTGAACTGGGCGGATTACCGAGGCTTCGCAAACGGGACCACGCGCCTCAAGCTCACGAAGTCTGCGATGACGAGCATTCCTATCCCGCTGCCAGACTTGAGGGAACAGCGGCGGATGGTCGAGATTCTCGATGACCACCTCTCCCGTCTCCAGGCGGCGTCGGCGCTGGTATCCACAGCGGTACGTCGTTGTGCGGCGCTTCAAAGAGCCTGCCTGTCTGAGTGGCTGGGATGCCCACCTGCAGAGCAGATGTTCACCGTCGGTCAGAGGTTGGAAAGCGCTCGCGGCGGCTGGAGTCGAGGACGACAACACGAGGTGGTCAGCGAAGGGGTGGAGTACCTCAAGATGAACAACATCACGCGGAGCGGACAATTCGATCTTGCACAAGTGGTTCGTGTTGCAGGCACTCACGATGAGATCGAGCGCTTTTCGCTTCGTGCTGGTGACGTTCTCTTCAACTCTAAGAACAGTGGCGATCTTGTCGGCAAGACTGCCGTTGCATCTGTAGACGTCGAAGGGTGGACCTTCAACGAGAACATCATGAGGCTGCGGTTCGACGCGACAGTCATTCCGCAGTTCGCCGGGATGTGGTTTCAGGGCCCCTTGCTGCGCCAGGCCATCCGGTCCTCAGTCAAGGCAAGCACCAACGTGGCCGCGATCTATATGAACCAGCTGCGCACTATGCCGTTCTGGGTGCCTCCGATCGTCGATCAGAAGCAGCTCGTCGACAACTTTGACGAAATGCGGGCCGGGAGCGACCGGCTGCAGGAGCAGCTCAACTCAGCCAGTCGCAGGCAAGCGCTCCTTCGGAGGGCTGTACTTCAGGCAGCGTTTTCAGGGCAGCTGACGTGACGGCCACCGAGTGGCCCGGACGCGCCTTCCGCAACGCGTTCGCTCGCCGACCGCTGGAGGCGATGGCGGATCGGCGGTCATTCGATCGCGGGGTGCTCTACGCGGCCAACGGTCGGGTGGGCAAGCGAACGGCCACCGAGTTGTGCGTGAAGGCCAAGGTGCGCGGTTCGTCGTCGTACCAGGTGAAGCTCTCGCTTAATGATGGAGAGCCGGGGTTCGACTGCTCGTGTCCGGTTGGGATGGAGGGCAGGTTCTGCAAGCACGCGGTCGCGGTGGCGCTCGTCGTGACCGATGCCGTGGCTGATCCAGACCAACAAGCCGAAGCCGTGATCGACATCCGCGCGTACCTTGCCGGGCTGGATCACGTCGCGCTGGTGGAGCTGCTCGTCGAGCGCGCAGCCGAGGACGAGCACTTCGACGCGCGCTTGTGGATGTCCGCGGCTCGGGCCATAGAGGGCCCCCCGCCCATCTCGGTCTTCCGGCACGCCCTCGACGAGGCGTTCGTGGTGGGCGACTACGTCGGCTACCGGGAGATGTACGGCTACGCGACGAACATCGAGTCCGTGCTCGACTCACTGCGGGAGCTGCTCGATGACGGCCAGGCGGAGGCGGTCATCGCGCTCGCTGAGCACGCGGTTGACCGCGCCGAGGACGCGGTGGGTTACGTCGATGACTCCGATGGCTGGATGTCCATGATCGCGGAGCAGCTGCAGGAGCTGCACTACGACGCTTGCAGGGCGGCCAAGCCGGAGCCGGTGGCACTGGCACGCACGCTTTTCGAGCGGGAACGCCACTCGGGTGACCTTGACGTCTTCCACGGCGCGGCGTCGACGTACGCGAAGGTACTGGGGAAGAAGGGTCTAGCCGAGTACCGACGGCTGGCCCAGGAGGAGTGGGATGCGCTGCCATCGCTGGCTCCCGGTCAGGAGGAGCGGAGCTACTCGTCACGGCGCTTCCGGATCACGCAGATCATGGAGACCCTCGCCGAGCTGACCGGCGACGTCGACGCCGTCGTGGACGTGCTCGCCCGTGACCAGTCGTCGGCGTACCAGTTCGTCCGGATCGCCGAGCTGTACACGAAGGCCGGACGGTACGACGACGCGTTAGCGTGGGCTGAGAAGGGTTTGGCGCTGCACGGCGGGTCTGACTCGCGGCTGGTTGATGCTGCTGCTGAGGAGTATCACCGGGCCGGTCGCGGCGAAGACGCCGTACGGGTTGCGTGGGATGCCTACGAGGCCTCGCCTGCGCTGCGGACGTACCGACAGCTCGCTGAGCAGGCGACGCGAGCCGGGCTGTGGCCGGACTGGCACGAGAAGTCCCTCGCGCTGTTGCGGGAGCGCATTGCACGCAAGGATCGCCAGCCGGCTCGCGGCCGCGCGACCCGCTGGGCCGCACCGGGAGGCGACAGCTCGACTCTCGTCGAAGCGCTGCTGTACGACGGTGATGTGGGGCAGGCGTGGTCGGAGGCCAACGCGGCCGGATGCCGCCGTGACCTGTGGCTGAAGCTTGCAGGGCTCCGCGAGGCGGAGCACCCACTGGAGGCGATCCCGATCTGGCAGGGCGAGATCGAGCGGGTCATCGACGCGAAGAACAACCAGGCGTACGCGCAGGCGGTCGATCTGATCGTCCGGGTGCGGCGGTTGATGATCGCGGCGGATCGTGAGGCGGACTTCGCGTCGTACGTCGCGAAGCTGCGCATGACGCACAAGCCCAAGCGGAACCTGATGAAGCTGTTCGATGAGCGGAGCTGGTAGGTGTCTGACGCGAGGCGACTGGTCGACAAGCTGTGGTCGTACTGCAACGTGCTACGCGACGACGGTGTCTCGACGATCGAGTACACCGAGCAGCTGACCTACTTGCTGTTCTTGAAGATGGCGCACGAGCGGGAGACCCGGTCTCTGAAGCCGGAGCGGATCGTGCCGCCGGAGTGCTCGTGGCAGCGACTGCTGGACAACGACGGCGATGAGCTGGAGGTGACCTACCGGCACATCCTGGAGCAGCTCGCGCGGCAGCCCGGCACGCTGGGGGTGATCTTCCGCAAGGCGCAGAACCGCATCCAGGACCCGGCCAAGCTCAAGAGGCTGATCGTGGACCTGATCGATAAGGAGAACTGGTCCGCGGCCGGGGTCGACATCAAGGGCGACGCGTATGAGGAGCTGCTGAGCAAGGGTGCGGAGGACATCAAGTCCGGCGCGGGGCAGTACTTCACCCCGCGTCCGTTGATCCACGCGATCGTGGACTGCATCGACCCTTCACCGGGTGACACGGTGATCGACCCGGCGGCGGGTACAGGTGGCTTCCTGCTGGTGGCGCACGAGCACGCCTCGCGTGATGCGGAAGACCTGACGCCGGACCAGCGCGCCCATCTGCGGGACGGGTTCGTGCACGGCATCGAGCTCGTCGACGGCACCGCGCGGTTGGCGGCGATGAACCTCCTGCTGCACGGGATCGGCAAGCCCGACGGGCCAAGCCTGATCGAGGTGAAGGACTCGCTGATCGCCGACCCGGGCACGCGGTGGTCGGTGGTGCTCTCCAACCCGCCGTTCGGCCGGAAGTCCTCGATCACGATGGTCGGCGCTGACGGCCGGGAGGCGCGTGAGGACCGGGAGATCGAGCGGCCGGACTTCGTGGTGACGACGGCGAACAAGCAGCTGAACTTCGTGCAGCACATCGCCACCATCCTCGACATCAATGGCAGGGCTGCGGTCGTCATACCCGACAACGTGCTCTTCGAAGGCGGCGTGGGGGAGACGCTGCGCCGCAGGATGTTGGCCGACTTCAACGTCCACACGCTGCTGCGGCTGCCGACGGGGATCTTCTACGCCCAGGGCGTGAAGGCCAACGCGCTGTTCTTCGACAAGAAACCGGCCAGTGAGCGGCCGTGGACCGAGCGGCTGTGGGTCTACGACCTGCGCACCAACCAGCACTTCACTCTCAAGCAGAACCCGCTTCGCCGGGAGCACTTGCAGGACTTCGTGGACTGTTACCGCGGGGACCGGGTCGAGAGCGAGCGGTTCACGTCGTTCTCCTACGACGAGTTGATCGCGCGGGACAAGGTCAACCTGGACATCACCTGGCTGCGCGACGAGTCGCTGGAGGACCTGGACAACCTGCCCGCACCCGAGGTCATCGCCCGAGAGATCGTCGAGGACCTGACTGCAGCGCTCGCCGAGTTCGAGGCCGTTGCTGCTGCACTTGAAGCTGGCTCAACCAGCGCCTCCGGTGGAATCTCGTGACGACGAGCGCCTTCGGCTCATCCGCCGCCAGCTAGGTCACCAGCAGATGGACATCGCGACCCTGACCGAGTTGCAGACTCCGGACGATGGCGTCCGTCGATTCACGCCGCTTGGGTTGAGCATGGGCGGGATGTTGACGCCTGAGGCTGCTGCAGAGTTCCAGCAGCGAGTCGTTGCATCAGCCGAGCTGGTCGAGTCCGTCCCGGACGGTACGCGCGCGAGCTTCGAGCGCCTCCGAACGCTGCACAGCTACGGCATCCTCTGCTACGACGCCTTCACAACGGTGAGCGACCTCGCGCCGTTGGTCGCTGACCAGGCGCTACGCGAGAGGTTCGTCGAGTTCCACGCCGGCTCCGTCCCGGCTCTCGCACCCGACGGCGGCGAGCACGAGCTGAGATTTGGCTCGGTCGCTGAACTTGTTGACAGTCTGAAGGTGGCGAAGCTTCGTCTCCGCGACTGGCCGAAAGGAGAGCGGTTCCAGGGAGGGTTCGGTCAGCTCCTCCGTTGGGCCAGGACCCAGGACCTCTTGTCCGGGCAGCGGGCCCGGCAGGCGGAGGTGCAGCTCATCCAACGGCGGAACAGACTCGCGCACCCTGACGGGCATCGTCTCGTAATGCCCGTTGACTCGGCGCGACAAATCCATCGCTTGGCCGAGATCATCAACCGCCTCTGGGGGTCACGCACTCCGGGTGGGCGGCTGTACCCGGCGCTGGTCGAACGCGATGTGCTCGCGCTGGCCTTCGACTCGAAAGGTGGTTCATCCGTGGGCATGGCGGAGTCGCTTGGTCACCACTCGGATCTTGCCGAAGCGACGATTCTGCTTGTCCGAGGCGTTCCGCAGGACGAGGGTCTGTTCGACTACGACACGGCGTTCGAGGACACGAGGCTTCCCACCGACTTGCTCTGGGGACCTGGCAGCTACCGGGAGGCTATCAACTGGCTCGATGAGAAGCAGCCCCAGCCAGATGTCGTGGACCACCTCGACCGCTGGTTCGTGATCGAAAGCAACGGTGAGAACGTTGGCCGCCCGCGGAACCCGAGTGCTTTCGCGGCCCTTCCCGAGTCCGAGCGTGCGGGCTCGTGGTCCCTCGTTCGGGCCGACTTCCCACAGGACGCGTTCACCCATGTCCGATACGACCACCAACCGTTCGCCGGGCCGTGCGCTGAGTGCGCGGCGGAGGGGCGCTCGGTTGGCACCTGGGTCGAAGTCAAGGACGCGCTTTCCCAGGCGGGCGTGGACTCGATGCCCGTGCCTCTGATCTTGGCGCGCATGCCCAGGCGTTGGCAGACCTGACTGCCGCGCTCGTCACTGAACTACGCAGCCTCGGGTGCCGTCGGGGTGGCGTCCGAGCATTCAGCCCCGAGCCTGTTCCGGAAAACACGACGTTCCGCAACGTGCGGAACAGGCTCGAAACCGGAACGGGGCCTTGTTCAGGTGATCGGCGCGGCGGCGATTCGATGGATGAGCTGCTGGACACGCTGGGCGGCGTCGTTGACGTCGCTGATCGGGAAAGTCACCTCGGCGGCCAGCGCCGGGTACGTGTCGCTCCAACCATCGAAGACCGTCACGACGGGCGGCCACTGATGCATGTTCCGCAGCAGGAAGATCTCCTCACACGCTGCGCGCAGCCCGTCCCAGTCGCCGTCGTCGACGAGCTCCTCAAGGAGTAGGAGGTCGATGAGATCCCGGAACCGCTCGTTGGTCTTCCCGTCCGTAGGTATCTCCGTGCAGGCGTGCAGCTTCTGGGCGATCTGGTAGCGCACGGATACGCAGGGAACCTCCGTCGGCGCCTCCAAACCCAGCGCATCTAGCGGCTTGCCCGGCAGGCGGTCGATCTCCCGGCCGGCCTGCCCCTCGGCAACTGCGATCTCCAGCTGCACGGTCGCCCAGGAACGACCTCGATAGGCCAGCTTGATGTCGACGCGTTGGGCGCGGGTCTCGGCGATCGGCTCCAGCTCGGTGCGAGTGGCGGTGAAGTCTCCGTGGCCTCGACGTAGCGCGTCGTCGAGGTGCTCGACCATGTTCAGCACGGCATGCCGGAACGTCGCATCGAAGTCCTTGGTAGCGCGGGCGCGCAACCCCAGTCGCAGCTCCATGGCCGCCCCACCTTTGAGAACGAACAACGGGTCGAGGTTCTCGTCTCTGGCGTGGTCGAGAAGGCCCGCGACCACCATGAACGAGATCCACCGCTGAAGGCGTGCCGGCGCGATCCCGTCTTGTCGTGCAAGGTCGCCGACCCACCGCTGCAGCACCTGGACATTGTGCGGCGGCTTCCGTCCCGCGCTCATCTCCCAGCTCCTCGGGCAGAGCGTTCTCGTCGGCCCTGTCGGAGCGCCGTGATCTCGTAGAGCTCGTCTCGGCCGAGGAGGCCCCGTCGTTCGGCCGTCGCGACCGCCTGGTCGATGAGCTGACCGCCGAGCCCCACGTCGATCCCGTCGAGGATCGCGCGTTGCACCGTGACGATCGGTATGCCTTCGTGCAGGGTGACGTCGGAGGCGTCCAGAGCCCGCAGGTGCAGTTCGTACATGGCGGGAAGGTCTCGACGGAGTCGATACGCAGGTGGGACGGTCAGGTGGATCGGGGCCGGGTTCACATCGCAGACGTCGTGCAGATCGAGGGCGGTCTCATGGCTCAACACCGTCGGGGTCCTCGGCCACAGGGTGGCCTCCATGTACTGGTCGAGGGCGTTGGCTGGGACGATCGGGAAGCGGTACAGACCGATGGCGAGCCGGTCGAGCGCTCCGCGGTGGTGCATGAGACGTAGTTGTGCCGGATCGATCCCCAGTGCGCGAGCATCATCGGCCGTGACGTAGCCGTACTGGCCGGTCGCCACGTCGAGGAGGCTCATGTAGATCCGACCGGGCATGACAGAAACGTATCGAAATGAAACGGTATTGGCAAGGCTGAGCATCGACGTTGCCGGGGTCCCTTCAGGACGGAGGAGGTACATCGTTCAACGAGGCCGCCCTCCAGGCTGTCTCGTGCTTCGCCAGCCAGTCGAGCATGGCCTCGCCCTCGCTGGGCATGCGGGCCAGCTCGACCTCAGCCGAGCAGCTCGGACCGGATCAGATCGAGCAGGGTCTCCTCCGAAACCGGCCGGAAGTCCCAGACGTCGACGCCCACGTTGAGCTGCCTGCCGTTGACCTTCCAGTTCTGGTGGACGTGACCGTGCAGCAGCCACGCGTCAGCGGGCACCTCGGGGCGGTGATCGCCGAAGCGGTCCTCGATCTGGCTGTCGCCGGCAACCGGGAAGTGGCAGGCGACCACCGGAAGCTCCTCAAGCTGGAACGCTACCGAGCCGGCATGGATCTCGAAGCCGACGTCGAGGTACATCTGCTCGTCCTCATGGCGAAGGCGCTGGTTGCCCGGCCAGCAGCGGTCGTGGTTGCCCGGGACGAGGTGCTTGCATCCCGGCAGCGACCCGATCAGGGGCAGCGTCTCGGTGATGCGTCCCATCGCAACGTCGCCGAGCACCCAGATTTCGTCGTCCTTGCCGACGGCGCTAGCCCAGTTGGCCAGCACTGCGTCGTTCATCGCCTCGACGGACGTGAACGGCCGGTCGCAGAAGCTGATGATGTTGGCGTGACCGAGGTGCAGGTCGGCCGTGAAGAAGCGCATGTGTCCCAACGGTAGGAGCCTGGGCCCTCGGGCTCCACTGGATTCACACGCCTCGCAGCCGGTTCCGCACGCGCACCCTGTCCAGCGCGGCGAGGGCGTTGTCGTCGGCGTTGGGCAGGGTGTGTACGTACTTCTGCGTCGTGACGACGCTGACGTGTCCCAGGTGTTCGCCCACCTCCTCGATGGTGGAGCCGCCGGCCAGCAGCCATGAGGCGTGCGAATGGCGCAGGTCATGGATGCGCAGCGGTGGTTCGATCCCGGCAGCCACGCAGGCCGGCTTCCAGAACCGGTCGCGGAACCATTGCGCCGGCAGATGGCCGTCGCTCTCGCGGACTCGCACCGGCCGCGGATCGTCCAGTCCGTTGTCACGTCGACGGGCGCGGTACTCGGCGAACGCTCGCGCCAGAGGGAGCGTGGATGACAAGGTCTGGGAACTGACTGAAGAAGTCACCCTGCCGATCACCGTGACGGTGCCCTACGTCTTCACCGAATCGTTCGGGGTTCCCGAAGTCGAGACACCCGACCTCGGTCATCAGCCGGACTGGTGACCCGAGCGACCCCTAGCGCGCATCGCGGGGTGACCTGCGTGGCTGCCCTCCGGATCCTCCAGCAGGCAGCCACACAGGTGGATCCCCTCCGGGATCGCGTCGTGGTGCGGTCAGTGCGAACCTCACCGAGCCGTCGGAGCAGGTTCTCGAGGGACCGCTGGCTGACGGGGTTCGGTCCCGACCAGACGCAGTACGGAATGGAGACGGGCCTGATCCCGGAGGCCGTTGGGCCGATGCAGGCATTCGTGACGACCGCCCGCGACAACCCTCGGGTACTGCG
>JAABUT010001881.1_pt1 | contig 22054 bp, 26 predicted proteins | sample 5559281 | NCBI WGS metagenome assembly JAABUT01 (sample SAMN10711880, study PRJNA513359) | rock metagenome | isolation source: Antarctica rocks | place: Antarctica: Victoria Land, Ricker Hills nord | collected 2016-01-04
CGACCACGTAACCCGGATTTTTTTACTTCCTCCACAATTTCTTCTGGCGAAAGTGTTTTCAAAGCTTTTTCTACAGCGGCATAACCGCCTTTAGAACGGTAAACATCAAAAGTATTGATGCCTTTTAAATTTATATGCTCAAGTAATAGTTTTCGTCCCATAAAGCTGATTAATAAATTTTTCCAGCAGTTTTAAAATATTTAAAATGATATATTACAGAATACCGAAGAATGTTTACGCACATTAAGCCAATAATCAAATTATAATGATCCCAATTTTTAGTCGATAAAAACAGTATGACCGAAACCAACAGTGCAATGTCCCAACCGATAACTGTAGTTTTTTTCATTTTAGTTATTCGCTTTTATGGTAAGATCATTAATCAATTGATCAACAGATGCTGGTGTTAAATTTTCATAGAAAGTATATTCCGGCCCAATTTGTAAAACTGGTGCAAATCCACATGCTGCTAAACATTCTACACCACGCCAGCTAAACAATCCGTCGGGCGTTACATCACCTTCTTTTACACCTAATTTTTGTTCGATATATTTGATAACTTTTTCTGCTCCAACCAAACAACAAGGCCCGGTGCGGCAAACTTCCAACATATATTTTCCTTGCGGACGTAAAAAATACATCGTGTAAAAGGAAGCGACTTCGTAAACTTCAATCGGCTGAATATCTAAATAAGCAGCTACTTTATCCATTGCCAGTACGCTTAGCCAGCCAAATTCTGCCTGTACCACATGCAAAATTGGCAATAAAGCTCCTTTTGGTTGTTCTGTCGGATATCGGCTTACAATATCTATAAATTGCTGGTACAACTGAGAAGAAAACTCGTGCACCACTACTATTTCTTCAATTTTAAGCATCTAATTCTCCTGCAATAACATTCAAACTACTCATGTTGATAATCGCATCTGACAGTAACATGCCTTGACTCATCGGCGCATACATTTGATAATTGATAAAACTCGGCCTCCTGAAATGCAAACGATAAGGCGCACGACCACCATCATTGATCAAATAAAATCCCAACTCACCATTGCCCCCTTCTACTGCATGATATACTTCTTTTACAGGGGTAATTATCTCGCCCATTACAATTTTAAAATGATAGATCAAAGCTTCCATATTATTATAAACTTCCTGTTTTGGGGGAAGATAATAATCAGGAACATCTGCATGAAAAACCCCTTTTGGTTCTTTTTCAATCATTTTTAAAGCCTGATCGATCATCCGCATACTTTGTTTCATTTCCTCATTTCGCACCATAAACCGGCTGTAAACATCGCCGTTTGTACCAACCGGGATTTCAAAATCGAAATCTTCATAAGAGCTGTATGGCTCCATTGCACGCACATCATAATCAACACCGGTTGCACGTAATATTGGGCCGCTCCAACTGTAGCTTAAAGCAGTTTCTGAATCTACAGGAGCAACACCTTTTGTACGGTCTATAAAAATGCGGTTACGGTTAAAAAGAGATTCAAATTCTTTTAAAACCGGAGGAAAATCAATTAAGAACTTGCGGATTTTTCGGAAAGCGATTTCATTAAAATCACGTTCAAAACCACCGATACGGCCAATGTTCGTGGTTAAGCGTGAACCGCAAACTTCTTCGTAAATCTCGTAAATGGCTTCGCGATATTCCATCATATAAAGAAAACCGGTAAAAGCACCAGTATCCACGCCCAGCACGCCGTTGCAAATCATATGATCTGAAATACGTGCCAGTTCCATCACAATTACCCGCAAGTAATCAACACGTTTTGGGGTTTTGATATCCAACAGTTTTTCTACCGTCATATGCCAGCCCATATTGTTGATAGGCGACGAGCAGTAGTTCATCCGATCTGTTAAAGGTGTGATCTGATAGAACGGGCGGTGTTCGGCAATTTTCTCAAAAGCACGATGAATATAACCGATGGTAGAAACACCGCTAATAATCCGCTCGCCATCCATTTGCAGCACATTTTGAAATACGCCGTGTGTAGCAGGATGCGTTGGGCCAAGATTTAAAGTCGTTGGCGAATCCTGCGGATCATTATCAGTAAAAACAGGAAAGTTTTCCATTTAGTAAATGTTATCTTCCAAAAAAATAATCTTTTTTATCAACACGATTTGGGTCTTCCAATGGAAATTCTTTTCGCATCGGAAAAACTGTCATGTCATCCACGTTCAAAATACGTCTTAAATCCGGATGGCCGTCAAACTCAACTCCATAATAATCATACGTTTCGCGTTCCATCCAATTAGCACCATTCCAAAGTGTTGTTGCTGTTGGAATGTGTAAATTACTTTCCGTTAAAAAAACTTTTACCCTGATCCGAATATTATTTATAAAACTATGCAGATGATAAACTACAGCAAATTGCTTTTCCTGATCCGGATAATGAACAGCTGTTAGATCAGTTAGATAATTAAACTGAAGTGTCGGATCAGTTTTAAGAAACGTTAATACTTCAGTGATTTGCTCAGGTGAAGTTTCAAAATTAGGTAAATCAGAACTTTCTGTAAGCAAGTAGACTTGTTCACCAAATTTTTGATTTAATTGACTTATAACTTCATCTTTTAGTATTACACTCATTATTGAATTCCGTATTTTGCCAGCAATTCTTTATATTCTGGTGCTTCCCTTCTTCTTCCGCTCTCAGTTTGAACTAATTTTTGAATATTCATAAACCCATCTATTATACCTTCGGGCCTTGGCGGACATCCCGGAACATATACATCTACCGGAATAATCTCATCTATTCCTTGCAATACAGAATAAGTATCAAAAATACCACCACTGGAAGCACATGCGCCTACTGCCATTACCCAACGTGGTTCTGCCATTTGTAAATAAACCTGACGTAAAACAGGTGCCATTTTTTTAGCAATCGTTCCCATTACCATTAATAAATCTGCCTGACGCGGAGAAAAACTCAACCTTTCTGCACCAAAACGTGCCAAATCATAATGGGAACCCATGGTTGCCATAAACTCAATCCCGCAACAGGAGGTTGCAAAAGGTAAAGGCCACAATGAATGAGAGCGGGCCATTCCAACTGCTTTATCTAATGAAGTAGCAAAAAAACCTGAACCTTCTACACCCGGAGGTGCTTCAACTAGCTTTATATCACTCATACTTGTTTAACGCAAAAAACTTATCTCGTTTTAAAATGATAAGTACAAATTTACAATAATAATTTTCCTGATTGTATTCTTTACAACGGCAGCTTTTATTTAGAATTATTCTTAAAAACCAATATTTATTAAAGATTATAATGATTTTTTAATCCCAATCTAAAGCTTTTTTCTTGATGATGTAGATAAAACCCAAAAGCAAGGTTCCCATAAATATGAACATTTCAATCATTCCATCTGAACCTAAATCACGAAAATTGACTGCCCATGGATACATAAATATCACTTCAACATCAAAAAGAACAAATAATATGGCTACTAAAAAATACTTGATCGAAACTGGTGTCCTCGCATTTCCGATTACTTCTATCCCGGATTCAAAAGGCGTCAATTTGTCTTTGGTGCTTCTTTTAGGGCCTAATTTATGGGTTGCAAACATGGTTGTAAATACAAAACCTAATGCAACAATCATTTGAAAAACAATCGGAAGATAATTTACGGGCAGACTTTGTGTTTCCATAAGTTGATATAATATTTTTCAAATATAAAAAAAGGCTTCTAAAAGAAGCCTTTTCAATTTTTCAAATAACCTTACTATTTGGTTTTGCCCTTTTTGTCTGTAAATGCTTTCGCTTGTTTGTTTGATGGATCTACTTCCAAAGCTTTAGTGAAGTTTTCTGAGGCTTTGGCTTCATTTTTCTCTTTGTACTCATAATAAGTACCCAAGTATGCATATGCTTCTGATAGAAATTCTTTATCCGCATCCGCAACTGTTCCTTTTGAAGTTATCAATTGAATATATTGCTCATAATATCGTTTGGCATAACCTTGAGTAGTATTCCGGCTGGGTTCTTTAAGGTCATTTGCCCTTGCCTGGTAGAGCGCTACTGTTGCTACTGGCACTGTTGCGTGATGTTGTATATAACTAAATGCAGAATCAGCTTTTACTAATAGAGAAGTATCGGCAACTGGTTTTGGTGTTGCTGTACTATAATATTGCGCTTTAAAAGCATTAAGATAACTTACGCCTTCTTTTAAATAATCATTTAAAGTAGCCTGATGCGATTTAGTCACAAAAGTTTTATAAGCGTCACCAGCTTCCAAATACTTCTTTTGGTTATAGAAAGATTTGGCAATATCATCGTAAGCTTCAACCTGTGCTGTGTCAAGGCTAAGGGCTTTTCGCAAACTATTAATACCTAAAGAATCTTGCCCTGATGCAACTTGTAAGCGGCCCAGATACAAATAATCCATTGGAATTATCCTTTTAGGATCAGCCTGAGAGATAAATTTATTTAAAGCTTCCAGTCCTGCGGAATAATTCTTGTTCTCAAAAGCAGCATAGCCGGAATATCTGTAAACCAGCAAATTATTCTTGGGGGCTAATCTTGCAATCTCATTTGCCTCTTGCTCCAATGCTTTATAATCCTGTGCGTATACTAAAAAACTGGCATAATGCATCCTGGAATCAATAGACCGATCTGTTAAATCTAAATATTTCTTATAAAAATCCACAGCTTGTGCATATTTCTGAGTTGCAACGGCCGTCGTACTGTTTTTACCCCATCTTAAATAGGTTTCTGCCATTTCACGATAAGCCGGGCCATAAGTAGGGTCGATTGTTAATGCTCTGCGATACTCTTTTTCAGAATCTTCATAATTGTTGGCTTGTTTCCAGATTACACCTGTGGCTACTATAGCACTTACCATTTTTGGATTAATAGCTAAAGCCTGCGTATAGTTATCATAAGCAGCTGTATTTTTAAGTTGAGAGCGATAAGCATCACCTAAAGCTGCGTACAATTCCGGGTTTTTGTCTTTCGGGTTTGCTGCAACGCCTCTTTGCAAAACCTGTATTGCTGCATTTGCATCCGGATTTGGAGAAAGCAGATAAGCTTTACCAATATAAACATAAGGCTCATTGTCCTTTTTATCTGTAGCTGCAAGTGCTTTATCAAAGTTTGATTTAGCTGAAGCAGTATTTTTATCTAAACGATCTACAGCACCCAAGCCGGCATAATTTAAAGCCGACTTAGCGTTCACACTAATGCCTTTATTAAAAGTAGCCTTTGCTGAGTCCGGGTATTCTGTTTTAATATATAACCAACCCAGGTAAAAATAATTTTCGGCATTGCTTGCTTGCGTCTGTGTCAAATTCTTCAACATAGACTCTGCTTTTTGATATTGCTCTGCATCTAATGCTTTTTTTGCATCAGCTAAACTTTGGGCGAAAACAGAACTGCCCATCATGGCCAAACCTGTAAAGGTTGTTGCAATTTTATTAATCATCTTCATAGTTAAAATTCTAATTCTACTTAAAGTTCTTTTTTAATACTTATTTCTCTTGTTGGCATAGAAGCCGGTAATAAACCTGATCTCAAAACTATCTTTTGACCTCTTTCACTTTGCAAAAATGATGCAAAACCCGTACCTAATCCTACTTTCCCTGTACAATCTACCACATAAATAGACCGTGTTAATGGATATTGTTTTAGAGCAATTGTAGATTGCGATGGTTTAAAATAGTTTTTTGCTGCTCCTTTTAAATTTTCATCTACAATACTAATAATCTTGATATTTTTTGTTGCATCTATATAATCAGAATCAGGTTCTACTAACCAGCTATAACTGATAAATCCAATCGAATTATCATGTTCAGCAACATATTTAATTACTTCCTTACTGTTTTTAACAGCATAAATATTTTTTTGGTTTGAATCTTTAAAATCAAAATAACTTTTTAAATAATTAAGAATGCTTGAGTTTGGATTATCAAAAACGAGGTTTTTAGTGTTTTTAGTATTTGCTGAAAATAGATTTTTCACATTTTGTACTGTCATTACTGTATCAGTAACATTCTTACCTACAATTAAAGTAACTGCATCGGTGGCTACTTTGCCAACCTTTGGAGGCAGGTTTCTGTTACTCAATAAAGTTATTTCACTTTTGTTCAAATCTCTACACATCACCGCAAATCGGGCTTTATTGTTTAAAATTAAATCTAAAATTTTATTTTCAGGTTGATAAATTACATTTGGATTGGCCTTAGTATAGAGTGATTTAAAAACATACATTTCCTGATCTAAAATTGGAGAAATAGATTCATCAAATACAAAATTATAAGTACCCGATGTAAATTCATCAGAACCATTAGCTGAACTACCTTTTTGATTACAAGAAGCAATAACGAATGACAAAAACAAAATACAGCTCAAAATACGTTTTATTTTCATTTTTTCGGGAATAATCTTGAAAAACGGATAATTGAATAAACTATAATGACTGATCCAAATATATAACGTTGTGTTGCCGGCATCCGCAACGGAAGCCGTTGCCAAAACATAATCATCAAGCCTAATCCGAAAAAACAAAGAAATGTAATTAAGCCTAAAATAAGGAGAAACCGCTCTTTGAGCGGTTTCTCCTTAAAATTAAATCGATCCAGCATAAAAAATTACTGATCTCCGGAAAGGGTAAAGTTAACAGGCATAGTATAAGCTACACGAACAGGCTTACCGTTTTGAATACCAGGTGTCCAATGTGGTGATTTGGACAAAACCCTTACAGCTTCCGGTCCGCAACCACCACCAATATCACGTAAAACTTTAATATCTGTTAACGACCCGTCTCTTTCCACTACGAAAGACAAAATAACTCTTCCCTGTGTATTATTTTCTTTTGCTACTGGCGGATAACGAATATTATTACTTAAGTATTTACCAAATGCAGCTTCACCACCTGGAAATGCAGGCAACTTTTCTACTGCTGCAAAACTAACTGGTTCATTGCTTTCGACTACCTTTTGAGTAATTTCAGCTTTACCAACCGCTTCATCAATTCGAATTTCCTGGTTTGGATCACCTTTTTGGTCTTTCGGTCCGGGATCTTTTACTTGCAATTCTTTTACCGTTGGCGGATCTTTTTCCGGAACTTGATTATCCGGTTTTACAACTAAAGGCGGAAAACGCACCTGATCAACTTTTGGTTTAGGCGGCTCTACAACCGGAGGCGGCGGTGGTGGTTTGGTCATATCAACGGGTGGTGGTGGTGTTAATACCACGTTCGTAATTTTAACCTTTTCATCAGCCTTTGGAATGTAGCCCTTAATTTTGTCGATGATAGTAGGTGTAGCTATTGCAATGATAAACAAAGCACTGGCTATAATTAAAGCCCGAACTGATGTTTTTGCGTTTTCCTTACGCAATACATAAGCCCCGTAGGCTTTGTTACGCCCACTAAAAACAACATCGATCCATGCAGGATCTAATATATCTAATTTTGCCATGGTTGTTAAATATAATTAATCATAACGATTTTAATAATATTTTATTTCAATAACTAATACAGTCCGTCCCGTTTCAACAAATCAGTTTCATTAGGAAGAATATCTCCGATAGCATAAATTTTCAGATCAGCAATCTTTAGCTCATCTAATATATCCACCATATTTTTATAATTGGATTTATCTGAAGGTTTAATTATGACAATCATTTCCTTTCCGCCGGATTCTTGTTTAATACGTTTGTAGTTATCCAATAAAGCTTTACGAATGCCATTTTTCCCATAACCCGTAGGTGTGGGAAGTACCTTGCCCGGTTCACCTACAAAATATTCTAATTTATCTTTACTACCAAGCAATACCGTCATGGTACGTGAAGCAGGAACAGGTTTTTGATCCTTTAATTTTTCATCTTTATCAGGCATGGCTAAATCCATAGCCTGTGGTTTAGCTAAGGTTGTAGTTAGCATAAAAAAGGTAATTAATAAAAACGCCAAATCTACCATGGCTGTTAAATCAACACGGGTGGATGCCTTTTTACTTCTTACTTTTCCTCCGCCTTTTTTGCCACCCCCGGAGGTATCTAATTCTGCCATTTTTTATTTAATTTAATATTAGTTTGCAGCCCGCATTGAAGTTATCAAGCTGAATTTGTTTACTTTTTGCTTTTGTAAGATATCAATTACCTTTTTTATAACCGGATATTCTTCTTTACTATCGCCTTTAATACTGATCCGCAATTCTTTGTTAACCAATGCTTTTGCAGAAACACGAGCTTCTCGCACCCAATTGAACAATTGATTGCTTACAGAATCTGTAGGAATACCGCCTTGCTTCAGTTCTTTGCGCTGATCAGGAGACATGTCTAAAAATTGTTTCATGCTTTCAATTGGAACACCAAAAGAAGGTAATGTTTCAAAAACAGCTTTCTGAGCAGGAGTGAAAGTGATATTATACTTCTGTCCAACACTTTCTAAAGTTTGTCTGCGGATAGCTTCGCCTTCCATACCAAAGAAAACTTTATTTTGGCCGATAGTTATCGTCGCTACGTCATCAGGAAGTTTGATGGTAACGGAAGAACCCGGAATATCTACCGGAACCAGGTCTTCTGTTTTAAATTTAGAGGTAAGAATGAAAAATGTAAGCAATAAGAAAGCCATATCGCACATTGCTGTCATGTCAATTGCGGTACTTTTTCTTTTTATATGTGCTCTTGGCATAATATTTTTTGATTAAAATATATCAATAGTTCAAACCAAAAATAAGAGTTTAATAACTCTTATTTTTGTGAGAAGCAGCATAAGTTTGAACAATGCTGAATCCTGTTTCATCAATTGCATAAGTTAATGTGTCTATTTTAGAAGTAAAATAGTTGTATGCAATAACTGCTAATGTTGATGTAAAAATACCTAAAGCTGTATTAATCAAAGCTTCAGAAATACCTGTTGCCAATGCAGCCTGATTAGGAGCTCCTGATGTTGCCAATGCAGCGAACGCCCTGATCATACCTGTTACTGTACCCAATAAACCGGTTAAAGTTCCGATAGAAACCAAAGTTGCAATGATCGTTAAGTTTTGCTCTAACATTGGCATTTCTAAAGAAGTTGCTTCTTCAATATCTTTTTGGATAGCCAAACACTTTTGATCTACGTCCATATTAGTTTCCAGTTCCATTTCACGGTATTTTTTCAAACCGGATTTGATCACATTTGCAACGGAACCTTTTTGTTTATCGCATTCTGCACTTGCAGCTTCAATATTGCCAGAGTTTAAGTTAGACTGTACCTTTTTAATAAAAGCATCAACGTTTCCGGAACCTGCTGCTTTGCCAATCACTACAAACCTTTCAATAGAGAAAATAATTACACATAACAAAAATGCCATTAGAACTGGTACAATTGGTCCGCCTTTGTGAACAACACCAAAGTAATCACCATTTGCTGGCTCATTAGCCGGGTCACCACCTTTGTAGTGACTTGGGTCTCCTAAAATAAAAATGTATATTAATAAAGCTACGACAAAAGCAATTGGAATTACTAAGGATGCAAAAATGCTCGAAGAACCAGAGCCTTCTTTTGTTACTGTTGTTGGTTTTGGTGGAGTAGTTGCCATTTTTAGGATTGTTTAGTTTAGTTTGATTTTTAGTTTAGTAAATATAGATTTTAATTATGGTATTTGTACTAATGCGATAACAAATTTAAAATTTTTAGATAATTTAAAAAAAGATAAATGACATCTTAACAGTTTTTATTTAAAGATCAGTATCTGATAGGATTATTAGCCTTCAGTAATTGGTAAACTTTCTCTATTTGCTTTTACAATGAAAACGAAAAAAATCAATTTATGCAAATGTTTAAGTGTAAAATATACACATCTGTTATCAGCATAAAGATTTTTGCTTATCCGCCTGCAAGTTTTGCTTTATAATTATCCTCAAGCAACAGTTGGAGCACTTTATCCCTAAAATTTCCCTGGATCAGTATTTCGCCCTCTTTTGCCGCACCGCCTACGCCGCATTTAGTTTTCAATTTTTTAGTCAGTTGTTCCAAATCCTCCGCTGTTCCTTTAAAATCACCAATGCGTGTTACCAGTTTTCCACCGCCTTTCCTATCAAGATAAATTTTAAGTTGCTGCTGTTGTGCCGGCAAAGTTTGTTCTGCCGGGTTATTCTCGTCCTGATATTCAAAATCAGGATTTGTAGAATAAATTACACCACTGGAAACACTTTTACTTTTCTTACTCAAGTTATACAATGCTGTTTTTATGCCTGCAAAATTGGTTTATCATAAAAAGCTATTTACAAAATTAGCTAAATGCAATTATGCTTAATAAATTCTCTATTTCAAACTTTTATTAAAATTGAATTTTAAGTCGATAAAAACAGCATGTCTTCCGCAGAAAACAAATTCTGTTCCGGTGATCGAATTTATAAAAAATTTTTAATTTTGACGATCTGAGTGGACTGATTTGAATTGATTGCAACCACCTAAAAAAATTGCTAAAAAGTATTCTTTTTTTGTGTTGCAATTCAGATCAGCTATTTACACCTTAATTTTTTATAAAAAATAGCTATGTCATATTTATTTACTTCCGAGTCTGTTTCGGAAGGACATCCTGATAAAGTTGCAGACCAAATTTCTGACGCCTTAATTGATAATTTTCTCGCCTTCGACCCTGATTCTAAAGTAGCCTGCGAAACTTTGGTAACTACCGGACAAGTAATTTTGGCTGGAGAAGTGAAATCCAAAGCGTATCTGGATGTGCAAAAAATTGCCCGCGACGTGATCAATAAAATCGGTTATACCAAAGGCGATTATATGTTTGATGGCAGTTCATGCGGCGTTTTATCTGCCATTCATGAGCAATCGCCGGATATTAATCAAGGTGTTGACCGGGAAGATAAACAGTTGCAAGGTGCAGGCGATCAGGGAATGATGTTTGGTTACGCCACCAGCGAAACAGAAAACTACATGCCGCTGACTTTGGATATTGCACATGCTTTATTAATTGAACTTGCCGCTATCCGCCGGGAAAATAGTGAAATTAAATATTTGCGGCCGGATGCAAAATCGCAGGTTACGCTGGAATATGACGACAACAATCAGCCAATCCGCATCGATGCCATTGTGATTTCCACACAGCACGATGATTTTGATGAAGAAAAAACCATGCTGAATAAAATCCGGGAAGATATGATCAACATTCTAATTCCGCGTGTTCAAGCAAAGTATCCTAAATATTCGCACTTTTTTAATGAAGAAATTAAATATCACATCAACCCAACCGGAAAATTTGTGATCGGCGGCCCGCATGGTGATACCGGTTTAACCGGCCGAAAAATCATTGTAGATACTTATGGCGGAAAAGGTGCGCATGGCGGTGGTGCTTTCTCGGGCAAAGATCCTTCTAAAGTGGACCGTTCTGCAGCTTATGCCACACGCCATATCGCCAAAAACCTGGTTGCTGCCGGTGTTTGTACAGAAGTTTTGGTTCAGGTTTCGTATGCGATTGGTGTGGCGCAACCGATGGGAATCTATGTAAATACCTACGGAACAGCTCAGGTTGATTTGCACGACGGCGAAATTGCAACAAAAGTTTCGACTATTTTTGATATGACGCCTTACGCCATCGAAACCCGTTTCAAGCTGCGTAATCCAATCTATTCTGAAACTGCTGCTTACGGGCATTTTGGTAAAACGTCGCAAACGGTTACCAAATCATTTTTTACCCCAAACGGCGAAGAAACCAAAATTGAAGTTGAACTTTTTACCTGGGAAAAACTGGACTATATTGATCAGGTAAAAACAGCATTCGGTTTATAAGCAATGCTTCTTTTATCGTACTATTTTCATGATGCTGTTAAAACAGTATCATGAAATTACTCCTCCAAATAAAAAACAAGCCTTTATTACAGCGTTTGCTGCTGATTGTAGCTTTTTTTAACATCTACATCATTTGGGGTTCCACTTATCTGGCGGTTATCTTAGGGCTGAAAGGTTTTCCGCCTTTTATATTGGTTGGCTTGCGTTATTTGATCGCCGGCATTATCTTATTAACTTATACAAAAGCAAAAGGCGAAAAATTTCCTCCGCAAAAACTACTGCTAAAACAAGCATTAAGCGGCATTTTGATGCTGGTTGGCGGAACCGGGATGATTGCCTGGGCCGAACAATATATTACTTCCGGGCAAGCCGCCATCTTGGTCGCAACCGAGCCGTTGTGGTTTTTATTGCTCGACAGAAAACGCTGGCCGGAATATTTTTCAAGCAAATTCATTGTTTTAGGGTTGATAGCTGGCTTTGCCGGGATATTTTTGTTTTTAAAGGCAGCCCGTTTGCAGGTCAATTATTCTCAAATTGGCCTCACCGCTACCTTTGTAGTGTTGCTGAGCACGGTTTGGTGGGTTTTGGGTTCACTGCTGATCAACAACAACCGCGGAAAAAGCTCGGTGATGATGAACAGCAGTGTTCAATTACTCGCCGCCGGGATTGTAAGCGGATTGATTGCTGTTTTTACCGGTGAAATTTCTGATTTTTCATTCAAAAATGTTCCTGTAAATTCCTGGCTGGCACTTTTATTTCTGATCGTTTTTGCCTCGCTGCTGGCTTATCTTTCCTTTATTTGGCTGATGACGAAAAAACCGCTGGCCATCATCAGCACGCACACTTATGTCAATCCGGTAGTTGCCGTTTTTTTAGGCTGGTTGTTTCTGAATGAACAATTGGTGAAAGGGCAAATTGCCGGATTGCTGATTATCCTGATCGGAATTGTGCTGGTAAACGTACCAGCATATCGCAGAGCAACTTGATTTATCGTGCTGAAAAATTTAGCTATTTGACTACTTTTACCCGTATGCAATCAGAAGAAAATCCCTGGAAAATCAATCACGAAAAAAATATTTATGATAATCCCTGGATCAATGTAACGGAATTCCAGGTGATCAATCCTTCCGGAAACCCCGGGATTTATGGTAAAATCCATTTCAAAAATAAAGCAATCGGTATTTTAACGTTGGATGAAAACCGAAACACTTATCTGGTTGGCCAGTACCGTTTTCCGTTAAACCAATATAGCTGGGAACTGCCGGAAGGCGGCGGCTCGTTGGAAAGTTCTCCGCTGGATTCTGCAAAGCGTGAACTGCTGGAAGAAACAGGTTTGAAAGCTTCCAGCTGGACGGAAATCCTGCGCATGTATCTTTCCAATTCGGTTTGTGATGAAGAAGCAATCGTTTATCTCGCCCAAAATCTGGAACAATTTGAAGCCGAACCGGAAGAAACGGAGCAATTAATTATCAAGAAAATGCCTTTTGCAGAAGTTTATCAAATGGTTTGCCGCGGAGAAATTACCGATGCGATCACTGTTGCTGCTGTTTTAAAAGTGCATATTTTGCTGACAGAAAACCGATTACCAGTTTAAATTTGATGCTTCTTTTACCATGCAAAAACTGTTGAGCTATCTGTTAACGCCGCTGCATTACATCGCTTTTACTTTTTTTTTGCTGATTTTCCATCCGTTGCAGTGGATCGCTTTCCGAGTTTTCGGGTACAAAGCGCACAAGTTTGTGGTTGATATTTTAAACTTTTGCCTGGTTTCTACTTATTATTTGTTAGGAAATTCGGTCAGTTTTAAAAATCAGTTTGATCTACCGCAAAATCAACCGATTATTTTTATCGCCAACCACCAGAGTTTGTACGATATTGCACCGCTGATTTGGTTTCTGCGAAAGTATCAGGCCAAATTTATTTCCAAGATTGAGCTGACCAAAGGCATCCCGTCTATTTCCTACAACTTAAAATATGGCGGTGGCGCAAACATCAACCGAAAAGATCCGCGGCAGGCAATTACCGAAATGTCAAAATTAGGCACGAGGATGAAAACCAACAATTGGTCGGCCGTGATTTTTCCGGAAGGAACGCGCTCAAAAGACGGCGTAGTAAAAGATTTCCAGATCGGAGGCGTTGCAACTTTGTTAAAAAAATGCCCGGAAGCTTTGCTCGTTCCAATCGCCATCCGCAATTCCTGGAAAATGGTTCGTTTTGGCACTTTCCCGTTGGGAACTTTTTTAAATTTAAAATTTGAGGTTTTGGAGCCGATCAAACCGGAACAATCCGCAGAAATTTTGGTAAAACAAGTAGAAACGGTGATAAAAGAAGCATTGGGACAAACCTGATTTGCTCTGATTTAACTGATCGGTAAAAAACTTCATCGGCAAAAAAACGCCATTCACCGGCTTTTCGCACGGATTTGCCTAATACACATTTAGCCGCCGCCGGATTAGTTTTTTCTTTGATTCATCAAACCGATAGTCATGAAAAACTTCATCAGCAACACCAATCCATTTATACTTCTTTTAGCACCTGTAATCTTAGCCTTATTGCTGGGCATCAATTATGAGCTTGGTCATTTACGCAGCATTCAATTTGCCAGCGCAGAAACCATTTCTTTATTTTCCGGCAAAATGAATTTATTCCAAACCGTTTGCGAAGTGGTTAAGGAGCAGGTTTGGTAAGGTTTTTAGGTCGATAAAAGAAGCATTGGCATTAGTGTTTCTCAAGCCAATGCTTCCAATCAAGGCCGACTTTATCCCAATTGTAAACCTTGTAATTGACAGAACCATCTTTGTTAAAACCAAAGAAATTGTGTTCAAGCCCAAAATAAGCATTGAAAGTAAAGTTCTTTTTTTTAAGCCTAATCGTTTCCAGCCGTAAAAAATTATTAAAAGGTGCACCATAGTCTTTAGTTCCGTACGCTATCAAAACCGGAATTTTGAGCTTTTGTAAATAATTGATCGGCGGAATTGAAAAGCTATAATTTGTTTTGTTGCTGTCACCTGTTTTTGTATCTGTATTTTCCGGATCATTAACTGTTTTTTCCCAATAAGTAAATTCTTCTTCCAGCTCAGATTCTTTTGCTGTACTGTCTTCGCGAAGATTTTCAATCATAGTTGCCATTCTTCCCATCGGGTCTCCACCAGAAAAAATTACATGAGTAACGTTTTTAGAAACCATTGCCAGCTTTGCCGCTATTGCCGACCCTGCTGAATGACCGGCGATCACAAATCTATTTTTAGCAACCCATTTTTGTTTTTTCAAATATTTGATAACTACGGCATCGCGCTCAACATAATAATCTAAATTATCATTGCTAATAAATTTTTGAGGGAAGGCTTTAGTTACCGGATTTAGATAAGTATAATTTGGTTGTAGTTTAGTTTTCTCCAATACTAAGGGAACACCGGGTTTGCTGATAATTGCCAGGTGATAATCAGCCAACATACTATCTGCTTTAAACGGAAAAACGCGATATGGCCCTTTTTCATCTAAAATAATAAGTGGTGTAGGTAAAGAACCTTGAAGAAAAAGGAAAATCGGCTTCACCTTTTGCTCTTTACCTTTTTTGGATAAAATTAAAATATCAACTGTATCTTTTTGGTAGATGGTTTTGAGATGCCGGAAGCCAAAATCTTCTGCCTTTTTATTTTGTGCTAAAATACGTTCTGCATAAAAACAAAAAATAGTCGATAAAAACAGTATCCAAACTTTCATCCTCACCTAACTGGTTTAGGTACAACCGGCAAACTTTCGTGCCCCAGTTCATCCACCGATTGTACCGCAAAAAAGTAATTATCTTTCGAGTAATCCATCGTCGCTTTGGTATCGGTTACAAAAGTTTTGGTTTCCCAGTACGGGCTGATCGTTTCCCGCATCAGCACATAATAACCGGCTGGTTTTTTCCCTGCTTTCGGTGCTTCCCATTTTAATTGTGTTTTATTGGTGAGGCCGCTCGTAATTATGCCAACATTTTGCGGTTCGGCTGGTGCCAAAGCCAAGTTTGCCAGCACAGAAAGGTTCATCCGGGCAACTTTTTGGGTATAATCATAATCGACGAAATCTGGTAAATCACCGTAATCTACGCCGTTTTCTTTGCGGACGTCCTGATGCTGGCGGTTAAAATCTTCGTTCATCTCCGTAAAACGAACAGCTGTAAAACCCATCTGTAGAAAAGGTGTCTGATCGCCGCCGCGCAAAAAACGGTCCCGGCGGTAAATCATTTTTACATCCAATTGCGCTACATAACGCTCGCCGATTTCTTTGGTATATCGGGCCAGTTGCCGCGACTGACTGTCATTTTCACCGCCATTACCAACCAAAGAATTGATGGCGATACCGGCACGGCGCGCAGCCAAAGTATCCGTTCTGGAAGCAATTGCCGTAGAAGGAACACCTTCACTAAAAACCCGGATGCTGCGGTTATCTTTCAGTCCGGTTTCCATGCCGTAAGTATTGCCCACAATATCGTTGTTCAGCATGGCATCCACATTCCAGTTTTCGGCTTTTGCGCGTTTGGCCACATTAGTCGATCCGTTTAAACCCTGCTCCTCGCCTGCTACAGCCATAAAAATAATCGTGGCCGGAAACTTTTTGCTTGCCATTACGCGGCAAAGTTCCATTGATAAAGCCGTTCCGGAAGCATCATCAACGGCACCAGGTTCAACCGTATTGGCGTTCATGATATCGTTCACGCGGGAATCATAATGACCGGAAACCATATAAATTCGTGTATCATTCGGGTCGGTCCCTTTTAAAATGGCCAATACGTTTTTCAAAACAGTTGGTTGAGCAATCCGTCCGCCGGCAGGTTGGGTAAACGTATCAAATTCTACTTTCATCCTTCCTCCGGAAGCTTTAGCGTAGCTTTCCATTTCTGCTTTGATCCAGTTTCGGGCTGCGCCGATGCCAGTGGTTTTGCTGGTGGTATCGCTTAAAGTGTGTCTCGTTTTAAAACTGACTAATTTCCGAACAATGGTTTCGATATTTTTGGATGAAACCTCGTCCACCATTTTACTGATCTGCGGGTCCTGGCGAATGATGGTAGTTTGGGCAAAAGCAGAAATACTTATTGCTAATAAAAAAGTGCTGAGTATCGTTTTTTTCATGAGGTTAATTATTGTTGAAGAAATAATAGACAATGCTTCTTTTATCGGATAAAAATCATCATCCACCCAAATTAAAACTTAAAATATGGAAAAAGCTGTAACAAAGTTGTTAACCACAGGAAAAATATTTATTGGTTTAAAGAAAAACTCTTTGCAGTGCGAACAAATGGTGCCGCGCAAAGAATTGCCAAAAGCAACTGCAGCCTTAAATTGAAGCAATATTTTGTATGACAAAAGCAGCATGATTCATGGTCATGCTGCTTTTTTATGTGGTAAAAGAAGTATTGATTTATCCTTGAACTGCAAATAAATCAATTGTAAAAATTAAAACTGAATTTGCCGGGATACCTGATTTTGGTGCAGTGCCATAACCCAACGCTGAAGGAATTAATAACAAAATACGGCCTTGAGGTTTAATAAAAGGAATACCAATTATCCACCCTTGGATAAAACCGCTTAAAACACTTGTATAATTAGGAGCAGTTTGAAAAACAGTTCCGTCTAACAATTTACCTGTGTAAGCTACAGTTACTGTGGATTTAACCGTTGGGGCCGTTCCGCTTCCGGGCGTAATAATTTGATAATACAAACCTGAAGGATCTTTTACAGCCGTAATGTTATTGGCTTTGATATAAGCCTGAATTTTGTCATCATCAATTTTAGCCTGTACAGCAGGATCAACAGTTGTTGTCGTATTTGAATCACTTTTTTTGCAGGCCGAAAAAAGCAGGGTAAAAACAGCAAAGAACAATAGATATTTTTTCATGTAGAAATTTGTGTTGGTAACGGCTAAATAGTTGTTTTTATTTTCAGTTCAGTTAGTTGTTTTTGGTCGATGGTGGAAGGCGAATCAATCATTACATCTCTGCCCGAATTGTTTTTGGGGAAAGCGATCACGTCGCGGATAGAATCCAAGCCGGCAAAAATCGAACACAAACGGTCAAAACCAAAGGCCAAACCACCGTGCGGCGGCGCGCCAAATTCAAACGCATCCATTAAAAAGCCAAATTGTTTTTGGGCTTCTTCCGGCGAGAAACCCAAATGCCTGAACATTAAAGCCTGCAAATTTCGGTCATGGATACGGATCGAACCGCCGCCAACTTCTATTCCGTTGATTACCAGATCATAAGCATTGGCGCGAACTTCAGCCGGATCAGTTTCCAGAAGCGCAATATCTTCCGGTTTTGGCGAAGTGAAAGGATGGTGCATCGCATGATAACGTTCGGTTTCTTCGTCCCATTCCAGCAACGGAAAATCCAAAACCCAAAGCGGCGAAAACGTATTTTTATCGCGCAAACCTAAACGTGTGCCCATTTCTAAACGCAGATCGTTCAGTTGCTTGCGCACTTTGTCTTTTTTACCTGCTAAAAGAAGCATCAGATCGCCGGGTTCTGCGTTGAACGCTGCAGCCCAGTTTTTTAAATCTTCTTCATTATAAAATTTATCTACGGATGATTTTAGAGTTCCGTCGGTATTATATCTCAAATAAATTAAACCCGTCGCACCAATTTGCGGGCGTTTGATAAAATCCGTTAGCTCATCCAGTTGCTTGCGCGTATAAGAAGCGCAGTTTTTTGCGTTGATGCCGACGACGAGTTCGGCGTTATCAAAAACCGGGAAATTCCGTCCGCGTACCAGGTCAACTCCCTCTCCCCCGGAGAGGGCCGGGGTGAGGCTTACAAATTGCATCCCGAAACGCGTATCGGGTTTATCAGAACCGTACAGACGCATGGCTTCGGCATAAGTCATGCGCGGCACTTCCGCCAAATCAATTCCTTTTACATTTTTGAATAAAGTACGGACCAAGCCTTCAAAAACATTCAGAATATCTTCCTGCGTAATGAACGACATTTCGCAATCGATCTGCGTAAATTCCGGCTGACGATCAGCACGTAAATCCTCGTCCCGAAAACATTTTACGATCTGAAAATAACGGTCAAACCCGGAAACCATCAGCAATTGCTTAAAAGTTTGGGGCGATTGCGGCAAAGCATAAAACTCACCAGCATTCATGCGGCTTGGCACCACAAAATCACGCGCGCCTTCCGGTGTTGATTTGATCAAAACCGGCGTTTCTACTTCAATAAAATCCAACCCGTCTAAATATTTACGTACTTCCTGCGCCATTTTGTGGCGGAGAACGAGGTTATTACGGATTGGGTTTCTGCGGAGATCGAGGTAACGGTATTTGGCGCGCAGTTCTTCGCCGCCATCAGTTTCATCTTCAATCAAAAACGGCGGGACTTTGGATGGATTTAAAACTTCCAAATCTGTTGCCGCAATTTCTATTTCGCCGGTTGGTATTTTGAGGTTTTTGTTGGAACGTTCAATTACTTTTCCGGAAACTTTGATCACAAACTCACGCCCTAAAACGCGCGCTTGTTCTTTAATAACCACTGCAGTTTCATCATTAAAAACCAGTTGCGTCAAACCGTAACGGTCGCGGATATCAATAAAAGTAGTTCCGCCCAAGTCTCGCGATTTTTGCACCCAGCCGCAAAGCGTTACTGTTTTACCAAGATCATTCAGGGTTAATTCGCCGCAAGTATTTGTTCTGAGCATCGTTATGCTTTGTTTTTAGTTGAATTTGCAAAAGTAGGGTTTTGGGGCGAAAGGCGGAAAAGCAAGCTGAGAAGTAAGATCAAAATTTGTGCTACTGAAATTGTTGATCCTGATTTTATGTGTGTAAAAGAAGTACACAACTTTAAGCGAAAGATTGAAATCGCTATAACACTGCAAACCTAAATAATTAACAACGCTTGCTTTATATATTTAGATTTTAGGTTGATAAAAGAAGCATTGAGAACTTATTCCCAAGTCCAATTGATTAAATCTTCGTCCTCAACATTTATGATTTTGATGCCAGTTACAACCTCAATACCATATTTTTAAATGAACAGATCAACAAATTTTGAGTAAAAAAATGGCGGTAAAAACAGTATCGCAGTTATTAAAAATCAGAGTATGCCGCCGGATGCAAAAACACAATTTCATTACGGGAAACGTTATTTTTATATTCTGCCATCGCAGTTAACGTTTTCCATGCGGGGTCGTTCATAAAAGATTCCCAATGTTTATCTCTGTCTGCTTTATTGTTAAAAGCCGTCATATACATCAAATTTGGCATATGGCTGCCCGCTAAAACTTCAGCATAAAAAACAGCATTAAAATTTAGCCGCTTAAACAAAGCTACTTCATCGCCTACATTAAACATTTTTACTTTGCTAACATTGTATTTTTCCGTCGGACTTTCGTAGCTTCTCAACTCATAAACGCGTTCTGCTTTGTCTGAAGTAAGAGCGGGCACGGCTGGTTCAGTCATTTTTGGGAAAGCCTGCAAAACAATAGTTTCTATCCTGGTAAAAGGGGCATTTTTATAATCTGCATCAATATAATCTTTACCATCTTCCAGATATTGTTTATCGGCATTGAGTTTTTGCTCCATAGAAGATAACATTTCTAAAGATTTAAATGGGACCAGCACGTAAATTTTTAAATCTGCCGTGTCTGTTTCTACTGGTTCAAAAACACCAACTAACTTAATACCGTTTCTGTGTAAAGCCGGCAAATACGCATTTTGCAGATAATTTTCTACGCGATCCTGCTGCTGTTTTGTTTTTAAGTGATAAACTTTTAGCTGATAATAATCTTTTGAAGCCGCACTAACAGCATTAAAAAACAACATCACTAAAGCAAAAACCAGGATGGTTGAACAATTCCATTTGATAAAATTTGAAAACATATTGAAAGGATAATTTATAAGTTGAAGCTATCTTTTATTGTAAATGTTTTAAAAAGAAACGTTTGGTTATTTCCAAGTCCAATCCTTAAAATCTTCATCCTCGAAAACATCAGGAATAATTAGTTGGTCATCTCCATTTTTGGCCATTTTCTGAAAAGCTTCTGGCCAGTCTTTTCGAGGTCGGTTTTCATTCTGAGATTTTTTTATGATGTTTTTTAGAATAAAGTTTGAATTTTTATTTCCAGTTTTCAATTTCCTTTAATAAATCTTCCGTTGAAGTTACACGACCATTTTTTGAATCTTCTAACGATAGATTAATATTTGCGTGAAATTGTTCTATACTCATTGGCTTCAATTTACTTTCGTATAATTCTAGATTTCGTTTATGCAAAAGCTTTTCTAAATCACTAATAATTTTCTCGTTTTGAAGTTTAAGAAACTCTTGTATGAAAGATATTTTTCGTGTTTGTAAATCCATGATTAAAATGCTTTATCAAAAATAAAATTAAAACTTAATAGTAATTTCCCCAAGCTTTTTACAGCCCTTTTAATTATCGACTAATTCTTCTGTTATATTTAGATTCCAATACTTTTCCAAAGTCCAGTTAAAAGCTAATCCATTACTCCTGATCGTATCCATAACAGACTTATAATCAGGTTCCTTAAACTCAGTCTAGTTTCAATTTAATAACATGTTGATGCTTTTTTTACGAGCTAAATTTTTAAGTAAATAACGATCAATAGGCGGATGGATTATATTACAGTTTCCAGTTTGACAATTGCCAGGTAGAATAACAGCTGTTTTTTAAATAGATAGAAATAATTTTTGATGCACGCCCATAAGAACAATCATACTTTTCAAGTTTACCAGACGGTTTTTTTGGCGGCTTATCTATTTTTTTAAAATGCTCAATTATCAAATTGCACCAGTCCTTTTGCATTACATCGTACTTTTCTTGTGTAATTAAAGCATCTGATTCAGCAAACGCCTTCAACCCAGTACAATTTATGGCATTTGTTATATCGCCTGTTTTTGCGAAAGACCGTTGAACGGCTCGTGCGGCAGTCCAAACCGCATAACGATGTCTGTGCTCATTAAAATTATATTCCATATAAATTCTTTTTTTTACATCTTTTCCAAAGCCAACTTAACATGTCCCAAATGATGTAAACCATGCCAGGCATAATACTCTAAGAGCCTGTTTAAAATTTGTTTAATTTATTTTCTATGCTTCTTTTATCACCTAAAAATCATTAGCCCATTGTACTTTTTGTATCGAAACAGCATCCAAAAACAGAATTTACAGGCATACAAGAAGCATTATAAATTTTTCTGATATAAATTTATTGAATTAGGCGTTTAACTGATAATCATTTTATAGGTGCAGGGCGGTTTTTGAACCATCCGTGCCATAAGATTTTCAAAAATGCCCTCTTTCATCTTATGTCTGTTGAAGCGGTA